>Ga0070664_100005353_pt1 | contig 10299 bp, 9 predicted proteins | sample KBSC73metaG_FD_65863 | JGI IMG/M metagenome (GOLD analysis project Ga0070664, IMG submission 65863) | Corn rhizosphere microbial communities from Kellogg Biological Station, Michigan, USA - KBS C7-3 metaG | ecosystem: Host-associated > Plants > Roots > Rhizosphere > Soil ... | reverse complement strand
TTTAAACAAACAACCATTACAATGGCTAAACATATTTTTGTTACAGGCGGAGTTACTTCTTCCCTGGGAAAGGGAATTATTGCGGCGTCGCTTGCTAAATTATTACAGGCAAGAGGATTGAGAGTAACTATTCAAAAGTTTGATCCTTACATTAATGTAGACCCCGGCACGCTCAATCCATATGAGCATGGAGAATGTTATGTAACAGAAGATGGTGCAGAAACTGACCTTGACCTTGGCCATTATGAACGCTTTTTAAACATTTATACTTCCCAGGCGAACAATGTTACCACCGGTCGTATTTATCAAACAGTAATTAACAGGGAAAGAGAAGGCGCTTTTCTTGGAAAGACCGTACAGGTAATCCCTCATATAACCGACGAGATTAAAAGAAGGATGTTGTTGCTGGGACAAAACAACCAGTATGATATCATCATTTCAGAAATAGGTGGCACGGTGGGTGACATTGAATCCTTGCCTTACATTGAAGCAATTCGTCAGTTACAGTGGGAGCTTCCGGAAGAGGACTTGTTAGTCGTTCATTTAACACTAATTCCCTATTTAAAAGCGGCAAAAGAATTAAAGACCAAACCTACGCAACACTCTGTAAAAATGTTGAGCGAAAGCGGCGTATTTCCCGATGTAATTGTTTGTCGTACAGAGGAGCCATTAACAATTGAACTCAAAAGAAAAATCGCACTTTTCTGTAATGTAAAAGCCGAAGCAGTTATAGAAGCACCGGACGCCAGCACCATTTATGAAGTTCCTTTATTGATGATGAATGAAAAGCTGGACCTGATTGTTTTGAAAAAATTGAATATCACAAATTTTCGGGATGCAGAACTGACAAAGTGGAAGGAGTTTCTGGATAAATTAAAGTATCCGAAATATAAAATTACAATAGGGTTAATTGGTAAATATGTTGAACTGCAGGATGCATATAAATCCATCCTGGAGGCATTTGTCCATGCAGGGGCTATGAATGAGTGTAAAGTTCAGGTGGTTCCTATCCATTCTGAATTTATTACCGAAGAAAATGTTCCGGAAAAGTTAACGAACCTGGACGGGTTACTGGTGGCTCCTGGATTTGGCCACAGGGGCGTGGAAGGGAAAATTACCGCGGTAAAATATGCAAGAGAAACGGGTTTACCGTTTTTTGGAATCTGTCTTGGAATGCAAATGGCCGTAATTGAATTTGGCAGAAACATCCTTGGAATTCAAGATGCAAAATCATCTGAAATGGACTCTCACGCTTCAGAGCCAGTAATTGATATGATGGAGGAACAAAAGAAAATTACAACAAAAGGTGGCACCATGAGATTAGGAGCTTATCCATGTGAGATAAAAGAAGGTTCATTGGCTCATAAAATTTATGGTAGTACGGAGATTTTGGAACGCCATCGCCACAGGTATGAATTTAATAACAGGTATCTTGAGCAATACGAAAACAATGGAATGATTGCAAGTGGCACAAATCCTGAAACCAGTTTGGTAGAGATCATGGAAATTTCAGATCATCCCTTTTTTATAGGTTGCCAATACCATCCTGAATTAAAAAGCACCGTGGAGAAACCCCATCCCCTTTTTGTAAACTTTGTAGCAGCAGCAAAACAATTTAACGAGGCCAAAACGACGAACAAAAACCCATTATTGCAAAGCGAAATGATTTAGTTTACCGGGGAAATTCGGGCACTTACTGCTTTAAAACCTTAATTTCTGTGAAACTATTAAACCACTTCACGGAACTGCCCTGCGCTAACTATCTTTGCCGCCTTTGAACAAAGAGGCAAGTATTGCTTCCGGACCAACAAATTTGAATCTCCAATGAATTTTGATCGTAATACCATTTTCGGCTTTATTCTTTTAGCCTTATTATTTTTCGGCTTTTTTTATTACACCAATAAACAACAGGCTGCCTTGCAAAAGCAAAAGGCCTTCCAGGATTCAGTTACCCATGTAAAAGATTCCGTTGCAAGGTTAAACCAGCCAAAACAAAATCCGGTTACCATAAATGATTCATTAAAGCGTACACTAATTGATAGCAACGAAAGATTTCCTGATGCCATTCAAGGCACTGAACAATTGACGACTGTAGAAAATGATCTGATTAAAGTTGTTTTTACCAATAAGGGTGGTCAACCAAAATATGTAGAATTAAAGAAATTCAAGGGACCAGATAGTGCCAATGTAAAATTGGCCGGAACTGAGTTCGATAAGTTCGATTATTTTGTATTAGACAACGGTAAAACCGATAGCATCAGCGGATTATTTTTTTCAGGAGGGCAGATAACAAATAATGGGGATGCTCAAATAATTACTTACCAACTACAAGGTAAGGATGGAAGCCTGGTTAGTCATAAGTTCACTATAAAACCAGACTACCTTGTTGATTTCGATCTTTCGATCAATGGTGCAAATCAACTACTTTCCAATAATACGTTATTTATCACTTGGCAGAACAGGGCGATAAGACAGCAAAAGGACCTTTCGTATGAAAGGCAGCAATCTCAAATTGGCTACAGGGAGGATGGAGATTATGACCATAGTTCCGCTGCCAGCTCTAACAATGAAGAATTTAAAAAGCCGGTAAACTGGGTTTCCGTAAAGCAACAGTTTTTTGCAACAACTTTCATAGCAAAAAATAATTTCTCTGGTGGAAGCATCAATTGGATAGCTGCTCCGGATGACAAAACCATTGCCTCGGCAACGGCCAATCTACGTATTCCTGTCACCGGTCCAAATACAAGTATTCCTTTAGCATTTTATTATGGCCCTACAGATTATAAAACGCTAAAGAAGTATGGTAATGACATGGGGGAAATGGTGGACCTTGGAAGGGGAATGTGGGCCTTTGTAAAATATATCAACAGGTGGATAGTGATTCCTGTGTTTGACTTTTTATCAAAGCTTACAACAAATTATGGGATTGTAATTCTTTTGCTGACTTTGTTCATTCGTCTTCTTACTTCGCCCTTAATGTATCCTGGTTACTTAACCAGTGCCAAGATGAAAATTCTAAAGCCCGAGTTAGAGCAATTAAAGATTAAATATCCCGATCAGCAGCAATATGCAATGGAACAAATGCGCTTCATGAGGGAAGCTGGTGTTAACCAGTTTGCAGGTTGTTTGCCCAGTTTGTTACAAATACCCATTTTCTTTGCCTTGTACAGCTTTTTTAATTCTAACGTAGCATTAAGAGGACAAAGTTTTTTGTGGTCCCAAGATCTTTCACAATATGATACGATCATCAAATTTCCATTTACAGTTCCTTTATATGGCGATCATGTGAGTTTGTTTACAATTACTGCCGCTTTTACAAGCTTCCTGATTTCATTGTACAGCATGAGCAACACGCCCGACCAGGGAAATCCTGTATTGAAATACATGCCTTATTTCTTTCCAGTAATCCTATTATTTATTTTCAATAAGCTGCCATCGGGTTTGACATGGTATTATACAGTTTCAAACGTAATTACCCTGTCACTTCAATTTGTTATTCAGCACTACATTATTAATCACGATAGGTTAATTGCTCAAATTGATGCCAACCGTAAAAAGCCCAAGAAGCAGTCCAAATGGCAGGAACGGATCGCACAAATGCAGGAGCAACAAAAGCAAATGCAGGATACCCGAAACAAAAACCGTCGTTAAACATTAACATATGTATCCCGTCATAAAGACGGGATTTTTGTTTACGCAACTAATGATGATATTTGATGCGTCTTACATTACGAAAAGTGTTTTATGAAATATAGGTTTTGGTCTTTATGTCTTTTTTTAGTGATCGCTTTTTCAGCAACAGCGCAAAAGAAGTTTACCGAGGGGTCTATTTCTTACGATGTTGTTATCACTACTGGATCTGATAAGCCAAAGAATGCCGATTTTTTAGATGGCACTACAGTAGTTAATTACATTAAAGCAGATAAAAGCCGTACAGAAATGGTAAGTCCTTTAGGCACATTGACAACAGTGTACGATGGTTCTAAAAATGCAATCGTAATTCTAAAAGATATCGGTGAGCAGAAATATATGATTACTCTGACGCCCAACGACTGGAAAGATGCCAATAAAAAATATGACGGGATCAGTTTTACTTACGAAGACGGTGAAAAAACGATTCTTGATTATAAATGCAAGAAGGCAGTGGCCAGGCTACAGGATGGCACTTCTTACACAGTTTGGTATACGCCAGACCTAATTCCTGAAAATAAAAACTTTCAGTATGAAACCCGAAGCTTGCCTGGGTTAGCCATGGAATATGAAACAATCAATGCAAAAGGCGAGAAGACTACCTATACCGTTTCTAAGATTAGCTTTAGTCCTGTACCTGCATCAAAATTTGACCTTCCTAAATCAGGTTATAGGGTTATGACTTATGCAGAGAGTAAAAAAGGGGGTTAAAATTTAGGAGGTGCCGGGTTAAACTTAATCTTATCTAATAATACTTTCTTTTTCAGCGGTAGAATATAAGTAGCATTTCCCTTCTGATAAGTGACCACAGTGTTCAGCATGATATATTTCTGTGATTTTGAAGGGGCAAAAAGATTATTACTCCGGTAATTATAAGGGGTCCTTAGTGAAAACGTATTGATAATATTGCGGGAGTTTGTAATTTTTGAACCGTTTTTTCCACCATCGTCGCCAAGTGTAGCAAAAGCAGCGACAGATGCTGTAGCCAGCACAGCAGTAGCAACCTTTCTTTTAATCAGACGTTTGATTTTAGTGGCGGTGAAACTCATTCTGGCACAAATATAGGATTAAATATTAACATTCCTTCAACCCCTTTTGAATTGCTTTATCCTTTTATTAACGCCGGAGGAAAGAAATTGTTACATGAGAAACGAATATTTTTAGAAGAATCAAGTAATTTGTATTAACAGAAGTTCAATGAAGACGGATCCTTACCACGATAGAGAAAGCATTACTGAGTTATTGAAACAATACAACAATCTCCGCAACGGCGCCACCAGTATATTTTTTGACGAGGAATCATTTGAAAAAATCATAGATTATTTCGACGACCAGGAAGACCTGAGCAAGGCTTTGGAGGCTGCTGAAACCGCTATAAATTATTATCCTTATTCAGGTGCCTTGCTAATACGAAAGGCAGACCTTTTATTGGCTACCCGGAAGTATAGAGAAGCGCTTGATGTTCTTGAGAAGGCTGAACTTTTTGATTCGTCGGATATCAATCTTTTTATTTTAAAAACGGACGCTTTTCTTGCTATGGACATGCAGGAGAAAGCTGTGGAAGTATTGGAACAGGCGATCCATTCGTTTGAGGGTGAGGAAAAAATTGAGCTTTTGTTTGAATTGGCGGATGTATATGACGACTACGAGGAATTTGATAAGGTTTTTGATTGCCTGAAAGTGATACTGGAAGAAGATCCCAGGAATGAAGAAGCCCTTTACAAAATATGTTTCTGGACAGATTTTACTGGTCGAAATGAAGAAAGTATCCGACTGCACCTCGCCATCATCGATGAACATCCTTACAGTGAGTTGGCCTGGTTTAACCTGGCCGCAGCTTACCAGGGTTTAAAATTGTATGAAAAGGCAATTGACGCCTATCAGTATGCAATTGTCATTGATGAAAAATTTGATTATGCGTATCGCAATATTGGTGATGCTTATATCAGGCTTAGAAAATATAAAGAGGCCATTGAAGCCCTTGAAAAAGTGCTTGAGTTATCCAAACCTGAAGAGGTAATCTATGAAGCAATTGGCCATTGCTATGACAGGTTGAAAAATTTTGCCCAGGCAAGATTTCATTACCGCAAGGCTTTGCATTTAAATCCGGACGATAGCAAGCTTCATTATAAAATTGCTTGTACCTATTACAATGAAGGACAGTGGATCAGTGCCGTAAAACAACTTGAATCAGCCTTGAAAATACAACGTCTTCAACCGGAATACAATTTGTTGATGGGCGAGTGTAAACTTCAATTGAATGAATTAAAAGAAGCCGTTCAGTTTTTATCAACAGCAGTTCGTGTTCGTCCCAGAAATATTTCAGGTTGGGAAGCATTGATACGATGTTTGTATTCAGCAGAATTTTATACAGAAGCCAGACAGCAAACCCAGGCTGCACTGGATCATACCAACAACAAAACAATCTTTTTATATTACCTCAGTGCTATTCTATTTGCAATGAACAAATCAAAAGAAGCATTATTGTATCTCGAAAAAGCACTTTCTGCTTCTCCTAAACACTTGAAAAAATTTGTTCAGCTAAATCCTTCCATACTTCAAAATCCTCAGGTAGTGGATGTGATTGCCCAGTACAAAAAGAAACGTTAAGGGATAAGAATCAGGAGGATAATTTTTTTACTTCCCTATTTTTGCGGGCAATTAAACCACTGCAAAAGAATGAATTTTAATCTGTCGCAAATTCCTGAACGCAATCAAAAGCCTCGTGCGGCCGGAATTACAATGGTAATGGACAAGGGATTAAGTGTTGAAGAAGCAAAAAATTTCATGAGCGTAACGCATCCGCACGTTGATATTGTGAAATTGGGTTTCGGAACTTCCTATGTTACACCCAATCTTGAGCAAAAACTGGAAGTATATCGTTCTTATGACATACCTATTTATTTTGGCGGGACTCTATTTGAAGCTTTCCTTGTAAGAAACCAGTTTGATGATTATATCTCTGTTTGTAAAAACTATGGGATTAGTTATATGGAAGTAAGCGATGGTTCCATTACAATTCCTCATGCCGAAAAGTGCGGCTATATTGAAAAACTCACTAAACATGGAAAGGTATTAAGCGAAGTAGGAAGTAAAGATGCTGCCCATATCATTCCTCCTTATAAGTGGATTGAGTTGATGAGGGCAGAATTAAATGCAGGTTCCAGTTATGTAATTGCTGAAGCCCGTGAAGCTGGTAATGTTGGAATTTATCGTGGCACAGGGGAAGTAAGAGAAGGCCTTGTACAGGAAATCCTGACCCAAATTCCAGGCGAAAAAATTATTTGGGAAGCCCCTCAAAAAGCGCAACAACTTTATTTTATTGAATTGTTAGGATGCAATGTCAATCTGGGTAACATTGCTCCAAGCGAAGTATTACCCCTGGAATCAATGCGCATAGGATTACGCGGAGATACTTTCCATTTGTTTCTCAATAAAGAAAATGCATGATAGATTCGTAAAAGAATTTTATCGTGTTAATATCTTGGATAAAAATCAAACATTAAACAGATGAAACGTTTCGGTTTGATTGGTAAAACCCTGAAACATTCATTTTCCAAAACTTATTTTGAAAAGAAATTTGAAGAACAGCATATTACCAATTGCAGTTACGACAATTTTGAATTGCAATCCATTAACGAGCTACCCAAACTTATCGAGAACAATCCCGGGTTAAAAGGACTAAATATTACCATCCCCTACAAAGAGGAAGTATTACAATTTTTGAGTTCCGCTAATGAAATTGTTGACGGTGTAGGAGCATGTAATTGCATTAAAATAACTGAAGATGAAATCATTGGCTTTAATACCGATGCTATTGCTTTTAAATCTTCATTGCAGAAATACCTGAAACCACACCATAAGTGCGCACTGGTGTTAGGAACGGGCGGTGCTTCTAAAGCCATTCAATATGCTTTAAAAGACTTGCGTATTGATTTTATTCTTGTATCCCGCCATAAAAAACAAAATCAATTGGGTTACGAAGATGTTGGTGAAGATCTTATCAAAGGACATCAGATCATTATAAACACCACCCCAATCGGAATGTATCCTAACGTAGATGAGGATCCACCAATTCCATACGGCGCTTTAAATTCACAACATTTATTGTATGATTTAATCTATAATCCTTCTAAAACAAAATTTTTAAAGCAGGGAGAGACCAGGAACGCACAAATTATCAATGGCTATGAAATGCTGGTGGCCCAGGCAGAAGAAAGCTGGAGAATCTGGAATTCAGACAAATAATTTTTCCTTTGCGGTATCAGGAAGGCTCACAACTTTCTTTAATTTGTAATCATAACATATCATTCCGGTTTTTGCATGGGCAATGCTGGTGTCATTGCAGGTTAATTTATAAACCAAATCAAAACCTACACGGCTGAAATTGTTTGCTGTTACAAATGCTGTGATCGTATCGCCGTAAAACAATTCATTTTTGAACTCAATGGCTGCATCACTCATAATCAAGCTTGTTCCTTCAACATTCAATTCATCGTATCCAAAATGCTTCAGAAACTGAACTCTTGCTTCATGAATAAGCGTTAGAATCGTATCATTTCCAACATGTCCACCATAATTTAGATCTGTAATTCGAATTGCAATCTTTGTAGAAAAAGTAAACTGTTCAGGAAGTTCAATCCTAATGCGTGCCATGATCAAGATTACTGATTTTCCTGTAAACTTTTCAGAATCTGTAATATACCCGTGAAATCAGTTGTTACTGCTGATGCTGCAAATTTTTGACGGAGTTTTTGCAAGCGTTGTTTACAAATGAAATCATTTGTCTGGCAGGCAAAAGCACTGTATATTTTTTTGGGAAGTCGAATGGCATTACCATCCCCATCACTATAGATCATGTACTTGTCGCTCGAAACAGAGCCGTTAAATATTTCATTTCGCTGTGCTTCGCGTGGAAACAAATACTCATCATACGACATGGAAGGTTGGGTATCTTCTATTTTTATACTCGCAGATTTTGAGTTTGCAATAGGTCTTTCTGCATTACGCTTTTCCATTGGCTGAACAGCAGTATTATTTTCTAAATTGCCACTGATTACGGACGTGTCTTTTTTTGCTTTCACATCGTTTGTGATGCCCTGTGCGGGAATTTCTGATTCTGTTTTCTTACTGACCAATAGCGATGTGATTACGGCAAAAAAAATGAAAATGGCTACAGCACCTGAATATTTTAAAGGTCTTCTGTACCGCACAAAAAAAGGAACAACCTTTGCCTTTTCGTTGCCTGTATCTTCAATTTGAACAGCAATCTTGTGCCATACATCATTCAAAGGAGGCTCTTCGTATTGATATAATTTTTGAGAAAGAGTTGTTGATATGCTTTCATCCAGGGATTCAGCTATCTTGCTCCAAGCTCCTTCCGGAGGTTGAATCTCATATTGCAACAGTTTATTTTGGATTGGGTTGTCCATGGCTATGGTACATGTTTTCTTCGTTCAATAAATGCTTTAACCAGGTCTTGTAAAATCAGTTTGGCCCTTGACAATTGCGATTTGCTGGTGCCTTCGCTAATTCCGAGTAGTTCTGCAATCTGCTTATGAGTATATCCTTCCACTACGTACAAATTAAAAACTGTTCTATAGCCGGGCGATAGTTGCTGAATCATTTGAATAATGTCTTTTTCAGCAAGATGATCCAATACAGAAAGATACTTGCCTTCGATACTATTCTCTTCCGTTTCTGTTATCGGTTGGAGATACATTTTTTTTCTGAAATGTTCAATAGCCGTATTGACAAAGATCCTTCTAACCCAGCCTTCAAACGACCCATCGCCCCGATAGCTCCCGATCTTGTTGAAGATTTTGATAAAACCTTCCTGCAGAATATCCTCTGCCTCTTCCGAGTTGCTGGCATACCGCAGGCAAACACCATACATTTTTGGAGCAAACCTATTATACAACTCCTGTTGCATTTTTCGGTCACCCCGCCGGCATCCTTCTAATAAGTCGGATTCCGAAAATATTTGGTTGCTTGCCCTATTCAAAATCAATCGTTTTAATGTTTATTCTTATAATATTTTAAAGGTTATCAGGCTATATGGGGTAGTTTATTCAAAAATGCTACCAGCTTATCTGTGGCTTTTTTACGATGGCTGAACCGGTTTTTCTCACTTATTGACATTTCTGCAAAGGTCTTATCTGAACCGAAGGGTTTAAAGACCGAATCATATCCAAATCCTTGTATGCCGGTTTTTTCGCCAGTAATTTCTCCTTCACAAACGCCTTCAAAAAAATATTGCTTCCCATCCAGGATAAGGCAAATTACCGTTCTGAATCTCGCTGTCCTGTTTTCAAAATTTTTCAGTTTTACCAGGAGCTTGTCAATATTTTTTTCAAAAGATTTTTCTTCCCCTGCATACCTGGCACTAAGCACCCCAGGTTCATTATTTAAAGCATAAACTTCGAGCCCCGTGTCCTCGCTAAAACAATTTGTTTTGAGCAATTGATAAATTGTTTTCGCTTTTTCAGCTGCATTGTCTTGTAATGTATCGTGTGGTTCAGGAATATCAATGTCAATTCCCGCTTCAGCTAAAGTGACGATTAAAAAGCTTTCGGGAAGTGCTGAACGAATTTCATCAACCTTATGCTG
>Ga0070664_100005347_pt1 | contig 10304 bp, 5 predicted proteins | sample KBSC73metaG_FD_65863 | JGI IMG/M metagenome (GOLD analysis project Ga0070664, IMG submission 65863) | Corn rhizosphere microbial communities from Kellogg Biological Station, Michigan, USA - KBS C7-3 metaG | ecosystem: Host-associated > Plants > Roots > Rhizosphere > Soil ... | reverse complement strand
CAGCGCAGCGACGATGCCCTTGAGGACGATCTCCATGGCGAGCTCTAATGCAGCTTCAGGGCCAGTGCAGCAAGTGAGTTGGCTCGTTGGATCGCGGGCTCGTTAGATGAGCCAACGAGCCAACGAGCCAACGAGCCAACGAGCCAACGAGCCAACTCACTCCTTCTCGTACCTCACCTCTCCCGCGACAATCGTATAATCCACGCGCGCGCCTGGAATCTCCGCCTCCGGCACCCGCATGATGTCCTTCGACAGCACGACGACGTCCGCATACTTCCCCGGCGTCAGCGAGCCGAGGCTGCGCTCCGAGAACGAGGCGTACGCGTTGTTCAGCGTGTACGCCCGCAACGCCTCGGCGCGCGTGAGACGTTGTGACGGAACGAACACGCGTCCGTCCTTCGCGGTGCGCGACACCATCCCGTAGAAGGATGGAATCGGGTTCACGTCCTCCACCGGCGTGTCCGTCCCATTCGTGACGACGACGCCTTCGTCCCACAGCGACCGGAAGAGATACGACTCACGCTCGGCGCGCTCGACGCCGAGCTTCGCCGGGATCCACGGCGCGTCGGAGATCGTGTGAATCCCCTGCATCGACGCGATGACGCCGAGCTTCGCGAACCGGGGAACGTCGCTCGGCGCGATGTGCTGCGCGTGCTCGATGCGCCAACGCAGCGACGCACGGTCGGCGACTCCCGCCGTCGCGCGCTCGTAGACGTCGAGGGTCTCGCGGTTGGCCCGGTCGCCGATCGCGTGCGTGGCGAGCTGGTAGCCGTGCTTCAGCGCCAGCGCGGCGACACGCTGCAGACTCTCCGGCTGCTCGATCGCCAGCCCCGTGCTGCGCGGGAGATCGAAGTACGGCTCGAGCAGCCATGCGCCGTTCGAGCCGAGCGCGCCGTCGATCTGGCGCTTGATGGCGCGTACGGTGAGGTAGCCGTCGCCGTAGCCATCCATGCGGTAGCGGTCGAGCAGTCTGTCCATCCGCGCGAGCGATTCCCACCGCACCATCGAGTAGAGTCTGAGCGGGAGCTTGTGCTCGCGCGCCAGCGCGCGAAAGACGTCGATCTGCTCGAAGGTGGCCCCTGCGTCGTGAAATGCAGTGACCCCCTTGGCAAGGGCGTCCGCCGTGGCGAGCGCGACGAGCTGCCGCGATTCCGCCGCGCGCTGGGCGCGCGTGAGTCCGGCGCGCGAGCGCTCGTGCGCGCGCTCGGCGAGGTCCTGTGCCGACTCGCGGAGCAGCCCGGTCGCCGCGCCGTGCGCATCGCGCACGATCTCCCCGCCGGCGGGGTTGCGCGTCGCGTTCGTGATTTCCGCGAGTCGCAGCACCGCCGCGTTGACGAACGACGCGTGGCCGCTTGCGTGCTCGAGCAGCACCGGATTGTCCGGCGAGGCGGCGCTGAGCGACGCGTGCACCGGATTTCCTTCGACCACCGGCGACGGTGGACGGTCCCACTTCTCCTGATGCCACCCGTGTCCGATGATCCACGTTCCGCGCGGCGCCACACGCACCGCGGCTGCGACGCGCGCGACGATCTCGTCCCACGTCCGCGCCGTCGTCAGATCCAGCTGGCGCTTCGTGTCGCCGAGTCCGAGCAGGTGACCATGCCCCTCGATGAAGCCGGGGATCACGAGCCGCCCCTTCGCGTCGATCACCTTCGTCGCTGCGCCGACGACGCGCTGCACCTCGGCGTTCGTGCCGACGACGAGAATCCGGTTACCCGCCATCGCCACCGCTTCGGCCTCGGGCTTGGCCGAATCGACCGTGACGACGTGGCCGTTCACGATCGCGAGCGTCGCCGTCCGGGCGGTCGGTTGTGCGTCAACGCGAATAGCCGGCAACGAGAGCGCCGCGGCGATGACGCAGCCGCGGCGCAGGCAGGCGGGGGTGAGGCTCAACAGGCCCCGCACGCTCTCGTCAATCCGCCTTGCTCCACGGCGGCTTGATCCCGTTCATCCGCGCGTAGGCGATGAGCTGGCCGAGGTGCTCGTGCAGATCGCCGGCCATGAGGAACCACCGCTGCGTCCCATTGAACTCGTGCCCGAACATCGTACGCGTGCCGCCGAGCGAGTCGGCAGCGATGCCCTGGACCGCCTGCATGGTATAGGTGTGTCCTTCCTTCAGCGCCTGGAGTACACGCTCCTTCGTCGCGTCCTTCTCGAGCTTGCCGAACGCACCCGGCCCCGGCCCGAGCGTGGGCGACGGCGTCGCGTGGAAGGCCATCGGCGGCATGAGGTAGTACTCGGTCGCCACGTGCATGAACGTCTCGCCGACCGAGCGCACACCCGGCGCCGGACGCCACGAGTACTTGTCTGCCGGGAACGCCTCGGCGAGCTGAAGGAACTTGCCGTGCACCTCCTCGAGCTGGCCGAGATAGGCCTTCCGCGCTTCGGCGGAGGCGACGTCCTGGGCCGCGAGGTGTGGGGCGAAGGCCAGCGTAAGCGCGACGAGGGCTCCGACGCGGACGGATCGCCGGACGGGTGGTGTGAAGGCAGCTCGCATGGTGGGCCTCCTGGGGTGAGGAAAAAGTCGAGGCCCCGAAGGTAACGCGAGCGGCGAGCGAGCGCCTCACGGCTGGCTCACGGGTCGGTGGCACTATCGAGACTTCAACCTCGAGGATCTCATGCGCCAGCTGTCCGATGCACCAGTCCGAGGCTCCCATTGCAGGAGAAGCTCACGAACCATTGTTCTGCTAATCGGATTGGCGGTCGTCGCCGCGTGCCGGTCCGCGGGTGATGATCAGCGGCCCGGTCTGCCCACGGCGCCTTCTCCCCCGCCAACGGTGACGCCGCCGCCGCCGCTACCCGTCCTTCCGAGCCTCTGGCTGGGCTCCCAGGAACGCGAGCTGATGGTGGGTGCCAGCTTCGTGATCAGCGGCTCCGTCGTAGCCGACGTGCTCAACCATCCGGCGACCCCCGACACCACTGTCGCGATCGAGTGGCGGACTGACGAGAAGGGCGCTGTCTCCGTCAACACGATCGACAAGCATCAGGCATGGGTCGTGGGCGAGAACGTGGGCGAAGGCTGGATCCAGGGCAGCGCGCTCGGCATCAACAGCTATGTCTACGTCACGGTGCTCGACGCGGCCGACACGAGCGCAGTGTCCCCCATCGTGATAGACGATTTTCGCGTCTTCGAGCATCACCGCCGCTACGGGGGCGAGCTGCTGTACTCGCCCCAGATCACGTTGCATGATCGCACCGCGAGCGGCGGCGCTGCGCTCATCGCAGCCTCGTTCGACATCACGGGTCTGGAGTCGACCCCGTCGTGTGCCATGCTGCGGCCCATCGGCGATGAGCCTGGGGTGTTGTTCTTCTACGACAGCTACTTCCAGGAATTCGAACTGAACATACGGCAGCCGGGGAGAGCGTCGGCTCCGGGAGCCGTGGCGGTCGCACACCTCACGATCCGGCTTCCGAACAACACCGCGGTGACGTTGACCGTCAGCGGCCCCGTCCTGTCAGCGGAAGAGCTCCCCACGACCGACTCCTGGCCGAGTGCGGGCCCCGACTACCTCTCCTGCGAATAGCCGTGTTCCGATCGAACGGAAACGGCCCTGTTGAACGACCGGACGAGTCCCGCTGGTCGGTCCCGACGGCGGCAAGGTCGTCGCGCTCACGGCGGTCTCACAGCGGTCTCACGGCGGCCTCACGGCGCGCGCGCACCTTGGGCGAAACCTCGTCCCGATTCCCATGCGCCATTCGTCCCGCTTCCACCTCGTCTCCGCGGCCACGATCGTGTCGTCGCTTGCCGCGCTCTTCGCCTGCACCGAGAGCGGTATCGGCCCGGCCGGACCCGCTTCAGCGCACGGCGCCGTACCCACAGTTGCGGCGCCTTCCGTCGTTCTGAACCTCGATACTGGCGCGCGAGAGATAGCCGCCGGCGCGAGCATCCTGCTTTCGGGTTGGGTCGCTCTCACATCCACTGGAGAGCAACTCCAGACCCCGATCGTCTGGTCGACCCCCGGCCCCGCCATCGTGGCGCTGTGGTCGATTGGCCCGCAGGCCGTTCGGATCACTGCCCTCGAGCCGGGCGTGACGACCGTGCAGGCCGGCGTCAATAACGCTACCCGCTCGCTCGCCGTCACGGTGCTGCCCGTGACGAGCCAGCCGTCCACGCTCGTCGCCGTCGACTTTCGGATGCTCGAGGTGCAGATCGGAGACAGTTGGGAGTATGCGCCCCAACTCGTGCTGCGCGACGAGTCGGCAAAGGGCGGTAGCGCCCTCATCGCGGTGAAATTCGAGGTGCCGGGCCTCGGAGCGACGCCGTCGTGCGCGATGGTGCGCCCCGTGGGGCCCGCCCCGGTGGAAATCTTCCACGAAATGTACGGCGACTTCGAGCTGGCGATCGGCGGCGGCGCCCTTCGGGCGAGCGCAGGCGACGCGATCGCTCGCCTCACGGTCCGCACGGGGGACGGCACCGCGGCGACGCTCGTTCTGCGCGGGCCGATCGTGCCTGGGTCGTTGCCCACCACGTACAGCAGCGGACTCTTTTCCGGAGCGCTCGCATGCGGCTGATGAAACGACGGGCGGTAGTCATCGGTGTCATACTGGGCTCGATCGGTCGCACCACCGACCGAACGGCGCCCTATAGGCCGACGTCCACCTGGCCTGCATAACCGAGATCCGTGGATCCCAATCCCTCAGCGATCTGGCCGGCCGCCGCCAACGCGAACTGCTCGTCATGACCAGCTTCGTGCTGGACGGCGTCGCGCTCACAACGAACGGCATCGCTGCATCACGTCGGCGCGACACGAGCTACTTGCTTCGTGCACACCGCCACCGGTCGGTCGTCCATTCCATCGAGGCGACGCCGGCGCTGTACCAGATCAGTACTCCACGCGCGCGCCCAGCTGGATGCGCCACCGCGATGCGAGCGAGCCGTCCGTCGTCGACACCGCGTCGATGGGTGGTAGCGTCGGCACTCCCGCGATGGTTCGAACGACGTAGCGTGGCCGGTTCGCGACCACATCCCATCCCTGCACGCCCAGCAACTCGATGGTCTCGCGGTTCGTCGTCTCTCGCACTAGACCCCAACCCCTGTTCAGCAGATTGGGCAGGTTGATCACGTCGAGTGAAAGATCGAGCCCCCGCGCGAGAGACGCGAAGCGCTTGCCGATTCGCGCGTCCAGACTGCGCGCGGCGGGGTTACGGCAGCTGTTTCGCGCCATCAGGCGTCCGCGCTGCGACCGCAGGCACTTACTCCCCTCGATGTACGCGTCCAGCGCGCGATACGCCTCCGGGTTGGCGAGGGAGATGTCCGTCGAGTCGCGCGGGATGTAGGCGAGGTCGTTGAGCGCGGTGCCGTCGCCGTTGGCGTCGCCCTCCACAGTGTACGCGTATGGAGTCCCCGATCGAACGCGCAGCAATACCGAAGCAATGATGCCTCGCCCGATGGGTAGAGTGCCGGCCGCTACGAAGTTGTGCGGGATGTCGCGCGCCGAGCGCCGGAGTCGGCGCTCGGCGATCGTGCCGTCGAGTGGGTTGCTCTGGAAGAGCAGGACGCCCGTGAGCCCGGACAGGCTCATGAGGTCCTGAGTGCGCGACCAGGTATAGCCGCCCTGCAGCGCGCCGCCACTCCGCCACCGCTTTACCAGATGTGCCGTCACCGCGGACGATCGCTCGGCCGATCGATTCTCGAACCGGTACACCGCGCCGAACTCGGGATCGAGGCGAGCTGGCTGACCGCCGGCCACTCCGTAGGTCTGCCGCCCTTCGTCATTCGGGCCTTGATCCCGCAGATTCGCGTCGCTGACGAAGAGATGGTTGCGAGTGCGCGTGTGCGAGAGATCGAGCGAGGCGGTGAAGTCGGCGCCGAGCTCTCGGTCGATGCCGATGACGTACTTGATGGCCTGCTGGAAGCGGAAGCGCGGATCGAAGACGTTCACCCGCGGCAGCGGGACCTGCCCACTGCGTTGTACGCACTGCCTGGGGAGCGCACGGATGTCCGTTGTCGGTGGGGGGACGCCGTCGGCGGCGGAGCAGGTGAGGGAAGTCTGCTCGAGCCCCGTGCCGACGTAGGCGTTGCCGAGCCACGCGAATGGCGGTCGCCCAGCGAACGCGCCCACGCCGCCGCGCAGCATCGTTCGTCGCTCGGTGCCGAGCGCCCAGGCGACGCCGAGCCGCGGTGAGATCAGCGCGTTGCCCGACGGGAATCGACCCGTGTCGGCGCCGCGCAGCGTCGTACTCGACGCCAACCGTTCGTTGCGCGATGGCGCGTCGAAGAACGGTGCGTCGATGCGCAGTCCGCCCGTCACGGTGAGCACCGCCGTCGGACTCCAGCGGTCCTGAAGGTAGCCGGCGAGCTGCACGCCCCGGTATGCGATCAGCGGCCCGCCGTCACGCAGCGCGATTCCTACCTCGTAGCGCGACGGCAGTCCCATCTCGAGCGCCTCGACGCTGGGAAAAGTCCACGTCCCCCAGCCGCTGAGCATGAAGTTGTCGCGGATGCGGATGATCTGGTTCTGGGTGCCCACGGTGACGAGATGCGCACCGCGAGTCCACGACAGATTGTCCGTCAGCTCGAAGATGCGCTGATCGGTGGCCGTCCCCTGCGTCGCTCGCGACGAGCCGGCGGCGAGCAGATGGCCTGGCGTAACCTCCACGAGGAAGCTCGGCACCGCGAGCGCGGACTGTGCGTCGTCGCCGATCGTCGTGACGCTCGCCACGAGTTCGTTCGTCCATCGGCCAAGCGCACTCGTGGCGCGGATGCGCGTCGTCATCGCCGACGTCGCCGCTTCGTATCCGCTTCCCGAGAGCTGCCATCCATCCCGACGGGTCGCCGACCGCATCACGACGTCGCTCGAGGAGTTCACCCAGCTCTGCGAGAGCTCGACGAGGTGGTTGTCCGTCGGCTGCCAGGAGAGCTTCACGAACACATTGTGGTTCGGCTGTCGCAGCAGCGGCGTGTCGTCCGCTCCCGGTTCGAAACCGTACCGCTCGCGTATCGCCCGTGTCACGCGCTCGGCCGACTCGACATCGATTCCGGTACTCGGATCGGACAGTGGCGACACCGCGTACCGCGTTCGCCTCGCCTGCACGTCTGCGACCGCGAAGTAATGAAGGCGGCCGCGCACGATCGGACCTCCGATGCTCATGCCGTACTGCAAGTCGGCGAAGGAGGGCACGGCGATGCCCGAGGTGTCGCGGCCGACGAGGCTCCCCGCGGCGAACGAGCTGAACACGGCGCCGCGTACGTTGTTCGTACCCGATCGCGTCACCGCGTTTATCAGCCCTCCGGAGAATCCTCCCTGTCTCACGTCGAACGGAGCGACGAGGATGCGGATCTCCTCAATCGCCTCGAGCGAGAGTGTCCGCGCGCCCGTGCCTGCACCGGGTGTGATTCCCGTTCCGAAGATGTCGCTCTGGGTCCCTCCGTCGACCTGAATCGCGTTGAACCGGTTGTGCTGGCCGCTCACCGAGAGCAGCGTGGCGCCGCTCGCCTGCGGCGCAAGCGCGAACAGGCCGATGAAATCGCGGTTGAGCAGCGGCAGGCTCCTCGCGAGATCTCCGCTGATGCTGTATGCCGCTCCGCCTGCTCCGGCATCGCGAAGCGACGACGCGCGTACGATCACCGGGTCGAGCCGGCGAGCCGTCTCGGCGGCCATGACGATCGTGCGGGTGACGCGATCTCCGACGTGCAGCTCGAGTCGCTCGGCCGGCGCTGACTCGTAGCCGAGCGCACGCGCCGAGAGCTGATAGATGCCGCCAGTGGGCAGGTCCTCGAAGTAGAAACGGCCGTCGGCGCGGGTGCTCGTGCGTCGTCGCGCTCCCGTGCCGACGTTCCAAAGCTCCACGACGGCGTCTCGCAGAGCGACACTATCCGCACCAGCACGCACCCAGCCCGACACGGAGGCACCGCTGATCCCCTGTCCATGGGCGACAGCCGGCACCAGTGAAGGCAGCGCGAGCACGATCGCCAGCGACACGACCGTGACCGATGAAGTCCGATGGCACGGGTACTTGCGAATCCCCACGCCACCTCCTGGTGACACGCGGCTCGATCGAGGCGTCGTGCCAATCTGCACTCGCAGCACAGGCGAGGCCAGCGCGCCGCACCAGCGCGCGCCGTCATCCGCACGTGACGGCAAGCTCGGGGCACGGGCCACACGCCCACTCTGGTCTGCACCGCCGGTTGCCCGTACCATTCTCCGCATGCAGTCGCTGCGGATGCTCGGAGCGATCGATCTCACCGGCTCCGACGGCGTCGAGGTTGGCGCCCTGCTGCGCCAGCCGAAGTCCGTCGCTCTCCTGGCCTATCTCGCGACGCCCCGTCCGGGAACGTGGCGCCGCCGCGACCTTCTGCTGGCCACCTTCTGGCCCGATCTGTCCCAGACGCGCGCCCGCGCCGCGCTGCGGAGCGCCCTTCATCTCCTCCGCCGTCATCTGGAGGAGGGGACCATCCGGACGCGCGGCGACGACGAAGTCGCGCTCGATCCCGAGCGGCTGATGACGGACGTCGCCAGGATGCTCGATGACGTCGCGGCGCAGGAGCATGCCCGAGCGCTCGCGTACTATCAGGGTCCATTGCTGCCGGGACTGTACATCAGCGAGGCGCCCGAGTTCGAGCGCTGGCTCGAGATCGAGCGGGCGAAACTGAACGACACCGCCGTTCGCACTGCCGCCTCGCTCGTCGAAGAGCGCGAGTCCGCCGGCGACCTGGTCGCCGCGGCCAACGCCGCGCGCCACGCATCGGAGCTGTCGCCGGACGATGAGGGCGCGGCACGCCGGTGGATCGCCCTGCTCGACCGGGTCGGGGATCGCGCACAGGCGCTCGCCGCCTTCGAGCGCTTTCGGAACCGGATGGCCATGGAGTTCGGCACGGAGCCGTCGCCCGAGACCGCCGCACTCGTCGAGGCGATGCGCACGCGCACGACGTCGGGCCTCGAGCCACCTGCGACGCCCCTTGGCGGAACGCCCGAGAGCTCGAGTATCGCGCGACAGGCGTCCGCGATTCAGCGAACGTCTGGGCCGCGCGAGACGGCGCCGCTCGCCCGGCACGGATCGACGGGCCGCCGGGGATCGTTGGCGCTGCTGGCCGTCGTGACGGCAGCACTCGTCGCCGCGATGTTTCTTATTACGCGAGACCGTACCGCCGCGTCGGCCGACACGGCGGAAGGAGGCGGAGCGCGTACCCGACGACTCGTCCTGCTCCCCGTCGAGCTCGCGCGCGGAGACTCGTCGCAACGCTACATCGCCACGGGGCTCGCGCGCGGCCTCGCGCGCCGCCTCGACAGGCTGGGTGGATTGACCGTCCACCTGGGAGCGGCGACGGCGTGGCCGGCATCGCCGGTGCAGGATACGTCCGCGCTCGGCCGGTTCGGATCCGTCGCGCTGTTGCGGGTCGCGATCGCCCTCGAAGGTGACTCTCTCGACATGCAGGCCGTTGTCGCGGACTCCGTCACGCACGTCGTGCGCCGCGTGCTGACGCGACGGTTCGCCGCGACCGAGCTCGCCGAGATCGAGAGCGAGCTCGCGGCGGTGGTTGTCGGCAGCGTCCTTCGTGTGAGCACTCCATTCGATCCGCGCGGCTCGAGCCGTCTCGTCGAGCCCGAGTCCTACCGGCTCACCATTCTCGGCTTCCACCATTTGCTCGGGTCTGACGACCCATCGGCCGCGCTGGCGTCGTTCGTACGGGCCACCGAGCTCGATCCGCTGAACGCGCGCGCGTGGGCTGGCCTGAGTTCGGTGTGGGCCGCACGCACCGCGACGGATCAGGTTTCGCTCGACGAAGGGATCGCCCGAACCTCGGCCGTGGCGGAGCGCGCCCTCGCCATCGACAGCACGGATGGCGTTGCCCTCGCGAACCTCGGCTCGGTGCGGGCGCTCGATGGGCGCAACGTCGCGGCGGGGATGCCGCTCATTCGGCGCGCCATCGCCTTCGAACCGTCGAATGCCGAGATCTTCATGATCGCCAGTGGCCTCAATCGCTATGCGCATCGCTGGGACGAAGCTCGGGACCTCATTCGCCTCGCACGCCAGCTCGACCCGCTCACACCGGGGCACCTCGAGGCCGAAGGACGCCTGGAGATGTGTGCGGGCAGACCGGCAGCGAGCGAACAGGTCTACCGGCACCTTCTCGAGCAACGCCCCGCAAGCGAAGAGGCGCGCGAGGGATTGGTTCGCGCCCTAGCTGGCGAGGGGCGATTCGACGCGGCGCTCGACGCGTGGCGGCTCGGCATCTCGCCGACGACGCCACCCGTGGTCGTCGCCGCTCTTCGCGGCGCGCGTGGCCGCGACACCTATTTCGCAGCCCACCACGCGCAGGGGCACCTGATGCTCGATGCCTTCCGCCGCGCGAGGGCAGGTAA
>Ga0070664_100005339_pt1 | contig 10311 bp, 7 predicted proteins | sample KBSC73metaG_FD_65863 | JGI IMG/M metagenome (GOLD analysis project Ga0070664, IMG submission 65863) | Corn rhizosphere microbial communities from Kellogg Biological Station, Michigan, USA - KBS C7-3 metaG | ecosystem: Host-associated > Plants > Roots > Rhizosphere > Soil ... | reverse complement strand
CCTCGATGGCGCGCCCGCGAGCGCGCTGGCCGGCGACACCGTGCTGACTGCCGTGCTCACGCAATGCGACCAGCTGCGGCGCAACGAATTCAGCGGCCTTCCGCGCGCGGGCTTCTGCATGATGGGCGCCTGCCAGGACTGCTGGATTGCCACGGACGAAGGCGAGCGGCTGCGCGCCTGCTCGACCTTCATCGCGCCGGGCATGGCGCTGGTCACCGGAAAGAACGGCGCATGACGAAGGCAGACGCAATCCGCCCCGTGATCGTCGGCGCCGGCCCGGCCGGTGTGCGCGCCGCGCAGACACTGGTGGCGCATGGCCTGCGGCCCGTGGTGATCGACGAGGCGCCGCGCGCCGGCGGGCAGATCTACCGCCGCCCGCCCGCCGGCCTCGCGCAGCGCACGGCGCGAACGCTCTATGGCTTCGAGTCGACGCGCGCCGATGCCGTGCACGCGGCCTTCGACGCGCTGCAGGGCCGCATCGAGCATCTGGGCGACAGCCTGGTGTGGAACGCCCAGGACCATCGGCTCGACGTGATGCACAACCCCACGCGCAGCAACCGCCGCGTGCCCTACAGCCACCTGATCGCGGCGACGGGCGCCACCGACCGCGTGCTGCCGGTGCCGGGCTGGACGCTGCCCGGCGTCTACACGCTGGGCGGCGCGCAAGTGGCGCTCAAGTTCCAGGGCTGCGCCATCGGGCAGCGCGTGGTGTTCATGGGAACGGGGCCATTGCTGTACCTCGTGGCTTATCAATATGCGAAGGCCGGCGTGAAGGTGGCCGCGGTGCTCGACACCGCGCGCCTTGCCGACCAGCTCGCGGCCACACCCGCGATGCTGACCCAGCCCGCGGTGTTCGCGAAGGGCGTGTACTACGTCGGCTGGCTGCGCGCGCACGGCGTGGCCTTGCACAGCGGCGTGCGTCCGTTGCGCGTGCTCGGCGACGAACAGCAAAGCCGCGTGACCGGCGTGGCCTGGCAGGACGGTGCCGAAGAACGCACGCTGGCCTGCGACGCCGTCGGCTTCGGCTACGCGCTGCGCTCCGAAACACAGCTGGCCGACCTGCTCGGCTGCCGCTTCGACTACGTGCCGCTGCACCGCGCGCACCTGCCGGTGCGCGATGCGGCTGGGCGCTCCAGCGTCGAGGGCGTGTACCTCGCGGGCGACGGCGCCGGCATCATGGGCGCGGACGCGGCCGAGTGGGCGGGCGAACGAGCGGCGCTGGCGCTGCTGGCGGACAACGGCGTGGCGGTCGATACGGCACGCGCAGCCGAACTCGAACGCAGGCTGCACAAGCTCGCTGGCTTCCGCCGGGGCCTCGAACGCGCCTTCCCGGTACCGCAGGACTGGGCCGCGCATGCGCCCGACGAGCTCGTGATCTGCCGCTGCGAAAACGTCACGGCGGGCACCTTGCGCCAGACCGTCGCCACGGCCGGTGCCGACGAGCTGAACCGGCTCAAGGCCCTGTCGCGCGTCGGCATGGGCCGCTGCCAGGGCCGCATGTGCGGCGTGGCCGCGGCCGAGATCCTCGCGCATGCGACGCAGCAGCCGCTGCAGCAGGTCGGCCGCCTGCGCGGGCAGGCGCCGATCAAGCCGATCCCGATCCGGCTCGTGCCCGCCGAGGGGGCCGACGCATGAGCGCCGCGCCGGGCCGCACCAAGCAAGCGCGCACCGCAGCGCGAAGCGCGGAGGTTATTGAATGAGCTCGATCAAGAAGTTGCAAACCGACGTCGCCATCATCGGTGGCGGCATCGTCGGCTCCTCCGCCGCGCTGGCCTTGCGCCGCATGGGCGCCAGCGTGGTGCTTCTCGAGCGCGACCTCTGCGGCTCGCGCTCCAGCGGCGTGAACTTCGGCGGCGTGCGCCGGCAGGGCCGCTCCCTGAGCCAGTTGCCGCTGACGCAGCGCGCGCACCGCATCTGGGGCCGGCTGCCCGAGCTGCTGGGCACCGACGGCGAATACGTCCGCTCGGGCCATTTCAAGATCGCGCGCAGCGAAGCCGACATGGCCTCGCTGGAGCGCTATCGCGCGATGAGCAGCGACTTCGACCTGGGCCTCGAACTGATCTCCGCCACGCGCCTGCGGCAGCAATGCCCCTGGCTCGGCACCCGCGCCGTGGGCGGCTCGCTGTGCGCGGAAGACGGGCAGGCCAATCCGCGTCTCGTGTCGCCGGCCTTCGCGCTGGCGGCGCAGCGCGCGGGTGCGCTGGTCTTCGAGCGGCACAAGGTCGACGAGGTCGCGCACGACGGCGCCACGTTCATGGTGCGCAGCGGCAACGCGCTCGAAGTGCAGGCGCCCCTGCTGCTCAACTGCGCGGGCGCATGGGCCGGCGCCATCGCGGCGCAGTTCGGCGAGAAGCCGCCGATGTTCTCGCGCAGCCCCATGATGGCAGTGACCGAGCCGGTGCCGCACTTCATGCAATGGAGCCTCGGCGTGGAAGGCGGCGGCATCTACTGCCGGCAGGTGGCTCGCGGCAACCTCGTGATGGGCGGCGGCACGGGCATCACGCTCGATGCCGAACGCGCTCGCGCCGAAAGCGACGCCATCGCCGTACTCGCGCGGCAGGCCGTCGAGCTGCTGCCTGCGCTGCGCCACGCGCACATCATCCGCACCTGGGGCGGCACCGAAGGCTACCTGCCCGACCGCGAACCAGTGCTCGGACCGAGCCGCACCACACCGGGGCTGTTCCACGGCTTCGGCTTCGCGGGTGCGGGCTTCCAGATCGGCCCGGCCGCCGGCGAAGTGCTGGCCGATCTGGCGCGCGACGGCCGCAGCGACACGCCCATCGACGCCTTCGCCATCGAGCGCTTCGACGAAGAACCCGTTTCCCCATCCCTCGCCGCTTCCCCCACCTGAACTGATTGGAGAGCATCACCATGTCCCGCACCGCCAAGTCCCCCTTCCTCCTCGCCGCGCTGCTCGCAGCCGCGGGCATCGCCAGCGCGCAGACCAAGACCATCTACATCGGCATGAACGGCGGCACCATGGAGAAGGCGTACACGCAGTACGTGTTCCCCGCCTTCGAGAAGGCCTACGGCGCGAAGGTGGTGGTGGTGCCCGGCACCTCCTCCGACATCCTCGCGAAGGCGCAGGCCAACAAGGACAAGCCGCAGATGCACGTGATGTTCCTGGACGACGGCATCATGGTGCGCGCCATCGGCATGGGCCTGTGCCAGAAGCAGAAGCCCAGCCAGTCCCTCAGCGAGATCTACCCGGCCGCGCGCTTCAAGGACGACATGGCCAGCGGCGTGAGCCTGGGCATGACCGGCCTCGCCTACAACGCCAAGATGTTCAAGGAAAAGGGCTGGGCGCCGCCCACCTCGTGGATGGACCTGGCCGACCCGAAGTACAAGGGCAAGGTGGTGTTCCAGTCGATGTCGTCCTCGTCCTTCGGGCTGCACGGCTTCCTGATGTTCAACCGCATCCAGGGCGGCAACGACAAGAACGTGGAGCCCGGCTTCAAGGCCTGGCCCACCACCATCGGGCCGAACGTGCTGGAGTACATCCCCAGCTCGGCCAAGCTCTCGGAGATGGTGCAGACCGGCGAAGCGGCGATCTTCCCGCTCACGCCCACGGCCGTGGCCGCGCTCAAGACCAAGGGCATTCCGGTCGAGTACGCACCGCCCAAGGAAGGCGCCGTGGTGCTCATGGTCGGCCAGTGCGTGATCGCCAACAACAGCGAGCCCGAGCTGTCGCAGAAGCTCGCCGAGTTTTTGCTGAGCCCCGTGGCTCAGGCCAACGTGCTGCAGTACGGCGCGCAGATCCCGACCAACCCCAAGGCCCCGGCCGTGGGCGAAGGCGCGGCGCAGGTGGCGGACATCAACAAGTGGATGAAGACCGCCGTCACCATCGACTGGGAAAGCATCAACGCGAACCGGCCGGCGTGGAACGCGCGCTGGAACAAGACCATCGAGCGTTGATGCGACACGCCGCGGGGTTCGTACACCGCGGCGCGCCCGGCCTCAGCTCTTCACGAACGCCAGCAGGTCGGGGTTGATCACGTCCGCATGCGTGGACAGCATGCCGTGGGGGTAGCCCTCGTAGCTCTTCAGCGTGCCGCGCTTGAGCAGCTTGGCCGCGAGCGGCCCCGAATTCGCATAGGGCACGACCTGATCGTCGGTGCCGTGCATCACGAGCACCGGCACGTCGATCTTCTTCAGGTCTTCGGTGAAGTCGGTCTCGGAGAAGGCCTTGATGCACTCGTAGTGCGCATTGGCCGCGCCCATCATGCCCTGCAGCCACCAGCGGTCGATGAGGCCCTGCGAGACCTTCGCGCCCGGCCGGTTGAAGCCGTAGAACGGGCCGGTGGGTATGTCGATGAAAAACTGCGTGCGGTTGGCCGTGAGCGCGGCCCTGAAGCCGTCGAACACCTCCATCGGCAGGCCGCCGGGGTTGGCCGCTGTCTTGAGCATGATGGGCGGCACGGCGCCCACCAGCACGGCCTTGGCCACGCGGCCCGGTTTGGCGCGCGCCACGTAGCGCGCCACCTCGCCGCCGCCCGTCGAATGGCCGATGTGCACGGCGTCCTTCAGGTCCAGCGCGTCGGTCAGCGCCGCCACGTCCGACGCGTAGGTGTCCATCTCGTGCCCGCCCGCGGTCTGCGAGGAGCGGCCGTGGCCGCGGCGGTCGTGCGCGATCACGCGGTAGCCCTTGCCGATGAAGAACAGCATCTGCGTGTCCCAGTCGTCGGCGCTCAGGGGCCAGCCGTGATGAAAGACGATGGGCTGCGCGTTGCGCGGTCCCCAGTCCTTGTAGAAGATGTTCGTGCCGTCCTTGGTGGTGACAAAGCTCATGGGGGATCCTTTCGTGTGGTCAGCGTGCTTTTGCGCGGCAGCCGCGCTCGAAGTACCGAGGGCGGACACGGTCGCGATGCCGGCCGCGCCGGCCAGAATACGCCGCCGCGAGGCGCCTGTCGCGGGGGTCGTCTTGATGTCGGACATGCTTCTTTCCAGGGCAGGGTTGTTGAGCAGCGAAAGCGGAATTGCCTCGCCGGACAACGCACTGTCGGCTAAACGGCGCGGCAAATCTTGAACAAAATGCCTGCGCCTTTCACGTTGTCACCTGCGCGCGACCTCAGCGGTTGTCTTCGACGATCCAGCCTGCTGCCTTCTCGGCCATCATCAATGTCGGGCTGTTGGTGTTGCCGCTGGTGATGGTCGGCATCGCGCCGGCATCGACCACGCGCAGGCCCTGCACGCCGCGCACGCGCAGCCGCGAATCGAGCACGGCCATCGGGTCGCCCTCGGCGCCCATCTTCGTGGTGCCGACCGGATGGAAGATGGTGGTGGCGATGTCGCCGGCCAGCCGCGCGAGATCTTCGTCGCTCTGGTACTGCACGCCGGGCTTCCATTCCTGCGGGTTGTACTTGGCCAGTGCGGGCTGCTCGGCGATGCGGCGCGTCACGCGCAGCGAGTCGGCTGCCACCTTGCGGTCTTCGTCGGTGCTCAGGTAGTTGGGCGCGATGGCCGGCGCATCTTCAAAGCGCTTGCTCTTGATGCGCACCGAGCCCCGGCTCGTGGGGTTGAGGTTGCACACGCTCGCGGTGAAGGCCGGAAAGCTGTGCAGCGGATCGCCGAAGGCATCGAGCGACAGCGGCTGCACGTGGTACTGCAGGTTGGGCCATTCGTGCTCGGGCGAGCTGCGCGTGAAGGCGCCCAGCTGCGAGGGCGCCATGCTCATCGGGCCGCTGCGCTTGAGCAGGTATTCGAGGCCGATCTTTGCCTTGCCGACCATCGACGAGGCCATCACGTTGAGCGTGGGCGCGCCGGCGATCTTGTAGACCGCGCGGATCTGCAGGTGATCCTGCAGATTGGCGCCGACGCCAGGGGCATCGAGCACCACGTCGATGCCGTGCTGGCGCAGCAGCTCGGCCGGGCCGACGCCCGAGAGCTGCAGGATCTGCGGCGAGCCGATGGAGCCTGCGCTCAACACAACCTCGCGCGACGCGGTCGCGGTGGTCATCTCGCTGCCGTTCCACACTTCCGCGCCCGTGCAGCGACGCGTGCCGTCGGGCAGCGTCTCGAACAGCAGGCGCGAGACCTGCGCGCCGGTCCAGAGTTCGAAGTTGGGCCGGCCGTAGCAGGTCGGGCGCAGGAAGGCCTTGGCGGTGTTCCAGCGCCAGCCGTTCTTCTGGTTGACCTGGAAGTAGCCCACGCCCTCGTTGCTGCCGCGATTGAAATCGGTGGAGTGCGGCACGCCGGCCTGCACCGCAGCTTCGGCAAAGGCGTCGAGGATGTCCCAGCGCAGGCGCTGCTTCTCCACCCGCCATTCGCCGCCCGCGCCGTGCATCTCGTCGGCGCCGAGGTAGAAGTCCTCGTGCTTCCTGAAGGCCGGCAGCACGTTTTGCCAGCGCCAGCCGTCGTCGCCGGTGAGGTCGGCCCAATGCTCGTAGTCACGCGACTGGCCGCGCATGTAGATCATGCCGTTGATGCTGGAGCAGCCGCCCAGCGTCTTGCCGCGCGGGTAGCGCAGCACGCGGCCGTTGAGGCCGGCGTCGGGCTCGGTGCTGTAGAGCCAGTCGGTGCGCGGGTTGCCGATGCAGTAGAGGTAGCCGACCGGAATGTGGATCCAGTGGTAGTCGTCCTTGCGGCCGGCCTCGATGAGCAGCACGCGCTTGCTCTTGTCGGCACTGAGCCGGTTCGCCATGAGCGAGCCGGCAGTGCCGGCGCCGATGATGATGTAGTCGAAGGTGGTGTCGCTCAATTGGTTGTCTCCTTCTGCTCGTTCTTATTTGCCCACGGCGCCCCACCGCGCCGTTGCCATTTGCCAGTACCAGTGCTCCCGCGGAACCGGCTCCGCCGGGCCGCCGGGAGCGCCCCCTTGAGGGGGGATGCGAGCGACACGAAGTGCGCGAGAGTCGGGGGTGAGCCTATTTTGCCGTCGGCATCACGAACTCGGCGCCCTTGCCGATGCTCTCGGGCCAGCGCTGCATGATCGACTTCTGCTTGGTGTAGAAGCGCACGCCCTCTTCGCCATAGGCGTGCATGTCGCCGAACAGCGAGCGCTTCCAGCCGCCGAAGCCGTGCCAGGCCATCGGCACCGGGATCGGCACGTTGATGCCCACCATGCCCACCTGGATGCGGCGGCCGAACTCGCGCGCCACGTTGCCGTCGCGGGTGAAGCAGCTCACACCGTTGCCGAACTCGTGCGCGTTGATCAGGTCGACCGCGTCCTTGAAGTTGGCCACGCGCACGCAGCCGAGCACCGGGCCGAAGATCTCTTCCTTGTAGATGCGCATCTCGGGGGTGACGTGGTCGAACAGCGTGCCGCCCATCCAGAAGCCATCGCCGCAGCCTGCGCCTGCCTTGTTGCCGTCGAACTCGCGGCCGTCGACCAGCAGCTTCGCGCCTTCCTTCTGGCCCAGATCGATGTAGCCGGTGATGCGCTCATGCGCGGCGCGCGTGACGATCGGGCCCATCTCGGCCGCGAGGTTCTCGCCATCGAGCACCTTCAGCGTCTTCGTGCGCTCGATCAGCTTGGGCAGCAGCTTGTCCGCCACGTCGCCCACCAGCACCGCCACCGAGATGGCCATGCAGCGCTCGCCGGCCGAGCCGTAGCCCGCGCCGATCAGCGCGTCCACCGCCTGGTCGATGTCGGCGTCGGGCATGACCACCATGTGGTTCTTCGCGCCGCCCAGGGCCTGCACGCGCTTGCCGTGGCGGGCGCCGGTCTCGTAGATGTAGTTGGCAATCGGCGTGGAGCCCACGAAGCTGATGGCCTTGACGTCGGGGTGCTCGAGCAGCGCATCCACCGCCGCCTTGTCGCCCTGCACGACGTTGAACACGCCGTCGGGCAGGCCGGCTTCCTTCAGCAGCTCGGCCATGCGCAGCGATGCGCTCGGGTCGGTCGGGCTGGGCTTGAGCACGAAGGTGTTGCCGGCGGCAATCGCCACCGGGAACATCCACATCGGCACCATCACCGGGAAGTTGAAGGGCGTGATGCCGGCGACCACGCCCAGCGGCTGGCGCAGCGTCCAGTTGTCGATGCCGGTGCTCACCTGGTCGGTGAAGTCGCCCTTGAGCAGCTGCGGAATGCCGCAGGCGAACTCGACGATGTCGATGCCGCGCGAGACCTCGCCCTGCGCGTCGGTGAAGACCTTGCCGTGCTCGGCGGTGATGAGGTGGGCCAGCTCGTCCTTGTGCTCGTTGAGCAGTTGCAGGAACTTGAACATGACGCGCGCGCGGCGGATCGGCGGCGTGTCGGCCCAGGCCGGGAAGGCGGCCTGCGCGGCGGCCACGGCAGCCGAGACCTGCGCGGCGTCGGCCAGGCCGACCTTGCCGGTCACGGCGCCGGTGGCGGGGTTGGTCACGTCCTGGCTGCGGCCGGAGGTGTTGGCGGCGGGCTTGCCGCCGATGAAATGATCGATGGAGGTGGGCATGGAGAAGGCTTTCGCTGACGCAGAAGAATGAGGGGGTGCGGCCAGTTTAGGCAGCACCTCGGCGCGCGCCTAGACGCGAAGCTTGAACTTATTGTTCATCCTGCTGAACAATGAATACATGAAACCCCAAAATATCGAAGCGCTCTGGACGCACCTGCACTGGCTCACGGTGCTGGCGCAGCAGGGCAGCTTCACGGCGGCGGCGCTGCGCCTGGGCGTGAGCAAGGCGGCCATGAGCCAGCGCATCGCCGAGCTGGAACGCGCGGCCGGTGCGCCATTGGTGCAGCGCACCACGCGCAGCGTGCGGCTCACCGAGGCCGGCCAGCGGCTGGTGGAGGACATGCGCGGCCCCTTCGAGCAGATCGCCCACAGCTTCGCCGGCGTGCGCGACCTCGCGGGCGTGCCGCGCGGGCTGGTGCGGGTGACGGCGCCGGTGGCTTTCGCGCGCCAGCAGCTGGTGCCCCGGCTGGCTGACTTCCTGCGCGCGCAGCCCGAGGTGCGCATCGAGCTCGACCTGTCGGACCGGCTCAGCTCGCTCGCGATGGAAGGCTTCGATCTGGCCATCCGCCACACGGCCGCGCCGCCGGACACGCACGTGGCCTGGACGCTGTGCGAGACCCGCTCGGTGCTGGTGGCCAGCCGCGCCTACCTGCGCCGCCGCGGCACGCCGCGCGAGCCGCAGGCGCTGGCCGGCCACGACTGCCTGCACTACCCGCGCGCGCAGGAAACGCCGACCTGGCATTTCGAGGCCCGCGCGCCGCAGAAGGGCAAGGCCGCGGCGCCGCGCATCACGGTGCCGGTCTCGGGACCGCTGGTCGCCAACAACAGCGAGGCGCTGCGCGACGCCGCCCTCGGCGGCCTGGGCATCGCGCTGGTGCCGGACTTCAGCGCCCAATCGGCGCTGCAGTCGGGCAAGCTGCAGCAGGTGCTGCCGCAATGGCGTTCGGTGGGCGCGTTCGGCGAGCGGCTGTATGCCATCCGGCCCTATGCCACGCACGTGCCGCAGGCGGTGACGGCCTTCGTGGCGTGGCTGCGCGAGGCGCTGGCGGCGGGCTTCGCGGCATGAGCGGGCCGCGGCCGGGCCGGAGGCCGGCGCGAATCGTGAAAAAGGAAACCGAAAAACGGCGTCGCGCCCTACGCAAACGAGGGGTCTGCGACACATGGCGCACGGATGCACCCGGTTACGATGCGCGCATCCAGCCCTGCACCTGTTAACTTTCCCTCTCATCCGCCCTATGTCCCCTGCCACATCGCCTGCCGACGCTCCCGCCGCCGACAGCGCGCGGCCCCGCGTCGGGCGGCGGGAGCAGGACGGCCGCCAATGGACGGTGGCCAGCGGCTGCTGGACCACGCTGGCAATGTCGTCCAAGCCGGCCTGGCAGGCACTGGCGAAAGACCTGGCAGCCGCCCCGCCCGCGGACGACCGCGCCTGGGACCTGCGCCCCATCGAACAGCTCGACCACATCGGCGCGCAGCTGCTGTGGGACCACTGGCGCCACCGCTGGCCGGCCACGCTGGAGCTGTCGCCGCAGCACAAGGCGGTGCTCGACCAGGTGGCGCAGTTCACCGTGGGCACGCCCGAGGAGCCGCCGCCCACGCTGGCCGAGCGGCTGCGGCATTTCTCGCACACCGGTGCGCGCGGGCTGGAGGTGGCGCGCGACTTCGTGGGGCTGATCGGCCAGCTCGCGCTCGACGCCTGCACGCTGCTGCGGGCGCCGCACCGCGGGCCGTGGCGCGATTTCTCGGGGCATCTTTACCAGTTCGGCGCCACCGCGCTGCACATCACGGCGCTGGTGGGCCTGTTGATCGGCGTGGTGCTGGCCTACCTGATCTCGCAGCAGCTGCGCCAGTACGGCGCCGAGGCCTTCGTGGTCAACATCCTCGGGCTGTCGCTGATCCGCGAGCTCGGGCCGGTGCTGGCCGCGGTGCTGATCGCGGG
>Ga0070664_100005338_pt1 | contig 10312 bp, 7 predicted proteins | sample KBSC73metaG_FD_65863 | JGI IMG/M metagenome (GOLD analysis project Ga0070664, IMG submission 65863) | Corn rhizosphere microbial communities from Kellogg Biological Station, Michigan, USA - KBS C7-3 metaG | ecosystem: Host-associated > Plants > Roots > Rhizosphere > Soil ... | reverse complement strand
ACGCTTAGCGTGGAGGTCTCCGCGCGCGCCATGAGCCCCCAGGACCCGCTCGTGCCGCGCCCTGCCTCCCGTTGCATCAACGCGTGAGCCCGACGGATCCGCTGACACCGGCCCGCCGGGAGCCCGCTGGGACTCACGCAAACGGCATGCAGGGCCCTTCACTCCACTGACACGAAGCGATGGCAGATCCGCAGCCGCCAGGCGGCACGGCGGTACGGGGCAAATCGGCCCCCCTTCACCCCATAGGCGTGGCACTTCTGCTCGCAGTCGTGAGCGCCTGGGTCGATGTCGGGATCCATCTGCTCAAGCAGGTGCGGCCGAGCATTCCGACCGGTGAGGGCCCGAATGCCATCTGGATGGCGCCACTCATCAACCTCGTGTGGCTTGGCGTGCCGGCGCTTGCGCTTGCGGCGGCGGCACGCCGATGGCCGCGGGCGACCTCTCCGCGGGTGCAGTTTCTTGTCCTTGGGACGCTCGCGCTGTTCAATGTGGTCCTGATCTTCCAGCGCGTGCACGCCTGGGCGGCATTCATTCTCGCCCTCGGTGTGTGTATCCGGCTCGCTCCCACGGTCAGCGACTACTGTTCGAGATTTCCGCGACGCGTGTCGGGGCTCATACGTTGGATAGGAGTCGCTGGAATCGTGGCACCGATGCTGGTCTCCGGCGCTCGATGGGGCGTGGAGCGTTCGCAATTGGCGAATCTGCCGGCTTTCAGGCCCGGCGCCCCGAACGTCATCCTGCTGGTGCTCGATACGGTTCGGTCCTTCAACACCAGCCTGTACGGCTATGCGAGGCCGACGACACCGCACCTCACTCGGTGGGCCAGTCAAGCTGTTCGCTTCGATGCCGCCTTCGCGACCGCACCGTGGACTCTGCCGTCGCATGCTGGAATGTTCACCGGTCGCTATCCGGGTGAGCTGACGGCCGACTGGAAGGTCCCACTGGACGGGACGTTTCCGACCCTCGCGGAGACGCTGCGGGACGACGGCTACGCGACGGCGAGCTTCGTCGCGAATCTCTCCTACTGCACGGGGCAGTACGGTCTGACACGGGGGTTCCTCCACAACGAGGGATATCCCGTGAGTCTTGGAGTGCTGTTCTCGAGCTCGGCCTTCGGGCGAAGACTGCTGCTCCAGCCGGTCTTCCGTCGCGTCCTCGGCTTCTGGAACTACGCCGCGTACAAGCGTGCGGCTACCGTGAACCAGCAGCTCCTCGCGTGGCTGGAAGGCGTCGATCATCGTCCGTTTTTCGCGTTCCTGAACTACTACGATGCGCATCAGCCCGCGCTGCCGCCGTCTCCGTTCGACACCATCTTCGGAGCGCCTCCGACACCGCGTCCTCCGGAGGAAGCCTTCGGTCGTCGAGACATCTCGTCTGCCGAGCTGGCGCGCTTCGTGAACCAGTATGACGGTGCCATCCGATACACCGATCAGCAGCTGGACATCCTGCTTCGGGAGCTTCAGCGGCGGGGTCTATTGGACAACACGATCGTGATCATCACAGCGGATCACGGGGAGCACTGGGGCGATCATGGTCGACTGTCGCACGGGAATACGGTGTATCGACAGGCCCTGCAGGTGCCGCTCGTCATCCGGTATCCGCGGCGGTTTCCTCGCGCCTCCGTCGTCGGCGAGCCGGTGAGTCTGCGCGATCTCCCGGCGACGGTGCTCGATCTGGTTGGAGCGCCGCTTCCCCATCGGTTTCCGGGTGCTTCACTGGCCCCGTACGCCGAGGTGAGCGAGCGTACGGGACCATCGCCCGCGTCGCCACGCCTCATCCTGTCCGGGAATGCGCCCAAGGGCGTGGACGGGCAGCTCTCGCTGATTACGGCGGGGATGCACTACGTGCGGGATCCGAAAACGGGAGAAGAGCTGTACGACTTTGCGCGCGATCCCGGCGACTCGTTGGATCTCTCCAAGACGCCGGCGGGTCGGCAAGCTCTCCCGAGACTCCGCCAACTGCTTGACTCCCTGACGAGAGAGTGAAGCAACCCTCCGATTCGTATCACGGCGCCATTGCACCACAGCGCGACGGACTCGTCGCGCTGTCAGGGGCGGCTCCGTGGCAGCTCCTGTACTGATGCGCGTCGTCACTTACGAGGACCGCCCCGGGGAGGTCATTGGTCTCAAGTTGTTGCTGCTGAGCCTCCACAAACATTGTCCGGAGGTGGCGGTCGACGTGTTCGTGCCGAGGGTGGATGCGGCATTCGAGCGATGGATCGCACGGGTCGCTAACGCGCATCTCCATGGCATGGAGCACGCGGGGCGCAGGGGCTTCAATGTCAAGCCGGGCTTGCTGCAACGCGTGCTGGAGCAAGGCGCGAGCGAAGCTCTGTGGATGGACTCGGATGTGATGGTGGTGCGCGATTTTCGGCAATGGCTGCACGCGGCGCCCTCGAGCTCACTGGTAGTCGCGGAGGATAGGTTCGGAGCCCCCTGGCGCGGACGGTCATCCTATGCTCGTGCCTGGGGATTCCAGGTGGGTCGCGAGATGCCCCGTCAATTGAACGCGTGCGTGATTCGTGTGCTTCCTACCCACATCCCGCTGTTGCGCGCCTGGGACGATCTGTTGGGGCACCGGACCTATCTCGCTGCACAGCAAATCCACTGGTCGGAACGCCCCTCACACGTGTTCGGCGATCAAGAGGTGCTCTCCGCGCTGCTGGAGTCTCGAGAGTTCTCCGGAATACCGCTGTCCTTCCTCAGAGGCGGTAGGGACATCGTGCATTGCTTCGAGCACCAAGGCTATCCGGCGCATCAGATGATCGCGAACGTCGTCAGCGGCAACCGTCCCCTTTTCGTACATGCGCAGGGCGCCAAGCCGTGGCTCGGCGACGGCCCGCCTCTCGGGTATCTCGACACCTCGACCTATACCCTGCTGGCACGCCTGTACGCATCCGAATTGGAGGAGGAGTCGAGCTGGAGGGAGCCTCGTTCGAGGGTGTCGAGGATCCTATGCCGGCTGTTTCGTGATGACCCCTGGTCGAGCGGGATTCCGGTCGCCCTGGCGACGGAGTTGCGGGACCAGCGCCTGCTGAAGACCCTCGTGAGGCGCCTGCTGGGCGTGTTGCGTTCCGACGGGTGAGACGGCTCGAGGCGGCAGTCGCCGGTATTCCACTCGCGGCATTGCTCGCTACCGACTCGACACCTATCTTAGCCATCCGTCCACGCTGTGGGCCGTCGCCAGCCGACTGTGACGAGAACCACGAGCGACTGCGCATTGGCGCCCCGCGCCTTCGATTCCTCGACGAGGAGGATCTCATGTACGTCGCACCCGATGCCGTAATGCCCGTTGCGTCGGCAATCGCCACGCTCGTGGGCATAGTCCTCATGTTCTGGCGGCGACTGGTTGGCGCGGTAAGACTCATCGTTCAGCGCGCGATCGAGCGGTAGGCTCGGCAGCGAAGGCGGAGCCTCCAGCGCGGTGGGCAACCATGCGCACGCGCCACTGGGCATTGGGTGAGGCGGCAGCCAGATGACGCGCACCACCAAGGTCATCGTGATCGGCCTCGACGGACTCGAGCCGAAAATCGTGGAGCCGATGCTCGCGGGCGGCGAGCTTCCGAGCCTGGCGCGCATGCGAGCGGTGGGAAATTATGGGCGCTGCCGCACGACGATTCCCGCGCAGACACCGGTCGCTTGGTCGACCTTCGCCACTGGCCTCAATCCGGGCGGCCACGGCATCTTCGATTTCATCCGCCGTGATCCGGCCACCTACCTGCCGGACTTCGCGCTCAATCGCTACGAACAGACGTCCGCCTTCCTGCCACCGAAGGCGATCAATCTGCGGAAGGGTGTCCCCGTCTGGGAGCTGTTGTCGCAGGCGGGCATTCCGTCGACGATCATCCGGTGTCCGTGCACCTATCCCGCCGACCCGTTCGATGGACGTCTGCTGTCGGGCATGGGAGTCCCCGACCTGCGCGGAAGCCTGGGCACCGCCACCTATTACTCGCAGCAGCCCGGTGTAGTCGCGGGAGACAGTGAGAATGTCATCGGACTGAGCGTCGACTCGCACGGGATCGCCACGACGCATCTGCCCGGACCGCGGAATCCGCGAACCAGCGAAGACGCTCGGCTGGAGATGTCGGTGGAGATTTGCTCGGGAGCCCGCAAAGTGCTCGTGAGGACCACCGGTCAACCGGGCGCGCTCGAGGTGCGGGAAGGAGAGTGGAGCGGGTGGCTGCGTGTGAAGTTCAAGCTCGGCATGTTGCAGAGCGTGCGCGGCATGGTGCGCTTCCTGCTCGTGAGGACGGAGCCGGTGCTCGAGCTGTATGCCTCGCCGGTAAACTTCGGTCCGAGCGCACCACAGTTCCCCATCAGCCATCCCTGGGAGTACGCTGCCGACCTGCAGCGAGAGCTCGGAACGTTCTACACCACCGGCATGGTGGAGGACACTACCGGGCTCGCCAACGGCCGCTTCGACGAAGAGCAGTTTCTCGACCAGTGCACGACCGTGCTGCGCGAGCGCGAGCGCATGATGTGCCACGAGCTGGATCGCCTCGAAGAAGGTCTGTTCTTCTGCCTCTTCGACACGCCGGACCGCCTTCAGCACATGTTCTGGCGTTTCCGCGAGCCCGAGCACCCAGCGAACCATGGCGAGCCGGTCGAACGGTGGCGGCACAGCATCGAAGAGCATTACCGCGAGTGCGACGCGATCGTCGGAGAGGCGCTTCGGCGCGCAGATGATCGTACCCTCACGATCGTGCTCAGCGACCATGGTTTTGGCTCGTTCCAACGGGGCGTTCACCTCAATGCGTGGCTGCACGCGAACGGATTGCTCGCCCTCAAACCGGGAACCCAACCTGGTGACGATGCAGGCGAATTTCTCCGACACGTGGACTGGGGGCGCACGAAGGCATATGCGCTCGGGCTCGGGAGCATCTACCTCAACCTTGCCGGTCGCGAGTCAGAGGGCATCGTGCCAGCCGGCGACGCGCCGAGGCTCGGGCAGGACATCGCGATTGGGCTGACCGCCCTGTGTGACGATGCCCGGGGGCGGTCCGCAGTGAGCGCCGTCGTCACCAGGGACGACGTGTACAGCGGACCGTGCGCGTCCGACTCCCCGGACCTGATTGCTCTCTTTCAGCCCGGGTACCGGGTGAGCTGGAGCACGGCCCTTGGTGGCGTAGGGAAGGGCCTGTTCGAAGACAATGCGAAGCGATGGGGAGGAGACCACATCGTCGATCCGATCCACGTACCGGGTGTGCTGTTCATCGATCGACCGTTCGGCGCCGACAGTGCTCGTCTGCTCGACCTCGCGCCCACGATCCTCTCCGCGCTCGGAGTACCGAAAGGCGTGGCGATGGAAGGAGAGTCGTTGATTTAGCATGAAGCTCCTCGTGCTCGGTCTCGACTGCGCCGCACCTGCCCTCCTGTTCGAAGACGAGCGTCTCGTCAACATCCGTCGTCTGATGGCGGGTGGATGCTTCGGTCGACTGGAGAGCGTCGTCCCGCCGATCACGATTCCGGCGTGGCGCTGCATGGTGACGAGCCAGGATCCCGGCTCGCTCGGCGTGTACGGCTTTCGCAACCGCGCGGACCACTCGTACGGCGGGCTCACGACCGTAAACGCGAGATCGTTCAAGGCGCCCACCATATGGGACTATCTGGCGATGGAAGGACGAACGTCGGTGATCATCGGCGTGCCTCCGTCATTCCCACCGCCCCGGCTGAACGGGATTTCGGTGGGCTGCTTCATGACGCCGAGCGTGGCCGACACCTACACCCATCCGCCCGAAGTGGCGGACGAAATCGCGCGTCTGGTCGGCGAGTATCCGCTGGACGTGAAGGGATTTCGCACGGACGACAAGGCGTGGCTTCGCGACCAGATCTTCGAGGCGAGCCGAAAGCAGTTCACCGTCGTGCGTCACTTTCTGCAGCACGCGGAGTGGGACTACTTCCACTACGTGAACATCCTGCTCGACCGCGTCCATCACGGCTTCTGGAAGTACATGGACGCGACGCACCCCGAGTACGTGCCCGATTCGGAATTCGCGAACGTGATCGGCGACTTCTACCAGCACCTGGATGCCGAGATCGGCCGTGTGTTGGAGCTCGTCGATGACGACACGGCCGTGCTCATCGTGAGCGATCACGGCGCGCAGGCCTTGCACGGCGGCTTCTGCGTCAACGAGTGGCTCGTGCAGCAGGGGTTGCTCGCCCTGCTCGAGTACCCGGCCGAGCCCACACCCTTCGGCAAGCTGGCGGTGGACTGGTCGCGCACGTCGGTGTGGAGCGAGGGCGGGTATTACGCGCGCGTGTTTCTCAACGTGAGAGGACGAGAGCCGAACGGTGTGGTGCCGGCCGAGGACTACGAGCGCTTTCGGGACATGGTGAAGCAGATGCTCGAGGCCACGACCGATCCGAGCGGCGCTCCACTCGGCACGCTCGTGTTCAAGCCCGATGAGATCTATCGCTCCGTCCGGAACGTTGCTCCCGACCTCATCGTGCACTTCGGTGCGCTCGACTGGCGCTCGATCGGTGGGGTCGGATACGGTGGTGTGCTGCACGTCCGCGAGAACGACACGGGCCCCGACGACTGCAACCACGCGCAGTTCGGCGCGTTCATCCTCGCCGCCCCGAACGTCCCGCCCCTCGGCGAGCTCCAGGGTGTTCGCCTTCTCGACATCGCGCCGACGTTGATGGAGGTCGGCGGCTACGAGAAGCCGGAGACTTTCCAGGGAAGCTCGGTATTCCGGGGATCACTCGCTGCGTCGCCGGCTGTGCAAGACCCCGAGCACGGCGAGGAGATCATCCGGCAGCGTCTGTCGGGGCTCGGCTACATCTCGTGATGCGCACCTCGCGTCTCGTCGTTGCGCTGATTGGCATCCTGGCGATCGCGTGCGGCAGGCGGAACGCCGACCGCGACGCGGAAGCGCGCGTCGAGCCGAAATCGACTGATTCCACGCCGGTACGCTTCAGCGTCGACGTCCAAAAGCAGCACACAATCTCGCCGTATATCTACGGCATCAACGGATACGACCGTGGGCCCGGTACGAGCACCCCCGACTGGCCTCGGGGAGTCGCGCTCAATCGATTCGGCGGAAATCGGCTCACTGCCTACAACTGGGAGAACAACGCGAGTAACGCGGGAAACGACTACAACTATCAGAACGATGACTTCCTGGGCGGAGGCGAACTTCCAGGGGAGGCAGTGCGTGTGCGCATCGATGGCGCGGCGCGGAAGGGAGCGGGCACGATCGTCACGATCCCGATGATCGGTTACGTCGCGAGAGATGCGGCGGGAACGACCGTGGGCACCGACCCGACGACGGTGCGCACGAGGCTCGCCTCACGCTTCGTGAGGAGCGATCCGCGGAAGCCCGGGCCGTTCTCGCTCACGCCGAGCCTCGACGACGACGCCGTCTACCAGGACGAGTTCGTTCACTGGCTCACGAAGAGGTTCCCAGGCGCCACCACGAGCGAATCGACGCCGCTCTTCTTCTGTCTCGACAACGAGCCGGACCTGTGGGGTTCGACGCACGAGGAGATCATGCCAAAGGTGGGCGGCAAGCCGGCCATCCTCACGTACGACGAGCTGATCGACCGCACCATTGCCTACGCTCGGGCAATCAAGGACGTGGAACCGCGCGCCACCCTCTTCGGCCCGGGGGTGGCGACGTGGACCGGCGCGCTCACGCTCGGCCGCTGGCCTTCACCGGACCCTCGGTACGGCCGGCGCGCCTTCCTCGACGTGTATCTCGAGCGGCTGCGCCAGGAAGAGCGCTCGACGGGACGCCGACTGCTGGATGTGCTAGACATGCACTGGTATCCGGCCGGTGGCGCGGATGGCCAGCAGGTCGGGAACGACGTCGCGCAACAGAGTCCCGAGATGGAGTGGGCGCGGCTGCAGGCACCACGCTCGCTGTGGGATTCTGCCTACGACGAGCGTAGCTGGGTGACCGAAGTGCAGTCTGGTCCGATCCACCTGTTGCCGCTGCTTCGCGAAAAGATCGCGACGCACTATCCAGGGACCAAGCTCGCGATCACCGAATACTACTATGGACGCGGTGGTGACATCTCAGGTGGCATCGCCCAGGCCGACGTCTTGGGCATTTTCGGGCGTGAAGGCGTGTTCGCGGCGGCACTCTGGCCGAATGCCGGCCTCAGCGCCGTGCCCTATGGCGGCAATCCCGCGCGGGCGTATGCCTACGTGATCGGTGCATTCCGCATGTTCAGGGACTTCGATGGGCGCGGCGGCCGGTTCGGTCGATTGGGACTCGACGCACACACGTCCGACGTCCCCGGAAGCTCGGTCTACGCGAGCACCGACGATCCATCTGCGAGCAGAGTGGTGATCGTCGTGTTGAACAAGCTTTCACGCGGCCGTGTCGCCATGATCGACCTCTCCGGCTCACAGGAGTGGTCCCGCGTGGAGGTCTTCACGCTCACCGGAGACGCACCGGAGCCACGCCAGCAGTCCGCGCCGGCCATCGAGGGGCGGTCTCTCCGCTATGCGATGCCGCCGTTGAGCGTCAGCACGATCGTGCTCAGTCGCTGAGCAGCACGCCCTCGGACGCTTGGCCGTGCAGCGGCTTGAAGCGGAAAAGCTGCACGCCTCGCGAGGACGCAGGCCGGTGGGATGCGTCGCGACTCGTCGCCGCCGCGGAGTACGTTGCCACGTCTTCTGTCGGTCGCGTGTCCGGTTCGGGCTCGTCGATGAGCCCCGACGAGACGGTCAGCACGAAGAGCACGCGGAGCACGAGCCGCGCCAATAGCTGAAGTGCGTTGAACTCGAGCGCTCCATACTCGCTCCGGTACGCGTCGTACATCTTCGCGTACGATCTCGCGATCACCGCGTTGTTCTTCTGTCCACTCATGATCGACGGAGCCCCACACCGGTACCGGATGACCGGTCGATTCAGGAACACGCTCCCGAAGCGCCGCATTGCCCGCGAGTAGAAGTCGACGTCTTCCACGACGAGGACCGCGGGGCGGTAGCCACCGAGTGGACCGATGCACGTGCGGCGTATCATGCACGCGGAGTTCACGAGCATCGTGTTGTGAAACAGCATGAACGCCATGCGCAGGCGGCGCGAGCCGAACCGATGCGCGATGCGTGCGCGGTGAGCCGCCCCGGCGAAGTAGGCGCGCTCCTTCTGCAATGCGGCCGAGTCGTCTCCGAACGGTTCGATGACACCGAAGACCATCCCCTTCTCCGGCGCTGCGTCGAGCGCCGCGACCATCTCTCGATGTGCTCCGGGAACGATGATGTCGTCGTCGTCGAGAAAATGCACGTAGCGTCCGATCGCCTTCGGCCAGCCGAGATTCCTCACGATCGCGGGGTTTCCGCCGGTGGCAGGCTCGCAGCGAAGAAATTGCACGCGTGGGTCGCCGACTGAACGGACCACCGCCTCGGCCGATCCGTCGGGATCGTCGTCCACGACAATCACCTCCATCGAGACGCCCTGCTGCGCGAGTGCGCTCTGGATTGCGTCACGCAACGGGGCTGGCCGCCGATAGGTGGGAATCACGACTGAGACATCGGTCGACATTGGGCTCGACGGAGGTGCTGCATCGGCGCGCGCTCGCACAGCGCTGAACGCCAACGAAGGGGTCGACAGCTTAGCGCGCATAATCCAGGAGCGCACGATGGTGTCGTGCGTCACGTGTGTACACAGCGTGCTCCAAGCGTGCTCCACATGTACATAGCGTGCTCCGCATTTTCATAGCGCGTAAGCATTTTTTTATCACAACTGTGATGGAGCGCACACGTGATTTCGTGCGCACTGACTAGGCTCCCTCGAGACAGGTGCGTCGCACTGCTGTTGTCGAGCGTGCGAGTCCCGCTGCGCTGATGCAGCCGGTTGTTCGTCGCACCGCCCGATCTCCCCACATCCGCCAACCGCTTCTCCTTCTCTCTTCAAGAGAGGGAGGTGGGAGCGCGTTGTCTTCCAACCAGACTTGCCAGAAAAGATGCCTCACTCACGAAACTCGATTCGGTCGTGGATCGCGCCAACGCTTCTCGGACTTCAAATGCTCGCGCTGCTTGGGTGTGAACCCGCAGCTCCAATCGCCACGCAGCCCATCGACGCCGATTCTTCGGGCGCGTCGGCCTATCGCCACGACCACTGGAAAAACTCTGCGGTTGATTCCGTTCGTGTCAGCCTTGGCACGACCAAGCTCGCGGTCGACGCCACGACGCAGGCAACGGCGACGCTTCTGGATTCCAACGGTGCAGCGATCGCTGGCCCCGCAATCACTTGGTCGTCGTCCGACAGCGCCGTGGCGACGGTGAGTGCGACGGGGCTGGTGACGGCCGTGGGGGCGGGGACGAGCGCGATCCAGGCGACGAGCGAGGGCCAGCTGGGGGC
>Ga0070664_100005333_pt1 | contig 10317 bp, 7 predicted proteins | sample KBSC73metaG_FD_65863 | JGI IMG/M metagenome (GOLD analysis project Ga0070664, IMG submission 65863) | Corn rhizosphere microbial communities from Kellogg Biological Station, Michigan, USA - KBS C7-3 metaG | ecosystem: Host-associated > Plants > Roots > Rhizosphere > Soil ... | reverse complement strand
CTGCTTCGCGAAGCTAGTGACGGACTCGACGGGCAAGATCCGCCCCGGGAAGCGCGCGGACGCTGACTTTACGCGAAATGTTGTCCCTCAGGGCTACGGCCCGGCGGATCTCCGCAGCGCATACAAAGTCACAGGCAGCGGCAGCTCGAGCTACACGATCGCGATCGTCGATGCCTATGGCTACACTCGCGCCGAACAGGATCTAGCCGTCTATCGTGCCCAGTACGGCTTGCCGCCGTGCACGACCGCCAACGGTTGCTTCAAGAAGGTGACTCAGACCGGCGCCACCTTCGGCTATCCGCGCGCGAACACCGGCTGGGCCCAGGAGCAGGCGCTTGACTTGCAGATGGCCAGCGCGATGTGCCCGAACTGCAAGATCCTGCTGGTTCAAACGCGTGACAGCTACCTCAACAATCTCGCGGCCGGCGTGAACACGGCCTACCGCCTTGGCGCCAAGGCCATTTCGAACAGCTACGGCGGTTCTGAGGGTGGAACGAGCAGCTATGAGAGCGCTTACAACCACCCCGGCGTCGCGGTTACGGTGAGCTCGGGCGATTATGGCTATGGCGTCCAGTTTCCGGCGTCCTCGCCGCATGTGACTGCGGTCGGAGGCACCAGCCTGACCCGCGCCTCCAATACGCGCGGCTGGTCGGAGACGGTGTGGAATGGCGCAGGCAGCGGTTGCAGCCAAATTTATGCGAAACCGTCCTGGCAGCTCGACAAATTGTGCGCTCGACGCACGGTCGCCGACGTGTCGGCGGTCTCAAATCCGAGCACGGGCGTCGCTGTCTACGGGCCCACCTCGGCGACGACCAGCGGGTGGATGATCTTCGGCGGCACCAGCGTCGCGGCTCCGATCATCGCCGGCATCTATGGTGTCAATGGGATTTCGGACGCGAACAACGGCAATCTTTATAAATCGACTTCGCACTTCGACGTGACGAGCGGCAGCAACGGCAGCTGCGGCGGCACCTATTTGTGCACCGGCGCGGCCGGCTTTGACGGCCCGACCGGACTCGGCACGCCGAATGGCGTCAGCGCTTACTGACCTCCTCGATTGAACAGGTGCGGGCGCCCTTTCGTGGCGCCCGCACTTGCGTTTTGGGTGAATCGTGTTTTCGTTCGAACCGACCAAATGACTCGCACTTTTTCGTTTCTTGATCAGCTGTCGCTGACGCGCGCGCTGGCAGTCCAGCTTGCGGCGGCATTCCTGATGCTGATCTTCGGACCGGCGGCGGATGCGCAAACACGCGCACAGCCAGTGCCGGTCGTGCTGTCGAACGTGCGGTTGATCAGCGAGAACGCGGACGAATCGCGGTTCGAGATCGCCTTCGATCCGACCGCGACCAGCTTTGCTCCCATCGCCAGTCAGCCGACGCAACCTTCCATCGGCTTCGCGCTTGCCACACGCGGCCGGAACGCCGTTCAGCCGTCCGGGATGAAGGGCCTGGTTCGCGGGATCAGCTTCGAACAGGCGGATACGGTGCTCATCCTGCGCTTCGGCGTGAGCAGGGCAGCGACCGTTTCGGCGGTCCAGACGGGCGGTCGAACGATCGAGATTACGGTCACGACCGGGAAAGCAGCAAAGGATTATGGCGGCCAATCGGCAGCCGCCGCGCCCGGCAGCGGCCTCCCGCCGTCGTACCAGCCTGCATTCGGCGAAGACGGCTATGAGTTAGTGCTGCTGAAATATGCCGACGTCTCGGAAATCGTCGGGCTTCTGACGGACGGCCTCACGGTAAAATCCAATGACGTGTTCATTCCGAGCGAACCCGGCTTCGGGTCCAACAGCTTGACCGGCCAGAACTACAACCCGCAGCCGAGCGCGCAAGCGCCAGGCGGAAGCGACGAGCCGCTCGGGCAGTCTGTGGACGCGTCGATCGGCATCGACCGCCGATTGAACGCCGTTTGGCTCAAGGGCTCGCCCGAACGTATCGCCCGGATGAAGGCGATGATCGCGCAGATCGACATTCCGGTCGACAGCGTCGTGATCGAGACTCAATTCGTCGAGCTCACGGAACGGGGGGAAAAGGCACTCGGCATCGATTTCGCCAACGCAAATGGACAGATCGGCCTGGTCACCTTCCACTCCGGCGAGGCAATTATTCCGGGCGTGGTCCAGGGCTGCAACGCGGACGGCAGCAATTGCTCCGGCCACGTCACCAGCGCCGGGTTCCAGGCGGCACTTTACGCACAGATCAGCAAGGGCAACGGCCGGATTGTATCGCGACCGCGGATCGCAGCGCAAAGCGGCTCCACGGCAAAGATCATCACCGGCGATGCAATTCCGATCCTGACGGCCATCACCCTATCGGGCGTCAACGGGGTGTCGCAGCAGGTGCAATATGTGAACGTCGGTGTCACGCTACAGATCGCGCCCCGCGTCAGCGGAGACGGATTTGTCTCAAGCCACGTATTCTGCGTCGTTTCTAGCGTAACCGGCGTTAGCCAGGGTTACCCCACGATCAGCCAGCGTGAGGCGGAGACCTCGGCCACGGTGCGCGACGGAGACTCATTCGTGATCGGCGGCCTCACTCAGGATGAGAACACGACCACGAAGACCAAGGTCCCCCTGCTCGGCGACCTGCCGCTCATAGGTCAGGCGTTCCGCACCGATCGCAGCACGAAGACCAAGACCGAGCTGTACATCGTCGTCACGCCTCGAATCGTCCATCGCGTGGGAACACACCCCGGCATCGTTCCCGCCAATGCGCCTATGTATGCGCCGACGACTCAGTCGACGATCCCAATCGAACCCGCGTCGCCGCAACCGCGCTGACAAAAGAAAACGGCGGCGCCCGAAGGCGCCGCCGCTTCCGCTTACTTTGAAGAGCCGATTAATTCAGGGCGTTGCCGACATTGTTGAACGTCGTGTTCAACTTGTTGCCGATTCCCTGCATCGCACCGATCGCCGCCACGGCGATCAGAGCAGCGATCAGGCCGTACTCAATGGCCGTCGCACCTTCGACGTTCTTCAGAAGCTTCAGAAACTTCGTCATTACCGTCTCCCGACAAGCTCGTGCACACCGGTTCGCACCTGCGCTTACACCGAGCAGGTCGAGCGCCATTTTCGGGCTTGCTGGTTTAGAAGTTGTTAAAGAGGGACAGCCGCGGATTACAACGGGTTAACCGCAATTCGCGCTCAGCGGTTGGCCAGAAGCTCCCGCAACCGCTCGGCAAGGTCACGAAGGTCCTTGGTTCCCTTGCTCCATTCGGGCGGCAACGGACTCCTCACTTCCCGCTTCGGCGCGCGGAACCGGGCGGGCAGATCGGGGCCATGCTCACGGTCCACCGATAAAGCAGCGCTCATGAAATTGCGCCAGATCTGCGCCGGCACGGTGCCGCCGCTGATTTTCCCCAGCGATCCGTTATCGTCGCGCCCGACCCACACGCCGACCACGAGGTTTCCGGCGAAACCGATGAACAGGGCGTCGCGGTTCTCCTGCGTCGTCCCGGTCTTGCCGAAGGTCGGAGTGGCAAGTGCCGCCCGACGCCCTGTACCGTTGTTCGCGGCGGCATAAAGGAGGTCGAGCATCGGAATCCAATCGCGACGCTCTTCGAGCGCTCCCTGACGATGAAACAAGGCAGAAAGGCCTTCCGGCGCGTCCTGCTCGGGAAGCCCGCGCGCAATTACGGGGTAACGCCCACTCGCGACCGCCGCGTAGGCGCTCGTGAGTTCGAGCAGACTGACGCCAGCAGTGCCGAGAGCGAGGCTTGGCTTGTCTGGCAACGGCGTAGTGATTCCGAGGTCGCGGGCCGCGCGCATCACATTGTCGCGGCCGACGGCCTCCGACAGTCGGACGGTCGCCGCATTGCTTGAACGCGCGAATGCCTCTCGTAGGCTGATCTTGCCACGATAGACGCCGTCGCTGTTGACCGGCGTCCAACCGTCGATTGTGATTGGCTTGTCCTCGATGACGCTGTCGGGCGTCCAGCCGGAGCGCAGCGCGGCAAGATAAACGAATAGCTTGAATGCCGAGCCCGGCTGACGGCGAGCCTGGGTCACCCGATTGAACGGCGACTCTTTGTAGCTCTTGCCGCCAACCATCGCGACGACCCGCCCATCAGGGCGCATGGCAACGAGCGCGGCCTGTGCGCCGCCGATCGCGGCTCGATTGACGGCACGGACCGCGAGCCGCTGAAGGTTTGCGTCAAGCGTCGTCCGGACCTTCACCTCCCCGAAATCGGAGTCAAACGCCTTTTGGGCATAGGGGGCGACCCAATCCGCGAAATAGGTGCCGGTCGGGACCTTGCCGGACTGCGAGACTGCACGCGTCGGAACTGTGCGCCCGGCCCTTCCCCGACTGATTGCGCCGGTGTCGGCCATTGCCTTCAGAACGAGCTCCGATCGCGCTTGAGCGAGCTTCAGATGTTGCGTCGGAGCGAGACGCGAGGGAGCTTGCACCAGGCCCGCGAGCATTGCCGATTGAGCGAGGTTCAAATTCTCGGGATCCCGGCGAAAATAATGATGTGCGGCGGCTCGCAACCCATAGACGCCGTCGCCGAAATATACGCTGGACAGATAGCGCGAGAGGATCTCCTGCTTGCTCAGCCAGGCTTCCAGCCAGAAGGCGATGATCACTTCTTGCGCCTTGCGCTTGATGGTGCGGTCTGCCGACAGGAAATTGGTTTTCGCCAGTTGCTGGGTGATCGTGCTGCCGCCCTGGCGGACGCCGCCCCCGCGCATGTTTGCGACCATGGCGCGGCCGATACCCCGCGGATCGATGCCCCAATGACGGTAGAAGCGGCGGTCTTCGATGGCGACGAAAGCGGCCGGTGTCAGTGGGTTCAGCTTGCGGGCGTCAACGGGTGCTTCCTTGACTGCGCCGCGCCGCGCGATCGGGTGCCCATCCGCCGTCATCAGGAGCAGGGCCGGATCGTCGAGCGGTTCGAGCGCGCGCGACAGCGGAGCAGTGAGGAAGAGCCATACCAACGTCAGGAAGAGCACGCCTGCGATCGAATAGAGGACGATCGGCCAGCGGCGGCGCTTTGGCGGCTGAGCGTCGCCTTGTGCCTCGTCGTCCGGCGCCACTGCGTCGGGGGCGAGCGGGTCCGGCAGTTCCTCAACCGGGATGCCCCCGCGCGACCAGATTCCGTCCCTTTCGGCCACCCTCTCCTCGCGCGAAGCCATCGCCAACTGCTTTAGTCCACTAAAACAGTGACGGCGATATATCCAGACGCTTGCTGAATAATCGCTTGCGGCTAAACGCAGTGCGCATGCGGCGCTTGCTGGCACTGCTGTTGATCCCGTCCGTGGCGCTTGGTTTTTCCGCTTGCCGGCAAAAGCCGGAGGGCACGGTGGACGTCGTCATCATCGGCGATGAGGCGAAGCTTCGCGACCCGGCCCAGGGGCCGCTGTCGAGCGCAGACGCGACCCTTCTGCAAAACGTGGCGCAAGGGCTCGTTCGCTTCGATGCCGGCGGGAATATCGTGGGCGGAATTGCCGAGCGCTGGAATGTCAGCGACGACGGCCTCAGCTACATCTTTCGCATCGCCGCGACGAACTGGCCTGACGGCCGGAAGATCACGGCCCAGCAGATCGCGAGGCTGCTTAAGCGCCAGCTGGCGGCCCGCAGCGACAACACGCTGAAGGATGCCCTGGGCGCTGTTGAAGACATCGTCGCGATGACCGACCGCGTCATCGAAATCCGGCTGCTTGCGCCGCGACCCAACCTGCTCGCTCTCCTCGCGCAGCCCGAATTCGCCATTCTCCGCGATGGACGCCTTGGCACCGGGCCCTTCCGCTTGGCGCCGGATCGCGGTGCACATGGCGAAATCAGGCTAGTCCGGGAGGTTGGCAATTCCGACGACCAAACGCCGCGGGAGGAGGAGGTTCTGCTGAGCGCCGCCGGTCCGGCGGGCGCCGTGCGCGCATTCGCTGCGGAGGTTTCCGATCTGGTCCTCGGCGGGACCCTTGTCGATTTGCCCTACACCCGCGCGGTCAAGCTTCCTCGACGCAGCCTGCGCTTCGATCCCGCCTCGGGGCTCCTTGGTCTGGTGCCGGCTAAAGCGGGCGGTCCCCTCGACAAGCCTGAGATCCGCCGGCTGCTGAGCGAGGCGATCGACCGCGCGGGTTTCGTAGGCGCATTGGCCGTCCCCGGCTTGAACCAGCGCGCGACTTTGCTCGAGCCGGGATTGGACGGACTGCCGCCGCCGGCAGCTCCGACATGGTCGGGGACTCCAGTTGCTGACCGGCGCCCCGCGCTGATCGCGGAGGCGAACCGTCTTCTCGGCAAGACCCCGCCCCCTATCAGAGTGGCGCTGCCGAAAGGACCCGGCGCGGACCTGTTGTTTCAGGAGCTGGTGCGCGATTGGGGCGCACTGGGCCTCACGGTCGAGCAAGTCGGAGCCGGGGCCGATGCGGACTTCCGCCTCATAGATGAGGTCGCGCCCTCCACCTCGCCCGCCTGGTTCGTCCGGCGGTTTCGGTGCGCGGCGACGCCGGTGTGCGACGCGCAGGTCGACGAGCTCGTCGACGCCGCTCGTGACAGCCAGGTGCCCGCGCAGCGTTATGCATTAATCTCGCAGGCAGCCGCGCGGATCGATGACGCCCAGCTGTTCATTCCGATCACCGCGCCCGTTCGATGGTCGCTAGTTGCCGATCGCATCGCAGGTTTCGCCGGGAACCGCTTCGCGCGTCACACGCTCACCGACCTGGAGCAAAAGCCGGGCAGCGGAGACTGATATGGCAGGTATCGACAACAAGCGGCTGCCGTTTCCCAGTATGGGGACCGATCCGCAGTCCGTGCGGCAGCGCGTCGAGGCCTTGGAAGCCCTGCTCGAGCGCATGTTCATAATCCCCGGCCTGAACCGGCCGATCGGGCTGGACGTGATCCTCGACCTCATCCCCGGCATTGGCGACGTCGCCGGCGCGGCGCTCGGCAGCTATCTCGTTTGGGAGGCCCGCAACCTCGGCATGTCGAAGTGGCAAATGACGCGCATGGCGGGGAACGTCGGGTTTGATTTCCTGCTGGGCCTCATCCCGTGGGTTGGAGCGATCCCGGATTTCTTCTTTCGCTCGAACAGCCGCAACCTCAAGATCATCAAGCGGCATCTCGACAAGTATCATGCCGATACGGCGACTATCCAGGGCACGGCCGTAGTGGAGGACTAGCTTACGGGCCGTCCGTCGACATTACCGGCAGGCGAATAGCGGCAGACCAGGACGTCGCGGCCGCCTCCGCGCGCGATACCGCAGCCGACGCGGCTAGTGGTCCGCCAAATGATCTGGGAATAGTGGCCGATCTGCTTCCAATTGCCGGTCCGGCTGACGTTCGGGAAAATGCCCGGACGGAACCATTGCTTCTCCGACGCCCAGTTGCCGACCATCTGCTCAGGCGAGAACGCGCCTCCGGTGCCCATCCACAAATTTTCGCCGATGCCGGGGCGGACGCGGCGGTCGGAATGCTGAAAGGTGCGGGTCGCGGCTAGTCGCTGGGCGTAGGCCTGTGCTCCGGCGGCAAGCAAGGGGTCCCATGCGATCGGCTGCGTCCCGGCGCTGGCGCGTACCGCGTTGTGCGCGGCGACCAGGCGCTGGGCCAGCGCTGAGCCAGTTGCCGGCTGCGGTGCCGGTCGAATGCGCGCCCAGGCCGGATACGATTGCGCAGGCGCATCGACAGCGCCCGCGAAGCCGACCATCAGGCCGAGACCCGCCAAAGATCTCAACGACGATTTCAAGGCTATCGCCCTCCCCGCCCGACAGAATGAGCGAGCTGAGTGTTACCTCAATAGGTTAACGGACAGTCTAGCGCGCGGCGGAAACAGCTCGGCGACCCGAGCTATGCTAAAATGAGCCGCCACTATCGGGGGAATATGGTCATGACGAAAGATCAACGCATGGTAGCCGTGGGCGCGGTCAGCGGCATTGTGGGCATGATATTGCTCGTTTGGGGGCTGTCCGGCGTTCTTGCCTCGCCGGAAATTGTAGACGAGCCAGGTGCTCGCCTTGGCTATGCGCTGAAGTGGGCGGTCGTCGCCGCGATCCCACTGTTCGCGATGATCGTCGCGGTCGGCAACGCCCGGTTCCTGAGCGAAGCGATCGACCCGACCCTGGCCAGAGAGGATCAAAAAATGATCGTGAACGGCCGCGTTGCCGACAACACGCTGCAGCAATTCTTGCTCTTCCTCGTCGGGATGCTCGCCCTTTCGGTCAGCCTGCCCTTGGAGCGCCTAAGCATAGTGCCCGCGGTAGCCATCACATTCGTCGTCGCCCGCATCATCTTCTGGGTCGGCTACCGCATCCATCCGCTCTACCGCGCGCCCGGCTTCTCCTCCGTCGCCTACATGAACCTGTTCATGTTCATCGCGGTGCTGTGGCTCTGGATGGGATGATCTAGCGGCCGCGCTCACCCTGTCTGGGCGCGGTCGCAGGCTCTCCGCCAAGCTCTCGGTCGAGGTACATCAGGAGCATCGCCGAACGCTTCGCGTCCTCGGCATTGTCGGCGCCGACCGAATGCCCGCCTTCCATATATTCGTGGAAATAGACGCGGTTGCCGTATTCCATGAGCTGCGCGGCGGCTTTCCGCGCATGGCCCGGGTGGACGCGGTCGTCCTTGGTCGAGCTGTAGAAGAAGACGGGCGGATAGCGCACGTCGCGCCGTAAGTTTTGATAGGGCGAGTATTTGGACAGGAACGCCCAGTCCTCCGGCTTGTCCGGATCGCCATATTCCTCGACCCACGACGCGCCGGCGAGCAGGTGCGAATAGCGCTTCATGTCGAACAGCGGCGAGCCGATGATCGCTCCCGAATAGAGGTCGGGGCGTTGATTCAGCGCGGCTCCGACAAGGACGCCGCCGTTCGAACGGCCCGAAATCGCAACCTTCGACGCGATCCCATTTCGCATGACGTCCTCGGCGACCGCGTGAAGATCGTCGAAGCTGTTTTGCCGCTTCTCGCGCAGCGCCGATTCATGCCACCGCGGCCCATATTCTCCGCCACCGCGGATGTTGGCGAGGACATAGGCATTGCCTTGCTCGACCCAGAACAGACCCAAGGGTCCCGCGCGGTAGGGCTGGCCGGTCAGATAACCCGGCGTCTGCGCGGAGCGAAATCCGCCATAAGCGTGGATCAGCGTCGGGACCGGCGCCGCGGTGCCACGCTTGCGCACCAGGAAGTAGGGCACGCGCGTTCCGTCCTTGGAGGTAGCGAAGCGCTGCTCCACCTCATAGGCGCTGGCATCGAACTTGGCTGGCAGGCTCTGAACCGCGACAGGCGGCGAGCCCGGCGTCAGGGCGTAGAGCGTCGGGGGATTCAGCATGCCTTCGACTGTCGCCAGTGCGAGATCGCGGTCGTCCGCCCCCTGGAGCAGATGAATGGTGCTGTTGCTTGCGAGCGGCATCGCCTTACTTGACCAGCGCCCGTCTGCGTTGCGGGTCAGCGCGAAGAGCTTGCCGGAAACGTCATCGAGGGCCTTCACCCACAGAACGTCCTTCGAGGCGACGACGTCTTCGATCGCCTGATGGTCGTTCGGAATCATCACCACTTCAGGAGGTGCGGGGCGACCCGCGGCAATCTCCGCCAGCGAATAAGAGACGAGCGCGCCAGCGGGAAGTTCGCCGAGCGGCTTGTTGAGCTTCGCCACGATGCGGCCGTCGATGACGTCCTGATATTCCGCCGTATCTGGGACCGGGGTTCGCACAAGATCGCCATCGGGTGTGACGAGTGATAGGTCGTTGCTCCAAAAGGTCTTGCCCCGGGTGATGAATAGCCAGCGCTTGTCCCCGTCGACCGCCGCGGACGGCGTCGCCGAGACATCGCTCGTCTCGCCGGTGAAAATCGTCTTCGCCGATGCGAGAGGAGTTCCGCGAGCCCATAGCTTGACGATCCGAGCGTAGCCCGAATTGGTCAGGCTCCCGGGGCCGAAGTCGGTCGCTACCAACAAGTGGTCCGCGTCCGCCCAAGCAATGTTCGTTTTGGCATCGGGCAGCGTGAAGCCGCCTGCCACGAACTTGCCCGACGGCACGTCGAATTCGCGCACGACGTCGGCATCGGTTCCGCCGGGGCTCAGCGACACGAGGCAGCGGCGGTAGTCCGGGGCGAGGCAATCGGCGCCGTGCCAGACCCAGCTCTTGCCTTCCGCCTTGCCGAGTGCGTCGACGTCGATCAGCGTCCGCCATTGCGGATGGCCGCTGGTGTAGGACGCTAGCGACGCGACGCGCCAGAGCCCGCGCGGATTTTTCGCGTCGCGCCAGAGATTGGTGACCTGGCCGCCAAGGATGTCCTCGGGCTCGGCGATCTGTTGTTCGTCGTCCAGGATGTCGAGCGCCCGCTTACGATATTGTTCGAAGACAGGCCCCTTCGCGACGAGCGCCTCGGTCG
>Ga0070664_100005328_pt1 | contig 10321 bp, 6 predicted proteins | sample KBSC73metaG_FD_65863 | JGI IMG/M metagenome (GOLD analysis project Ga0070664, IMG submission 65863) | Corn rhizosphere microbial communities from Kellogg Biological Station, Michigan, USA - KBS C7-3 metaG | ecosystem: Host-associated > Plants > Roots > Rhizosphere > Soil ... | reverse complement strand
GGTGGCCTCAAGGTCGCCGTGCGCAACGCGCAGGACGGCATCAGCGTCGTACAGACCGCTGAAGGTGCGCTCACTGAGACGCACTCCCTGCTGCAGCGCATGCGTGACCTGGCCGTCCAGGCGGCGAACACCGGTGGTAACGACACCGACGCTCGTACCGCCATCAAGACCGAGGTCGACCAGATCACCAACGAAATCAACCGCATCGGCAACGCCACCAAGTACGGCGCCAACAACCTGCTCGACGGCAGCAACTCGTCCGGCTTCGACTTCCAGATCGGATCGCAGGCGGGCCTGACGAACAAGCTCAACATCGGCATCAGCGACATGCGGGCCGGTGCGCTGGGGCTGCAGGGTGCGGGCGCGACGCTGCAGGGGGCGAACACCGCCGGCACGGGTACGACGGCGCTGGCGACGACCGACTTCGGCGCCGTCACGCTCGTTGACGGCAACACCACGAAGGCGGCGACGGTGACGTTCACCTCCACGGCGGACACCACCACCGCGGCCGGGCGGGCGCAGTACCAGGACGACATGCAGAAGGCCTTCGACAGCGCCTTCGGCCAGGGGGTGGTGCGCGCGAGCGTCTCCCAGGGCACCGCCACGACCGACTTCTCGGTCAAGCTCGAATCGGTCAACACCACATCCGGCGTCACACTCACCACCGGAAGTACGGCCGGCGGCGTGACCGCGGCCACCGCGACGGCGGCCGGCGGAACCTCACAGAGCATCTCCGACCTGATCCTGGCCGGTGATACGTCGGCCATCGACACCATCGACAAGGCGATCAGCACGGTGTCGAACCAGCGGGCGACGCTCGGTGCCTACCAGAACCGGCTGGAGCACACCATCAACAACCTCAACGTCGCCGTCGAGAACCTGTCGGCGTCGGAGTCTCGGATCCGGGACACCGACATGGCGTCGGAAATGGTGTCCTTCACCCGTTCGCAGATCCTGTCCCAGGCCGGTACGTCCATGCTGGCCCAGGCCAACCAGGCGCCGCAGTCCGTGCTGAAGCTGCTCGGCTGAGTCGTCGCAACACTGACCCGGGGCGGTCGGCGAGACCCGCCGGCCGTCCCGGGCCGTTGGCAAAGCACCAAGCGGCGAGACGAAAGGACGCGTAGCCGTGAGCAGTTCGAGCGTGGACGGCCTGATCAGCGGTCTGAGCACCACGAGCATGATCCAGCAGCTGATGGCGGCCGAGGCGGCACCGCAAGACAAGCTGAAGTCGTCGCTCACGGACGAGCAGACGGCGACCAAGGCCTACCAGGCGGTCAACACCAAGATGTCGGCGATCCAGACCGCGGCCGAGGCGTTGACGACCGCGACCGGCTGGCAGTCGATGAAGGCCACCTCGGACAACTCGTCGGTCAGCGTCTCCGCCGGCACGACGGCGACGGCCGGGCAGATTTCGTTCAACGTCAAGGCACTGGCGCGGGCCCAGGTGTCCACGGCGGTCATGCCGGCCTCCGGCGACGTTGTCGGGGCCGGCGGGGTGGACATCGCCATCGGCCTGGACCCAACGGACCCCAACAAGTCGGTCACCACGAACATCCCGCTGAGCGCCCTGAAGACGAACACCGCCCAGGGCCTGGCCGACGCCATCAACGCCAAGGGTCTGAGCGTCCGCGCGGCCGTCGTGACCACCGACACCGGTCAGATGGTGCAGTTCACCTCGACCAAAACCGGCCTGGCCAACCAATTCGCCATCAACGGATTGGCCGGTGACCCGGCTCAGGTCGCGGTCACCGCCAGGGATGCGAAGATCAGCATCGGCGATGACGGCGCCGCCGGCGCTTACACGGTCAGCAGCTCGAGCAACACGTTCACCAACCTGATGCCCGGCCTCACGGTCACCGCCAGCGCCGAGACCACCACGCCGGTCACGATCACCACCAGCACCGACACCAGCGCCATCTCGTCCAAGGTGAAGGCGATGGTCGACGCCGCGAACGACGCGCTGAGCGGCATCTCGGACCTCAGCTCGTATGACGCTGGGACCAAGGTGGGCGGTCCCCTGCTGTCCGACAGCACGACCCGCTTCATGTCGCAAAACCTGCTGAGCGCGATCAGCAACGGCAAGACCGGCTACGGCAGCTTCAGCCAGCTGGGCATCTCACTCGACCAGAGCGGGAAGATCACCTTCGACGCCGACAAGTTCGCCGCGGCGTTCGCCGCCGACCCGGCCAAGGTGCAGGACGCGATCCAGAATGGCTTGGCCACCACCTACGACACCCAGGCCAAGGGGGCGACAAACAGCGTCGACGGCTCGCTGACCGTGGCCATCCAGGGCCGCGACGCGCGCGTGAAGGACCTGACCGACCAGATCGCCGACTGGGACACCCGCCTGCAGACCAAGAAGGAAGCACTGCAGCGCCAGTTCGCCAACCTCGAGGTCGCCCTCGGCAAGCTGAAGGACCAGTCGAGCTGGCTGGCCGGCCAGATCGCCAGCCTCCCGTCAGGTTCGGCCGGATGAGAATCGGATAGAACCTTCCAAGAATGAGAGCCCGATAGATGACCAGCCCCGCGATGCGCGCCCGCTATCTCGCCGACTCCGTCAACACCGCCTCGCCGGCCCGGCTGCTCGTCATGCTGTACGAGCGGCTGGTCCTGGATCTCTCGCAGGCCGAGGTGGCGATGCGCGCCGGCCGGCGCGAAGAGGGCGGCGAGAAGCTCATGCACGCGCAGGAGATCGTGCTCGAGCTGCGCGCGACCCTCGACGAGGACGCGTGGGCCGGCGCGGCGGGGCTGGCCCAGATCTACGAGTTCGTGGTGAACGAGCTGATCACCGCCAACATCAAGGCCGATGTCGACCGGATCGTCTCCTGCCGCTCGCTGGTCGAGCCGCTGCTCGACGCCTGGCGGCAGGCGGCGCTGGCCACCGCCGACAACCCGCGCGGGTGAGCCGGCGATGACGAACGAGCGTTGGCGCGCGGAGTGGGTCGCCGCTCTCGACGCCTTGGAGGCCGACGTCGAGAACATCGAGGCGCTCATCATGGACGAGCACCGGGTCCGCGAGCACCCGCTGGCCGACCCGTGGGCCCCGCCGGTGGGCCTGGGTCCGCTCCCCCTCGACCTCGTCCCCCGGGCCGACGCGATCCTCAGCCGGCAGATCTCGGCCACCAAGGTGCTCGTCACCACGATCGCGGTCAACCGCAAGCAGGCCCACGTGATGTCCCGCATCGAGGTCGGGCACCAGGGCGCTCCCCGCCCCGCCTTTCTCGACCAGGCACTTTAGCGCCTGTTTCAGAAGGGATGAGCATCCCTTCGAAACGGGCGCTAGACCAGTACCCGCGCGCGCTTCTGCCAGTAGCAGCTCATCGAGTCGATCCCGACCAGCGGGTCGTCGATGCCGCGGGCCGCGCGGAAGTCGTTGATCGCCTTGTTGCAGCCGGCCAGGGCGTAGTCGTCGACGATGATGAACCCGCCCGGCGCGACCTTGTCGTACAGCGCGCTCAACGCGTCCATTGTGGACTCGTACATGTCGCCGTCCAGCCGCAGCACGGCCAGCTGCTCGATCGGAGCCGGCGGCAAGGTGTCCTTGAACCATCCCTTGAGGAACACGACCTGGTCGTCCAGCAGGTCGTACTTGGCGAAGTTGGCCCGTACCTGCGCGAGCGAGACGGCCAGCGGCGTGAACGTGTGGTGCTGGTCGCCGGCGTCGGCCGGGTACTTCTCCGGGTCCGGTGGCGGCAGCCCTTCGAACGAGTCGGCGACGAAGACTCGGCGATCGGTGACGCCGTAGGCCTTGAGGACGGCCCGCATGAGGATGCACGCGCCGCCGCGCCAGACGCCCGTCTCGATCAGGTCACCCGGTACGTCCTCGGCCAGCACCGTCTCGACGACCGCGCGCAGGTTGTCGAGGCGCTTCTGGCCGATCATGGTGTGGGCCAGCGACGGCCAGTCGAGCCCACCGGCCCGCTTCGCGGGATCGAATCGCCGGGCCGACCAGGGGTCCTGGGCCGGATCCTCGTAAATCGTGTTGAGCAGGCACTTCTCCATCAGATCCAGGTAGAGGTCCCGGGGATCGGTGACCACCGGCTTCAACTCGGCACCGACCGGGGTCGGCTGGGCGGCCCACGGATCGGTGGCCAGCAGGCGCTGGACCGCCGAGACGTCCACCGCCTCACCGGCGCGCAGCAGGGCCCGGCGTAGCCCGCTCGCCGTGTGCTGCCCGAGTTGCCAGGCCCGATCCTCGGACAGACCGCCGACATCGACGACGCGGACCCCGCCGACCCCGGCGAGCACCTCGGCGAGCGGCTTGCGATCCGGCACCAGCAGCACGACCTCGCACGACGAGACCTCCACGGCCTCCTCGATACCGACCAGGGTCGCGATCAACGGCAGCGGCTGGCTCCCGCACAGCACGAGAAACGACAGCGGCCGGCCGGCGGCCGACTTGTGCTGGAGTTTCACGAGGTTGTCCTGCTGCAGCGCGTACCAGTCAATGCTGTTGTCATCGAAGGTCTGATGGCCGATGTGGTGCACGAACGTGTCCTCGGCGATGAGCAGGCGCCAGCCCGCCGCGCGCAGCCGGTTGCACAGGTCGTCGTCCTCGCAGCCACCCAGGCCGAAGCCCTCGTCGAAGCCGCCGATCTCGGCGAACACCTCGGCGCGTACGGCCAGGCAGAACCCGACGAGCCGCCCGGTCTCCCGGGTCCGGCCGGCGGACCGCTGCCGCAGCGCGTCGGCGTGCCGGGCGATGTCGGCGCGGCTTTTCGGCTCGTAGGCGTCGTCGACCAGCAACTGCGGACCGCTCACGAAGTTGCTCATCGGCCCGGTCGCCCCCACCCGGGGATCGGCGAAGGGCGCCACCAGCCCTTCGATCCACTCGGGCGCGAGGAGGGTGTCGTTGTTCAGGAAGATGACCACCGGGTTGGTGGCCCGCCGAGCGCCCGCGTTGCAGCCGGCCGCGAAGCCCTCGTTCTGCTCGTGGGTCACGACCTCGACCCACGACTGGGTGGCCAGAAACGCCGGGGTGCCGTCCGTCGAGCCGTTGTCGACGACGACCACCTGGTCATCCGGGCCGAGCGTGTCCCGCAGGGTCGTGAGGCAGCTCATGGTCGTCTTGACCGCATTCCAGACCGGGATGACGATCGTCACAGCAGGTCGCGTCACAGCGGTCCATCGGCACCCCCGGCGCCAGGCTGAAAGAAAACCCCTCAAGAGTGCCCAAATCCGTCCGATGAGGGCGTAGTGAGCCGCGAGCCGATCTCCGTCATCGTGAGCGCCAGTGGCCGGCCGGCCGACTTCCGGGGGTGCTTGGAGTCACTGCGCCCGAGCCTCGGCTGGTCGGACGAGGCGGTCTGCGTGGTCCCGCCGGACCGGCCCGACCTCAGCGCGGTGCTCAGCACGCGACGCTGGCTTACGCGGGCCCCGGACGAGCCGGGCAACCCCGCCGCTCGCTGGGCGGCCGGACTGGCGGCGACCAGCCACGACCTGGTCGTGCTCCTGGACGGCGACGTCCACGTGTCGGCGCACTGGTTGGACGCCGTCGCCGAGGCGTTCGCCGAGGCCGACGTGGTGGCCGCCGGGCCCCGCTGTCATCGAACCTTCGGTCCCCAGTCGTTCGAGCTGCCGGAGCCGCTTGGCAGCGACCCGGCCGCGTTCAAGCCGTATGCCCGGCAGTGGCGCGAACGGCACAAGGGCCGCGTGACCGAGGTGCCGTCGCTCGGGCCCGTCTGCGTCGCCGTGCGCCGGGCCGCGCTCACCCGCGCCGGCGGCCCCGGGTTCGAGCTTCCCTATGCCAACCTGCGCGACGAGGGCCGCATCGTGCTGGTCGAGGGAGCCCTGCTCGCCCACGTCGGGAGCGAGGAGTGCTCGCTGTTCGTCCCGGAGCCGGGCCCCCGGCCGCTGGTGTCGGCCTGCCTCATCGTGAAGGACGAAGAGGACGTGCTGGCCGAGTGCCTGACCTCGGTGCGGGACTTCGTCGATGAGATCGTCGTGTACGACACCGGCTCGACCGACCGGTCCCCGCAGATCGCCGCCGACCACGGCGCCAAGGTCATCACCGGCTACTGGGACGATCACTTCGGCAATGCCCGCAACCGGGCGCTGGAGCACTGCACAGGCGAGTGGATCCTGCAGATCGACGCCGACGAGATCGCGATCGGCGACCCGGTCGAGCTCCGCGAGCTGTTGTCCGCGACCGACAAGCCGGCGTTCCGCATCGCGCTGGAGAGCCAGCAGGGTCACGGGGGCGCCGAGGCGACGCTGGCGATGCTCTATCCCCGGCTGTTCCGCCGCGACCGGGCCCGCTATCTGCATCGGCTGCACGAGCAGGTCGCCGACCGGGTCAACGGCCACTTCCTGCACGGCGAAACGATCGAGATCCTGCGCATCCTGCACTCCGGCTACATCGAGCAGCGCATGGTCGTCAAGCAGAAGCTGGCCCGCAACCTTCACCTGGCCCGGCTGTCGTCCGAGGATGCCGGCTCGAACGCCACGGCGCTGATCAACGTCGGTCGGGCCGAGCGGTCGGCCGGCAACTACGAGGCCGCCGTGACGTCCCTGCGGGCGGCCGTCGACGCCGTCGGCGCCACCCGGCCGATGCGCGTCCTGGCGCTCAAGACGATGATCGAGGCGCTGCTCCAGCTCCGCCGGTTCGAGGAGGCCCGGAGCGTCCTCGGTGAACTTCGCCGCCTCTCGACCAAGCCGGTGACGGCGAGCCAGCTCGAGGCCGCCATCCGCTTTCATGAGCTGGACTTCGAGGGTGCGCTGGCAATCGTGCACGACTTCCCCGACTCGGCCACCGACGACGCCGGCGTCGTGGTCGGCCGGGGCAACTTCGCGGAGATCGAGATCAAGAGCCTGTTCTACCTGGGCCGGATCGCCGAATCGGCGCAGCGGCTGCGCCAGAGCCTCGAGGCCGGGGAGCTTCCGCTCACCCTGCCCGAGATGCGCGACCTGCTGGAGGCCGACGGCGCCGGGCTGGCACAGCTGGCCGAGGTGATGCCCCAGCACAGCGTGCGCGGGCTGCTGTTCAAGGCCAACGAGGCGCCCGCCGAGTTCGCCGACGAGATCCTCGAAGCCCTCTGGCACGTGTACGGGGCAGAGCCGGTCATCCTCGCGTTCGCAAGCGACGTCGGCCCGCGCCTGACCGTCATCCGGTCGCTGGAGTGGTCGGCCCGGCTCCGCGCGGTCGGTCTCGGCGACCGCTGCCCGCTCGTGGCGCTCGCGGGCCATGCGGGGCGAACCCCGCGCGACCGGGCGATCGCCGCCGCCGTGGCGCTCGAGATGTTCGGCGACCAGCGCGCGACGGGACTGCTCGCCGATGCGCTCGCCGCCGTACCCGAGGCGGATGGGGCCGCCGTGCTCGATGAGTTGCGTGTGCTCGCCCCGAGCGTGGTCGTCACCACATGAACGGGTGCCTCAAGGTTGCGGTCCCGTTGCCGATGAAGGAGGCATGACGCTCGACTCCGAAGCCAGCCACCTCATGAACCACGCCCGCACGGACTTCTCCTCCGGGCGGTTCACCGAAGCCATCAGCGGCTGCCAGGAGGCGCTGGTATGCGCCGGCGACCCGCGTACCCGGGTGATGGCACTGCAGACGTTCGTCGAGTCGCTGGTCCACATGGGACGGCTCACCGAGGCCAACGCCGCCCTCGCGGAGCTGCGCTCCGAGGCGGCCACCGACCCGGCCTTCGCGCACGCCACCGCCGAGCCCGAGGGTCGGCTGCGGCTGGCCGAGCGGGACTATGCGCTCGCATTGGCGGTCGTCCGGGCGGTGCCCGAGAACGTCCGCGACGACGAGCACTCGCTGGCCGACGAGGACAGCCTCTGCGAGATCGAGATCAAGTGCCTGTACTTCCTGGAGCGCCCGCACGAGGCGGCCCAGCTGCTGCGCGCCTGCCTGCGCGATGCGCACCTGCCGCTGAGCGTGCCGGAGATCGCCGACGCGCTCGAGGCCGACGGCTCGCGCCTGGCCGAGGTGGTCGACCTGTTCCCCGAGGAGGCGCTGTGCGCGCTGCTCATGGGGATCAGCGAGGTACCCGGGCCGCACGCCGCCGAGTTGCTCGAGGCGGTCTGGGACCACTACGGGACCGACTCGCGGGTCCTGACCTTCGCCGCCGAGTTCGGCGCCAAGCTGCCGGTCGTCAACGCGCTGCACTGGTCGGTCCGGCTGCGCAACGCGGGCCAGGCCGACCAGTGCACGCTACTCGCGCTGGCCGCCAACCAGCACCGGACGCCTCGGGAACGGGCGCTGGCGGCGGCCGTCGCGCTGGAGCTGTTCTCCGACGTCAACGCGCTCGGCCTGCTCGCCCCGGCGCTGGAGGAAGTGCCGGACGAGCAGTCCGCCCTCGTACTTGACGAGATGCGGCTGCTCGCTCCGGATATCGCTGTTGCCATCGAGCCGGTGCCGGCCTAACTGGACAGCCGAACTGCCGCGAGTTTCCGGCGAGGGACCCTAGACGCCGACCAGCTCGCGCTGCGGTTCCTCGACCGCGTCCGGCGGGGCCGGGCGCTTGCGCAGGAACTTGGGCGCCCACCAGTTCGCCTCGCCGAGCAGGCTCATCACCGACGGCAGGACCACGGCGCGGATGACCGTCGCGTCCAGCAGAATCGCGGCGGCCAGGCCGACCCCGAGCTGCTTCATGTCGATCGTGGTCAGCGTCGCGAAGATGGAGAACACCGCCACCATCACGATCGCCGCGCTGGTCACCGTGCCGGCCGAGCTGGTGATCCCGTGGCTGACCGCCTCCCGGTTGGACAGGCCGCGGGCCCGCGCCTCGCGGATCCGGCTCACCACGAAGACGTGGTAGTCCATCGACAGGCCGAACAGGACCACGAAGAGGAACAGCGGCAGCCACGCCACGATCGCGTTCATCGACGTGAACCCGAGCAGGCCCTCGGCCCACTTGCCCTGGAAGACCAGGACCAGCAGCCCGTACGAGGCGGCCGCGGACAGCAGGTTGAGCAGGATCGAGGTCACCGCGACGACGACCGAGCGGAACGTGAAGGTCATCACCAGGAACGTGAGCACGAGCACGAAGCCCATCACGATCGGCAGGTTGTGGGCGATGTGTCGGGCGTAGTCGACGCTGTCGGCCACGAACCCGCCGACCGCGTACTCGACGCCCGGCACCCGTCCGACCGTGGCCGGCGCGAGGTTGGTGCGCAGCTCGGTCAGGGACTCGCGGGCCTCGTCGGAGCGCCCGGCGAACGGGGTCGCCACCTCCATCGTCGCGACCGTCCCGTCCTTGGACACGTCGATCTGCGGCGCGCCGTCGATGGGGGCGAAGAGCCGGTTGCCCTGCGTACGCTCGGCCAGGTCGGTCAGCGCACGCTTGGTCGCCTCGAGCTGCCCGGCCGGCACCTTGACGGCCACCGTGTGAGTCGTGCCGGTGCTCGGGAACGCGGCGGTCAGCCGGTCGTAGGCCTGCATCGCGGCGGTCGTGCGGGGAAGGTCCTGCATGCCCGGGAAGTTCAGCCGCATGCCGAGCGCCGGGGCGGCCAGCGCGAGCAGCAGGCCCACCGCGACGGCCAGGGTGATCCCCGGACGCTTGAGCGCGGGCCGCAGCATGGCTGGCCAGAAGCGCGGGCCCTTGGCCGCGTGGGCACCGCCGGCGGACTGGGTCAGCCGCCACAGCACCGGGATGCGCGGACGGTCGACCCAGCGCCCGAGCTTGGCCAGGAGCGCCGGGAGCACCGTGAGCGAGCCGGCGACGGCCACCAGTACCACCAAAATCGAACCGACGGCGAGGGACGAGAACGTCGAATCGCCGGCCAGGAACAGCCCGGCCATCGCGATGGTGACCGCGAATCCGGAGACCACGACCGCGTGGCCGGAGGTCTCGGCGGCGATCTCGACGGCGTCCAGGTGGCGCCGGCCGCGGGCCCGCTCCTCGCGCTCGCGCCGCAGGTAGAACAGGGAGTAGTCAACCCCGACGGCCATCCCGATGAGCAGGATCACGCTGCTGGTGGCGTCGCCCATCGGCACCAGGTGGGACGCGAGGGTCGAAAGGCCCATGGCTGCCGCCACCGAGGACAGCGCGAGCAGGACCGGAATGCCGGCCGCGATCAGCGCGCCGAACGCGATGAGCAGGATGACGAGCGTCACCGGCAGGCTCAGGAACTCCGCCGTGCGGAAGTCGGCGCCGAGCGTGTCGTCCATGGCCTTGCTGATGGACGCGCCGCCGGCCTCCTCGACCCGCAGCGCCGGGTGCGCCTTCTGCACGGCCGCGGTCGCTTCGAGCAACGGCTGCACGCGGTCGGACGCCGTGTCGCTGTCGCCCTTCATGGTCACCGGCACCAGCAGCGCCGAGCCGTCGTGCGCGGGCACCGGCTCGCCGACGCTCGCGACCTCGGGCAGTGCCTTCAT
>Ga0070664_100005324_pt1 | contig 10325 bp, 9 predicted proteins | sample KBSC73metaG_FD_65863 | JGI IMG/M metagenome (GOLD analysis project Ga0070664, IMG submission 65863) | Corn rhizosphere microbial communities from Kellogg Biological Station, Michigan, USA - KBS C7-3 metaG | ecosystem: Host-associated > Plants > Roots > Rhizosphere > Soil ... | reverse complement strand
TAAAGTAAGAATCACCCGTTCTGATATTAATTGGAACGTAACTAAAATTTCATCTAACAACATTCGCATCGTTTACACTTTTGAAACCGATCCAGGTGGAAATGTGCCAGCCTGGCTTGCAAACAGTTTTGCCGATAAAGGCCCATTTGAAAGTTTTAAAAAGCTTGGTGAACTTTTAAAGCAATAATTTGGTTGACGAAAGCAATTGCAACCAATTTTGATAATTTTTGATCATGAAATATTTACTGCTGATTATTTCTTTTATCGCAATTTCATGCTCCAATAATAAAGAAATAACTAAGGTTCCAACTTCAATTATAGATCTGATGAACCGGTCGGCAAAGGATTGGAACGAAGGCAATCTTGATGCATTTATGGATTTGTATGACACTGCTTCAACGTTTATGCTTCCTAATGGGCCAGTGGGCATTGCAGGCATGAAGGAGAATTATCAAAAAAGCTTTTTCAATGGTAAAATGCCAAAGCAAAATTTGCGCTACGAAGAAATGGTAGTACGGCCTCTAGGAAAAGACTATGCCTTGCTTACCGGAAAATTTGTATTGTTCGGCAATGAACTCAAGGAAAAATCCGGAAGGTATTCACTTGTGTTTGTGCACAGAAAAAATGGCTGGAAGATTTTGCACGACCACTCGAGTTAACAGGGAATTCAAAACTTACAATGGATTTTACATTTCACTCATCTTCCATTTCATCCATAATTTCCTGGCTTGGCTTTACCAATAGCTTGTCAATGCGGTGACCGTCCATATCAACCACTTCAAAATCAAACTCTCTCCATTTTAGCTTGTCGCCTGTTTGAGGAATTCGTTCCAATTCATGAAGAACACATCCGGCAAGGGTGTCAAACGAGTATTCCTCTGCACTGGCCCAATCGGCCTTGTCAAATCGGCTCAGAAAATCATAAAAAGGAATTTGAGCATCTACAAGGAAAGTTCCATCGCCACGATCAACAATTTCATAGTCTTCGATACCGGTTTGCGGAAGTTCACCAACAATCGCTTCCAAAATGTCATTAAGTGTTATGATGCCTTGCAGGCTGCCATATTCATCTACAATAAAACACGAATGTTGCTTGGTCTCTTTAAATTTTTCCATCACCTGGTAGGCTGTATTGTTTTCGGGAACAAACATAGCTGGCTGTACTATGTCTTTAAATTTGGTGAAATCGTCAATTATATAAAGGTCCTTGATGGAAATCATTCCTTTGATATTGTCTATACTTCCGTCGCAAATAGGATATATGGAATGGGGTTCCTGAACAATCTTGTCACGAACAGCTTCTTCATTGTCATTTAAATCAAACCAGATAATATCGCTTCGGTGAGTCATTAAAGAAGTAATGTTGCGGTCGCCAAGATGAAAAATGCGTTCGATCAGTTCCTTTTCTTCTTCCTCAATACTTCCTGATTCTGTTCCCTCGTTAATGATGGCTTTTATCTCGTCCTCTGTTACCGTTTCATCTTTTGTTTTCTTAATGTTGAAAATCTTAAAGAAAAGATTGCTCACCTTATTCAGTATCCAAACAACAGGATGCGTAAATTTTGCAAAAGCTTTCATCGGGCCTGCAACCACCTTGGCAAGTTTTTCAGCATTTAATAACCCGATTCGTTTTGGGATCAATTCCCCGAAAATGATTGATAAAAAAGTAACAATAATCACAACAATGGTTGTGGCAATAGGCTGTGCGTATGGCGCAAGAATATCGATATTGGAGATATAAGGAGCCAGTTTAGTACCAAACCGTTCACCGGAATATACACCGGTTAAAATGGCAATAAGTGTAATTCCAATCTGTGCGGCCGAAAGAAAGGTTTCCGGAGAATTGGAAAGCTTTAGTGCAGCTCCTGCTTTCTTGTCGCCCTTTTCGGCCATTGACTCCAGCCTCGGCTTGCGGGCAGAAACCAGTGCAATTTCTGACATTACAAAAAGTCCGTTCAAAATAATAAGTCCGAGCAGTATAATTATCTCCATTTACTTTCTTTTTCGTGATTCGTCGTTGAACCCTGTTGGGTCTCTTTTCTTTCAATTCTAAATTGAAGGATTAACCCATGGAACATTGGCGAAATTGGTGCCTCTTTACTATTCTAATTTTAATCTTCCCCATTTATTATCAAATATCCATGCCGTTATACTACCTACTATTGTCCCCAATATACCTCCTCCCACAACATCCAAAGGGTAATGAACTCCAACATAAACCTGGGCGTATGCAATAAATATGGCCCATGCAAAAGCCAGGTACATCCATTTTTTAAATATTCCCCTGAAGGTTAAAAAAGAAAAAGTGGCCATGCCAAAATGATTCGCGGCATGATTTGAAACAAAGCTATAACTGCCCGAACATTGCTTGAGCAATAATCGTACATAATTCATAAACTCAACATCCTGGCATGGACGAGGTCGGTGAACTGCCTCTTTTAAAACCCTGGCACCGATTAAATCAGTAGTTGCAATTGTACAAACAAACAGAAGGCTCCACCATAAACCTTTTCGTCCAAAATTTAGAGCTATAAATACTGCCAGGAAAATATAGATAGGCGCCCAAAACACCGAATTACGAATAAAAGGTAATACAGCGTCAAAAAAAGGATTCGTCCATTGATTGTTTAACTTTATAAAAAGCCATTTGTCCCACTGATCGACTCTGTGCCAGAAAGAAATTGCAAGCACCGTGTTAAACATGGGGCAAAAGTAAGCGAAGAAGGAGCCTTATCTGTCGAATAGTATGTCAAGCAAGCCGAAATTTCCGTTTTTTTGCAGTTGCTTTCCGAATTAATCACCATCCGTTATAATGCTGATCAAACTACGTTTGCCAAAAACATTGCTTTGGGTTTTTAACCTCTTGGTGATATTCGTATTGATATTCACTGTTTACAGGTTACTGACACTTCTTGCGTTTAAACCCCAGGGCGAAGAATGGAATGGTTTGATGCCATCGCTTTTTCTTGGGCTTCGATTTGACCTGAGGTGGATCAGCATCATTTTATCACCGATTGTTATTGCAAGCCTTGTGCCTGAACTTTCTCCATTTTACTCCAACCGCAACAGAAGAATCTGGACCTGGTACTTAGCCGCAATGACCTTTTTAATCGTTTTCTTTTTTGCCGCAGATTTTGGAGCCATATCCTACAACCGAACCCACGTTGGCGCCAGTGCCTTAAATTTTCTGGAAGACCCAGGGATTTCTATAAAAATGTTATGGCAATCCTATCCGCTCATCTGGATGCTGCTTGGACTTGTTGTTATGGTTTTTATGCTAAGGTGGATGTTTCGAAAAGTGCATGTTTATATTGTAAGCAAAACCGATGGCAAGGGCATTCAGTACAAACGCAAATGGTTTTTAGCCTCGATATTTTTCTTTGGTTTTTTTATTTACGGGAACGTAGGCGCAAAACCTTTGAAATGGAGCACGGCCCTGGAGTTCAACAATAGCTTCAAATCATTTTTAGCCCTGAACCCGCTACAAAACTTTTTTTATACGCTTAAGTTGAGAAGAGCTACGTATGATGAAACAAAGGTGAGAGACTATTTTCCTTTAATGAAACAATGGATGGGCGTTGATAGTAAAAACTTTTCTTTTAAGAAAGAAGTGCCTTTAGCCGCCAAGACGCAGCCAAATATTGTTTTAATTGTTTGCGAGTCTTTCAGCATGTATAAAAGCAGCATGAGTGGAAACCCGTTGAATACAACACCATTTTTTCAATCAATAGCCGCTGATGGCATCTTCTTTAACCGTTGTTTTACTCCGCATTTTTCAACTGCAAGAGGACTATTTGCCAGCCTGACCGGCATTCCTGATGTTCAGCTATCCAAATTTTCAACCCGCAATCCCCAGGCGCTGGATCAACATACCATTATCAATGATTTTAAGGATTACGAAAAATATTATTTCCTGGGAGGTGATGCCGGGTTCAACAATTTTGGAGGCCTTGTAAAAAACATTGACGGGCTGCAAATGAGTACAGAAAAAAATTTTCAATGCAAACCAGTAAATGTTTGGGGTATTAGTGATAAAGATCTTTTCTTCCAGGCAAACGAAGTATTTACAAAACAGGATAAGCCGTTTTTTGCTGTCATTCAAACCGCAGATAATCATAGACCATTCACCATTCCAAACCAGGACACCAATGATTTTAAAAGAAAAATGGTTTCTAAGGAAGAATTAGTAAAATATGGGTATGAATCTGTAGAAGAGTACAATGCCTTCAGGTACGCCGATTATTGTTTCCAAAAATTTATTGATGCAGCTAAAAAAGAAAAATATTTTGACAATACCATTTTTGTTTTTGTGGGCGATCATGGCGTTTCGGGAAATGCCTTGAAAATCTATCCCAAAACCTGGACTGAACAACGGTTGACGGAAGAGCACGTGCCCCTGCTATTTTATGCACCCAAATTATTGCCTGCATTGCAGCGTGAGGAAGTGGTCTCGCAAATTGATGTGCTGCCTACCATCGCCGGGCTAGCTGGTCAATCTTACACCAATACCACCCTGGGGCGGGATGTGTTTCACGATTCAACCGGTAATCATTTCGCTTTCATTATTTCCCATGATGAAGGAAGGATTGGAATGATTACCGACGACTTTGTTTTTACTAAAAACCTGAACTTTAAACAGGAAGAGGTGCATCCATTACGAGATGATATAAATTATACGCCCTGGCAGATCGATTCAATCAAGATCAAAATGACCACGTTCACTTCTGCATTTTATGAAACTGCCAAATGGATGCTCGTTCATAATAAAAAGGGTGGTGCAGAATAATCCTGTAATAAATATTGGCAGTTAAAACCGTTTACGAATTATTTTTTAGCAAGTAAAATCATTCTCGGCGTGTTTTTTACATGATACCCATTCAAATTATAGTCCCCAAAAACTTCAAGAACCTGCAAACCTTGAAATGAAAGCATGTCTGTAAAGTCTCCCAAACTTAGTTTGGCAACTTTTTCAGTAAACTGTACCGGCGATTCTAAAGATTGATCGGAAACAATAATTTTCTTATAAAAATGATCTTCATCCATCCATCGATGTATTTCGTATTGGGTGTTGTCCACCTTTTTTATTTCATCGTGCACTAAATGTTCCTCTATGTAGTGAACATTGAGGTAATCAAACAGCACAGTTCCACCGTGCTTTAAACTTTTGGCAATCGTTCGTATTGCATCATCATGTTCCCGACGCGTTGCAAAATATCCAAAGGAGGTAAAAAAATTAAAGACATAATCAAAATAATTAATCCACATTGGCAACCTCATATCGTGCTGATAAAAATGAAGATTTTCCTTTTCATATCGTTTAGCATATTCAATACTATCAAAAGAGAGATCAATGCCGGTAACATCCAGTTGCTGTGCTGCTAAAAACTTACTGTGCCTGCCCCTGCCACAGGCTACATCCAACACGCGGCTGCCGGACGGAGCTTTTAAACAATCAAGCAGGCAAAGAATAAATTTTTGTGCTTCATTTTCGTCATGTTCAAAGTAGAGCTTATGATAAAAAGGTGAACTGAACCAGGCTTTGTACCACTCTTTTTCTGCCATTGCCAAATTTTTACAAAAGTAAGGCTGCACCTTGTTTATAAGTTGAACCCCTTCGATCGTAATGCCTTATTTTTGCCGTCCTGAAAAAACCCGTTTAAACATTTACTGTGGCGTTGATCAAGAGCATATCCGGAATAAGAGGTACTATTGGTGGTGTACCTGGCGACTCGTTAACCGCTATTGATGTCGTAAAATTTACTGCTTCCTTTGGAAACATTATTGCAGAACGAAGGGAAGACAAGTCGCAGCCAACAAAAATTGTTGTTGGACGTGATGGCCGTATTAGCGGAGACATGATCAACCAGCTGGTGATCAATACGCTGATAAGCCTTGGAGTGAATGTGATTGATCTTGGTTTGTCGACGACGCCTACGGTGGAGATTGCAACAAAGAAAGAGAATGCAGATGGTGGCATCATCATTACCGCAAGTCATAATCCTAAAGAATGGAATGCATTAAAACTTTTGAATAAAGATGGCGAGTTTATTGATGCTGAAGTTGGAGCAGAGGTTTTGGATAGAGCAAAGACAGAAGCATTAGGCTTTGCATTGGTAGACAAATTGGGAACCATCACTAACGATCGCAGTTATCTTCAAAAACATATTGATCTGGTTCTCAGCTATCCCCTTGTTAATAAAGACGCCATCCAAAAAAAGGAATTGAAAATTGTAGTGGATTGTATCAATTCGTCGGGTGCATTGGTTCTTCCACAATTATTAAATGAATTGGGTGTTGCTGAAGTAATTGTTTTAAATGGAGAAGTGAACGGAAGGTTTGCCCACAATCCTGAACCACTGCCGGAACACTTGTCTGTTTTGAGCAATGAAGTGAAAAAGCAGAATGCAGATTTAGGTATAGCAGTAGATCCGGACGTTGATCGGCTTTGCTTTGTTTGTGAGGACGGGAGTATGTTTGGCGAAGAATATACTTTGGTTGCCGTAGCAGATTATGTGTTGAGCACTAAAGTGGGAAATACGGTGAGCAATATGAGCAGCACTAAGGCATTGAAAGAAATTACACAGCGTCATGGCGGTGAATATTTTCCATCTGCTGTTGGCGAAGTGAACGTGGTGAAGAAAATGAAGGATGTGAATGCGGTAATCGGCGGCGAAGGTAATGGTGGCATTATCGTTCCCGATTTTCATTATGGTCGTGATGCACTAATTGGTATTGCTTTGTTTCTTTCGCATTTTGCCGGGTATAAAAAGGGATTAAAGTCGTTTCGAAGGAATTATCCGGAATATTTCATTTCCAAGAATAAAATTGAGCTTGAAAATGGGCTCGATGTGCGATCTATTTTCGAAAGGATCAAAAAGAAATACAAAAACAACCCGATCAATACTGAAGACGGTTTAAAAATTGAGTTTGATTCCGACTGGGTTCATCTTCGTACATCCAATACGGAGCCCATTATTCGCATTTATGCCGAGAGTAGTTTTGAAACCACTGCGAATAATATAGCCAGGAGACTCATGCAGGATATTAAGGAATGCAGTGCTGAATATTAAGAATTGATATAACAGAAAAATACAGGACGTATCGGGCCAAAACTGCTGTTTTGAAGTCATTAGCAGAAAATCTGGAAAATCATCTTTGAATTCCAAACTAAATTGTATTTTGTCTTTTCTTAATTCGACCCAATATGGAAACAACTCCCATGCCCGAGGAGCTGCAAATTGAGTTTTTTTACCTGAAAAAAGCTTCCCTCGTATTTCGAGCGGTGAATAATAAAGTACGACTGCAGATTTTACAAATTTTACAGGAACACTCTAAAATGACGGTAACTTCTCTGTACATAAAACTCAGGTTGGATCAATCTGCAACATCGCAACATCTGAGTATTTTAAGAAAGACCGGATTTGTAACAACAGAAAGAGATGGCAAATGCATTTATTATTCAATTAATTATCAGCGGCTGGAAGAATTGAATAAATGCGCACAGGACCTTCTAAAATCTGAGTCTTCAAGCGACGCAAATTAAAATCGATTATTTTTTTGGTTTGATAGGAATCCAGATTTCTTCTTCTGATTCCGGATCACCGTTTTTATACTTGTCACCCAGGACTTCAAAATGTGGACGTTCATCTAATTCATAGGCCGAACGAGGTAGCCATTCTTTGAAAATGTAAATGAAGATTTGGGTATCCGTATTCAAACCTTTATAGTCAAACACTGCATAAGAGCCTCCGTTTAAAATAAAACATTCCATACTCGCCGGTACTTCATCATGGTTGAAGACTTCAACTGCAGCCCATTTTTCAAACTCCTGGTTTGGATCCTCTAAAATTAAAGGCTCTTTGTACACACGCATTGAAATCAGTTCACTGGAAACCCGGTTTGGAATTTTCATTCGCTCGGGCATAAACGATCTCCATAAATCGAAAGTTTTGTTATTGGCCAATGACATTTTTAATTTTCGGCCGATTAATTTTCTTTCCTCCCCCATCACAATTCTGGGTTGCTGTGCATCTTGTATCATCAATGGAACTTGTTATGATTTTTTCTTGCCGGCTCTTTGTTCAAGGTCTGATATTGGCACAGAAATCATTCTGCCCATTTGTTTTTTACCCCTGTAGCTAACTACGCGCAACATGAGGGCATCTTTTGGTGGAGTCAATGCCTGCTTGTAAACCGGGTAGAAATAATCCGGAAATGAGTTATCAAAAGTATAGTGTATGGTGACATCCGGTGCCTCTGTCTCCATTGCAATTTGTAACAATCCCTGGTTGTTTCTGCTCAATGTAAATTTTGGTTCATATACACTGGGCGCATATTTTATTTCCGCTTCATCCAGTCTTTCAAAATGTGATTCAACCTTATTAAAAAAGTTTTTCCATTCTTTTTTTGCTTGCGGCGACCACACAGATTCTGCAATTGCCAGCGCTCTTGGATACGTCATATATTCTGCATGGCGCATATTGTACACCTGCTCGGTCCATAAATTAGCTTGCCCGCCCTTAATATATTTTGCATTTACACCATTTGGCAAAGGTTCAAACTGGTAGGTTTTGCTTAATGATAATGACGCATAAATTCTAGGCTCCATCGCAACATCTCCCTGCATGTAATCTATGTAGGCAAAATCAGTTGGGCTCATCACCACCTCGTGACCGCTTTTTGCTGCTTCAATTCCACCCTTCATACCGCGCCAGCTCATAACGGCAGCAGTAGCAGGCACGCCACCACCCTCGAGAATTTCATCCCAGCCAATGAATTTTTTTCCCTTTGATCGAACAATACTATCTGTCTTTTTAGTAAAATAATTTTGAACCTGCTCAATTGTTGTTAATCCCTCCCTTTTCATTAATTCTCTAATTTGTTCATTTTTCTCCCAGTAATTATGTGGCGCTTCGTCACCACCCATATGAATGTATTCAAAAGGAAAGATTTGCGCTACCTCGGTAATGACCTTATCTAAAAACTCGTATACTTTTTCGTTGGCAGGACACAATGTGTTATCCACCAAAGCAATTGGCGGTGCTCCGTGCGACCAATCCATGATCTGCTCCCCGGATCGCACCCTATAAGTATTGGCTTCCGGAGTACAGGATAATTCAGGATAGGAAACTATTGCAGCCAAACTATGTCCAGGCACATCAATCTCTGGTAAAATATCAACAAAACGATCTTTTGCATAGGCAATGATTTCTTTAAGGTCTTCATGTGTATAAAAGCCTCCGTAATCTTTTGGCTCATCAGGCGAGGGAGGTGAAAACGTACCAAAATAACCGACTTTGTTTACGCGCCACGCTCCCACTTTCGTGAGTTGTGGAAGGCTTTTAATTTCAATACGCCAACCTTCATCATCGGTTAAGTGCAAATGAAGCAGGTTGAGTTTATACCGAACCATATCATCTATATAATGCTTCACATCTTGTTTTGTAAAGAAATGTCGTGTCACATCAAACATCAACCCTCTCCATCCAAAACGGGGATAATCTGTTATTTCAACGCATGGTAAGGACCATTTTTTATTTTTTACAACAGTAGTGCTTTCAATTTCTTTTGGAAATAACTGAAATAAAGTTTGCAATCCATAAAACAAACCTGCAGCTTCATTGGCTTTTATGATTACAGTTTTTGGTGTAACAATTAAGCGGTATCCCTCTTTTCCAATTACGTTATCAGTTTTTGTATTGAGTGTAAGAGAAATGGTCGGGGAACTTATTTTGTTTGCGATTTCAACACTGGTGCCTGTCACTTTTAATTTTTGTTTCAAGACATTGGTTACTTGTTGCAGCCCGTTCGATGCGGATGCATTAACAAGAACATGGGCAGGTAGTACGAAGACGCCTTGGTTCTTCACAATTTGCACAGGTTCGGGAATGATTGCTATGTTGGCGGTCTGGCTCTGCGAAAAATAACCCGAAAGGCAAATGGCAATAACTAAAACCAGTCTTTTCATATAGCGTTTATTGATAGGATGATCAGGCAATTTATTGAAAGATTGCCTGTTTTTAATAAGCCATTGTGAAGGAATCGAAACGGATACTATTTTTAGAAAATAATCGTGCGTAATTAAAGCTTAGTGAATGCAAAGAAAAAACAAACGGATTCGGCTCTTTTTCATAGTACTTTATTTTGGTATCGTCTCAATTTATCTTCTTACCTGTTTAACACCATTTCTCAATCCTGCCAAATTTTGGTTTATTGCCATCCTGGGTTTAGGCTTTCCATTTCTATTGTTATTGATGTTGATTTGCCTGGTTGTTTGCGTGTTCATGCGGTCTAAATGGACATTACTGGCGGTAGCGGTTTTACTG
>Ga0070664_100005322_pt1 | contig 10326 bp, 6 predicted proteins | sample KBSC73metaG_FD_65863 | JGI IMG/M metagenome (GOLD analysis project Ga0070664, IMG submission 65863) | Corn rhizosphere microbial communities from Kellogg Biological Station, Michigan, USA - KBS C7-3 metaG | ecosystem: Host-associated > Plants > Roots > Rhizosphere > Soil ... | reverse complement strand
AGGTCGCCGATCACGTGCAGCACCGCCGCGCGGATGTTGAGGTTGTGCGCATCGCCAGTCCTCAAAATCGAGAACGAGACGATATTGACGATGAGCCCGGCGGCCGCAACCGACAGCATCAGCCCGCCGGTCACCTGCAGCGGCGCTGAGATCCGGTGCACGGCCTCGAGCACGATCCAGCCCGCGATCACGAACAGCGCGATCCCGTTCACGAACGCGACGAGCACCGAGAACCGATCGAAGCCGTAGGTGCGCCGCCAGTCGGCGGGTCGGCGAGCGAGCCTGAAGCCGAGCCAGGCGAGCGAAAGCGCCGCGAAGTCCGTCAACATGTGGCCGGCGTCGGCGAGCAGCGCGAGGGAGCCCGATAGGACGCCGCCGACGATCTCGGCGACCATGAACACGCCCGTGAGCGCGGCCGCGAGCGCGACGCTGCGCTCGTTCGCGACGTGCGCGTGCCCGTGCGCATGAGAATGCGCGTGCTCTTGGTCGTGATCGGCCCCGTGGGCGTGCGAGTGTGGATGCATGGCTAACCCGAAGCGCGCGTGGAATTCTAGCACGCGTGTTTTCCATCGATGCCGTGAGGAAAGCTCGGATTGACCGTCAGGTTGCGCCGTCGGATCATGGCGCGGGGGGGAACAGAAGCACTCGCTCAGATCGGTGCCGGCGATGAGAATCTCCGGCGGTTCAGTCTTTGCTCAAAAAGCGACAAAAACTCGGCAAGTACCGCATCGAGCGGCGGATTGCAGATGGACCGATGGCGGCCGTCTATGCCGCCGTCGACACGATTCACGGCACGAAGGTCGCGCTCAAGGTTCCGCACGAGAGTGCGATGACCGATTTCTTCCTCGCGGACTTCAAGCGCGAGGCGCGGCTTGCGCACCGGCTCGAGCATCCGAACATCTTGCCGATCCGCGACGCCTCGTTCATCGACGGGCGCTTCGTGATCGCGATGCCGCTCGGCGAGAGCTCGCTCAGCAGCCGGCTCAAGCGGCGCCGCTCGCTCGAGTCGTCGATGCAGTTCATCGAGCAGGCGCTCGCGGGCGTCGCGCACGCGCACGCCGCACGCGTGATCCATTGCGACATCAAGCCCGACAACTTCATCGTGTTCCCGGGCAACCAGCTCAAGCTCACGGACTTCGGCTTCTCGAAGGTGGCCCAGCACACGCTCACACTGAAGGCGTCGGGCTCGGGCACGGTCGGGTACATTGCACCGGAGCAGGCGCTCGGCCGGCCGAAGTTCCAATCCGACGTGTTCTCGCTCGGCCTCGTGATCTACGAGTTGTTGTCGGGCTATCTGCCTGAGTGGCCCTTCGACTGGCCGCCGCCCGAGATCAGGCGCGTACGCGAGAAGCTCAACCCGAAGCTGGTGGAGTGGCTGCGTCGCGCGATCCAGGTGCGGCCCGAGGGGCGCTTCAAGAGTGCCGTCACGATGTATCGCGAGTTCAAGCGCCTGCGCAACGGCGCGGGCAAGAGGAAGCGCGCGGCGAACGGCGGCGTGTCGTCGGCCGACGATCCCGAGCTTTGGCAGAAGGTCCTGTTCCGTCAGTTCCAGCGCAAGTACCGCAAGGTGCTCGCCACGCGTTACGAGTGCCGGCATTGCACCGGCCCCGTGTCCGAGATGATGCAATCGTGTCCGTGGTGCGGCACCGAGCGCCCGCTCGCGCGCCACGCGACCCACCGCCACGCGGCCGAATGTCCGCGCTGCCGGCGCGGCGTGAAGCTCGACTGGCACTACTGCGCCTCGTGCTACGGGCCCGGATTCGAGCCCGAGACGACGCGCAGCTTTCCCGACAAGCTCTACGTTGCGAAGTGCCGCAATGCGAAGTGTCGCGGGCCGCTGATGGCGTTCATGCGCTATTGCCCGTGGTGCCGGGCCAAGACTCGGCGTCCGTGGAAGCTCGAGGGCAGCGAGACGCGTTGCCCGCATTGCCGGTGGGGCGTCGACACGCACTTCTGGCACTTCTGCCCCTGGTGCACGAAGGCGCTGGACGCCTGAGCATGCAAGCGGATTAGCTGCAATGCGATCCGCGGGCAAGCACGTGAGACTCTTCCTCGGCGAGCACGACAGCGAGCAGGCGGACGCGACGCTGTCGCTGGGCGAAGTCTGCGTGCGTAGCGTGCGCTCGCCCGACAAGACCACACCGAACGAGGACGCGGCCGCCGTGATCCAAGTCGGCGTCGACTCGCTCGTGCTCGCCGTCGCCGACGGCGTCGGTAGCACGGCCGCCGCGCGCGAGGCGTCCAATGCCGCCGTGCAGACGCTGTCGCGAATCCTCGAGGACGTGCCGCGCGACGAGCCGCGTTTGCGCCCCGCGATCCTCGACGCGGTCGAGCAGGCGAACAAGGCCGTGCTCGGCCTTGCGCCACGCGGCGCCGCGACCACGCTCGTCGTTGCGCAGCTCAACGCGGCGCAGCTTCGCTGCTATCACGTCGGCGACTCGGAGTTGCTCGCGGTCGGTCAGCGCGGCCGGATCAAGCAGCGCGTCGTGCCGCACTCGCCGACCGGCTTCGCGGTCGAGGCGGGCTTGCTCGACGAGGACGAAGCCGTGCGCCACGACCAGCGGCACGTGCTCTTCAACGTGATCGGCTCGCCCGACATGCGCGTCGAGGTGGGTCCCGCGCTCGACCTCGCGGCGCGCGACACGGTGCTGCTCGCGAGCGACGGGCTGTTCGACAATCTGTTCATCGACGAGATCGTCGACAGCATTCGAGTCGGGCCGCTCGCGGCGGCGGCCAATCGCCTCGTCGAACGCGTCGCGAAGCGGATGAGCGGCAACGGTTCGCGCGATCAGCCGTGCAAGCCGGACGATCTCACCGTCGTGCTTTTCCGGCCGCGACTGGGAGTCCGCGAGGTCAAGAACCATCCGAGCCCGCGCCGTTCAGGTGGGGTCGCGACGAGCAATGAATGAGCGCGAATGACGCCTCGGGCGTCGAGCGATTCGGCTATCGGCAAGAGCTCAAGCGTTCGCTCCCGCTCGTCGACCTCGTCGTCTATGGGCTGATCTTCATCGGGCCGATCGCTCCGTTCGGTGTGTTCGGGTTCGTGTACAACGCGAGCCACGGCATGGTCCCGCTCGTCTACGTCGTGGGCACGCTCGCAATGCTGTTCACGGCATCGAGCTACATCACGATGTCGCGCCTGTACCCGCTCGCCGGCTCGGTCTATTCGTACGCGGGCCGCGCGATCGGCGCGGGCGCCGGTTTCGTGGCGGGATGGGTCATGCTTCTCGACTATCTGTTGCTGCCGGCCGTCGGCTATGTCGCGGTCGCTGTCGCATTCCACTCGGTCATTCCCGCCGTCCCGCGAACCGCGTGGATCGTCTTCGGCATCGCATTCAGCACGTTCGTCAACTTTCTCGGCATCGAAGCCACCGCGCGCGCGAACCGCGTGCTTTTTGGGGTGCAGCTCGCGATCCTGGCGGGATTCATCGTGGCGGCTTACGCCGGGGTGGGGAACGGCACCGCCGGGGCGCGATGGTCGATCGCCCCGCTGTTTCAGCCGGCGGTGCTCGAGCCGAGCCTCGTGTTCGGCGCGCTGTCGCTCGCCGCCCTGAGCTTCCTCGGCTTCGATGCGATCTCGACGCTCGCCGAGGAAGCGACCGGAACCTCGAAGACCGTAGGTCACGCTATCTTGTTGTCGCTGTGTGCGGCGGGCGTGCTGTTCGTTACGCAGACCTACTTCGCGTCTTTGTTCGTGCTCGGCCAACGAGAGTTCGCTTCAGGCGACGCGACCGACGGCGCGCTCTACGGCATCGCAGCGACGATCGGCGGCCCCTCGCTCCAATTCTTGGTGTCGATCCCCGCCGCGGGGATCGCGACCATCGCGGGCTGCGTCGCCGCCCAGGCGGCGACCTCTCGACTGCTCTTCGGCATGGCGCGCGACGGACGACTGCCGCGGTCGCTCGCGCAGGTCCATCCCGCGGCGCAAAACGCCGGAGCGTGCGATTCTCTTGATCGCTGCAGTCAACATCGTGGTGGGCGTTGCGCTCGGATACCGCCTCGAGCTGCTGACGTCGATGGTGAATTTCGGTGCGCTCACCGGATTCCTGCTGCTGCACGTCGCAGTGATCGCTCATTTCCTACGCGATCGCGCGCCGGGCGGTTGGCTCCGTCACTTCATCGTTCCCGCGATCGGCTTCGCGATCGTAGGCTACGTGCTGCTCAACATGAGCACCGCCGCGAAGCTCGTCGGCGGCGCCTGGCTCGCCATCGGGATCGCCGTGCTCCTCGGTCTCAAAGTGCGCGACGCGCGCGCATCCCGCGCCGCCGCCGGCGAGCTACCCGAACGGAACACGTAGCGACGCGCTCGCGACGTGCGAGCTAGCCGGACTTGGTGTGGGATTTACGGGAGGCGCCGCCGCGCGCGCCTTCGGTTTCGTAGGCGCGCGAGAGCTCTTCCAAGAATTGTTGCGGCAGCTGGCCCGGCTGCGCTTGCGTGACGACCTGATACAGATCTTTGTATAGATCCCAGTATTTGAGCTTGTTGGCCGCGTTGATCAGCGGGCCACGCTTACCGTTCGAGACTTTGTTCTCGAGCTCCTCGGGATCGAGGCGCGCGATGTAGTCCTGAGTCGCGGTGCGCAGAGCGTTCAGCAGGTTCTGCTGGTGCTGCTTGATGTCGATGAACGCCTCGCGAACGGACTCGACCGCCTGCAAGAATTCGGACGTCGGCCCGAACAGCAGGTTTGCGATCCCATCGTCGACGCTCGCGGAAACGCCGAGCGGGTTCTGGGACTGATTCGTTGACGGAACACGCAGCACGGTTCTCTGCTCGGTCCGCAACCGCAGGTTCTCGTTAAGCCCCAAGATCAGCTCGCGCATGACCTGGCCGAGCCGGTGCAGCGTTTGCTCGGCTTGCTTGTCGTCGAGCGGCTGCAAGGGCAGCCCCGCGCCGCGGAAGAACGCTTCGAGCCCCGCGGCCGGGGCAGCCGTGGGGCCCGTCGTTCGCGCCTGGGGCGTTGCGGGTGGCGGCACCGGTGCGCGCGTCGCCGGCGCAGGCGGCGGAGGCGCGCTCGCCGAGCGCGCCGCGGCCGATGCCGCTTGCCTCGGCGCACTCGGGGCGGGTTCCTTGCCCGATATGGTCGCCGCGAGCCGCGCCGCCGCGCTCACGGGCGGCGGCTCTACGCGCGCGCCGGGGGCGTGCGGCGCCGGAGCCCGTTTTGCGCTCTTCGGCTCCTCCTCGAGCTGCAAGCTCGCGGCCGCGAGGTTAGCGGCTGCCTGAACTTCTGCCGTGTGCGCCGCGTCTTTGAGCAGCATCTCGATGCCGACCGCGGTGATCTCGTGCGGCTGGACGAGGTCGGCCCGCGTCGGATCGGGGGGCGGAACGCGCTGCGCGCGCGCGACCGGATCGACGTGCTTGCCGGTCGTTCGCGAGGTCTCGTCCTCGTCGATCTCTACGTTGATCTCGTACTCGCCGACGCGGATCCGGTCGCCCGAGAACAGCCGTTGCGGATTGCCGCGGCCGACCGGCTGGTCGGAATCGTTGACGTAAACGCCGTTCGTCGACGTGTCGACGATGTAGTAGCTGCCCGATCGATAGTCGATGCTCGCGTGCCGGCTCGATACATAGCGCTGTCCGTCGGGCAGCACCCAGTCGCTCTCGAGCGAGCGCCCGATCGTGCCGCCTTCGCGGCCGAATTCTCTCATGCTGCGCTCACCGAGTCCTTGGCGGTGGCGACTGATGATTTGCAGGCGCAGGGGCATGATCGTCCTTCGACTCGGCGGGGAGAGAGAGCGCGGCGTTCCTCGCGCGAGTCTAGCTCGACGCTTCGGCCGAGCTAACTTGGACGCCCTTTTATTGTGACCAACCTCTCAGAAGCCTTGTGCTAAGCTCCCGCTGCCCCGAGACGCGGACCACAAAATGCCTTCGAAGCCGATTTACAAAATCATCTTTCTCAATCAAGGCAAGGTCTACGAAATCTACGCGCGACGCGTGAGCCAGACGGGTGCTCTGTTCGGTTTCGTCGAGGTCGAAGAGCTCGTGTTCGGCGCGCGCAAAGGCGTCGTCGTCGATCCCGCGGAGGAGCGTCTTCAGCTCGAGTTCGCGGGCGTGAAGAAGACGTACCTGCCGATGCACTACGTGCTGCGGATCGACGAGGTCGACAAGCAGGGAATCGGCAAGATCACGAACGTCGAGGGCAGCAACGTCTCGCAATTCCCGATGCCGATGTACTCACCGCAAGGCAGCAAGGGTGGCCCGAAGGATCACTGAGCCGCCGGGCCCGGCGAAGAGCGCTTCGGCTTGGCGCTGAGATTCGCCTCGCTCAGCAGCGGCAGCCGCGGCAACGCGTCCCTGGTCGAGATCGGCTCCACGCTGCTGATGATCGATTGCGGCCTGCCACTCAAGGTCGTCGAGGCACGCCTGCGCGAGGTCGGCCGCGAGCCGCGCGACGTGACCGCGCTGCTCGTCACCCACGAGCACAACGATCACGCGCACGGCGTCGCAAGCTTCGCGCGCCGCTACAACACCCCGCTATGGATGACGGCCGGCACCGCGAGCGCGATCGGCGGGCTCGTGAGCGTGAACCTGCTGAGCCCGCATCGCGACCTCAAGCTCGGGGACGTCGACGTGCAGCCGTATCCGGTCCCGCACGATGCGCGCGAGCCGTGCCAGTTCGTGCTCGGCGCGGGCGGCAAGCGGATCGGGATCCTGACCGATGCGGGCCACGTCACTCCCCACATGTGCGAGCGGCTCGCGCCGTGCGACGCGCTCGCCGTCGAGTGCAACCACGACCTCGACTCGCTGCTGCGCGGCCCATACCCCGAGTCGCTCAAAGTCCGGATCGCCTCTCGCTACGGCCACCTGAACAACTCGCAGACGACCGAGCTTCTCGGCCGACTCGATCGCGGGCGACTCCAGTGGGTCGCCGCGCTGCACCTGAGCGAGCGCAACAACTCGCCCGAGCGCGTGCGCGCCGCCCTCGGCCCCGCGCTCGCCGACGACCGCCGCCCCCTCCACCTCGCGACGCAGGATGCGCCGACCGCGTGGCTCGAGGTCGCTTGATCAGTCTCAGGGCGACGTGCGCGGCCGTGAGACGCCAACCGTAGTGCGGTATGATGCGTCGCCTCACGGGAACTTGAGTCCCCAATCGAACCCATGACGATGTTGCAGTTGGCCGGTCCGCCGGCGGCGACTGCGTTCCGCCTCCTAAAGTTACGGACCGAGTTGCACGCGCTCGAAGCGACGATCACCGATGTCGCCGTTCGGTTCGAGCATTTCGTGCATCTCGAGCAGCCGCTCGACGCGAGCGAACGGCGCGTGCTCGAAGCCCTGCTGGACTACGGCGGCGGGGTGCTGAAGCTCGAGAGGTCGGGAGCTGGCGGCCGACAATCCCTGTACGTGGTGCCGCGGCTCGGCACGATCTCGCCGTGGGCGTCGAAGGCGACCGACATCGCGAGGCTCTGCGAGCTTCCGGTCCACCGCGTCGAGCGCGGTCGGCTCGTCGAGCTCACGGTCGAGCGCAGTTTGGGCGCCGTGCAGCTCGCGAAAATAGCGCCGCTGCTGCACGACCGGATGACGGAGACGCTGCTCAAGGACGCGCCGCGCGAAGAGCAGCTTTTCGCGGCGCACGAGCCGAAGCCGAAACGCGTCGTCGACGTGCTGCGTGGCGGCTTGCAAGCTCTCGAGCGCGCGAACGCCGAGCTCGGGCTCGCGCTCTCGCCGGACGAGATCGAGTACCTCGCCGCGCAATTCACGATGCTCGAGCGCAACCCGAGCGACGTCGAGCTCATGATGTTCGCGCAGGCGAACTCCGAGCACTGTCGCCACAAGGTGTTCAACGCGGACTGGCTGATCGACGGCGCGCCGGCGCCGAAGAGCTTGTTCGCGATGATCCGCAACACATACAAGCACTCGCCCGACGGCGTGCTGTCCGCCTACAAGGACAACGCGGCCGTGGTCGCGGCCGAGCCGAGCCGTTGGTTCGGGCCGGACCCTGAGACCGGCGTGTATGGCTACGCCGACGAGCCCGCGCACCTCGTAATGAAGGTCGAGACGCACAATCATCCGACCGCGATCTCGCCGTATCCCGGCGCCGCGACGGGCTCGGGCGGGGAGATCCGCGACGAGGGTGCGACCGGGCGCGGCGCAAAACCGAAGGCGGGACTCACGGGCTTCACGGTCTCGCACCTCGAGATCCCGGGCTGGCGCCAACCATGGGAGCGTGCGCTGCCGGGGAAGCCCGACCGGATCGCGTCGCCGCTCTCGATCATGCTCGACGGTCCGATCGGCGCCGCAAGCTTCAACAACGAGTTCGGCCGCCCGAATCTCGTGGGCTACTTCCGCACCGCGTTGCTGTCGGCCGGCGGCGCGTGGCGCGGCTATCACAAGCCGATCATGATCGCGGGCGGCTTGGGCAACGTGCGGCCCGCGAACGTCGAGAAAGCCGTGCCCGGCCCGGGCGCGAAGCTCGTCGTGCTGGGCGGCCCCGCGATGCTGATCGGGCTCGGCGGCGGCGCCGCGTCGTCGCAAGGCAGCGGCTCGGCCGAAGCCGAGCTCGACTTCGCGTCCGTGCAGCGCGGCAACGCCGAGATGCAGCGGCGCGCTCAAGAAGTCATCGACGCGTGCACGGCGCTGAAGGACGCGAACCCGATCGCGGCGATTCACGACATCGGCGCGGGTGGCCTTTCCAACGCCGTGCCCGAGATCGTCGACCACAGCGGCTGCGGCGCAATCATCGATCTGCGCGCGATCCCGAGCGACGAGCCCGGCATGAGCCCGATGGAGCTCTGGTGCAACGAAGCACAGGAGCGCTACATGGTCGCGATCGAGGCGCGCGACGTCGAACGGTTCACTGCGTTGTGCGCGCGCGAGCGTTGCCCGTTCGCGGTGATCGGCGAGCTCACCGCGAAGCGCGATCTCATCGTTCGTGACTCGACGCTCGGCGGCGAGCCGGTCGAGATGCCGATGGACGTGTTGTTCGGCAAGCCGCCGAAGATGACGCGGCGCGCGTCGACCGAGTCGTTCGCGGCGCCGCCTTGGCAGCGCGAGCACGTGAGCCTCGGCGCGGCGATCGATCGCGTGCTTGCATTTCCCGCGGTCGCCGACAAGTCATTCCTGATCCACATCGGCGACCGTACGGTCGGCGGAATGAGCGTGCGCGATCAGCTCGTCGGCCCGTGGCAAGTGCCGGTCAGCGACGTCGCGGTGACGGCCGCGTCGTTCGAGGGTTATCGCGGCGAGGCGCTCGCAATGGGTGAGCGCACGCCGGTCGCGATTCACGACGGGCCCGCTTCGGCCCGGCTCGCGATCGCCGAAGCGGTCACCAACATCGCCGCGGCCGACGTTGTCGAGCTCCGCGACATCCGTTTATCGGCGAATTGGATGGCGGCTGCCGGCCATGGCAACGACGATTATTCGCTGTATGCAATGGTCCGCGCCGTGGGCGAGGAGCTTTGTCCGGCGCTTGGGCTCGCGATACCGGTCGGCAAGGACTCCTTATCTATGCGCACCGTCTGGCAAGACGCCGGCGGCAAGCCGCAGGCCGTGACTGCGCCGGTGTCGCTGATAGTGTCCGCTTTTGCTCCGGTTGCAGACGTGCGGCGCACGCTGACGCCCGAGCTCCAGCGCGAGCCTGGGTCGGCGCTCGTTCTGATCGACCTCGCGAACGGCGTGCAGCGGCTCGGCGGGTCTTGCCTCGCGCAGAGCTTCGGCCACTACGGCGGCGCGCCGCCCGACCTCGACGATCCGAAGCGGCTCGCCGCGTTCTTCGCGGCGCAGCGCGAGCTGCGCGCGGCCGGACTCGTGCTCGCCTACCACGACCGCTCCGACGGCGGGCTCTTCACGACGCTCGTCGAGATGGCGTTCGCGGCGCACGTCGGCCTCGACGTCGAGCTCGGCGCGGAAGTGAAGGATGCGGTCGGTTATCTCTTCGCCGAGGAGCTCGGCGCCGTGATCCAGGTGAAGCGCGCGGATCTTGCGCGCGTCGAATCCGTGCTCGAGAAACATTCGCTCGCGCACGCAGTCGTCGCGAGCGTCGCGACGCACGGCGACGTCGTGATCCGACGCGCAGCCGCCGAGCTCTATCGCGCGGCGCGCGTCGAGCTACAGCGCAAATGGTCGGAGCTCACGTTCCGGATGCAGGCGCTGCGCGACGATCCCGAATGTGCGCGGGAGGCGTTCGAAAGCGCGCTCGACGCCGCCGATCCCGGGCTCAACGCTCGTCTCACGTTCGAGGTGCCGGCCGAGCGGCGCGCCGCGGCGCGCGTGGGCCGGCCGAAGGTTGCCGTGCTTCGCGAGCAGGGTGTCAACGGCCAACGCGAGATGGCCGCGACGCTCGATCGCGCGGGCTTCGAGGCGCACGACGTGCACATGAGCGACATTTTATC
>Ga0070664_100005319_pt1 | contig 10329 bp, 7 predicted proteins | sample KBSC73metaG_FD_65863 | JGI IMG/M metagenome (GOLD analysis project Ga0070664, IMG submission 65863) | Corn rhizosphere microbial communities from Kellogg Biological Station, Michigan, USA - KBS C7-3 metaG | ecosystem: Host-associated > Plants > Roots > Rhizosphere > Soil ... | reverse complement strand
GCATGCCCGTCGGGATCGTCGTGACGAGCCCGCTGTCCCCGGAGCAGGCGCTGCCGCTCCGGGACGTGCTCGAGATCGGCGGTCAACAGGCGCTCTTGAATGCGATCCGCGGCGGCGGCCGGGGCAGCCTGCGCCTCGGGGGGATGGAGTATCCGGTCGACCTCGTGGTCGCGCAGCCGACCGACGACGGGTTTCGCTACGTGATCGTGACGGCCAGACAGATCAAGTACGAAGAGACGGTGGACGAGAAGTACGCCGGCTCGCTCGATTACCCGTTCGGGATCCTCGTGTTCGACTCGAGCGGCTTCGGAACCTCGGAGGGAGTGCTGTTCACGCGAGGCGCATTGTCGATCAGCGAGGAGGGCCGGGTCCAGGCGAGCCAGTACGACGGCGAGCCCGGAACGCTCAAGGACGTGAAGAGGGTGAACCAGAAGAAGTAGCCGCACTCCTTTCTTCTGGATCGTCGTAGGGGCGGCCCCTGCGGCCGCCCCCCTGAAAGCGACAAACGCGGCCGATATGGCGTCGTGAGGGGGCGGGGAGAGGCCGCCCCTACGACGGTCTCGAAGCCCTGGCGGGGCCTGGCCCAATCAGCCCGGCGCCCCCTCACCCATCCCTCTCCCCCGGCGGGGGAGAGGGGTTTCAAAGGACCTGGACGTTTCGGTTCCGTCGCGCTCGCGGCGGCGTCTGGAAGAATCAGGCCCCGGCCACCTCGTCGCTTCCCTCGTTGATCCCCTCGAAGAGGATCGTCGAGAGATACCGCTCGCCGGTGTCCGGCAGCATCGCGAGGATGACCGCGCCCTTCTCGGACTTCGCCGCGACCTTCTTCGCCGCGGCGAACGTGGCTCCCGAGGAGATGCCGCAGAAGATGCCCTCCTTCGCCGCGAGGTCGCGGGCCGCGTCGCGCGCCTCCATGTCGCCGACCGTCACGATCTCGTCGTAGACGGCGCGGTCGAGCACCGCGGGAACGAAGTCCGGCGTCCAGCCCTGGATCTTGTGCGGCTTCCACTCGTTGCCGGAGAGGAGCGCCGCGCCCTCGGGCTCCGTGACGACGATGCGCGTGTTCGGCCGCGCCTTCTTGATCATCTGGCCGGCGCCGGTCAGGGTGCCGCCGGTGCCGTAGCCCGTCACCCACGCGTCGAGCCTCTTGCCGGCGAAGTCGCGGAGGATCTCCGGCCCCGTCGTGTTGCGGTGGTACTCGGGATTGGCCTGGTTCTCGAACTGCCTCGCCAGGAACCAGCCGTTGCGCTTCGCCGCCTCCTCCGCCCTCTTGACCATGCCCGATCCGCGCTCCGCCGCGGGCACGAGGACGACCTTCGCGCCGAGGATGCGCATCAGCTTGCGGCGCTCGACGGAGAAGCTGTCCGACATGTACGCGATGAACGGATAGCCCTTCGCCGCGCAGACCATCGCGAGCGCGATGCCCGTGTTGCCGGACGTCGCCTCGACGACGGTCTGGCCCGGCTTGAGCGTTCCGGTTCGCTCCGCGTCCTCGATGATCGCGATCGCGAGGCGATCCTTGACCGACGAGAGCGGATTGAACGCCTCGCATTTGACGTACATCGTCACGCCCTCCGGCGCGAGTCGATGAATCCGGACGATGGGGGTGTTGCCGATGGTTCCGAGGATGCTGTCGTAGATCATGAAATCTCCGCCTTTCGAGACTGAGTTCGAGATGCGCGGCTCACGCCGCGTGTGTCGAGCGCGAACGCGCCGGGCGACATCGACCCTGGGCGCCGAAGGAGCGCGGCGAAACCGAACCCCGACGATTGCTCGCCGTCCGCATGGAGGAGCGTAGGATATGCCAGCCTCGATGAAGATCCAGACACTGCTCATGCTGGCCGCTCTCGTGCCGGCCGGCGTCCTCGCGGCTCCCGCTGCCGCTCCTCGGACCATGCGGCTCGACTACTTCCACACCGGCGACGCGCGGGGCGAGACGTTCAGCCTCGACCGAGCCGTGCGCGAGCCGCTTCCCTGGCCGGGCAATCCGCGCCGGCCGCTCGACGGCACGAATCTCGGCAAGTACTACTTCGAGGTCCTCGACCGCGCGACCAACCGGCCGCTGTACTCGCGCGGCTTCGCGTCGGTGTACGGCGAGTGGGAGACGACCAACGAGGCGAAGAACACGCGCCGCACGTTCTCGGAATCCCTGCGATTTCCGGAGCCGGCCGGGCCCGTCCAGATCGTCGTCAAGAAGCGTGACGCGCGCAACGCCTTCGTCGAGGCATGGTCGATCGTGCTCGACCCGAAGGACGTCTTCGTCGACTCCGCGGCCCCGCCGTCGCCCGGTCCCGTCCTCGAGATCCAGAAGAGCGGCGACCCGGCCGAGAAGGTCGACTTCCTGATCCTCGGGGACGGCTACACGGCATCGGAGCGCGGGAAGTTCGAGAGGGACGCGAGGCGTCTCGCGGACCTGCTCTTCGCCGTCGAGCCATTCAAGTCCCGCCGCGGCGACTTCAACGTCTGGGCGATCTGCCCGCCCGCGGAGGAGAGCGGCATCTCCCGGCCGTCGGTCGGGGTGCACCGGCGCTCTCGCATCGGCGCCACCTACGACGCGTTCGGCGTGGAGCGGTACATCCTCACGTTCGAGAACCGTTCGTTCCGCGACGTCGCGTCGTTCGCGCCGTACGAGTTCGTCGAGATCCTGACGAACACGCGCACGTATGGAGGGGGCGGGATCTTCGGCCAGTACGGGACCGTGGCCGCGGACAGCCTGTGGGCGCCCTACGTCTTCGTGCACGAGTTCGGCCATCACTTCGCCGCGCTCGCGGACGAGTACTACACGTCGGCGACGGCGTACGCGCCGGCGCCTGCGGATCGCGTCGAGCCCTGGGAGGCGAACGCGACCGCGCTCCTCGATCCCGCCAACCTCAAGTGGAAGGACCTCGTCACTCCCGGCACGCCGGTCCCGACGCCGTGGAACAAGGAAGAGTTCGAGAAGGCGTCCAAGGAGTACCAGGCCAAGCGCCGCGCGATCCGGGCGGCGAACGGGCCCGAGGACGAGATGGACGCGCTCTTCAAGGAGGAGCTCGTCCTCGAGACGAAGCTGCTGGGCGCGGACCGTTACTCCGGGCGCGTGGGAGCGTTCGAGGGCGCGCTCTACGAGGCGAAGGGGTACTACCGGCCGCAGGAAGACTGCATCATGTTCACGCGCGACCAGGTGCCGTTCTGCGCCGTCTGCCGCCGCGCGATCGAAGGCGTCATCGACCTGTACGCGGGGCCCGGGACGGAAAGCGGAAGGCGGGAGGCGGGTCACTCGCGGTGAGCTTCCACAGGGGCCTGCGGCTCGCCGGTTTCGCGAGGCGCCATCTCGGGCGAATGGCTCAGGGCCGCAAGGCGGTGATGGCGCACCTGGAGGCGCCTCTCGCGGCCTCGGTGCCGATGCCGACGTTCGTGCAGCTGCGCGTCACGAACCTCTGCAACCTGCGCTGCAAGATGTGCGGGCAGTGGGGCGACACGGGCATCTTCCGCTCGCACTCCGCGCCCGACGCGGGCGACGGAGCGCTCGAGCGCGCGCGCATCCAGGAGCTCATCGGCGCGAAGCGGCAGCTGTCGTTGTCCGACTACGTGCGGCTGCTCGACGAGATCGCGGCGTGGCAGCCGATCGTCAGCCTGTTCGGCGGCGAGCCGTTGCTGTACCCGGACATCCTCCCGCTGGTTCGCGAGATCAAGAAGCGCGGCCTGACGTGCACGATCATCACGAACGGCGGACGTCTCGAGGCGCTCGCCGACGAGCTCGTCGACAGCGGCATCGACTCGATCGCCGTCTCGATCGACGGAACGCCGGACCGTCACGACGCGATCCGGGGCCGCGCGGGCAGCTTCGAGAGGGCGGCGGCCGGCGTGCGCGCGGTCGCCCGGGCGAGGGGGCGCGCGAACCGGGCTCTGCCGATGCAGATCGCGATCCTCCCGATCACGGAGCTGAACCTCGACGTCATCGCGCCTGCCGTCGACGCGCTGCGCGAGCTGCCGCTCGACACGATCAACGTCGGCCTGCGCTGGTTCGTGCCGAAGCACGCCGGCGCGGAGTACGAACGCGTCATGCGCGACGAGCTCGGCGTGGCGGCCACGTCCTGGAAGGGATTCGACTTCGAGTGGCCGTCCGGCAACGGCCACGAGCGACAGATGCTGGAGCTCGTGCGGCTCCTCAAGGGACTCCGGCGGAAGCGGTTCCTCGATTCGGCGCGCGGAAAGCCCTGGACCTCGTTCGTGCCGGACGTGCCGGCCGCGGGCGTGCCCGAATACTTCTCGAACTTCGGCGCGACGTTCGGCCACGACATGTGCCCGGTCGCCTGGTACTTCGCGCAGGTCGAGCCGGACGGCGAGGTGACCTTCTGCGGCGACTTCCCGGACTACTTCATCGGGAACGTGAGGAAGGAGCCGTTCCGGGACATCTGGGGCGGAGAGAAGGCGCGGCGCTTCCGTGCGAAGCTCGCGCGGGAACCTCTCCCGATCTGCGCGCGGTGCTGCGGCAACTTCGTCTACGGCAAATGGAAGAGGCCGGCCGCCGGCGGTCGATAGCTCTCTACGGCCCCGCCTGCTCCCGTTCCGCCTCGGAGCCGTCGTTCTTCTTCGCCTTGAGCCGGCGGCGATGGCGGCGCATCTGAAGAGTCACGAGGAACAGGAGCAGCGCGCCGCCCGCCGCGACCCACAGCTCCTCGGCTCCGAGCACCAGGGCGGGATTCACGAGAGCTCCTGCGGGGCGCCGCCGCCCTTCGCGCTCCGCGGGCGTCCGGGGTCGGACCCCGTCATCCTCTCGCCGAATGCGCCGGATCCGTGGCTCATGTGTGCGCTCGGTATTCGCGCCGTTCGCGTGCCGCGCGTAGGCTCTTGACGAAAACTATACCCGAGCGGACGCCTCTTCCGGTTGCGCGGAGGGGGAGCGGAGCGGGTCGCGCTCGCCCGCGGCGTCCTCCCAGAATCGGTAGAAGTTGAACCACTGCGTCGGGTGGCGGCGCACCACGCGCTCCAGGTCGGCGGCGATCCGGCTCATGACGCGCACGGCGTCGTCGTCCGCGGTGAGGCTCGGGTCTGCCTCGAGGGGATCGCCCCAGACGTTGTAGTAGGAGCCGTCGGGGCACCTCAGGAAAAATCCGGGAAGGATCGGGCAGCCGCAGAAGCGCGCGAGCAGGGTCGGCGACCGCAGGAACGGAGTCGGGCGTCCGAAGAAGGGCACCACGACCCGGTCCTCCGGGTAGGCGCGATCTACGAGCAGGGCGACGGCGCGTCCCGCGTCGACCGCGGCTCTGACCTTGAACGCCGTGGCCATGGAGGAGCCGATGTCGATCGACTCGACGCCGAGCCGCGAGCGCAGTGACTGGCGCATGTCGCGCACGTCCTCGTCCAGCTCGGGCTGGCCGACGACGGCCGGGACGAGGGTGTGCCGCCGCAGCGTCACCGCGCCCATCTCCCAGTTGCCGACATGGCCGGTGACGAGGAGGAATCCGCGCCCCTTGCGGCGCACGCCGGCGAGCACGCGCGCGTCGTCGTCGAAGCTCGTGATGCGCGGCGTGAACGCCTCGCTGCGCAGCCGCCACACGTCGATCGTGTGCCGCCCGTACTCGAAGAACTGCGCGCGAGCGAGCGCCTCCGCGCGATCGTCCGGAACTCCGAGCGCGGTCTTGAAGTTCTGACGGATGTCCGCCTTCGTGCCCGCGAGCAGCGTCACCGCGAGGCCGTTGCCGACGACGTTGACTGCGTTCAGCACGCCCATCGGTAGCCAGCGCGCGCCGTAGTGGAGCCCGCCGTAGACGATCCGGTTCGAGAGTCCGTGGCGGACCCACTTCCGGCGTCCGCGAGGGGCGGAGCCTTCGCGCGGCGTCTGGGCAACGCTTTGGCGCGGCGTGTGCGCCGCGGCGGCCCCGTTTCCCCGCGCCTCCGTGCGCTCGAAATTTTCGGACATCTTCCCCATGAGTCTACAATTCGCTGTCTAGCGATGAACGTCCTTCTGTTCCGCCCCGACCCGGGGAATGAACGTTTCGGGCTGGGTCCGTTCTTCCGTGTCGAGCCGCTGGGCCTCGAGTACGTGGCGGCCGCCCTGCGTGAGCGCGGTCACGAGCCGACGATCGTCGACCTCCGGTTCGGACACTCCGTCCGCGGATGGGTGCGCCGCACGCGGCCGCGCGTGGTCGGAATCTCCTGCATGCACGCGCTGGAATACGACCGGGTGATCGAGACGGCGCGAGAGGTGCGCCGCGCCTCGCCGGACGCGTTCATCCTGGCCGGCGGTCACGCCGCGGCCGCCTTCCCGCAGCCGCTCGAGGCGGCCGAGATCGACGCGATCTGCACCGACGACGGCGAGGAGATCGTCCCGGCGGTCGCGGAGGCGCTCCGGACGGGCCGCCCGCTCACCGAGGTTCCCGGCCTCCGCCTGAAGACCGGCGATGGATGGACGGTCACGGCGCCGCTCGAGGATCGGACCGGGCTCGACGCCGTGCCGATGCCCGCCCGCGACCTCGTGGAGCGCGACCGTCGGAAGTACCACTGCCTCCTGTTCCGGCCGGTCTGGCTCGTCGAGACCGCGCGCGGATGTCCCTTCCGCTGCAGCTTCTGCTCCGTGTGGCAGCTCTACGGCCGCTCGTTCCGCGAGCGCTCGATCGGCGCGGTCGTGGACGACATCGCGTCCGTCGGCGACGCCGTCTTCATCGCCGACGATCTCTTCTGGAACCACGCGGAGCGCAGCCGCGAGCTCGCGCGCGCGCTGAAGAAGAGGGGAGTGAAGAAACGCTGGATCCTCGTCCAGACGCGCACCGACCTCGTCGGACGCCACGCCGACCTCCTCGAGGAGTGGCGCCCGGTCGCGAAGGACTTCGACATCTTCTTCGGGCTCGAGGCGGCGTCGGACGCCAAGCTCGCCGGCGTGACCAAGGACGCGCCGGTTTCGGCGTCGGTCGAGGCGGCGCGGATCGCGCGCGAGCTGAAGTACGGCGTCACGGGCAACTTCCTCGTCGATCCGGACTGGGACGAGGCGCAGTTCCATGAGCTCTGGGACTTCGTCGCCGCGAACGGATTCCAGCGCGCGGGGTACACGATCCTCACGCCGCTGCCGGGAACCGAGCTCTTCCAGAAGCTGGCGCCCGTGCTCGAGGGCCAGCCGTGGTTCAAGTACGACATGCACCACGTGCTGTGGGAGCCGCGGCTGGGGCCGAAGCGATTCTTCGAGCTCTACGCGGAGACGTGGCGCAGGTCGATCCTCAACACCTCCGGCGAGAAGCGCTGGATCGACTGGATGCGCCAGATCAAGCCGTCGGAGATCCCGTACCTGACCCGCGTGCTCGCGCGGACGCAGCGGATGATGAAGGCGAGCGCGTACATGAAGGAGCACGAGGAGGCAGAGCGCGTCGCCCCGCTCCGCAGCGCTCCGCCACAGGCGCTGACCGCGTCCTGAGCGACAGCGCGCTCGATCGAATCTTCCCGGAGGGCGAGCGCCTCTCCCGCCACGAGACGCGCGTCGCGGCGCCGCCGGATGTCGTCTGGCGGGCGCTTCTCGCGCACCGGTTCGGCGCGTCGCCCGTCACGAAGGCGCTGTTCTTTCTCCGCGGCTACGGCCGCCGGGCGCTGAGCGTACGCGGCGGATCGCTCCCCGAGACGATCGTCCGGTTCGGGTTCACGAAGCTGGACGAGGTTCCCGGGCGCGAGCTCGTCTTCGGGATCGCGGGGAGGTTCTGGCGACTGGACGGCGATCTTCGCCGCCTGGCGGATCGCGCGGCGTTCGCCGCCTTCGCCGACGAGGGCTGCGTCAAAGGCGCGTGGAATCTGCGCGTCGAGCCGCTCGGCGATGCCGCGTCGCGGCTGTCGACCGAGACCCGCGTCGTCTACTTCGGGCAGCCCGCTCGCCGGAAGTTTCGGCTCTACTGGTCCCTGGTCGGGCCGTTCTCCGGCCTGATCCGCCGTGCGCTGCTTGGGGCCGTCCGCAGGCGAGCCGAGTCCGCGTAGAACGGGGGGGTCACGGACCGGAGGAGCAGTTCGGCATCGCTGCGCCCGGCGTGTGCTTGAGGAAGAAGAAGGTCTCCTCGGTGGTCTCCGTCTCCAGGTCCATCCGCGAGCGCTCGTAACGCTTCATCGCGAAGAACTCGCCGTTCTGGCTGGGCCCCGGACCGGCGCGCAGCTGCTCCCAGTCCTTGGCGCCGAAGAGGGCTCCCCCATACCCGGACGAATGCTCGTCCTGATGGAACACGGCGTAGTCGAAGGCCCACTGAAAGACCGGGAAATCCACGGGGGGCGAGTCCTCGCAGATCAGCTTCGCATTCACGGTCGGCTCTCCCGGGTTGTAGAGGACCCTCACGGCGCTCTGCGCGTCCTCCAGGAGGCCGATCCAGGCCGCCGACACGCTGAACGTGCTGCCGCCCGGTTCGATCGTGAGGTGGCATCCCGATCCGTTGGGGTCCACCGGCAGATCGATCTCGACCAACTCCGGCTCGAGAGAGCACGAGCCCTCCCAGATCGCCCTGCCGAAGTCGTTTCCTCCGTAGTTGAACCGGAGCGGGACGGTCTGCGCGCGGTACCTCATGCGCGTCGTCGACGACACGCCGGAACCGTGGAACTCTTCCACCATCTTGCTCTGGAAGTCGATCTCGAACCGCAGGCACGACTCCATCAGGCCGTCCTCGACGAACGTGGTCAGGTAGATGTCCTCGTCGCCGAGCAGCTGCAGCTGCCGGGCGATCGCCATCATGTTCACGATCTCGAACGGATCGTTGCGGGAGACGCAGCGGTCGTAGGCCTTCTGCTGACAGTTTCGAAGAATCTCGTCGGCCAGGTCGAAGACCTGAGGAGTGAATCCCTCCATGCGCGGGTCCGCGCCATAGCCCCACATCTGGATGAACCGCAGGAAGTCGAAGGCGATCTGCATCGCGGACTCCAGGGATCCCTTGTCGCACGACTCCTTCACCTCGTTCAGCCTGGGCACGACGACCTGGTCGTACGCGTTCGAGAAGATCTCGATCGCCTGCTCGGTGAGCTCCTCGAGCGTGATCTGGCGGAGGTTCCACAGGAGCCTCTGGCCTGCGTACTGCTGGACGTAGGGGTCGAGGGGACCGGTCGGGGACCCCGGCGGCTGGGCATCTCCGGCCGCGCCGCTGCCGGCTCCGTAGCCGGAGAAGTGCAGGACGGGGAGCGAGACTGCGTCGCCGTCGAGGCGGGGGTAGAGGATCAGGTTCTCGCCTCCCCCCGCGTAGGCATAGGCCACGGCGACGTTCGGCGACGCCGGCGTGGCAGGATCGATCGTCAGCGTCGCCGGGACCAGCAGGCGAAGCCCCTCGGGCTCGAGCTCGACGCCTGCGATGAGACCACCGGAGATCGGAAGCCGGTCGACGCGTGAGACCGGGGTCATCGTGATCGTCAGCGGGCCGAGCAGCGCGTCGGGTGGGACCTCGAGCGTGAACGTCGTGCCGTCGGCCCCGTGAGCGACGATCGACCCCCCGGTCACCCCGAGCTCCGCCGACGCGGCGTGGGCGTCGTCGCGCGCCGGGGTCACCGACCGGCCGCCCAGGAACGCCGCCGTGTCGCCTACGGACGCGAACGCGCCGGATGGATTGACGAACGTCTTCACGGCATGCGTGACCGTGTCGGTCACCGTGACCGTGTACTCGACGTTGGAGAGCGCGCCGAAGAAGACCCAGAAATTGCCGTTCACCGCCCGCGCGTCTAGAACCTTGATCATCAGCTCGACGTTCGTGTCCGCGAAGAACCAGAAGTACCCGGTGTCGTTCGTGAGCTGGACCGGGTGCCCGTCGCCGGATCTTCCGTGGGAGTCTTTCCAGGAGACCTCGATGTGGAAGCGGCACGCGCCCAGCAGGAACCCGAAGGTCGTCTCGCGGCAGGGCGTGAAATCGGCGCTCGCCGGCGCGGCCTCGATGAACCGCTGGATCGCGTCGAGGGATTCCGGCGGCGATGACGTGCCCGCGACCCGGACGGAATCATTCGCCGGCGGCGCGTCGACCGATCCCGCGAACGCATCGGTATCGCCGACGGAAGCGAACTGTCCCTGCGGGTTGTGGTACGTCTTCACGGATCCGCTCGCGCTGTCCGTCACCGTCAGGTCGTACTGGACGTTGGAGAGCGCCCCGAAGAAGACCCAGAACTTGCCGTTGACCGAGCGCGCGTCGAGGACCTTGACGACGAGCTCGATGTTGGAGGGCGAGAAGAACCAGAAATAGCCGGTGTCGGCGGTCAGCGCGACCGCCTGACCCTCGCCCGACCGGCCGCGCGTGTCCTGCCAGTGGACGGCGACTCCGAACCGGCCGGTGTTCAGGCAGAGGACCGTGTCCGACGGGGCGCACGGCGCTGCGGCCAGCCGGGCGGCCGACGAGGCGGCGAGAAACGCGACGGCGA
>Ga0070664_100005318_pt1 | contig 10330 bp, 11 predicted proteins | sample KBSC73metaG_FD_65863 | JGI IMG/M metagenome (GOLD analysis project Ga0070664, IMG submission 65863) | Corn rhizosphere microbial communities from Kellogg Biological Station, Michigan, USA - KBS C7-3 metaG | ecosystem: Host-associated > Plants > Roots > Rhizosphere > Soil ... | reverse complement strand
GCCAAGATCCTGTTCGTCGTCTTCCTCGTCCTCTTCGTGGCCGTGCTGCTGTTCGCACTGCTCGGCGCCAAGGCGATCTCGAGCAAATGAACACCACCACCACCGACAAGCCGGCAGCGCCGGCACAAGCGAGCGGCGAGCGGCTGCGTCTTGACGAGAGCGCGCTCGAGGCCGCCAAGCGCAGCCTCGAAGGCGGCGCCGTCACGCCGAGCTACGGGCCGTGGCGCGAAGACATCATCGAGCTGCTCAACGACGCGCTCGCCACCGAGATCGTGTGCACGCTGCGCTACAAGCGCCACTACTTCACCGCCAAGGGGCTCGCCTCGCCGAAGATCGCGGAGGAGTTCCTCGTCCACGCCAACGAGGAGACGGCGCACGGCGACATGCTCGCCGAGCGGATCGTCCAGCTCGGCGGCGAGCCCGACTTCCAGCCGTCGTCGCTGCTCGAGCGCAGCCATGCCGACTACGATGCGTCGACCGACCTGCAGGCGATGATCCGCGCCAACCTGGTCGCCGAGCGTGTCGCGATCGAGGCGTATTCGCAGATGATCCGGCTGATCGGCGACAAGGACTCGACGACGCGGCGCATCCTCGAGTCGATCCTCAGCCAGGAGCAGGAACACGCCGAGGAGCTGAGCGACTGGCTGAGCGAATGATCGCCTGACTGCAACGCGACCCAGGAGAGACGATGACGCTTCGCACCGCCCGCGCCACCATCCTCGCAGCGATCTCGGTCGCGCTCGCTTCCGGCTGCGCGATCGAGCGCCGCCAGGAGACCGTCGGCGCCTACGTCGACGACTCGGCGATCACGACGACGATCAAGGCGCGGATGGTCGAGGACAAGGCGGTCGACGCCGCGGCGATCGGCGTCGAGACGCTCAACGGCAACGTCCAGCTCTCGGGATTCGCGAAGGACCGGCTCGAGAAGCAGACCGCGGAGAACATCGCGATGAAGGTCAAGGGCGTGAAGACGGTGCAGAACAACATCGCCGTCCGCCCCTGATCTGCCGGCGCGGTTGCAAGGTCGCCACCGCCAAGCTGCTGTTCGCGTTCGTCGTCGAGGTCGCGGGCTCAGCGGCGCTCGTCGGCCGACGGACACGCAGCCGGCTCGCCGCGTGCGACGCGCGCGAGCGCCTCGGCGATGGCGTCGGCGAGACGCGCGATCGCGCGACGGTGCGCCGGTGCCAGGGCGGACAGCGGTCCGGGAGCGGGCTCGCGCAGCAGCCACTCGCAGCGCGACGCGGCGCCACGGCCGCCGCTGCCCTGGATCGTCCACGAGCCCTCGATCCGCGCCTCGCGACCGGGCATCGAGTCGAAGCGTCGCACGTCGACCGCGATCCGCCACGGCGGCGTGCCGGGCGACGGCAGCGTGCGCGCGTCGATCATCCTTTGCCCGACGATCAGCTCCTCGAGCAGCGCCGCCTGGAACTCGTCGCGCAGCGCTGTCGTCCAGCGCTCCTGCTCGAGCACCGCGACGCTGTCGTCGGGCAGGCGGACGACCCACTGCGGCTGGTCGACCTGCACCGGGACTCGCACCGGCTCGAGCAGGATCACCGCGCCGGCTGCCGGCCGCGACGTCGCAGCGCGCGGCGCGATCTCATCGGGCATCAGGCTGTAGTAGTGCGTCACCGGCGGCGTGCCGCAGGCGGCGAGCGCCAGCACCGCGCAGCCGAGCAAGGCGCCTGTGACGCGTCGCGAATCGAATCGGAAGAGCGGACGTGCTCGCATGCGAAGGGCCCGGTCAGCGTTGCGGCACCGGCGCGTCGGCGGGCTTGCCGCGCAGCAGCGCCTCGGGATGCTGTTGCAGATAGTCGGAGAGCAGGCGCAGAGCGCGAGACGTGCGCTGCAGCTCGAGCAGCGTCTCCTCGAGGTTGCGCTGCACCGGTGCGCTCGGGTCGGCGACGTTGCGGTCGAGGCTTTCGAGCGTCGCCTGCGTGCGCTGCAGCGTGCGCTGGACCTCGGCGAGCGCCTTCTGCGCTTCCGGCGACAGCTGGTTGATCGCCTTGCTCGCGCTCGCCAGCGTCGTCCTCAGGTCACGGCCGATCTCGTCGAACGGGATCTTGCTGACCTTTTGCACGATCTCGGCGATCTGCGGCTGCAGCTCGCTCAAGGTGCCCGGCGCGGTCGGCAAGCGCACCGATCCGTCGTCGTCGATCGTCGCCGTGCGCGGCGGGCCGGGAATGAAGTCGAGTGCGACGTAGAGCTGGCCGGTGAGAAGGTTGCCGGTGCGCAGCTGCGCGCGCAGCCCGTTGGCGACGAGTTGCTGGAGCACAGCGGCATCGCCGGCGCCGTGCACGTCGCGCAGCAGCGCCGAGCGCACCGGGCCGAGTCGCGTCGGGAAGATGTCGGCGACGACCTCGACCGGGAAGCGCTTGCGCTTGGCGTCGTAATCGAGCGCGACGGTGCGCACGCGCCCGATGTCGACGCCGAGCAAGTCGATCGTCGCTCCCGGCACGAGGCCCCGGACCGACTGGTCGAATGACATCCGCAGCGGCAGCGCGCTGCCGTCGGGCGGAGCGAGCGCGGAGCGGCGGTCGTTGAAGAGCGCGAAGACGCTGTTCTCCGGCGCCGGCGTCGCCCGCGTTCCGTCGGTCGGCGTTTCGAAGGCAACGCCGCCGGCGAGGATCGACACCAGCGTCTGCGTGTTGACGGTGAGGCCGCTCGCGTTCAGCGTCAGGTCGATTCCGCTCGCGTTCCAGAAGCGGCTGTTCGTCGTCACCAGCTTCGGGTACGGTGCCTCGATGAAGACCTTCACGGTCAGCTCGTCGCGGTCGGCATCGAGCGTGTAGCCGACCAGGCGGCCGACCTGCGTGCGCCGGTAGAAGACGGGCGAGCCGACGTCGAGCGAGCCGAGGTCGCTCGCGCGCAGCACGAAGATCGCTCCCGGCTCGCCGCGCAGCACGAGCGGCGGCGCCTCGAGGCCGACGAACTCGCTGCGAGATCGCGTCGACACGCCGGCGTCGGTGCCGATGTAGGCGCCCGAGAACAGCGTGCCCAGGCCGCTCACGCCGCCGGTGCCGATGCGCGGCTTGACGACCCAGAATGTCGTGTCCTCGACGGCGAACCTCGCCGCGCTCTGGTCGAGTTGGACGACGACGACGACGCGCTCGCGGTCGTCGCGCAGCGCGACGCCGACGACCTTGCCGATCACGACTTCCTTGTAGCGGACCTCGGTCTTGCCGGCCTCGACGCCATCGGCCGACTTGAATTCGATCTCGATCCGCGGCCCGGTGAGAAAGACGCTGCGAACGAGCATCGACGCCGCGATCGCGATCGCGACGGCGGGGACGAGCCAGACGAGCGAGACGTTCCAGCGCCGCGCGCGGACGATGCGCGGCTCGGGCAGCGCGTCCGGCGCCGGCGACGGGTCAGACGGTTCGGCCATCGGGAACGTCGCGCCAGATCAGTCGCGGATCGAACGACCAGGTGGCGAGCATCGTCAGCACGACGACCGCCGCGAACGAGATCAGCCCCGGCCCCGGGCTCGCGCTCGCGAGCGCGCCAAAGCGCACCGTCGCGGCGAGCAGGACGACGACGTAGACGTCGAGCATCGACCAGTGGCCGACCGTCTCGACGAGGCGGTACAGGCGTGCCCGCTCGAGCCGGCGCCAGTGCGGCTTGTGGCGCACGGTCCACGCGAGCAGGCCGAGCACCGCGATCTTCAGAACCGGCACGGCGATGCTCGCGACGAAGACGATGATCGAGAGCCCCCACGAGCCGTCGAGCCAGAGCTCGTGGATGCCGCCGAGCAGCGTGTGCTCGTCGCGCTGCAGCGCCTGCGTCGTCACCATCACCGGCAGCGCGTTGGCAGGGATGTAGAGCACGGCCGCGGCACCGACGAACGCCCACGTGCGCTGCAGCGCGTGCGGCTTGGTCGCGGCGAGGACGTGGCCGCAGCGCGGGCACTCCTGAACGAGCGTCGGATCGTCCAGAACGACCGCCGGCGAGACGAGGCCGCAACTCTCGCAGCCGAGCAGCAACGGCGGCTCGCTCGCCGCGGTCATTGGACCTGCCACCACAGGCGCTTCAGCCCGGCCGACTGGATCGACGCGAACAGAACCGTCAGCGCGCCGAGCGCGAACAGGCCCGGGCCCGGCGATGCGTGCGCGAGGCCGGCGAGGCGGACGAGCGAGAGCAGGACGCCGACCGTGAACACCTCGACCATGCTCCAGCGTTCGGCCTGGTGCAACATCCGCACGCACCACGCGAAGCCGGGCGCCTTGAATCCGACCGACAGGGGAAACAGCACGTAGAGGCGAAGCGCGACGAACGCCGCCGGCGCGAGCAGCGCCGTGATCCCGGCGACGACGGCGATGATCGGCTCGCCATCGGTCCACGCGTAGCGGATCGCGTCGATCAGGCTCGCCTGCTCGGCGGGCCCGCGCAGCGTCAGCGTCAGCAGCGGAGTGTTGACGGCGACGAGGTAGATCGCCGCGGCGGCGACGGTGAGCGCGAGGATGCCGTCGATCGAGAGCCGATGCGAACGGTCGAGGACAGCGTCGCAGCGCGTGCAGCGCGCGACGGCGCCATGGCCGGGCGGGTGCCAGCGGTGCGCGAGGCCGCATTCCTCGCAGACGATCAGGGAGCCTTCGAGCCGCATTCGGGAGTCGTCATCGCGGCCGCTCGACGGGCGGCGCCGGGGCACTCGGCCCGGCGGCGATTATCGCGGCGCGCGCGGCGATCAGCGCGCGCCGTCGGTCGCGCCCGTCAGTTGCCGACGCGCGCGAGCAACGCGTTGCCGTGACCCGTGCTGCGCTGCGCGACCGTCGGCGCCGCATGCGGCGTGGCCGGGTCGACGCTGGCCAGGCGCGGGCCGCGCTGCACCGCGCCGCTCACGACCATGTAGAAGCTCGCGAACAGGATGAAGGCGACGAGCGCGCACGTTCCGATCAGGCTCTTCTCGAGAAGCACGCGTCGTTCAATCATGGTCGATTCCGGTTGCTGACTCCGACGCGGCCGGCATGCTGCGCGTGCGCGCGCAGTTGCGGAGCGTCCTGGCGCCTCGCCTTGGCGGGTTGCTGCCGTGGCTTCGGCGCCGGATCGGCAGCGGCTTCGGGCGAGCACGTGAAGAACCAGCGGGCGAAGCGACGCAGCCGTTCCGCGAAGCTCGACGTTGCCGTGGGTCCCATGGCGTTGAAGTTAAAGCGAGTGATTCGCGCGGTCAGCCGGGCGATCGCGCTTGGGGCCGTCGGACGCTGCCTACAGTCGATCGAACCGCCACGCGAAGCGCTCCCTTCCTACAGACCGCGGACCCGCGTCGTGCAAGGATGCCGCCGTCACTCAAAGGGCCGCGGAGCTTCGCGAATGCTGATCAGGATCGGGTACGACATCGAGCTGTCCGTGGCGACGCCGATGGCGCTCATCTACCTGCTGCGCGTCCACCCTTCACGCCGCGACGACCTCGTCGCTCCCGAGTCGGTCATCGTCAGCGGCGGCCTGACGCCCGAGGAGTACATCGACAGCTTCGGCAACCACTGCGGCCGCGTCAACGTTCCGCTCGGCATGCCGACGGTGCGCATCGCGAACGAAGCGCTGATCCGCGACTCGGGCGAGCTCGACGAGGTCGACCGCGACGCGCCCCAGCGCGACCCGACGGAGCTGCCGCTCTCGACGCTGCAGTTCCTGCTGCCCAGCCGCTACTGCGAGGTCGACAGCGAGTTGCTGCCGTTCGCGTGGCAGCAGTTCGGCGCCGTCGCGCCCGGCTGGCCGCGCGTCGCCGCGATCTGCGAGTTCGTGCACCAGCACCTGACGTTCGACTACCAGCGCGCGCGGCCGACGCGCACCGCGCTCGACGCCTTCCGCGAACGCGTCGGCGTCTGCCGCGACTTCACCCACCTCGCGGTGACGCTGTGCCGCTGCATGAACATCCCGGCGCGCTACACGACCGGCTACCTCGGCGACATCGGGGTTCCGGCGGCGCCGTACCCGATGGACTTCAGCGCGTGGTTCGAGGTCTTCCTCGGCGACCGCTGGTTCACCTTCGACGCTCGTCACAACGAGCGCCGCATCGGCCGCATCGTGATGGCGCGCGGCCGCGACGCGGGCGACGTGCCGATCACGATGTGCTTCGGCGCGAACTCGCTCGTCCGCTTCGACGTCGTCACCGAGGAAGTCGTCGAGCCCGTCGCGGCGGCGGCCGCGTGAGGCGCGGCGATTCCACAGCCAAGGAGACAGCATGAACAAGACACCTGCCAACGACAAGGTCCAGGGCGAAGGCGACTACGAGGCCGGCCGCCGCTACGACAAGGCGAGCCGCGAGTTCGCGCACTCCGGCAAGGTCGAGCCCGCGGCGCGCGACGCCGCGCCCGAAGACGCGCGCGAGGCCGCAGAGCTCGATGACGCCGAGCAGAAGGGCAAGTCGCACTCGAAGGGCGAAGGCCCGCTCGTCAGCAAGCGCCGCAAGGCCTGAGGGCGCAGCGGCGATCAGCGCGCCGGCGCCGACGCAGCCGCCGCCAGCTTCGCGCGCGCGGCCGCCGACGCGGCGCTCGCCGCCGCCGGGGGGACGGGTGCCGACTTCGGCGTGCGCACCGCCTTCGGAATGACGCCGAGCGTTCGCACGAGGTTGGCGCACTCGGCGTCGCTCTCCTTGGCCTGCTTCTGCGCTCCCGGGTCGATGAAGGGGATCAGCGCAGCGAGCGGATTGAGCAGCGCGAGCAGCCCCGCGGCGCCGGCCTTGCCGGCGAGCTTTCCGATCTCGAGCGAGACCTTCGGCTGCGCAAACGTTCCCTTGACGTGGATCGGCGTGCGCAGCGACATCGGGCTGAAGTCCTTCGGCGACACGACCACGCGCAGGTCGAGCGTCTCGTCGCGCAGCGATACCGTGCCGTCGACCCAGATGGTGGAGTCGCGGGTGTTGAGCACGAACACCTTCGGCTTCGCGACGCCCTGCTCGATGTCGAGGTCGGCGACGTTGCACAGGATCGGCAGCGCGTCGTCGCCCTTGACCATCACGCCGAGCGCCTGCGCGACATCGATCCCGCCTGCCTCGACCGCGACGTGCGAGACCGCGGCGTCGCGCAGGTGCATGCGCAGGTCGCCCGCGAGCGAGCCGAGGATCTCGGCGGTCGAACGCCCGGTGCCCTTGACCTTGACGAGCGCATCGAGCTTGCCGCTGAGGTACGGCGGCGCGTTGCCGGAGCGCTTCAGCCGAAGCCACTGCGCGAGGTCGACGCCGAGCAGCCGGAGGTCGGCGGTCCAGAGCGCGGTGTGGTCGCGGCGCGCGTCGAGCTGGACGTAGCCCTCCATGCGCCCTTGCGCGGTGACGCCGACGAAGTCGGCGATCGTCAGCACGCCGTCCGCGAGCAGGAGGTGCGCGCGCGCCGGATGGAGCGGCTCGATGATCTCGGTGCCGGTGTCGAAGGTGCCGATGTCGACGACGACATTGGCGTTCATCGCGTGCAGCGACGGCAGGTCGAAGCGCTTGTCAGGAAAGACGCGGCCGTCGTGGGCAGCGGCGGCCTTGCCGGCGCCGCTGCCCGGCGGCGGCGTGCCGACCGCGGGCCCGAGGTCGGCGAGGAGCAGCCGCGAGCCACCGAGGCGCCCCGCCAGCAGCGGCACCTTGGGGCGCTTGTCGTACGTGAACGCGCCGTTGAGGCGGCTCGAGCCGATGCTCGCCGCTTCGAACACGGCCTTCCAGACGTCCTCGTCCTTGACGAGCGTGCCGTGCGTCGTGAACGGCGGCGTCGTCGGCAACGTGATGCCGAGCGCATCGCCGACGTTGGCGAGCGACTGCCCCGACAGGCGAAAGCGTCCCTTGAGCCCGCTGAAGTGGAGCGGATCGCGAGTCGTGCCGTCGAAGGCGACCTCCGCGCGGCCGATCAGCGCGCGCAGCGACAGCGGCTGCGACTGCGCCTCGGCGCCGTCGCCGAGGAATGCGAGCACGCCCGACGTGCGCAGATCGATCCGCACCGGAAGATCGCGGTACTGGCCCGTCGCCTTCAGCCGCAGGCCGCGCTCGTCGGGTCGCAGGCGGACGCTCTCGGCGGTCGCCGGCCCGCCGCCGGCGACACCGCCGGCGCGGATGAAGATTCCGGAGGCGGCGCTGCTCGCCGCCGCAGCGCGCGCAGGCGTCGAAGCGCCGTCGGGCGCGCTCGCCGCCACGGTGGCCGACGACGCTGCAGAAGCGCCACGACCGCTGCGGGCGGCGGCAGAGCCGTCGCTGAGCGAGAAGCGCGCGTCGATGCCGGCCGGCAGGACGCGATCGTGATAGAGGACGTGGCCGTCGCCGACGACGAGCCGGCCGAACGTCGGCAGCGATGCCTCGTGCTGCGCGGCGGCATCGCTCTTCTTGCCGAACTGCCACGACGCGCGGCCGTCCTCGAGGCGCTCGAGGATCGCGTCGAGCTCGGCCGCCTCGAGGTCGCGGACGTGCAGTGTCTTGCCGCGGTACGCGCGCCAGAGGTCGAGGTAGCCGAGCTTGAGCGTCGCGTCGTGCGCGGCCATGGTGTGGCGTGCCGGGCTCCACGGCGGCGGCCCGATCTCGATCGAATCGGCATGGATGCGAACGCTGCCGAGCAGGCCGATGCGGACGCCGGACGACTTGCCGGGGTCGTCGCCGAACGCGACGCTGCGATCGAGCAGCTTCGAAAGCCGGTGCTGCACCGGCCCGGCGAGGAACGGCCAGCCGATCGCTTCGCAGACGAGAACGACGGCGACGACCGCGACGACGGCCGAGATCAACACCAGCGGCCAGCGAACGCCGCCACGCCAGGCTGCGAGCGGGCTTCTCATCGGCCCGATTGTTCCGAGCGCGGGGCAGCCGACGTATCGGCCCGCACCGGCGAGGCCTGTCGTCTCGCTCCTACAGTCGGCGCGCGAGCACCTCGCGGTTGAGCACGGTCGGCGGCGTGCGACCGGCCGCCGGGTCGAGCAGGCAGATCAGGTTCTCGGCGGCGAGGTTCGCCATCGCTCGCCGCGTCGGCAGGCTCGCGCTCGCGATGTGCGGCGTGAGGACGACGTTGGGCAGCGCGAGCAGCTCGGGATGGACATTCGGCTCGCCTTCGAAGACGTCGAGCCCGGCGGCGCCGGGACGTCCGGCGCGCAGCGCGGCGGCGAGGGCCGCGTCGTCGACGATGCCGCCGCGCGCGATGTTGACGATCGTCGCCGTCGGCTTCATGCGCGCCAGTTCGGCGGCGCCGACGAGGTGGTGCGACTCGGCGCTGTACGGCACGACGATCACGAGATGGTCGGAATCGGCGAGCAGTGTCTCGCGCGAGACGTAGCGTGCACCGAGCGCGCCGGCAACGTCGTCGGGAAGCGGCGAGCGGTTGTGATAGAGCACCGGCATGGCGAAGCCGTGGGCGCCGCGGCGCGCGATCGCCTGGCCGATCCGGCCCATGCCGAGGATGCCCAGCGTGGCGCCGTGGACGTCGCTGCCAGCGAAGAGGTCGACGCTCCACTTCGACCACTCGCCGCGGCGCAGGAACCGCTCGCTCTCGCCGACGCGCCGCGCCGCGGCCATCAGCAGCGCGAAGCCGAAGTCGGCGGTCGTCTCGGTGAGGACGCCGGGCGCATTGCTGACCGCGACGCCGCGCGCGGTGCACGCGGCGACGTCGATGTTGTTGTAGCCGACCGCGAGGCTGCAGACGGCGCGCAGCTGCGGGCAGGCGTCGAGCAGTGCGGCGTCGACGGCTTGCGTCCCGGTGACGAAGACGCCGGTCTTGCCCTGCAGGTGTGCGATCAGCTCGTCGCGCGTCCAGACGTCGTCGGCGTCGTTGGTCTCAACGTCGAAGTGCTCGCGAAGCCGCGCCACCGTCTCCGGAAACACACGGCGGCAGATCAGGATCGAAGGTCGCATGGCTCGGTTCGGACGGTAGGGTTCGCGGTGTCAGTCGAGAAAGCGCGCGAAGCCGGCGACCGGCTCGCGCTCGGTGACGAGGGTGTTCTCGATCGCGCTCCTGTCGGCCCAGCCGAGCGACATGCCGCAGACGAGCTGCTCGCTCGCGGGCGCGCCGATCGCTTCGGTGACGATGCGATGGAACGGCGTGAACGCCGCCTGCGGGCAGGTGTCGAGGCCGTGCGCGCGCGCCGCGACCATGACGCCTTCGATGAACATGCCGTAGTCGAGCCAGCTGCCCTGGCGCAGGATGCGGTCGATCGTGAACATCAGGCCGACGGGAGCGCCGAAGAACTCGTAGTTGCGCCGGTGCTGCGCGTGCATCCGCGCCTTGTCGGTCTTGCCGATGCCGAGGAGACCGTAGAGGTCCCAGCCGACCTTGCGACGGCGATCGATGTACGGCGACACCCACTCGGTCGGGTAGTACGGGTACTCCTCGCTGTGCCGCGCGCTCTCCTCCGGGTCGTCGTAGGCGGCGACGAGCTTCTTCGACAA
>Ga0070664_100005315_pt1 | contig 10330 bp, 5 predicted proteins | sample KBSC73metaG_FD_65863 | JGI IMG/M metagenome (GOLD analysis project Ga0070664, IMG submission 65863) | Corn rhizosphere microbial communities from Kellogg Biological Station, Michigan, USA - KBS C7-3 metaG | ecosystem: Host-associated > Plants > Roots > Rhizosphere > Soil ... | reverse complement strand
ATCCACACGCTGCCGCGATGTGGGATTGCGAGCTGTGGGTGAGTGGCGCTTGTTAGTAGAAAGGGCTTGAACGATCCACACGCTGCCGCGATGTGGGATTGCGAGCTCTGGGGTGAGTGTTCGCGCGTTGGCTTACATCATTGACGGACACGAACTGCATCACATGGGCGTGTTGCGCAGTCGTTACTTTCTTTAAAACCCGTCTGCGTAAACTTTCAACAATTTTCAAGGCCGACCAAAAGACTTTCCGGCCTCGCATCAGGCAATTCTTTCGTCAATTTTAGTCTTGAGTTACAGTCAAGCATAAGCCTGTTCTGTCTGAGACACTAACCCCGCGCTCAAACTGGAGCGCAAACCGTGACTGTTGTTTGATCGTGCCCTGAGGAAGAGAGATGAAAAAAGCCGGCGAGCGAATTCTGATGGCGATTGCAACCTTCCTGACCGTGAGCGGGTTGTACGCGCAGAACGCAGAAAAACCCCCATACCTGAATCCTGCCTTGCCCCCACAGCAGCGGGCTGAAGATCTTGTCCGCCGCATGACAGTGGAAGAAAAGGTTACGCAACTTGTGAATCAGTCGCGCGCTATTCCCCGGCTCAATGTGCCTGGGTACGACTGGTGGAGCGAAGCCTCGCACGGCATCGCCACGAAGGGCACGACCGAATTTCCCAACCCGGTCGGGCTGGCCGCGACATTCGACACTGACGCTATCAACCGCATGGCTGTGGTAATCGGAACTGAAGGCAGAATCAAGTATGTGCAGGGCATGCGGGACGGGCACAGCGATATATTCGAGGGCCTTGATTTTTGGGCACCTAACATCAATATCTTTCGCGACCCACGCTGGGGTCGCGGACAGGAGACTTTCGGCGAAGACCCTTTCCTAACGGCGCGCATGGGCGTCGCCTTTGTCACTGGGATGCAGGGCGACGACCCGAAATACTACCGCGTCATTTCAACTCCTAAACACTTCGCCGTACACAGTGGGCCCGAACCATCACGCCACAAGGACGACATCAAGGTCAGTAAGCACGACCAGTTGGACACGTATCTTCCGGCGTTTCGCGCGACCGTGACGGAAGGGAAAGCTGGTTCTGTCATGTGCGCATACAACAGCATTAATGGACAACCAGCGTGTGTGAACGAGTTCTTGTTGCAAGACCAGTTGCGAGCGAAGTGGAACTTCCAGGGCTACGTGGTTTCGGATTGCGAAGCCGTTATCAACATCTTTCGCGACCACCACTTCACGAAAACGCAGGCCGAAGCCTCCGCATTGGCGTTGCAGCGCGGCATGGATAACGAGTGCATAGATTTCTCGAAGGTACAAGACGATCGCGACTACAAGCCGTACTTAGACGCTTACAAGCAAGGCATTCTGAAAGAGAGTGACATAGACAGAGCGCTCATCCGATTGTTCACAGCGCGCATGAAACTGGGGATGTTCGATCCACCTGAGTTAGTTCCGTATTCGAGGATCGACGAAAAGAAACTCGATAGCGCGGAACACCGCGCGATGGCACGCGACATTGCGAACAAGTCGATGGTGCTACTGAAGAATGATGGCACTCTGCCGCTAAAGAAGGGGGCGACCAGAATAGCAGTTGTTGGACCACTCGCGGACCAGACCAGGTATCTGCTCGGCAACTACACAGGCACTCCAACACACACGGTATCTGTGTTGGAAGGACTCAAAGCGGAGTTTCCCGAGGCCCAGATCAACTTTGTCCCTGGGACACAGTTTCTGCGCAAAGACGGAGTCGTAGTTCCACCATCCGTCTTTACGACTGCAGAAGGACAGCCGGGACTCACCGCCGAGTTTGCGACAGGACAGATGTTTGGAGCGAAGCCCACCATACTTGCCACTCGCTCGGTAAGCACGATTGATTTGAAGGCCAGTGACATTCCTTCGGAGGCTGCGAGCAAATCTCCTTTGCTTGTTCAATGGAATGGCTTCCTCGCGCCAACCGAGAGTGGGGAGTACCGCATTGGTTTGCGCTTCGACGGAGGTTTCGCAAGCGTGTGGGTGGACGGGAAGCAAATTGCGCAAGGGTGGGGCGGCGGGGGCCAGGTCGAGTCGAAGGTCGGACGCGTCCATCTCGAACGAGGGAAAAAAGTAACGATCAAGGTGAATTACGCGCTTGGAAATGGAGAACTGAAACTGGCGCAGTTGATCTGGTCCAAGTATGACCCAAAGCCGAGCACCGACGCGATCGATGCCGCTAAGAACTCGGACGTTGTAATCGCCGTGCTGGGTATCACCAGTGAACTCGAAGGCGAAGAAATGCCTGTTGATGAGGAAGGCTTCAAGGGAGGCGACCGAACTAGCCTCGATCTTCCAAAGCCGGAACAGGAGTTACTTGAGGCGGTGTCAGCTACTGGAAAGCCAGTGGTCCTAGTCCTGGCTAACGGCAGTGCGCTCGCCGTGAACTGGGCAAAGGAACATGTGAATGCCATCCTCGAATCATGGTACGCGGGTGAGGAGGGCGGCGCAGCAATCGCTGAAACTTTGTCTGGGAAGAACAATCCGGCGGGAAGGCTTCCGGTCACGTTCTACACCGGGGTAGAGCAGTTGCCGCCGTTTGAAGATTACTCCATGAACGGGCGCACGTACCGTTATTTCAAGGGCAAGCCACTGTATCCGTTCGGATATGGTCTGAGCTACACGACGTTCTCGTACAACGACCTGAAACTTTCGAAAGATTCAATCAAGGCGGGCGATCCGCTTACGGTAGAGGTGACCATGACCAACACCGGAAAGCGAGATGGAGACGAAGTGGCCCAGGTTTACCTCAGCTTTCCGAACGTCGCGGGAGCGCCGCTGCGTGCGCTGCGTGCGTTTAAGCGCATTTATTTAAAGGCGGGAGAAGTTCAGAAGCTGCGCTTTGAATTGAGAGAACGCGATCTCAGCATGGTGAATGATGCAGGTGAACCATTGATTGCCGAAGGACAATATTCGGTTTCGGTCGGTGGAGGACAACCGGATACCGGATCGCCAACGGTTATAGGAAAGTTTCAAGTTAGAGGGACCAAGGTGCTTCCTGAGTAGTCATTCACTCACGGCTGTGAGTCAAAAATCCATTCTCCGTGCAACCTCTGCGTCCTCGGTGTCTCATGTGGTTGATTGAATCGTAGCCAACGTAACCGTAAAGACACAGAAGACGCAGAGGTTGCACAGAGAAAAACTCTCGTGAGTTACATTTGTTATCGGCGGTCGAACACAGCAGGGGAGCTTCCATTTCTTTTGTCCAAAAGACCATTGCGATCCACCAGTCACACGAAGAAAAGACTTCCGCCTCGAGCTAGATGTGACTTTTGAGGCAAAGCCTTCACTCGTAGAGTCGACTTGCTGTAGGTGAAGCAGAACCAAAGTGGGTCAACGTCATGACAGTTTCACTAAGGTTGCGCGGCGAGTGATGAAGAATCTGATCAGATCATTAATTTATTCGCTCTTAATTGTTGCCAACTCGGCAGCATGGGCGATGGATGAACCTCGGTTTGCCGTTAAGGAGTCTCGCAGAGATTCGAGTGGCGTCACCATCCGAACCGCGGCTGGTGCTATGCGGATCGAAGTCTGCGGTGACCGCGTCATCCACGTTGTCGCCAGCCCTACATCTGAAATCCCGATTGCTAAGGTCCCGATCGTCACCAAGCCGTGTCGGTCTAACAAGTTTCAAGTCAGCGTCGGCCGAAAGGAGGTCAGGCTCTCCACCGCGGCGATCACTGTCACGGTAGACGTCGCGACGGGTGCGTTGAGTTTCTCGTCCAGAGATGGAACGCCGGTGTTATCCGAACCGAAGGAAGGCGGCAAAGCCTTGGACGTGCCGTCTGTGTTTGAAGCTAAGACGTGGCAAGTCCAACAGAGTTTTCTTTCGCCTGCGGACGAGGCCATATACGGTCTAGGTCAGCATCAGGAAGGCATATTCAACATTCGCGGAGTGCCGATTCGACTGAGCCAGGCTAACACGAATATCTCCATTCCTTTTCTGCTGTCGAGTAAGGGATACGGCATTCTGTGGAACAACGCCTCGCTGACAGACTTCAACCCAGCTGACCAATCCATTGCTATTGATCCCAGTACTGGTAAGGGGAAGTTCACCACCGGCGCGAAAGGCGTTTATGGTTTTGTGTTGACAAGCGACAACAAAGATCGGCTTCAGCTCAGTGTGAACGAGCAACCGGTGATAGATTTGCAGAATACGTGGACTCCAACCTCAGCCTCGGGAGTGATCACCCTGGAGGCGAACAAAGAGTATGAAGTCAGCGCGCATGGCGGCAAAGGAGGTGTTCAGTTAGCCGTGCGACCCCCACAAACCTCGACGACATTTCGTTCCGAGGTGGGCCAGGCCGTTGACTACTACTTTTTCTATTCTCCCAAGTTAAACCACGTCATCTCTGACTACCGGCGTCTCACGGGCGCAGCTCCCCTGTTTCCAAAGTGGGCCTACGGATACTGGCAATGTCGGGAGCGGTATCACAGTCAACAGGAGATTCTGGACACCGCGGCAGAGTTCCGGAAGCGAAAGATTCCAGTCGACGTACTGGTGCAGGACTGGCTGTACTGGGGCAAGTACGGGTGGAACGCCTTCAAGTTCGATGAGGAGCATTATCCGCGACCAAAGGAGATGCTGGACCAACTCCACGCGTACGACTTGCACATGCTGATTTCCGTCTGGTCAAAGTTTGGGGAAAACACCGACGTTTACAAGCGCATGAGGGCCAAGTCTCTTCTAATTCCGGGCGACTCCTGGATGGATTTCTTCAACCCGCAGGCCCGAACAGCCTTCTGGTCAGAACTCAAGAACGGAATTTTCCAGAACGGAATGGATGGCTGGTGGATGGACGCATCCGAGCCGGAGTACGACGCACTCAAGGATAAGCAGATTTTCCTGGGCGATGGTAACTCTGTGCGCAACGCCTATCCGCTGTATGTCACGCAGGCAATGTACGAGGGCCAGCGCGCGACAACAGATCGTAAGCGTGTAGTAATCCTGACGCGCTCAGCCTTCGCAGGGCAGCAGCGGTATGGTGCGGCATCCTGGTCTGGTGACATCAGCGCGAACTGGATCACTTTGCGGCGACAGATTCCTGCGGGACTCAGCTTTGCGATGTCGGGGATACCGTACTGGACCACGGACGTTGGCGGCTTCTTTCGTCCGAAGGATCAATATACTTCGGAGGCGTACCACGAGCTGCTCGTCCGCTGGTTTGAGTACGGCGCATTCTGTCCGATCTTTCGCGTCCACGGATACCAGTCCAGGGCCGAGATTTGGAATTATGGCCCACAGGTCGAAGATATCCTCAGGCGGTACGATGACCTGCGCTATCGCCTTTTGCCTTACATCTATTCCGCCGCGTGGGGTGTGACGAAAAACGGTGAAACACTCATGCGCTCGCTTCCGCTTGAGTTTCCTTCTGATGCCGGCGCGCGAGGAGTCTCGGACCAATTTATGTTCGGCCCCGCTTTGCTAGTCAGTCCGGTAACTTCGGAAGGAGCGAAGGAGCGGTCGCTTTACGTCCCGGCCGGCAACGACTGGATAGACTTCTGGACAGGTAAACGAGTGCGCGGCGGTCAGAGCATCAATGCGGACGCACCTATAGACAGAATTCCGATTTATGCAAAGGCGGGCTCGATCATTCCTTTCGGCCCTTACTCGGAATCGGCCTCCTCGAAACCGGATCCAATTGAGCTTCGCATCTACACCGGGACGTCTGCGAGCTTCACATTGTACGAAGACGAAGGCGACAATTACGACTATGAGCACGGAGCGTATTCCGAAATTCCGATACGCTGGGATGACAAATCCGGCGTGCTCACAATCGGAAACCGACGCGGCAGATTTCCCGGGATGTTGGAAGAAAGGACTTTTCGCATCGTCATCGTTAGAGACGGACGCGGGACCGGAATAGCGTCGAGTTCAGAACCTGACGCCACAATCGAGTATGAGGGCAAGGCTACCTCGGCGCGACTTCGGTCTCGGCTGTGACAAGGTGCCTGGTTGAGCCAGAATTTTCGTCGGTCTCTATGCGCAGGATTACAACGATCTTCGATGGGCAATTCTTACCGGTCAACGTTCTCCAGGACCCAAATTCCTCCTGATGTTTCCATCATCGGAAGAATGAGGCGGTCTGATGTCAATGCCATTTCCAATTGAACAATATTCGGGATGATCATCTGCGATGGGCTCTCGAAGTTTGTCACACCCGTTGGTTGGTCCAATGGTTTTCCAGTTGCCGGATCGAACCGGACTTTCCATACCGGTATTGGGACGATAAACCGCGCTGGTCACCTGACGGTAAGACCATCTACTTTGTTTCCAACCACACGGGATTCTTCAACGTAGTCGATTCTGACCACAAATACCTGAGAAGTTATGAATTTGATACTGGCAAGACAGAATGTCACGCAAATTTGTCTTACTCATGTTTAACTCTCCATGCGAAATACGTTTGACAAACGGCTCTTCCATTGTGGGTGGCTATGAAGACGTCGTTCCAATTTGATCGGTCGCTTGAGGACATAAGAAATATTATCCACTGGAAGAAGGCGTTATATCAGGCTACCAACGTTCCGTGAGTGGCATCCGATGAACAAGCCGGGAATGGAACAAATTTATACTTTTCGATAACAAGGGAGGACTGAGCCAATGGATAAGAAATTGTTAGCAGCAGTTTTCGTGGTTGTTTTGACTGCAACCGCGGGACAGGTGGCTGGCCAACAACAGAGTACGCCCGAAAATAAGGATAAGAACGTTCCGGAAAAGACGATTGACAAGGCAAAGGAGGTTGGTAGCGAAACTGCGGACAAGGCCGAAGATGCCGGCAACACAGTCGAGAAGGGCGCAAAGAAAGTCTCAACGAAAGCTAAATCTACTGGCAAAGCAGTCACGGAAACGAGCAAGGACATCGGTTCTGGCGTCGCAGACCAGGCAGAGAATGTCAAAGATAAAACGGTGGACACCACCAAGACTGTAGGCGAAAAGTCGAAAGACGTCGTCAAAAAATCCGGAAGAACAGTCGAAAAGGCGAAAGACAAATCAGTAGAGACAACCAAAAAGGGTGTCGATCAGGTTGGTGAAACGGCTGGAGATGTTAAGGAGCAAACGGCTAAAGGAGTCGATGTGGCGAGCGATAGTGCCAAGAAAACTGGCAACTGGTTCACACGGACCTTCAAAAAGATCTTTTAGCGGCCGACGCAAATAACAGAGATTCAAAAGTTAAGGTCGCTCGTGTTTCGTATCTGAGCGTCGCTAACGTTGACTCAATCGATTTGGAATGTAGTCTCAGCTCGTATCGATATCAAATGCAGTCGATAACGAGGATGCGACAGTCTCCATCACGGTTTAGAAAGTGGGTGATTCGTAAAAACCACCCGCTTTCTTTAAATTTAAAATGCGTACGAAAGAACTTAACGGTTACGGCAAGCTCTTTTAAGGATTAAGACCAATGCGCTTCAAAAGATCATAATAACGAGGATCACCGCGAAGATTATCGTAGTAAGGCTGAACCTTGATGAAAATTACCCCTTCATATCTTTGCTCATAAGCTTTCTCCAACCACTCAAAGGCTTTGTCTCGATCATTCAGACCCGAAAAGATAATCGAAAATGCGGTGGCGCGAACGCGATTTGTCTGTTTGAGATCCGACTCCAGCTGCGAAATGATGTTGAGCGCTTCGGAGCGTTGTCCTGCGGCTGCATAGGCATGCCCCAACCCCGTAATTCCAGGGTAACCACCAGATAAGTCGCGTGATGTTTTATACGCGGCGATTGCCTCCTCATACATTCCCTTACTTTCATAGGCCATGCCTAAATAGAAGTAAGCCATGTGGAAACCGCGATCCGACTCTATGACCTTCTGGAGTTGGGTTATAGCCTGATCATCCTGGCGCGCAATATGGTATGCCCAGCCAAGATTTGAACTATAGACAAGCGACAGCGGATCGAGTTCGTGTGCCCGATTAATTTGTGCAATACCTTCTACAAACCTTCCGAGGTACATCAAACATTCGCCGTACCAGAAACGCGCCGGTGCGTAGTTCGGATTGAGTTCAAAAGCCTTCAGGAAATCTTTTTCGGCGCCCTGAAAGTCCCAGTCATAAATAAACTTCACATAAGCCTGGGTGGTTAGAGCTTCCGCCAGTGTATCGTCAATTTCGAGTGCTTTTTGGGCTGCTGCTTTTGCTTTCGGAAAAGACTCTCGCGGTGGCACGGCGCTGTAATAACTGGACAGCGTGTAACTTTCGGCTAATCCTCCATACGCGACTGCATAAAATGGATCGTCATCTATCGCCTGTTTGAAATACTCGATGGCTTTTTTTATGTCGTCGTCAGTCCGCTTGCTCATATGGTGACGACCGATAAGATAATTGCGATACGCATCAATACTTTGTGTGGCCCGCTTTGCAAGCACACGAGCATCGTCCGGCGTCAAACTAATCGAAAGCGAATGCACAACCTGATCCGAAATTGAATCCTGGACCGTGAAAATATTGGTAAAGACGTCGTCGAACCGGCCTGCCCAGATTTGTGCACCATCCCGAACACTTAACAGTTGGACTGTCGCGCGAATACGGTTCCCGTCACGCTGGAGATGGCCATCGAGTATCGCTTCGACACCTAAACTTGCGCCGATGACTCGCGGGTCTTCACTTGAGTCAACAAATCGCTGCGTTGCACTCATTGGTCGGACAATGATCTGATGAATACCTCCGAGTTTGGTGATAAGGGCGTCAGCCACTCCGACGCGCAGGTATTCATCGTCAGATCCGGGTGATAACGATTTGAAAGGCAAGACTGCAATCGAATGCACTGGTGGCTGCGATTTGCTTAACAGCCTCTTGGGACCAAACACAAGATATCCGGCGATTATTCCGCTGAGTAGCAATAGAGCGAGTACAGCATTTCGGATTGCTTTCTGAGATTTTCTGGTCGCTAACCTCCCCAGTTTTAATCGTCGTGCTTCGGTAAGTGGTTCCGAGTCAGTTTCAGTCTCCTCAATCGTCACCTGAGAGCGAGTTCGCCTCTCAACAACAACATGGCCGTTGCTCACCTCGATTGCTTTCACATTCGCGGTGAAGCGAAATCCCTGGCGAGGTACTGTCTCAATATAATTTTGTCCACCAGACGACTGGGTAAGCGCTTTTCGCAAGGCGAAGATATGGACTGAAAGGTTTCCATCTTCGACGAATGTGTCTGGCCAGACTTTTCGAATCAAATCCTCCTTTTCGACCAGGCTTCCATTGCTCTGAACCAGGACCGAAAGTACTTCGAGCGCCTTGGGAGTAAGCGCAACCACCTCACCATTGCACGTTAAGCGCTGGCGATCGAGGTCGAAACGGAAAGGACCGAACTCCAGTAAGTCCCGCGGATGGTTACTCATACAGCATTAACAAATTCATTAACGATGAATTAAGAGGGCTTTTAAAGACAACCGAGTGGATTGACGGTAGAACTCTGCCCGAAAGGCAAGTCAGATCGCAACAGGTCGCAGCATTCTAAGGGCAAAGCAGGGCTCAAGCAATAAACGTTTGGCTCGAAAGATTGAGTCCCGAGGGAGACTGACGTGGGGAAGAGAAAAACAACCATCATCACGAGCGAAAGCCATGAGGTGCTTATCGTTAGAAGACCTCTCGACCCTGCTCTCCCCATCTGGTGCCCGGTATGTGCGGAGGTGCTCGACATGCTTAACCCAGAACAGGCGGCTGCGGTCGCGAATGTCAATACTCGGACAATTTATGCCTGGGTGGAGAGCGGGCGGATTCACCACGCGGAAACACCTGGCGGAGAAGTAATGATCTGTCCCCGACAGCCTCTTCGGTAAACAGTTTCTCGATACTCAAATTTAGCTGAAGGAGAATTCAAATAGTGATGAATAAACGCGTGACAATACGATTAATGACAGCCCGGGCTGTCTGTTTGTGTCTGATCAGTATGACTCTCAGCTTTGTACCTGCTCCAACGTCGCAAGCGAGTCCTGAGTCCATAGCCTACTTAGATGACGCCGACATCGATCAGGGAGCCGGCCAGTTTGATGAAGCTGCTCGCGAGATTCGTGGCATCTTGAATCTCGACTTAAATACTGAGCAAGGCGTCAAAGCAGCTGCTGCGATTCTCAAAAGGAATGAACGGAAACTTGCCCAGTTCGAGAAGAAGGCGATTCACGCAGCAATGGGTGTCGCGTCATTTAGAAAGGGCCTTAGAGATGAAGCAGCGAAGCGGAAGGGCGGTGCAGAAGAATTGGCAAAAGAGTTGGAAGCCAATCACGATCTTATCGGGACTCTACCCGGTGCACAGGAGGCAGCAGAAGCAATCAAGGCATCGACGCGACCCGCCGC
>Ga0070664_100005302_pt1 | contig 10344 bp, 4 predicted proteins | sample KBSC73metaG_FD_65863 | JGI IMG/M metagenome (GOLD analysis project Ga0070664, IMG submission 65863) | Corn rhizosphere microbial communities from Kellogg Biological Station, Michigan, USA - KBS C7-3 metaG | ecosystem: Host-associated > Plants > Roots > Rhizosphere > Soil ... | reverse complement strand
CTTATCGACAGAGTTCAGCGTCCAACGCTCGTGCTTGCTCACAATAAGACGCTCGCCGCACAGCTTTACCAGGAATTTAAAACATTTTTTCCCGAAAACGCGGTCGAGTACTTCGTTTCGTATTACGACTATTACCAACCCGAAGCTTACGTTCCGGCGGCAGATCTCTATATAGAAAAAGAGGCGACGATAAATGATGAGATTGACCGGCTGCGATTGAGCGCGACGCGCGCGTTGTTTGAACGGCGTGACGTGATAGTGGTGGCGTCGGTTTCGTGCATTTACGGTTTGGGAGACCCGGACGCGTATTACGGAATGCTCATTTTTATCGAGCCGGGGATGAAAATAAAGCGCGAAGAGTTTTTGCAAAAGCTGGTCGAGCTGCAATATGAGCGGGTGAATATCGATTTTGACCGAGGCGTTTTTCGGGTTCGTGGCGATGTGGTCGAAATTTATCCGAGCTATCAGGATCAGGCATACCGCGTGGAATTTTGGGGCGACGAGATCGATGCGATCTACACGATCGATCCGCTTTTGGGCGAGGTGATCGCCAAGCACGAATCGCGGATTCCGATCTATCCGAAAACGCATTATGTGATGTCTAAATCGACGATCAAACGCGCCGTTCAGACGATCAAAGAAGAGCTGACGTGGTGGGAAGAGGAGCTTGTAAACCAGGGCAAGATCGTCGAGGCGCAGCGGCTGCACCAGCGGACGATGTACGATCTTGAGATGATCAAGGAGATGGGTTTTTGCCGCGGTATTGAGAATTATTCCCGGCATCTCACAGGCAAGCCGCCGGGAGCGCCCCCGCCGACGCTGCTCGATTATATGCCCGACGACATGTTGATGGTCATTGACGAATCGCACCAGACCGTGCCGCAGCTTGGGGCTATGTTCAAAGGCGATCAGTCGCGGAAAGGAACGCTCGTGGAATACGGCTTTCGCCTGCCGAGCGCAAAAGACAACCGGCCGCTGAATTTTCAGGAGTTTGAGGCGCGCGTCGGACAAACGATCTATGTTTCGGCAACGCCGGGGCCATATGAATTGCAACGAACGGAAGGCGAGGTCATCGAGCAGATAATCAGGCCGACCGGCTTGCTCGACCCGATGGTCCAGGTCAGGCCGGTTCGCGGGCAGATCGACGACCTGTTAGAAGAGTGCCGTCAGCGTGCCGAACGGAACGAGCGCGTGTTGGTTACGACGCTGACTAAACGCATGGCCGAAAACCTGAGCGAATATTTTGCTGAGGTTGGCGTTAAGGTGAGCTATCTGCACAGCGATATTCACACGCTGGAACGCATAAAAATATTGCGCGATCTGCGGCGAGGTGAGTTTGACGTTCTGGTCGGCATCAACCTGCTGCGCGAAGGTTTGGATCTGCCCGAGGTTTCGCTTGTTGCGATCTTGGATGCCGATAAGGAAGGCTTTTTGCGGTCCGAACGTTCGTTAATACAGACCATAGGCCGCGCAGCGCGAAACGCAGACGGCATGGCGATATTGTACGCGGACAAGGTTACAAAATCGATGGAGTACGCGATCAGCGAGACTGCCCGCCGTCGAGCGATACAGGAACAATACAACATCGACAATGGCATAACGCCGAAAACTATCGTCAAACCGATCGAGGCGACGCTGGTGACGGCGTACGAAGCCGATTATTTCAAGGTACCGATCGACATGGATAAATTCGAAGAGTATTCGCCAAAACAGCTTAAGGAAACGATAATGCAGCTCGAGGCCGATATGCGGCACGCGGCGAAAGAAATGAGATTTGAACAGGCAGCGGAGATAAGAGATAAGCTAAAATATCTACGCGAAAGGGAATTGCAGTATATTTAGATGATAACGAATTTACCTGCTATTTAATTATCTAATTAGTAACTAATAATTAGGTAATTAGACAGCAGGCTTGTTTTAGCGAGATTTTATGCAAGTTAAAACCGAGCTTGATCAACTGACAAACTATCTTACTGATGCGAGCAATATGCCGGGCGGGCATGCGGAGAAGCTTTTTATTCCGGAATCGACATCCGAGATCGCACAGATCTTGTATGACGCGAATGCGAAGAAAATCCCGGTGACGGTCTCCGGCGCAAGGACGGGAACGGTCGGCGGGGCGATACCTTTTGGTGGGTATGTGGTTTCGCTTGAACGGCTGAACAAGATCGGAGAAATCAACAAAGAAGCAAAAACTGTAACGGTCGGTGCGGGCGTGATCTTGCACGACCTGCAAAAAGCGGTCGAGGCGGAAGGTTTGTTTTATCCGCCTGACCCGACTGAGTGGAGTTGCCAGGTCGGCGGAACCGTTGCGACGAATGCTTCGGGGTCAAGAAGTTTTAAATACGGCGCGACGCGGAACTACGTTCAGGCACTTAAGATTGTTCTTGCATCGGGCGATACTTTAAATTTACGGCGTGGCGAAACGGTCGCGGACGAAAACGGCATTTTGCAGATAGTCACAGAGCAGGGAAATACTATTAGTGCCAAAATGCCGACGTACAAACGGCCGCACGTTCGCAAAAATGTCAGCGGTTATTTTAACCAGAAGCCGCTTGATGCTGTCGACCTGTTTATCGGCAGCGAAGGTACCCTCGGCGTGATCACTGAGATCGAATTTTCGCTGCTCGAAAAGCCGGAAGGATTTTTCAGCGGCATTGTGTTTTTTGAGAATGAAGTGGATCTGCTGGCCTTTGTGGCCGATGCGCGAGAACTTTCATTCGCAAATCGCAAAGCGCAGATCACAAATGCGATTGACGCCTCGCTGCTTGAATATTTCGACCGGAACGCGCTGGATTTTATTCGCGAACGGTTTCCCGACGTACCCGAAAATTTGCAGGGAGCAGTGTTTTTCGAGCAGGAAACGACTGCCGAAACCGAAGACGCATTGTTCGAGCAATGGAACGAGCTTTTGGAAAAAGACAATGCCGATGTTGATGGTTCCTGGTTTACGACGACCGATCAGGACCGTGAAAAAATGCGCGAGTTCCGACATTCTCTTCCTGTCGCGGTAAACGAACGCATCGCGAGATACGGCCGCAAAAAAGTAGGGACGGATATGGCCGTTCCAGATGCGAATTTTGCCGGTTTCCTACGGTTCTACAAGCAGACGCTGGATAGCAGCGGGCTCGATTACGTCATTTTCGGCCACATCGGCGATTGCCATCTGCACGCGAACCTTTTGCCGAAGGACGAAGCTGAGGCCGAAGCGGCGCGGCACATTTACGGCCGCTGCGTGGCACAGGCAATAATGCTTGGCGGGACGGTTTCAGCGGAGCATGGCATCGGAAAACTGAAGCGAAAATACCTCGATGCGATGATGGGCGAACGATATCTGCACGAAATGGCTCAGCTTAAACGAGCATTTGACCCGAAGGGCATTTTGGGGCGCGGAAATATGTTCGACGCAAAATTTCTCCCGTAAACCCGTCCGGTATATTGACGAACAGCAAAAGTAGGTTAAAATCTTCACATCCGATGTCACCTTTGTCAGGAGAACGAATTGGCCGGTACGATATTACCTCGCAACTAGGTACGGGCGGGATGGGAGAAGTTTTTCTTGCCCGCGATACACAACTTGACCGCAACGTCGCCCTAAAGCTCCTTTCCGAAGAATTCACAAAAAACGAAGACCGGATGAAACGCTTTATTCAGGAGGCGAAGACGGCATCTGCTCTAAACCATCCGAACATTATAGTCATTCACGAGATCGGCGAAAGCGGCGGGCATCATTTTATCGCGACCGAGCATATCGAAGGCGACACGCTGCGCGACAGGATAAATCATTCGCACGTATCTATCGAACAGGTTCTCGATGTAGGCTCGCAGGTCGCAAACGCTCTCGCGGCGGCGCATAAGGCAAACATTATTCACCGCGACATCAAGCCGGAAAACATAATGGTTCGCCCCGACGGTTATGTAAAAGTGCTTGATTTCGGCCTCGCAAAGCTGACGGAAAACGGCGTAGCGGCGAACAGCGATTCCAACGTTCAGACGCAGATGCTCGTGAAAACCAACCCGGGCACGGTTATGGGTACGACCTCGTATATGTCGCCTGAGCAGGCACGCGGCGCGGTTGACATCGATGCACGAACGGACATTTTTAGCCTCGGCGTGGTTTTATACGAAATGCTGACGGGCCGTGTGCCGTTTCAGGGCAGCACGCCCGGCGAGGTGATCGGCGCGATAATGTACGAATCGATCAAACCCATTGCACGCTACATTGACGATTGCCCGCCGGAGCTTGAGCGGATCGTAACCAAAACGCTACAAAAAGATCCTGAGGAGCGTTATCAACTTATCAAAGACGTTGCGATCGACCTGAAAAACCTGCGGCGCCGGATGGATTTTGAGTCTGAGCTGGAGCGAAGCTCGGTGCCGAACCGGTCCGATCTTCCGAGCGTTGCGCACGACCGTAAATCGGAGGCGCCCGCGATCACGACGAGCACTGGCGGCAACAAAGACGCGCTGCTGCTGACCGAATTTGTAAACCTGACGGGCGATGCCGTTTTTGACGGAACGCTGAACATCGCGCTTGCCATCACGCTTGAGCAATCGCCTTTTCTCGAAATATTTAACGATTCAAAAGTCCGGCATGCGCTGCGGCTAATGGGACGTGACCCGAATGAGAAGGTGACGCGGGACCTGGGACGTGAGATCTGTATGCGGCAGAGCTTAAAGGCTTACATCTCGGGTACGGTCACGTGTCTGGGGTCGAATTATGTCCTGACGCTCGAAGCTGCGAACGGACGAACCGGCGACGTTATAGGCAGGCAGCTCGAACAGACAGATTCGAAGGAAAAAGTATTGCAGGCGCTCGGCCAGGCTGCGACGGGTTTGCGTGAAAAGCTCGGCGAAAGCCTGAACTCGATAGATATGTTCGACGCGCCGCTTCAGGAAGCGACAACGTCGTCGATCGACGCGTTCAAGGCGTATGCGCTTTTTCTGGAATATTACCGCGACGGCAAAACGCTTGAGGCCATTCCGTTTGCAAAACGAGCGCTTGAGCTAGACCCAAATTTTGCGTCCGCATACGTGATGCTCGCCATCATGTATTACAACACGAACCAGCCGAAACTTGCGGCCGATTACGCTGCGAAAGCGTTTGAGCTGCGCGACCGCGTGAGCGAATACGAACGGCTGAGAATCACGCATTTTTATCATCTGATGGTGACCGGCGAGGTCGAGAAGGGCATCGAAACATTGAAACTGTACAAACGCTCGTACCCACGCGACGCGATTCCGCCCGTGGTTTTGTCGGACCTTTACGAGGTTATCGGCCAGTATGAAAAATCGGTTGATGAGGCGCGGGACGGGTTGAAACTGAATCCGAATTACGCGATCGCGATCCAGAATCTCTGCACGGCGCTGCTGCGGTTGAATCGTTTTTCGGAGATCAAGGAACATTGCCGCGACGCGTTTCAGCGTGAGATGGACGGCGATCTGTTTCACGTGCTGCTGTACCAGACCGGATTTATCGAGCACGATGAAGCGGCGATGGACGAACACCTTGCGTGGTTTCACGGGCGTGATGATGAACACATTGCGATAAGCCAAATGGGTGGCGCAGCCGCGTTTGGCGGGAAATGGCGCAGCTCGCAGGAGTTGATGAAACGTGCTATCGAGTTGGCAGTGCGAAACGATGCCGAAGAAAGCGCCGCCGAATACGCCGCCGAGCAGGCGATAAGAATGGTCTGCTGGAGCTCGCCGACACTGATTCCTAAAGGCGACGATCAGAAGCTGAAGCTGCCGCTGCAAACGCAGGTAAAAAAGGCGCTGCAATATTCGCGAAATAAGGTCGCGATGTCACGCGTCGCCGTTGCGCTAGCTTTTGCGGGACATCGCTCCGAGGCCGACGCTCTTTTGCAGGAGATCCGTGCTGAATATCCGAGCAATACGCTGCTGAACCAGTTGTGGTTACCGTTTGCAAAAGCCGCGGGTCTGCTGCAGTCCGGCAGGTACGAAGCAGCGGTTGCGGGGCTTGAAATGACCGAGCGGTTTCAGGGCGCAGGACAATTTTATCCGCAGTATTTTCGCGGTCTTGCGTATCAGAATTTGAATCGTAAAACAGACGCGGTACGCGAATTTGACACTATCTTAATGCACCAGGGCGAGGCTCCGCTGTCGGCCGTTTATCCGCTCGCGCAGCTTGCAAAAGCGCGTGTGATGAACGACAAGCGCGAATACGAAAAATTCTTCGAGTTTTGGACAGACGCCGACCCAGATATGCCGGCGCTCGTCGCGGCAAAGGCGGAGTATGAATCTCTTAGCTAAATGCTTAGCAAATTCGTTCGTTAGTGTTATTTCGCGTAATTTCTTTGTTAAGTTTCCTCCAGTAGTTATAACCACGAGACGACACGAAAAAACACGAATAAAAACAAAATCCAAGCTGCAGCAACAAGATACGTTCACCCTGCCTTTTTCGTTCAATTTGCCGTCACCTCACATCAACGTTAAAATAAGCTTTTGCAGCATTTAAATAAAGGAAATAACGAAAGATGATCAAAGCAATTTTGATGGACTTTAACGGCGTTATCATCAACGACGAGCCGATACAGATGAAGGCGTATCAGGAGATCTTGTCGCACGAGGGCATTGCGCTGACCGAGAACGATTATTACGAAAGCCTTGGTATGGACGACGTAACTTTTGTCGAGGCGGCATACAAACGCGCCGGCATCGAGCCCGCACAGAATAAGATTCTCGAAGTCGCACAGGCAAAGACCGAAAAATGGCGCCAGGTTGTCGCCGACGGTGTTCCGCTGTTTGACGGACTTGAAAATTTTATCCGCAAAATGGCGAACGAATTTGTGCTCGGCATCGTCAGCATGTCGCACCGTGACGAGGTCGATCATATTTTGCAACTGACCGGCTTGGCCGATTGCTTTAAGGTGATAGTAAGCGCAGCCGATGTTTCAAATTGCAAACCCGACCCGGAATGTTACCGTCTCGGATTCGGGTTGATCGACGCATACCGCACCGACAGAAAGCATCTGCCGATGACGCACGCTGAATGTCTGGTGATCGAAGATTCGCCGCCCGGAGTGGTTGCTGCAAAAAATGCCGATCTGCAGGTTTTAGGTGTCGCAAATACGGTCTCGGCTGACGAGATGCGTGCCGCCGGCGCCGACGCGATCGCCGACGACCTGAACGACTGGTTCCCGGATACGATAAGGCGGGTCTTTGTTTAGGAAATTTTAACGCAGAGAGCGTAGGGGACGCAGAGAGAATTGGAAATAAAGGGGGGTATAGCCAGCGTTTTGTAAACTAAATTATTAGTTTTTTCGTTTTCTTTTGTGATTCGTGGTTCCAAAAATCAAAAAAATCTGAAATTGCGGACCAACACGAAATAACACGAAGCAAAGACGAAATGACGACTGAAAATTCGTTCCAATTACGCTGGCGGTTTTAAAACATTTTTCTCTGCGTACTTAGCGGTCTCCGCGTTTAACCCGATTTATGGCCGAACACTTCATTTCAGCCGCCGATGCCGAACACGACCTTTTGGCTTGCGCGGCTTTTCTTGCGGAAAATATCAGAAACAACGACGGCTACGCCGAGGCGATGAAGGTCGTCATTCCGCGTTATCTCGAACGCAACAGCGTAGACCTTGCAGCGGAGTTAGCAAACGCTATCGACGACCCGTTCACGCGCGATATGCTGCTGATCGGCATTGCCGAAAAGTGCGCTTCGATCGGCGATGGCGAATACGCACTGCAGCTTGCGGATGCCGTTGAAGATGACGGATTGCGCTCGCAGGCGCTTGAGCGTATAGCAATACAAAAAAGCGTGAAGGGCGAAACCGCCGAAGCTGTCGAGATCGCCGAATCGCTCTCCCACCCTGATTATGTTTACGCCGATATCGCAATGCGCGAGGCCGAACGCGGCGACGAAACCGCGCTGAACACCGCACTTGACCGCATCGAATTTGCAAACGCTCGGGTCGGAGCTCTCCACGCCGCTGCAGGCGCGAAATTGAAAAATGGCGACGGCGATGCGGCGGTCCGCTTTCTCAACGAAGCCGTTGCAGCTGCGAATGACATCGAACATCGGGAAGAAAAGCTGCGAGCTCTGTGCGAGATCGGCAATTCGTTCATCGAGATCGAAGACAAAGACGGTGCGATAAAAACGTTTGAGCTAGCACGCGAGAACGCCGAGCGGCTTGAGAGCATTCACCGCGATCTCTTTCTTGCGACAGCTGCGCTCGGATTCCTGCAGGCTGGTGATCTCGAACAAGCGGACGCGACGCTCGATCTGGTTGGCGACAAAGTTCAGATCGCATCGTGCCTGCTCGGGTTTTCGCGCGAATTCTGGAAAAAAGAAGAAAAGGACGATGCGCTCGAAACGCTGGAAGAGTCGTACGCCATAATAAAATCGCAACGCGAGAATGAGATCCGCGACAGCCGCGCTCGAAATGCAACCTATACACAGATCGCCGCGCAATTTGCCGGTTACGGCAAGGCCGAACGCGCGATAGAGATAGCGAATGAAAACCAGGATGACGACGAACGGACATCGGCCCTGTCGCAGATCGCGCAGATCCTTACTATCCAAAAAGACGATGCGGTTGCACGGCAGGCGTTAACCGCAATTCCCGAAGAATCAAGCCGATTATTCGCTTTGCTGGGGATGAGCGAATCAAAGGAAAAAATAGGCGAGCGTGAAAACGCCGTCGCATTTCTCGACGAGGCCGCAACGCTCGCCGAAACCGTTCCGCAGCTTTCGGTGCGCTCGGCGGTACTTAACGAGATCGTTCGCGCATTTTCCAATTTTGGCGAACAAGCAAAAGCCGCCGCAGCCGCGCACGAAAATCTCGAGGTTATTGCATCGATCCGCGACGAAGGCATTCGCGCCGCGATGCTGGCAAATCTTTCGGCATTTTATCCGCAAGGCGAGCAGGAATTGTCAGAGGCCGACAAGAACATGATCGGACGGATGATAAGGCGAGCAGAGCTGTAACGCCACCTGAGCCGCGCAGTTGTCACTATTTGATACATGCTGAGCAACACCAGATCACCCTGCGATGAAGCGGTCGTGCGATCCGCACCAGATAGCGGCTCGCCTGCATCAAGCAAATGGGTTCTCGCAGCAACGATTCTCGGTTCGGGCATCACGTTTATTGACGGCACTGTTGTAAACGTTGCCCTGCCTGTTTTGCAAACCGAACTTAATGCGAGCGTTTCTGCGGTCCAGTGGATAATCGAAGGCTACGCGCTGATACTCGCCGCGCTCATATTGGTGGGCGGAGCGCTCGGCGATCGTTACGGCCGCAAGCGCGTGTTTCTCATTGGTTCAGTTGTCTTCACCGCGGCGTCCGTCTGGTGCGGACTGTCTCCGGGAATTGGAAATCTAATAATTGCGCGATGTGTGCAGGGTTTTGGCGCCGCTCTTCTTGTTCCCGGCAGCCTCGCGCTAATAAGCGCTAATTTCGACAAGGAGCATCGCGGACGCGCGATCGGCACTTGGGCGGGTTTTACGTCAATTGCCGCAGGGATCGGGCCCGTTCTCGGTGGTTGGTTGATACAAGCGTTCTCATGGCGGTGGATATTTTTCATTAACATTCCGCTTGCGGCCGTTTTGCTGCTGATCACATGGAAATACGTTCCTGAAAGCCGCGACGAAGATGCTTCGACCAGCGTAGATTGGCTCAGCGCATTGCTGGTAACTCTTGGGTTGGGCGGGATAGTTTTTGGCTTGATCGAGTCGAACACCGCAGGACTGGCTGCTCCGCGCGTTATTGCATTTATCGCGATCGGCGTTGCGTCGCTCGGTGTGTTTTTGTTTGTCGAAGATAAGAAGAAGGCGCCGATGATGCCGCTCGGTCTGTTCAAGTCATCAACTTTTGCCGGCGCAAATCTGCTCACGCTTTTTCTATATGCAGGTCTCGGTGGTTTGCTGTTTTTTCTGCCATTTAACCTTATACAGGTGCAGGGTTACTCGCCGACCGCGGCAGGCGCTGCGTTGCTGCCGTTCGTTATCACGATGTTCGCACTTGGCCGTTGGGCAGGCGGTCTTGTCGAGCGGTACGGTTCGAAAATACCGCTTGTCGTCGGCCCGCTGATCGCCGGTGCAGGATTTGCGTTGTTCGCCCTGCCCGCCGCCGACGGGCACAGCTACTGGATCGATTTTTTCCCGGCGATAATGGTCATGAGCGTCGGCATGGCCGTCAGTGTTTCTCCGCTCACCACTACAGTAATGGGAGCTGTCGAGGTTCGTCATGCAGGTCTTGCGTCCGGCATCAACAACGCCGTCTCGCGTGTCGCCGGACTTATCGCCGTTGCCGCTTTCGGCGTTGCCATGCTGTATGTCTTTGACCTAGGCTTTGCCGAAAAATTACAAGCGATC
>Ga0070664_100005301_pt1 | contig 10344 bp, 8 predicted proteins | sample KBSC73metaG_FD_65863 | JGI IMG/M metagenome (GOLD analysis project Ga0070664, IMG submission 65863) | Corn rhizosphere microbial communities from Kellogg Biological Station, Michigan, USA - KBS C7-3 metaG | ecosystem: Host-associated > Plants > Roots > Rhizosphere > Soil ... | reverse complement strand
AAGGCCGACACGACGGTGCCGGCCGGGGGATCGAACGCCGAAAGGTATCGATCGCGGATGGCCAGCCGCGCGGTGTCGGCGTGCGCGGCCATCACGACCTCCCGGTCCTGCAACAGGGCCCGGCGGAGGGCGCGTTTGGTGTCCGGGGCGCTCAGCTCCACGCGGCGCCCTGCCCGCGAGGAAATCCTCGGCGGCCGCGGGTTATGCCCCGGCGGTTCACCTGGGGGCACGGGGAACCCGCGCTTTCCGCCCGGAATCGCGCCGTCGCACGCCGGGCGGCGGTGGCACGGCGTTCGCTCTTTCCAGGGTCAGTCCTGCTCTCCCAGGAGGTGACCTCGTGCAACAGGTAGTTCATTCCGTGTTCTTCACCGTCGTCAGCGTGGTGGCGACACTGCTCACCGTCTTTCTGACGGGTGTGATCATCCTACTCGTGACGAACGGCGACATGCCGCACTCCGACACGCGCCACGGGCACTAGGTCAGGGTAAACCGGATCGTGAGGTGGATCTCCACGTCCACCGCGCGGCCGTCCTTGGTACCGGGCGCGAACGTCCACTGTTGCACGGCCGCCACCGCAGCGTCGTCGAGGCCGTAGGCTGTGTCGAGCGACCGGGTCACGGACACCTCGCCCACGGTGCCGTCCGCCCTGACGACGGCCGAGAGCTCGACGACACCCTGAACTTTGGCGTCAATCGCGGCCTGGGTGTACTGCGGCCGCGGCTTGAACTGCGCCACCGGCAGCACGACGCCCGGGTCATCGCCTTTCACGCGCTCCTGCCCGGGCCGCGCCGCGGCCGCGCCCGGCCGGCCGAGGCCCGCTGCGATGCGTTCCGCCTCTTCCTTGCTGAAGTCGCCGCTGATGACCGCGCTGTCGCGAATCATGCTGCGGACGATCGGCGCCGCGATCACGCGCCCGTTGAGCAGAATCGCCACCGGCCGGCCCACATGGATCTTCGTGGATTCGGCGAGACGATCCGAGGCCGGGGCGCTGAAGGCGACGCCCACCGAATAGCGGCCACCCCCGGCATCGATCACCCGGGCACCCGTGACGTCGGCGCTCGTCACGATCGACCCCGGCCGCAGGTATACCTTCCGATCCGATCCCTCCACCGCGGCCTCGACCAGACCGGCGGCCGGCGACGACTCCGCCAGCCGCACTTCGAGCGCCGTCGCGCTCTGCAGGCCGAGCGCCGGCAGATCGAGCGGCAGCGCCGACAACACCGCCGCGGCGGTGCCGGTAATGACGAGCAGCAGCACGGCGAGCGCCGAAACCAGACGCAGTCGGGTCATGTGAGGCTCCTTTGCAAGCTGACGTAGTCGTGCGGGCAGGTGCCGCCGCCGCAGGAACGCGATGGCGGGACGCGCCGCATCAGGCGCGTCGGCAAACTGCAGCAGGGCGTCCATGTAGGCGCGCCGCGCCGGCGTGCGCGCCATGACGAGTTGATCGACGACCTGCTCGCGACCGAGGTGCAGCTGGTCCAGCGCCCACCACATCGCGGGGTGGAACCAGAACACGGCGCGGATCACTTCCTCGACCACGATGCCGGGCCAGTCGCGCCGCCGCACGTGGAGCAGCTCGTGGCACAACACGGTGCGCCTGGCGTCGGGCTCGAGCGTCTCGAATCGCGGGGGCAGCAGCACCAGGGGACGGCGCCACCCGAAGGTCACCGGCTGGGTCACCGCCGCGCTGACGTGCAGCGCGGCGCGCGGCGCCACGGCGTCGCGCAGCTCCCCAAGGTCGCGGGTCAGCGCGGCGGGCTGGCTGCGGCGGCGCAACTGTCGCAGCCGCAGCGCGCCGAGGGCCAGCCACAGCAACCGCGCCAGAATGCCGGCGGCGACGACCGCGAGCAGCGCCGCCGCCAGCGGCGACGCCCAGGAGGCGTCCGCAGAGGCGACGGATGCCGCGCCCTCCGCGGCGAGCTCGAAAGTGACGCTGGCCGCCCGGCCGGACGGGCGCAGATCGGGCATCGCCGGCAGCAGCAGGCAGAGCGCGACCACGGCACGCCAGTAGTGCAGCCGCGGCGCCGGCAGCGACAGGCGGGCCGCCAGCGCGGCCAGCGCCGCCGCCGCGATCAGAATCAGCACCTGCGCGCTGTAGGTCAGGAGCGCCGCCGCTGCGGCCGTCACGACTCGGCTCCGTCGATCAAGCGCTTGAGCTCGGCGCGCTCCGCCTTGGACAGGCGCGTGTCCGCCGCCAGGTGCACCAGCAGCGGGCGCGACGCGCCGTCGAAGACGCGGTCCACGAACTCGCGGACCATGGCCGTGAGGACGCGGCGCTCGGGCTGCGCCGGCCGGTAGCGGAAGGCGCGGCCGTGCGGCTCCTTGACCAGGAAGCCCTTGGTCTCGAGGATGTTCATCATGGTCATCACCGTCGTGTAGGCGATGCGCCGGCGCTCGCGCAGGGTCTCGTAGACCTCGCGCACCGTCGCGTCCTTCTTCGCCCACACCACCTTCATGATGGCCAGCTCCTGCCCGGTCAACGTCGGCGTCGTCTTCGTCATTACTACTAATTAGTTAGTACTTAAAACATCGTTGTCAAGTGGGCGGCTCCGCCGCCCTGCCTACGAAGATCTTCGTTGACTTACGAAATTATTCGTAGATACACTCGCCTCGACATGCCGAGCCCCGTCCTGCCGCGCCCGACCGATGCCGAGCTCACCATCCTGCGCGTGCTGTGGGCCAAGGGGCCGTCGACGGTGCGACAGGTACACGGGGTGCTCGCCAGCGGCCACGCGCCGGGCTACACCACGGTGTTGAAACTCCTGCAGATCATGACGGACAAGGGGCTGACCACGCGCGAACCGCTCGGGCTGCAGCACGTCTACACGGCGCGCCGCACCGAGCAGGACACCCAGCGGCAGCTGGTCAGGGATCTGCTCGATCGTGCGTTCGACGGTTCCACCTCGCAGCTCGTGATGCAGGCGCTGGCCACGAGCGCATCGACGCCCGAGGAGCTCCGCGAGATCCGGCGTCTGCTCGCCGCCGCGGCCGGCGCCCCCGCCAAGGAGAAGAAGCCATGACCGCGACGCTGCTCGCCGACGTCACCGTCCGCGCCGTGGCCGCGGCGCTCCTCCACTCGCTGTGGCAGGGCGCGCTCGTCGCCGCGGTGACCGCCGTCCTGTGGTGGACCCTCGGTGCCACCCGTCCCAATGCGCGCTACGTGCTCGGCTGCATCGCGCTGGCGCTCATGGTGGGCGCCTGGGCGGCCACCGCGTGGCGGACCGCGGCGCGGCTGATTCCGGAAGCGCCCGCGCGCGCGCTGGTCGCCGCGCCGGCGCCCGCGCTCGGCCCGGCCGGCCTGTTCGACTCGCCCGCCATTCGGATCATCTCGCGCGCCGAGCTCGAGGACGGCCGCGAGCCGTGGGCCCGCCGCCTCGATGTGTGGTCGGTCCGGCTGGTGCCGCTCTGGCTCGTGGGGGTCTTCGGGCTGTCGTTCCGTCTGGCGCTCTCGTGGTGGCTCGTGCAGCGGCTGCGCCGTGCCGCCCACGCGCCCGTCGCGTCGGCGGTGGGCGACCGTGTGACCGCGCTCGCCGCGCGGCTGCGCATCTCTCGCGCGGTGCGCGTCGTGCAATCGACCGTGCAGGTGCCCGCGGTGATCGGCTGGCTGCGGCCGGTCATCCTGCTGCCAGCGAGCGCGCTCACCGGCCTGAGCCTGGCGCAGCTCGACGCGATTCTGGCGCACGAGCTGGCCCACGTGCGGCGCCACGACTTCGCCGTCAACCTGCTGCAGACTGCCGCCGAGGTCGTGCTCTTCTACCATCCCGCGTGCTGGTGGATTTCGCGTCGCGTGCGTGCCGAGCGCGAGCTGTGCTGCGACGACATCGCGGTGTCGCTCTGCGGCGACCGCGTGCTCTACGCCACCGCCCTGGCCGATCTCGAAGCGCTGCGCGTCTCACCCACGCTGGCGATGGCCGCCACCGACGGCCCGCTGCTGCAGCGAATCCGCCGTTTGCTCGCGCCGTCGCCGGGCGGGCCGCGCCTGCCCGGCCTCACCGCCGCGCTCGTGCCGGCGCTCCTGGCGCTCGTCATGACCGGCGCCACGCTCACGGCCGCCGCGGCCGCCGGTTCCGCGCCTCAGAACGCGACCGTCGCGTCCGATCGCACCGTGCCCGCCGGGCACGGAGTGGTCCGTGGGCAGATCGTGGACGCCCAGTCGGGCCGCCCCGTGGTCGGGGCCAGCTACGAGATCACCGGCCCCGAAGACTCCGCACTGGGAGGCACCGACCAGAACGGGCGGTTCGAGACGCGGCCGATCAAGGCCGGCACCTACACGATGTCGGCGCTCGCCAAGGGATATGTAATGGGCTGGTACGGCCCGCGGGAGTCGCCTTTTGGCGCGCCGATCGACGTGCGCGCCGGACGCGTGTCGTCGGGCATCGAGATTCGGATGCAGGCGGCGGGCGCGATCAACGGCCGCATCCTCGATGGCAAGGGCAAGGGGCTGCAAGGCGTCGAGATTGTCCTCGAGCCCGCCAGCGGTCCCCTGGTCGGCGGCCGGCGGCCCGAGGCCGCCTTCGCGCAGACCATCCAGGACGGCGTCTATCGCATCACCGCGGCGCCGGGCGACTACTACGTGCGCGCCTACGTCGGTGAACCCTTACGGGTCGGCAAAGGAGAACGAGCACCGGTCTATGTCTCCACTTTCTATCCAGGCGTGCGCGTCAAGGAAGAAGGCCAGCCGCTGCGCATCGAGGCCGGTCTGGACCTCTACGACGTCGACTTCACACTATCCACGGCCAGCCTCGTGCACGTGAGCGGCCGCCTGGTCGATCCCAGCGGCGAGAGCATCGCGGGCCTCCGCGTCGCCGTGATGAACATGAGCGGCGGGGGCGTGAGGCTCCGCGAGAACTCCGCCGCAGCCGATGCGGAAGGCCGCTTCGACATCCGTGACCTGGTGCCCGGCCAGTACATGCTCAACGTGTGGGACCCGCGCCGCACATCGCGGTGGGTGGCCGCGATGAAGACCCTGACGCTGGACGCCGACGTGGAGAATCTCGAGTTGCGCGCCTCGACCGGCGCGCACGTCAGCGGCCGCGTCGTGCGTGATGCCTCGAGTACGCGAGACATCGATTTCACCGACGTACACGTCGGCTTCGAAAAGCGTTTGACCGAGAACGGCTTCACCTTGGACGGCGGCGCCCAGATCGTCGCGGATGGCAGCTTCGAAACAGAAACGCCGGGCGGGCCGATCGCCATCGTGGTGAAGTCGGTGCCCGAGGGCTGGACCGTGAAGTCGATCCATCTCGATCGCGTGGACGTGGACGGGCAGGCCGTGGACATGAGCGGCGGCACGCGACAGCTGCAGATCGTGCTCACCGATCGGCTGACCAGCGTGGCCGGTATGGTCGTCGATCGCACCGGGCGCACGCTGGCCGGCTACTCGGTGGTGCTCTTCGCCGAGGACGAGACGCGATGGACACCGAATTCGCGTTTCGTCATGGCGGTGCAGTCCAGCCAGACCGGTCAGTTCCGGCTGAAGGACGTCCCACCTGCCGACTACCTCGCGGTGGCGGTGAAGGACCTGCCCTTCCGCGCGTGGACGAATCCGGACGTGCTCATCCGGCTGCAATCCATCGCCACCAGGCTGAAAGTGAGCGAGGCCGAGCAGAAGACGATCTCGATTCGCGCCTCATCCACGCCGGACAATCTGCCGGGCCGGTAGCCGCTGCCGGGCGGTCTGAAGACCGCCCGCTACATTCGGCATTCGAAGTTGCGCGCGTCCTGCGAGTCGCCGGTGCCTTTGTAGTGCGCGTGCTGCGGGTAGGCGCACAGGGGGCGGCTGCGGCCCGGCAGGCCGCGTCCGGTGGCGGGTACGGCGTTCGGCGCGCTCCCCTTCTCCACCCAGTCCACCACCGCCGAGAGCAGATCGAACTGGTCGAGCGTGGCCGGACCGCCTTGGCAGTGGCCCATGCCCGGCACCAGGAACAGCCGGCTCCAGTTCGTCACCTGCGCCGCGCCACCGTTAGCCGTGGTCATCCGCTCGTAGTAGTCGATGGTGTCCTGCGCCGAGAACCACGGATCGCTGACGCCGTGAAAGAAGATCAGCTTGCCGCCGTGGCTGGAGAAGGTGCTCAGGTTGGTCCAGCGCGATGTGGCCGTGAGCGCCTCGGCGGGATCGTTCGCCGCCGCGAGCGCGCGCGCGTCCACGTCCATGGTCGTCGCCGTGAACGGCGGGCCCACCGGGTTTTGGCCCCCGTGCAGCAGACCGGCGATCCCCTGCGTGGACGCGAGGCCAGTGTCGTAGAAGAACCCGGGATACACCTGCCGGCCCTTCGAGTCCTTCGGCCCGGCAAAGCCCTTCTCGATCGCCACCGCCTGCTCCATCGTGATGCAGCTGTCGGTCTTGGCGCCCTTGCACGCAAGCACCTTCGGATCGAACTTGCACGACAGCTGATCGAAGATCATCCCGTCCTTGACGCCGTCGTTGGCGTCGCAGGCGTTCAGGGCGCCCTCGATCACCAGCTTCTTGTCGGCGTCCGACAGCGCCTGACGCACCTGCGGCACGCCCTGCGCGTCCTTCGGCGCCACCGTGTTCAGCATCGTGGCCACCCACGCGTCGCCGATGCCCGAAAAGTTCGTACGCATCGCCGGCGCGCCGGCAATCACGCCGTCGAAGTAGCGCGGGTAGCGCTGCGTCATCAGCATGCCTTCACGGCCACCCGTCGAGCAGCCGGCGAAGTAGGAGCGGTCCGGGCCCTTGGCGTAATGGCGCGCGATGATCTGTTTGGCCAGCTCCGCCACGCGGCCCACGGCCTGGTAGGCGAAGTCGAGGCTCGCCTGCTGTTCGGCCATGAAGCTGGCGTCGAAGCCACCGCCCTGATGACCGGTGTCGGTACTCACAACGGCAAAGCCGCGAACGAGCGCCGGCGTGCCGCCCGCGGCCTGCGCGCCCACCGGGAAGCCGACGTTGCCGTTCAAGCCGCCGCCGCCCTGAAACAGGAAGCGGCCGTTCCAGTCGCCAGGCAGCGCCAGCGCGAAGCCGATGCCGTAGCTCTTGCCATCGGCGCCCGTGCGCTTGTCGAGAATGCCGTCGAGCCGGCAGTACGCCGGCAGCGTGAACGAGGGCGCGGCGTTCGGCGGTGCGTTGGGCGGCGCCGGCGGACGCGAGCCGGCGGCAAACCATTCCGCCTTGGTGATGGACAGCGGCACGCCGGGAATCTGCAGCGACGACAGCGCGGCACACGCCGCGGCATCGCGGGTGACGGTCTGGGCGGGCGCCGGAGAAGCGAGGACGGAGGCCAGAGCCGCCGCCAGGAAGACGGTGAGACGAATCCGCATGCGCGGCATTCTAGCGCGAAGCTCCGCCACTTCCTGACGATCCGGCTCCGGCTCGCGCTGCCAGTATTTTCTGGCCCGCGCTCCGCGCGGGCGTCAATCGAGCGAATGTGGCGAAGGCTGCAGGAGCGGCAGCGCCTCCGACGGCACGCCGTTCACGGTCAGCCCGTTGTGCATGAAGCTGATCGCCCCGCCCAGGAACGCCGCCGGGAAATTGAGCACCGGTGCCGACACCGCATCGAGCGCCTGCACCTGATCGGGCGTCAAGCGCAGGTCGAGGGCGGCCAGGTTGGCGTCCAGCTGATCGAGTCGGCGCGCGCCGATGATCGTAGAGGCGACGCCCGGACGCGCCTGCACCCACGCGAGCGCCACTGCCGCCGGCGACGCGTTCAACCCGCCCGCCACCCGCCGCAGCTCGTCGAGGATGGTGAAGGTCCGTTCGGTGAGACGCGACAGCGAGCGAGCGCCGCGATCCGACGTAGCCGTCGCCGCGTCCTCGCGGCTGAACTTGCCGCTCAGCACGCCGCCGGCAATCGGCGACCACGGCGTGATCCCGAGGCCCAGCTCCTGCGCCATCGGCACGAGCTCACCCTCCACGGTGCGTTCGAGCAGCGAGTACTCGATCTGCAGGGCCACGAGCGGCGTCCAGCCGCGGAAGAGCGCGGTCGTCTGCGCCTGCGACACCTTCCACGCCGGCGTGTCGGAAAAGCCGATGTAGCGGACCTTGCCGGCGCGCACCAGATCGTCGAGCGCCCGCATCGTCTCCTCGATCGGCGTGAAGCGATCCCACACATGCATCCAGTAGAGATCGATGTAGTCGGTGCGCAGGCGGCGGAGCGACTGCTCGCACGCCGCCACCACCGCCTTGCGGCTGGCGCCGCCGCCGTTGGGATTCCGGCGCGAGAGGTTGCTGAAGAACTTGGTGGCGATGACGATGTCGTCACGGCGCGCGCGATCGTGCGCGATGAAATTGCCGATGATGCGCTCGGAGTGGCCGCCGGTGTAGCCGTTGGCGGTGTCCAGGAAGTTACCGCCGCGCTCGAAATAGCGCGCCATGATCGCTTCGGACTCGGGCACCGGCGACCCGAAGCCCCAGTCTTCGCCGAAGGTCATCGCGCCGAGGCAGAACGGGCTCACGCGCAGGCCGGAGCGGCCGAGGGTGACGTAGTGATCCAGTGGCATGAGTGGCTCCTGGCTGCCGTCAGGCGACGGCGGCAATGGCAACGTATGCGATGGCGTCAGCCGCCGCATCGGCGCCGCCCTCGGCGGCGACGATTACGGCCACTTCACGAGCGCGCGCCGCGTACGACGGATCGCCGAGCAGTTGCTCCAGCTCAGTCGCCGCGTGGGCTGCCGTGTAGCGTTTCGGATAGAGCGTCCGCGCAACCCCGAGGCGCGTGACGCGAAAGGCGTTGTCGGGCTGATCGTGGCTGTGCGGCACCACCAGCATCGGACATCCGGCGCGCAGCGCCTGGGCCGTGGTGCCCGCGCCGCCCTGATGGACTACGGCGCGGGCGCGGGGAAACAGCAGCTGGTGCGGCGCGCGGTCGACCAGCAGCACGCCGTCGGGGACTGTGGCCGGCTGGTTGGCGGCGAACCCGCCCGTGAGCAATACGGCGCGAACGCCGAGACGGGCGGCGGCCTCGGCACTCTCGTGATAAAAGCGGCCCGCGGCTCCCACCGCCGACGAGCCCAGCGTGAACACCACCGGCGGCGGGCCCGCCGCGAGAAACGTGTCGAGCTCCGGCGGCAGCGCCCCGGGACCGTTGTAGAACACGAAGCCGGTCACGCGCATGCGTGGCGGCCAGTCGGCCTGCGGCTCGGCCATCACGCGCGAGTAGAGCGCCAGATTCAGATGCGGCGAGTACTGACCCTCCATGAGCGGGTTGCCGGCCGGAGGCAGCCCGTGGCGCGCACGGAGCGCGGCGAGCGGCGCCGCCCATTTCGCCGTCTCGCCGCGGACGAGACGCATCAGGGTCCGCCGCAGCCACGGCCACGCCCGTATGGCCGGCGCCATGCCCGGCAGCGCTGGCAGCACCGGAAAATCGGCGTCGGAAAAGAGCGACAACGGCGCGAGGATGGTGCCCACCCACGGCATCGCGCGGGCGGTCGCCACGGCCGGCGTGGCAAAGGTCAGCGGATGGCTGACGAGCACGTCAGCGCGTTCGGCCAGGCGGGACGTCTCCTCGTACATCTGCTCGAGCGCCGGGATCACGAACTCCTTGACCACAACCTCCCCGCCGCGCCGCGCGTCCATCACGCGGGCGAGCCCCGCCTCGTCGCGCAGGTCCACGTCCGGGCCGAGCGGCGCGAAGTCGATGCCTTCCTGCTCGACGGCCGCGCGGTACGAGGCCGAGGTCGCGACGAGCGGCTGGTGCCCCCGAGTCTGGAGCGCACGGGCGAGGCCGATGTAGGGAAACACGTCGCCGTACGACCCCAGGCAGGTGATGACGATGCGACGCGACACCGAATCGATGCTATCACCGGCGCGCGCGATTTAAGATCGGGGGCGACAACGATGCCGCTCGTGCGTGACGCCGCGTGGACGCTCCTCACCGAATGGACGCAGGGCGAGAGCCTGCGCAAGCATGCGCTGGCCGTCGAAGCCGCCGTGCGCGGCTACGCGCGGGCGGCCGGCGAGGACGAGGTGGCCTGGGGCATCGTGGCGCTGCTCCACGACATGGACTACGAGCGCTTCCCGTCGCTCGACGATCACCCGTTTCGCGGGTGCGAAGAGCTGACGCGCCGCGGCTACCCCGACTGGGTCACGCGCGCCATCCTCTCCCACGCCAGCTATTCGGGCGTCCCGCGCGAGAGCGCGCTCGAAAAGACGCTCTTCGCGTGCGACGAGATGGCGGGGTTCGTCACCGCGGCGGCGCTGGTGCGGCCGTCGAAGAGCGTGCTCGACCTCGAAGCACCGTCGGTGATCAAGAAGATGAAGGACAAGGCGTTTGCCCGCGCGGTATCGCGCGACGACCTGCGGCAGGGCGCCGAGGAGCTGGGGCTGCCCCTCGACGTCCATGTCGCCAACGTGATTCAGTTCATGCGCGTCGAAGCCGACGCGCTCGG
>Ga0070664_100005298_pt1 | contig 10347 bp, 7 predicted proteins | sample KBSC73metaG_FD_65863 | JGI IMG/M metagenome (GOLD analysis project Ga0070664, IMG submission 65863) | Corn rhizosphere microbial communities from Kellogg Biological Station, Michigan, USA - KBS C7-3 metaG | ecosystem: Host-associated > Plants > Roots > Rhizosphere > Soil ... | reverse complement strand
TTCATGCACAAGAAGCCGAACATTCTTATCGCCCGGCATTATCTTGAATGCATCCCGCAAGGCCCTGTGGACGGCTTCGATTAATGCGATTTCCTGTTCTGGCGTGTATTGACGTCTGACTTCGATCAGCACACTTGGCATTGCGGACTCCTTTCCTTTTAACGACGAAGATCAGGGTTACATGAATTTGTTTTCGTCCTTCCTCCAGCATCTTGTTAAGACGATACTACGGAACTTGTCCATGGAAAACTGCCTCGATATTGTGCCCGTCAGGATCAAGAACGAAAGCACCGTAATAGTTCGGGTGATAATGCGCACGAATTCCAGGCGGGCCGTTGTCAGTTCCTCCCGCTTCGATTGCAGCCCTATAGAATGCATCGACAAGGCTTCTGCTTGAGACGCGAAACGCCACGTGTACAGGTGGATTATTCGGAGTGCCTCGACTTATCCAAAATTCCGGCTTCGGCGGCTCACCAAATCCGGCAACGTCAGTATGTCCCGTAACCGAGGCCGGAAATTCGGCGAGCAGACTGAACCCTATCGGCGCAAGTGCCGCCAGGTAAAACTGTTTGCTCTTATCAAAATCGCTTACGACTACACCGGTGTGATCGATCATAAATCCTCTTAATGATTAAAGGGGTAGCCCCCGGCTTCTATAAAGCGCGGCGTGTTCAAGTGTGTATTCGGAAAGCGGCCCAAGACGCGCGCTCGATACATCGAACTGCCCCGGTTCCTTCAAGTAGGCAAAGACCATGTCGCTTGCGCCGCCGTCGGTTGATGATGCCATGACTTCGATCCGGATACGCCTGTATCCATCGGGCTCATTGATTCGCTCCAATAAGTCCATTTCATGGAGCGTAGCAGTATCAACCTGAAAGATCTGGCCGATTACCTGGTACCCTTGTCCTGGTGCATTAATTAGCCACGGCGAATACCGTTCCCCTACAAGATACAGGGGAAAACAATGCGCGGTGATGAATGCACCAGGCACGCGAACGCCCCGATTTACCCGAAAGTTGGGGAAACCTTCCTTCAGCGTGCCAAAGACAAATACGAAGTGCGGCATCGTGGTCCTAACGTTCTAAGGTGTTGAAATAGTACATACTTCTTCCATAGACTTCATCATCCCGCAGCACCTCTACAAAATGTTTTACTTCCCATTTCGCCGCCCGAAAAACAGGCACGGTTGTATGCGATAGATCAGGTTCCGCAGGTCTGTTCAATGCTATTATGCGTGCCGTGAAAAAACTGCTACTCATTTTCCTGTTGGTATGCCTGCCGTTCCAGTTCTCCTGGGCAGCAGCCGCTGCGTATTGCCAACATGAAGGTGAAATGAACACGCAGCATTTCGGTCACCACGCTCACCAGCATAAAACGCAGGCAGATCTGCCGGACGATGCGGGCAAGACGGCCAAGGTCCATACGGATTGCGGTTACTGCCATTTGTCGAGCCATGCATCGTTTCTGACGGCGGTGCCTGAAATCGTTCTGCCGACAGGCTTCGCGTTTGCGGAGCCGCCTGTTCAAACCTATTCCTCTCATATCCCCGACGGCTTGCACCGGCCTGATTGGCGTTTCGTCGCGTAGCACGACGAGACGCTCATCTTTCTTTTCTTCGCGCCCAGCATTTCCTGACGTCTCGTCGAATTCGTTTCCGTTCAACAGGAGAATTCGATGTACCGATTTTTGTTGCCGCTGAGCCTGGCGGCAATTGCTCTATCCGCAGCGGCTCAACCGGCTCGCATGCTCGAAGGAGCAGGTCCGCTCACGTTACCGGTCGCGCTGCGCATGGCGCTGGATGCCAATGCCGAGCTGTCCGCCGCCCGGAATGAATTGCAGGCGGCGGAAGCTTCCGTACTGCAAGCCGGCGTGTTGCCGAATCCTGCGCTGGAAATGCTGGTGGAGGATCGACGCCGTGAAACACGTGAAACCACGCTCCTGTTTAACCAGCCCGTCGAACTGGGCGGCAAGCGCAGCGCACGCCTGTCTGTCGCCGAACGCGGCAAGGATGCTGCGGCTGCGGAATTTCAGGCAAAGCGCGCGGAAGTGCGTGCCGCTGTCATTACCGCGTTCTTCGATGTACTTGCCGCGCAGGAGCGCATGCGTCTGGCGGAAGCCTCCGTACAGCTCGCCCAACGCGGTACCGAAACCACCTCCCGCCGCGTCACCGCCGGTAAGGTATCGCCGGTAGAAGAAACCAAGGCGCGCGTCGCCGAATCGAGCGTGCGCCTGGAACTGATCCAGGCCAAGGCCGAGCTTGCGACAGCGCGCAAGCGCCTCGCCGTCATCTGGGGGAATCCGGCACCACACTTCGAGCGGGCAGAAGGCCGGTTCGATGCATTGCCCGAATTGCCTGATCTGAAGGAGTTGTCCAGCCGTATGACGTCGGCGCCGACAATGGTGCGCGCCCGTTCCGAACTGGATCGCCACCAAGCGCTGGCCCGGCTCGAAAGCAGCCGACGCATTCCTGACCTGACGGTCAGCCTGGGTGTCAAGCGTTCCGAGGAGCAGGGTCGCAACCTGGCGATTGTGGGCGTATCCATTCCGCTGCCGCTGTTCGACACCAATCGCGGCAATGTGCTGGAAGCATTGCGCCGTACCGATAAGGCACGCGATGAACTCTTCGCAGCCGGGATCCGGCTTGACGGTGAAATCGCGCAAGCCTTCGAGCGCCTGAACATTGCGCGCCAGGAAGCGCAAGCCTTGCAGAAGGAAATCCTGCCGGGCGCGCAAAGCGCGTACGAAGCCGCGACCAAAGGCTTCGAGTACGGGAAGTTCGGCTTCCTCGATGTGCTCGATGCTCAACGCACCTTGCTGCAGGCCCAATCCCAATACTTGCGCGCCTTGTCCGAAGCGCATCGCGCGGCTGCCGACATCGACCGTCTTCTCGGCGAACCGCTGGACGCAACGAAGCCATAAGAGTTCATCATGAAAATCGACCTGAGCAAGAAACAAACCCTTTCCATCGCGGCCATTGTCATTATCGGCATCCTGTTGGGCGCACTCATCCTGACGATGGAAAAAGCCAAGCCGACAGAAGAGGAGGGGCACGCCGATACGCATGCCGATACGCATGGCGGTCACGGCGACAAGCATGATCATGAAAAACACGAAGACAAGATCGAACTGAACGACGCGCAGATCAAGGCGGCCGGCATCACGATCCGGACCGCAGGCGCGGCCAGGATCAGGAGCGCGCTGGTCCTGCCTGGTGAAATCCATTTCAATGAAGACCGCATCGCGCACGTCGTGCCACGCCTGGCCGGCGTCGTCGAAAAAGTCCGGGCGGATCTCGGCCAGAAGGTCAGGAAGGGACAAGTGCTGGCGGTCATTGCCAGCACCGGCTTGTCCGAGCAACGCAGCGAGCTGCTGGCTGCGCAAAAGCGTCTGACTCTGGCTACGACCACGTACGAGCGCGAGAAAAAGCTTTGGCAAGAGAGGATTTCCGCTGAACAGGACTACCTGCAGGCCAGGCAGGCGATGCAGGAAGCCGAAATCGCGCTACGCAATGCGCAGCAGAAGCTGACCGCATTGGGAGCCAGTGCTAGCGGGCCCGGTTCACTCAGCAGCTACGAGATCCGTGCCCCCTTTGACGGCATCGTGGTGGAGAAGCATATTTCGCTGGGCGAGGCGGTGAAGGAAGACGCGAGCATTTTCACGATTGCCGATCTGTCCACCGTATGGGCCGAATTCTCGGTGTCGCCCAAGGACTTGATGGCTGTGCGCGTCGGTGAAAAAGCGACCGTCCGTGCAAGCGCGTTTGATGCCCAGGCATCTGGCACGATCGACTATGTCAGCGCGCTGTTAGGCGAACAGACCCGCACCGCAAAAGCGCGCGTGACGCTGACTAATCCGCAGATGGCTTGGCGTCCCGGCCTGTTCGTCAATGTCGAAGTGGCATCGGGCGAAGCGGAGGCACCCGTGGTCGTTTCCACCGAGGCCGTCCATACCGTCAATGACAAGCCGACCGTGTTTCTCCGGATGCCGGGCGGCTTTTTGCCTACGCCAGTGACGCTGGGCCGCAGCGACGGCAAGCTGACCGAGGTTGTGAAAGGCATGCAAGCCGGCAGCCAGTATGCGGATGCCAACAGTTTCGCGATCAAGTCGGAACTGGGCAAAGCCGACGCCGAACATAGTCATTGATGCGGGAGGCGAACCATCATGTTTGAACGCATCATCCGCTTTGCCATCGCGCAGCGATGGCTGGTCATGCTGGCCGTGTTCGGGATAGCGGCAATCGGCGTCTTCAGTTACCGGAAACTGCCGATCGATGCTGTCCCGGACATTACCAACGTCCAGGTCCAGATCAACACATCCGCGCCCGGCTACTCGCCACTGGAGACCGAGCAGCGCATTACCTATCCGCTGGAAACGGTGATGTCGGGCCTGCCCAACCTGGAGCAGACCCGTTCATTGTCCCGCTACGGGCTTTCACAGATCACGGTCCTTTTCAAGGACGGCACCGATATCTACTTCGCGCGGCAACTGGTCAATGAGCGGCTGCAGGAGGCGAAGGAGCGTCTACCGACAGGTGTCATGCCGGCGATGGGACCGATCTCAACGGGACTGGGCGAAATCTACCTGTGGACGGTCGAAGCCAGGGAAGGGGCGAAGAAGCCCGACGGCACGCCATATACACCGGCCGACCTGCGCGAAATCCAGGACTGGATCATCAAGCCGCAGTTGCGCAATGTCCCCGGCGTCACTGAAATCAATTCCATCGGCGGCTATGCGAAGGAATATCAGGTCGCACCCAGCCCGGAGCGCCTGGCGTCCTATGGTCTGACTCTGCAAGACATCGTGACGGCGCTGGATCGCAATAACAGCAATACCGGCGCCGGTTACATCGAAAAGCGCGGCGAGCAACTGCTGATCCGCGCACCCGGCCAGGTGCAGTCGATGGAAGACATCGGCAACGTCATCCTCGGCAATGCGCAGGGCGTACCGATTCGCATCCGCGATGTTGCCGAGGTCGAAATCGGACGCGAGCTGCGCAGCGGCGCGGCCACCGAGAACGGTCATGAGGTCGTGCTTGGCACGGTGTTCATATTGATCGGCCAGAACAGCCGCACCGTATCGCAGGCGGTTGACAAGAAGATGGCAGAGATCAACCGCACGCTGCCGGAGGGCGTGCAAGCTGTCACTGTTTACGACCGCACGGTCCTGGTTGACAAGGCGATCGCCACGGTGAAAAAGAACTTGCTGGAAGGTGCGGCGCTGGTGATGGTGATCCTGTTCCTTTTCCTGGGAAACATCCGCGCCGCCATCATCACCGCATTGGTGATTCCGCTGTCGATGCTGTTTACGTTCACCGGCATGGTGTCCGGCAAGGTCAGCGCCAACCTGATGAGCCTGGGTGCGCTCGACTTCGGCATCATTATCGATGGCGCTGTTGTCATCGTGGAGAACTGCGTGCGTCGGCTTGCCCATGCGCAGGCGCATCACGGCCGCTCGCTGACCAGGGCGGAACGTTTCCATGAAGTGTTCTCTGCAGCGCAGGAAGCGCGGCGGCCGCTGCTGTACGGCCAGTTGATCATCATGGCGGTGTACCTGCCGATCTTTACGCTGACCGGCGTGGAAGGGCGCATGTTCCAGCCGATGGCATTGACCGTCGTGATCGCGCTGCTAGGGGCGATGATCCTGTCGATGACCTTCATCCCGGCCGCCATGGCGCTGTTCGTTCGCGGCAAGGTGACGGAAAAGGAGAACGTATTGATGCAAGGCGCCAGACGCTTCTATGCGCCGATGCTAAATGCCGCAATGGCGAACAAGCCGGTCGTGCTGACTTTTACCGCAGTCACGGTGATCCTGTCCGCTCTGCTCGCCACTCGCATGGGCAGCGAATTCGTACCCAGCCTGAATGAAGGCGATTTCGCGATTCAGGCGTTGCGCATTCCGGGCGCCAGTCTGACCCAGTCGGTCGCGATGCAACGGCAACTGGAGCGCGCGATCACGGAGAAGCATCCCGAGGTCGAACGGGTGTTTGCACGCACCGGCACTGCTGAAATCGCCACCGACCCCATGCCGCCGAACATCTCGGACGGCTACATCATGCTGAAACCCGAAGACCAGTGGCCCAGACCGAAGAAATCGCGAGAGGAATTGCTGGCAGCAGTGCAGCAGACGGTTGAGCAACTCCCGGGCAGCAATTACGAGTTTTCGCAGCCGATCCAATTGCGCTTCAACGAACTGATCTCCGGCGTGCGCAGCGATGCGGCGGTCAAACTGTTCGGTGACGATATGGACGTCTTGAACGAGACTGCCACCAGGATTTCCAGCGTGTTGGGAAAGGTGCCCGGCGCGACGGAAGTCAAGATCGAGCAGACTACCGGTTTGCCGATGCTGACAGTGAATATCGACCGGGGCAAGACATCGCGCTACGGCTTGAATGTGGCCGATGTGCAGGATGCGGTGGCCGCCGCGATCGGTGGCAGGGAAGCCGGCACTCTGTTCGAAGGGGATCGTCGCTTCGACATCATCGTCCGCATGCCGGAGCATTTGCGCACGGACCTGGAAGCGATGAATCGCCTGCCGATCCCGCTGCCGCGCGAAGGCAATGGCAATGGCCGCACCGCGTTCATTCCGCTCGGCGAGATTGTCAGCCTCGAATTGGCCCCCGCGCCGAACCAGGTCAGCCGGGAGAACGGCAAGCGGCGCATCGTCATCAGCGCCAATGTTCGTGGCCGCGACATAGGCTCGTTCGTGTCGGACGCTGAGGCAAAGATCCGGCAGCAGGTCAAGATTCCGGCGGGTTACTGGGCCACCTGGGGCGGCCAGTTCGAACAGTTGCAATCGGCCATGCAGCGCCTGCAGCTCGTGGTGCCGCTAGTGTTGCTGCTGGTTTTTACCTTGCTGTTCGCAATGTTCGGCAACATTAAGGACGGCTTGCTCATCTTTAGCGGCATTCCGTTCGCACTGACTGGCGGGATTGTCGCGCTGTGGCTGCGCGGTATCCCGCTGTCGATTTCCGCCGCAGTCGGTTTTATCGCGCTATCCGGCGTGGCGGTGTTGAACGGCCTAGTGATGATCTCGTTCATCCGCACGCTGCGCGAAGAAGGCCGCAAGCTGGAACAGGCGATCCGGGAAGGCGCACTCACGCGCCTGCGGCCGGTATTGATGACCGCGCTGGTCGCCTCGCTCGGCTTTGTACCCATGGCAATCGCCACCGGCACCGGAGCCGAAGTACAGCGCCCGCTGGCGACGGTCGTTATCGGCGGCATCCTGTCGTCAACGGCGCTGACGCTGCTGGTGCTACCGCTCTTGTATGGCATAGCTTATCGGAAGGATAAAGAAGAGGAAATCGCTCTGGAAAGCGAGCGGGCATCGGTGTTCGGTTGATCAGGGTACGGCGAAGGGGGAGTAGCGGATTCCGTCTTTTCAAATCGTTTATTCACTGGTGAGTGATACGTTGAATTTACAAGTTAGTGCGCCATGCGTTCACCTGCAATTTGAGGATCGTCAATTGACTATTTGAGATTTGCCAATCGACTTTTGGTCGTCGAGCCTAACCTCTTGGTCACACGGTATGGCTTGCATGCCATTGGCAGGTTATGGATGTCGGAGGCTTTCTATTCAGTCACAGCAGATCGTTCGTGCAGGGTTGTATTTCTCATTAACGATGAAAGGCAATGGAATAACTACTCATAAGGATGAATGCAATGAATTCTTCAAAATCATCAATAACCGTACCTCGAAAATCTTTGGCTGCTTCGCTGGTACTCATCGGTGCGCTTCTTCTTGCCGATCGACCGGCTTTGGCCGATTTTGACAATCCTCATGTCATTCCACCGCAAGCGCACTTCCGCGGGAAAACCTATCCCGAGTGGGTCGTCTCCTTCTGGCAGTGGGCGCTGGCGTTGCCGGTCGAGGGCCATCCTTTTCTCGGTTGCCCGACTGATTTAGCCGCGCTGCAAACTGGCAATGGCAATGTGTGGTATTGGTCCGCGCCCGTCGGCGTCGACCATAATGTCCAGTGCGACGCCACGATTCCCACGGGAACGGCATTGTTTCTACCTACGCTGGTTGTAGAGTCCTCGTCGTTGGAGGCGCCACCCTTCGGCGCAACCTCGCCCACAGATCAGCGAGCTATAGTCCAAAATTTTGCCAACCATATCGCAAGCGTATTTGTCACCATTGACGGTGTGCCGGTGCGAGATCTGCAGCCTCGCTATCGCTTCTTGACACCACAATTCCATTTCACAGCGCCTACTCCATGGATTTTTGGCGATGACACTCACCCTGGTGGAAACGGCACCTCAACCGCCGATGGCTATTATGTGATGATCCCACCTTTATCTCCAGGCAAACACAGCATTCATTACGGCGGGCTGATCCATTTCGATAAGGACGACCCGAACAACATACTCAGCCCCGGCACCGAGGTCAATATTCCCCAAGACATCACCATCAACCTTACGGTTGGAAGAAAATGGGGAGTAGACGGTCCGAAGAATGGAACAGATGCTCCTGTATCTCGTCCTCTGATGTAGGTTGCACAGCCCTGAGTCGCACCTGCTCACTACTCACTGCTTGCGCGGAGTCGAGCAGTGAGCATGGAAGGCGACCTGTGCTTGAGTTCGGAATACGCCATTGCGTGCACGGGGTACAAACCTTCTCCGCTTTTTGAACGAGCTTGAATCCAAGTCCGGCCCTGTCCGGTCAAATCCAGATTTTTATAAAACCTCACTCTTTCTCGTGCCTGACCCGGATGCCATCCTGTTCAAAGGACTTTGCCAAGGCATCGCGCGCGGTTTGTGTAATGGAAATCGTCTTCACTTCGTCCCGAAAGTACGGGAACATCGCATCCAGCGTCGCCAGGTTATGTTCCCGAAACTTGTTCCTGGCGAGTTGCGCGGTCTGTGTGTCCATGCCCATTTTTTCCAACGCTTTCTCGGCGATAAGCAGTGCCGACTCGAAGGTTTCCCGCTCGATTATCTCGACACCGCGGCTTCGCAGTTCGAACACATGGGTAACATCATGCGCTCTGCTGATGATCTTCAAATGCGGGAAATGAGTTCTGACGAGATCGGTCAGATTCAGATTGCTTTCCACGTCGTCGATGGCATTGATCAGGACGACGGCTTTGTCAGCCTCTGCAGCATTTAACAGATCCAGCCGCGTTGCGTCGCCGTAAAACACCTTGAATCCATACCGGCGGACCGTTTCAATCAGGTCCGGATCGTTGTCCAGAATAGTGACCTTGATGCCCGATGCGTACAGCATGCGTCCGACGATCTGCCCGACGCGGCCGAATCCGGCAATGATGACCCGCGCGCCATCGGGCTCGATGACATCTGTTTCACGCGGAGGATCTGAATACAATGCCCTGCTCAGCCAGCTGCCCACGATAACCGTCAGCGGAGTAAGCGCCATGGAAACGGCAACGATCAGAGGAAGCATGTCATTCCATGACGCCGGCATGACCTGCGCGTCGCGCGCGACGGCAAACAGGACAAAGGCGAATTCGCTGCCTTGCGCCAGCACGCCTGCAAAAGGCCAGCGCTGTATGGGAGCGATCGGCAACACGCGGGCGAGCAAGCCAAGCAGCAGCATCTTGAGCAGCATGTAACCAGCGGTGTTCGCCATGACCGTCAATGGCTCTGCAGCAAGCAGACCGAGGTTCATCGACATGCCGACCGAAGTGAAAAACAGTCCGAGCAGCAAGCCTTTGAACGGTTCCAGATCGGTTTCGAGGGCTTTTCGGTATTCGGATCGGGCCAGAAGAACGCCTGCCAGAAAGGCACCCAAACCCATGGACAGATTCGCCAGCGTCATCAGTTGCGCGATTCCCAGGACCAGCAAGAGCGCAAATGCCGTAAAGATTTCCCGAAGCCGTGTGCTGGCGATCAACCGCAGGGAAGGGCGCATTGCATACCGCCCGATGAGACATACGGCGATCAGGACGGAGGCGGCAAGCCACCAGTTGAAACCGCTTTGGCTGTCGCCGCTCTTCGTGCCGAGCAGCGGAATCAGGACGAGCAAGGGCATGGCTGCCATGTCCTGAAAAAGAAGGATGGCGAAAGCGCATTTGCCTGCAGGCGTGTTTGCCAGATGATCTTCCTGCATGCTTTGCATTGCAATCGCCGTCGAGGAGAGTGACAGCGTCAGTCCGGCAACCAGCGCGGCGGCCAAGGGCAGTCCTGCAAGATGGATGCATACAGTAAATATGACGCCGCAAGCCATTATCTGCAAAGTTCCGCCGCCAAATACGATCGTTCGCATCTCCAGCAGCTTTGTCGGCTGCAACTCCAAACCGATGAGAAACAGCATGAGAACGACGCCGATTTCGGCCACATGACTAATGACGTCGATATTCTGGATAAGAGCAAGCCCCCAAGGGCCAATGAT
>Ga0070664_100005297_pt1 | contig 10348 bp, 9 predicted proteins | sample KBSC73metaG_FD_65863 | JGI IMG/M metagenome (GOLD analysis project Ga0070664, IMG submission 65863) | Corn rhizosphere microbial communities from Kellogg Biological Station, Michigan, USA - KBS C7-3 metaG | ecosystem: Host-associated > Plants > Roots > Rhizosphere > Soil ... | reverse complement strand
GCCTTCACATAGATTTTGGCGCGATCAAAGAATTGCATATGTCTGCCCCACTCCATACGTTCCACTGGCTGCAAAGCGTAACCCGGCAAACGCAGTGCGGCGGGGCGACCGCGTTACAGTCACCCCGCCACGCATACTGCCAAATTTATACCGGGTTTCCCGCCGCAAGCGATCACTGGTGGGCCCAGCAGGATTCGAACCTGCGACCAAGCGGTTATGAGCCGCCCGCTCTGCCGCTGAGCTATAGGCCCGGCACTGCTCAGTGTACCACAACATTGCCGCCAATTGCCTACTTTATCCAGCATCAGCAATTGCCGCCCGCTTGAGGATAGGCCCGGTTCCGTCGTATACTGAAGGCAGCGTCTCCCGTGTGTCATGACCGGGGACGCGAGGAGTGCTCGATGATCTTCAACGTTGCTCAACTACTCAAATCTCCCGTCGGAATCACGTATGATGTCGCGCTTGACGACGAGGACAGACTGGAATTACAGGATGGCGAGGCCGAGCTGGCCGGGCCAATCACCGGGCATCTGCGCCTGCACCGCACCAACCAGGGCATCTTCGCCACTGGCAATGTGTCGGCGCCCGTCCATATGAACTGCACGCGCTGTCTGAAGGAGTTCGATGTCACGCTGACATTCCCACTCCGTGAGGAATATTATCCAACCATCGATGTCGTCACTGGCGCGCCGGTCGCCCCACCCGACGACCCGGAGCTGGCTTTCCCGATCAACCGCCGCCATGAGATAGATACCCGCGAGGCGATTCGCCAGAACCTTGTACTGGCGCTGCCAATGCGCGCGCTCTGCCGCGAGGACTGCGCGGGCCTCTGCCCACAGTGCGGCAAGGATTGGAACGAGGGGCCGTGCGACTGCAAGCAGGAGGTGGTTGACGAGCGCTTCGCCGCGCTACGCGAGCTGCTCAACGACGTGGATGCTACCGAGGCGGATTAACCTGACGTGTTCCAGCGGGCGGCGACTATCTCGCGTGTCGGGATACCCTCGCCGCCTGCCGCCTCCACGGAGCATGCCGCCACCTGGTTGGCGAAGTCGATAGCCCTCGCAGCGTCTCCCGTCTCGCGCAACTCGCAGAGGAACGCCGTCGCGAAGACATCGCCCGCCCCGGTTGGGTCAACCTCATGCGCTGGATAGCCTGCGAACAGCCCCGATTTGACGCCGTGCTCCCAGACGTACGCGCCGTCGCGGCTACAAGTGACCGCGATGAGCGGCACGGTCCGCGCCCACTGACCAAAAACCGCATCGGCGGACTCGCCAACATCTTCGCGGCTGAGAATCAGCGCCCGCAGATGGGGCAGCAGTGTATCGGCGCTGGTGAGTGGCGCTGGGGCAACAGCTCCGTCCGCGTCCCACTGGCGCAGCCAGCCCTGTGGCGTCGCGCCAACCAGTGCATGCGGAAATGCTGTCACGATGCTGACATCAATTTCTTGCGCCACCGGCCCAAGCAGCACGATTGGCGCATCGCACCAGGCTTCTGGCACAGATGCTATGATGAGCGGCGCGGCGCGGCCACGCAGATATTGCTGGCGGCCATGCGCGCTATAGATGTTCTCGAAGGTGGTCGCTTCAGCGGAGGGGACAACGCTGAGAGGGATATCTGGCAGCACGGCATCCAACGCCGCCAGCACATCGGGTGGCGCGCTGGTGACGATGGCGGCGCGCAATCCCAGGCGGGCGGCGGTCAGCGCGGCATAGGTGACGGTGCCGCCCAGCCGCCAGCTCCCATCGGGCAGCAGGTCGCGGGTGACATGCCCAATCGCCAGGAAGTCGGGGCGCGCAGATGCATGGCGTACGACAGCCAACCCAGGTGTTTCCACAGGCGCAAGATCGCTAGCGCCGCGCGCTATGCTTCAATGAGACCACCACGCGCCGCTGGTCGCCCTCACCCTCGCTCTCTGTGGAGATATCCTCGAAATCGGCCAGGGCCATGTGCACGATACGCCGCTCGTTGGGCGGCATCGCCTCCAGCATGATGGCCCGGCCAGACGTACGCACCTGCTGCGCGATACGCTGCGCCATCGAGCGGAGATTTTCCTCGCGGCGGTGGCGATAGCCCTCGACATCTACGATTACACGTTCGCGGGTGTCGCCCTGCTTCGAGACGACCAGATGCATCAGCAGTTGCAGCGCCGCCAGCGTCTCGCCGCGCCGGCCAATCAGCACGCTGAGCGCGCTCGAAGATCGCTCGTCGGCGCCGCGAATGTTGAGGACCAGCGGCTCCTCGCCCTCGGCGGGATGCACCTCAATACCGGCATGTACGCCCATATGCGCCAGGATGGTGTAGAGGGCGGCGACGGCGATATCCTCCATACTCGCATCTTCAGCCATCACATCGCTGAGCGCGTCGGTGGTTATCTCTGGCTGTTCCAACTCTTCCACCGGGGGAAAGTCTAGCTCGCTGCCGCCATCCGGCGGCTGGTCGGCTGGCGCGAAGTCGTCCGCGAATTCGTCAAAGTCGTCGGCAAAATAGGTGTCCGCCGTCTCGGGGGCTGCCGCCGGGCGCTGCTGCAAGACAGTCGCGCGCACTCGCGCCTCGCGCGCGCTGGCATCACGCGAGCCACGTGCGGGCCGTTGCAGCACGATGATCTCTACCTCATCACGGTTGCGTCCCAGCCGCGCAAGCGCATTGATGATCGCATCCTCGATGGACTTGCCGGAGGCCTCAACACTCTCCACGCCTACCTGCCCTTCTTCGAGCGCCCGCTATTGTTACGCGACTGCCCGCCCGATCCACCCTTCGCGGTATTCCTGGCCGTATTCTTGCGCGCGCTGTTGCTGCCGCTGGCCGTCGCGGACCGCGTTCCATTCGCACCCGCGCGCGCGCCATTCGATGTGCCGTTTGATGCGCCATTGGACCCGTTCACGTTGGGAACTTTCGCCCCGCCAGTTCCATTGGAGGACTTCGCCTTCACAGTTCCATTCGCGCCATTCGTGCCGTTGGCTATTTCCTGTTCCGGCAGCACCGTCTGATCTGTCGCCTGCTGAATCGCCGCGTCAATCTCATCGCCGCGCTGTGCATTCTGTGAGGTCGCTGTGGCTGACTGTGGCGGCTTGACGAGCACCGGACCCTGACGCGACGGGCGCTGGCGACGCGCTGGCGACGCGGCGCTCTTGCTCCCTGTGCCCTCACGGTCGGCAGCCTCTTGATTTGTCTGGGCGCGGGAGGCCTCCAGTTGCTTGCGAGACTCCTCGGCGCGCTCCACCGCCTGCGCCTGGGCGGCAGACAGGCTTTCTTTCATCCGGTTCCACCAGCCGCGCACGCCGCCCTCCTCAGGTGGCGAGCTGGCTGGCGCAGTCAGCGCGCGTGCGGATGCTCCACCCGCGACAGCGGCCGTAGCTGGCGCGCGTGTCACGGTGGGCGTGGTGTCTCGTGGCGGCGGGACGAGATGCTCCATCCCTGGCACGCCGACGAAGAGCGAGCCCCAGTTGCCGTTGATAAAGTACTGCTGCACAGCGGAGAACCCGGTCGAGATACACCAGTAGAGCGCAAGGCCCGCGGGGAAGGTCCAGCCGATGAAGAGCGTTACCACCGGCATGATGTATTGCATCGTGCCCGTCGCCTGCGTTGTCGGATCGGGATTCTCACCCGGCTGGCGTGGCTTGCGCACCGGCATCGCCATACGCAACTGGATGAACGTCAGCAGCGCCGCGAGGACAGGCAGAATATGGAGCGGATCGGGCGTAACGAGGCTGGTCCAGATGAACCAGGTCTGCGGGAAAGCGGACAGATGTGGGACGAAAGAATAGAGGTCTTTATTGATTTCCACCAGATTTTTTGGGGCGCTGAGCGCCGCCGCATGAATGACCGTCAGGAAGGCGCCATAGAGCGCATAGATAAAGGGCATCTGCACCACCAATGGCAGACAGCCGCCATACATGCTGACGCCATTCTCTTTGTAGAGCCGCCGCTGTTCAGCCATGAGCGTCTGCGGGTCGCCGCGATAGCGCTGCTGGAGCGCCTTCAGCTCGGGCTGGATCAACTGCATCTTCCTGGTGGACTGAAGCTGTTTGCGGGTCAGTGGGATGAGTGCGGCGCGAATGAGCAGAGTGAGGATAATGATGGCCAGCGCAAACGCTCCACCGGGGAAGACTTTATTCAACCCCTCATAGGTGACCATGAGGATGTTGTAGACGGGCAGATAGAACACATAATGAAAGATCGTTCCTATCGGCCCGAAAATGGTCCCAAAGAAATCGAGAATACCTTGCACGCGCTCTATCCTCCCCGCAGCGTCCGGATGGGCTTGCCTGCCCGGCTGCTATCGTTCACATATCGTTCGGGTGTCAATTCAGTTTCACCGCATCAATCACGCCTAAAGGCGTCCGCTGACCGCGTTATCGCTGCCTTATGGGACGGGATCGTACAGGCTGCCGTGATAGAACGGGTGGCACCGCCCGATGCGCTTGATCGCCATCCAACCACCCCGCAAGAATCCGTACTTTTCGATGGCCTCGTAGCCATACTGCGAGCAGGATGGCTCGAAACGACAACTCGGTGGGAGCACCACGGAAAATGTCCGCTGGTACACGCGAATCAGCCCCATCCCTAGATATTTCATACCTCTGTGCCTCGATCTGTGCCTTGAGTATATTGAGCAGTATCCACTATCAAGAGTCGTGCCCGCGCCAGCAAAACTTCCACATCCTGTTCGAGCGTTTCCATGCGCGCATCCGCCGCGCCAGGACGAGCTATAATCACGAGATCATAACCCGGGGCAATCCTCGCCAGCTTGCGGCGTATCACCTCGCGCAGCCTGCGCTTCACGCGATTGCGGACCACCGCGCCACCAACACGACGACTCACCGAGAAACCGATGCGCGTCAAGCCAGCATTGTCCGGCTCGCTCCGCGCGGCGTACCCCAGGAGAAGCACTGCCCCAGAAACACGTCTGCCCTGCGCGCGCACCCGCTGAAAATCGCGAGGCGAACGGAGCCGTTGCACGCGTCGCAGCCGTCCACCAGTCCGTTCACCAGTTAATGTACGTTTCGGTGGCCTCCGCAGTTTGAGCTGATCCCCCGACGGAGGAGTATCGGCTGAGATACTGTCCTCATGTGCCACCACGCCTCATCCGTTCAGTGTAGGCCTAATGGGCCCAAAGCACGACGCCAGCAATTCGACGCCAGAGGCACGCAAAATGCGCCTCGTGCAGCAAACGACCCGGCACCCCGGATGCGCGTTTGGCATGAGACGCACTCGACACAGAGCCTGCCCAATCTTAGACGACTGTCAGGCGCCAGCGCCCCTTGAGACGGCGGGCTTTGAGAACCTTCCGTCCCGCCTTCGAGCTCATCCGCTTCATAAAGCCATGTTCGCGCTTCCGCGGAATGCGCTTTGGCTGCCAGGTTCGCTTCATATCGGTTGTATCGTACCCTTTCCACGAGATATGCTGAATTATTATACCCGCGCGGCTTCGTGCCTGTCAATCACGGGCGGGACCGGCCCAACGTGTTGCTGATGCGTTATTCAGGCGCGTTTGGCCCGCTTCATAGCCCGCAGAATCAGCGCGCGATACTTCGCGTCGTCATTCTGCCCCGCCAGCTTGCCCGACGGATCGAGCTTGTGCTCCCGGACGATGGCGCGCAACGTCCCCAGCCGCAAATCCGCTAAGGCGGCGCGCAGACCGTCCTCACCCAATTGCTCGCGTAGCGCAAAGGGGTCGGGAATGCCTGTGCCAAGCGCCGGAGCCGCGCCGGTGACCAGCCGCGGCTTGAACGCTTTGCCCGCGCGCCGTGCTGGCTGTGTTGCCTGTGTTGCCTGTGTTGCCTGTGTTGCCGGTGATGGCTCCTCGCTCGTGGCATCTGGTGCGACATTCGCGGCTGCGGGTGGCGTAGCGTTGACCGGCGCGCGCATCGCGCCCGCGACCCGACGCGCCAGCGCGGGATCGCGCTCCAGCTCGGTCGCCATCGCCCGCAACGCACGCACCAGCTCCTCCGGGCTGAGCGTCTCCCCGAAGTCAGACGATGTATCCGCCTGCGCGGTCACTGACGGCGGCTTCTGCGCGGACTTTCGCGATTGTCTGGCGGGCATGATGACCTCCACTCCTGGCGCTGCCCCCTCCCCTAACCCCGGCCTGCGGCCCGCTGCCGCTCCGCGCGTCCGTCCCCCACAGGGAGAGGGGAACCATATGCAGCCTGCCTGTATTCGCGCAGAGCGACTCTGGAAAACCCCTCCATTAAAGGGAAGAGTGGCCGATGGGCCGGGAGGAGTGACTCAAGGACCGAGATTTCCCTGTGTCATGCGTGTCGGCGCTCGTGGCCGCGTGCATGGGCGGAGGCCAGCTTTTTCACCTCGCGGGCAAGCTGCGCATAGGCCTGGCCGCCGCTGCTGGCAGGCGCGTAGCTCAGCACGCTCTCATTCGCCCGGTGTGCCTTCTCCAGATCGAGATTCTTGGGGATGCGCGTCTCCAGCAGCCGCCCCTCGAACTTCTTCTCCAGCAGGCTCCAGGTCTCGCGTGAGGTCGTCGTGTCTTCGTAGAAGGTGGCGAAGACGCCGAGAATCTCCAGGTTGGGCAGATTCAGCCCGTCGCGCAGGTCGTCGATGGTGGACTCCAGCTTGTCCATGCCGATGACACTGAACTCGGTCAGCCCGATGGGTATCAGCACATCGGTCGCGGCGGCCAGCGCGTTCTGTGTGAGCACACCGAGCGACGGCGGCGTATCAATGATGATGTAGTCGTAGTCCAGCCCAGAGAGCGCCCGCGCCAGCCGAAACTCGCGCCCCGGACGCGCCGCCAGCTCAACGTCCGCGTGTTGCAGGCGGCCGTCGGAAGGCACAATCCAGACATTCTCTTCGTTGGTCTGCCAGAGGACGGTATCAAGCTGGCGATTGCCGACCAGCACATCGTAGACTGACGGCACTGGATGCACGCGCCCGGTCAGCGCATAGGTCGCGTTGGCCTGCCCATCCAGATCGATCACCAGCACGCGCTGGTTGAGGCGCGCCAGGCCAGCGGCAAGGTTGACGGCGGTCGTCGTCTTGCCGACGCCACCTTTATTGTTGGCGATACAGATCGCGGTCATAGGCGGTCCTCCAGGGCGGAAGCGTCTCGCTGGCGCGCGGGATAGCTCCGGCGCCGGGCGCCAGTGTAGCATGCGGGAGACGGGCCGTCAAAGCCAGGCGACCATTCGGCCACTGTTCCCCGCTTTTTCTGGTACAATGCAGCTAACGGGACTATCCACTGGCACTCTGACGCATGGATGCGCTGAATCGTGGAGGCGTTCAGCACAGGAGAACGGTCCTATGACGGAGTCAGAAGGAAGGGTCACGACCCAGGCGACACAGACACAGGCGGCTCAGGCGGATCAGGCGACGCAAACGGGCGGCATGCGCGCGATCACCGTCGCGCGGCTCTATGGCAGCGGTGGCGGCGAGGTCGCGCGGCGGGTGGCGAAGCGGCTGGGCTGGCGGCTGATTGACCACGAGGTTATCGTCCAGGTGGCGTACGAGCTGCATATCTCCGAGGAAGAGGCCGAAGACCTTGACGAACATACCGAGGGCTTCATTTTGCGCGCGCTCAACAGTATGTCGCTGATGTATCCAAGCATGGTCGAGAATGTGCCGCCCTCACCTTCGCCCGCCACACGCGAGCGGCTCTATCAGAATGCGCTGCATCGGGTGATCGAGCTGGCGGTCGAAGAGGGCCAGTCGGTGATCGTTGGCCGGGGCGCAGGCACGCTGCTCGAGAGTCGGCGCGACGTGTTGCGAGCGTTTGTTATCGCGCCGTTGGAGCAGCGGGTCGCCTATGTGGCGCGGCGCGAGGGGCTGGACGAAGCGAACGCCCGCAAGCGCATTACGTTGAAAGATAATGGCCGCAGGCGCTACGTGCAGTCGCAGTACCATCTCCAGCCTGACGACCCCGTGCGCTATGACGTGACGATCAATACCGCGATTCTCTCGCTCGACGCGGCGGCGGAGCTGATCTGCCATACGCTCGCATATAAAGCCGAACGGCTGGCAGAGCCAGAGTCGGAGCTTGGCCCGTCCTCGGGCATGGGGCTCTACCCCGGCGAGGCCGAAGATGTGGCCGCGCCCGAACAGCCAGCGGATGCGGAGCAGGCTGGCGGAGGGGGTACGGGCGGTTAAAACCGCGCCTGGACGGCCTGCGGCCACGAAGTCCGCCTGCGCGGACTAGCCAGACCTGCTCAATGAGCCAAATCCCAATGGCTCGCAGTAGTCTCATCTAGGAATTATACTGGTTTCGCATTGGATGTTGCCATTGGGTCCACCGCCCCCTTTCAGGGAGAGGGGAATCCAGAACCAGAACACGCGTCTGGCATGCTGGCTTCTGCTTCTGGCTCCCCGCCCCGCGTCGGTGAGGGTGCTGGGGGAGAGGGTCTGGGCCAATGACCTCAACACAAGCGGTTTGAGCCGCGGAGCTTCAGCCTGCGGCCCCCGGAACACATGTTGCCGAATTACTCTGCCGCCGCCGTGCCGAGCATCTCGGAGGCCGTGCCACCAATCGCCGCCACATCGCGCGCGTAGAAGCGGCTGCCCCAGATGCCGACGACGCCCGACGCCACCAGCGCTAGCGGGCAGGTCAGCAACATTGCCAGCCCAACCTGCTTCCCGCCTAGCGCCCCTTCCAAAGCCTGAGCAATTGCACCGATGAGCACCGCTGCATACACGTCACCACACAGATGCGCCAGCGTTAATTCAGTACCACCTGCCGCGCCACGCTCAGCCGCAGGCACTACATCCAGCAAGGCTGCACTCACCGGGCCATTGTAAATGTTGAGGAAGAACGCCGCCAGCAACGCGAAGACCGTGAAGATACTGAGGCCAATCGTAAGTTGCGTATGCACGCTCGCTTCAGTGAAGAATGCCAACTGTCGTAATACCATCGGCGCTCCCACCGCCCCGATCACGAAGGGCGCAGCCAACAGGAAGCCAAGGCCACCTGCCAGCACGCGCGCACCCGCGTGGCGTCGGCTCAAACGCCCGGCCCATGCGCTCCCGGCTAGATTTCCCAGAATACCACCCAGCAGTATCACAGCGCCTGCCAGGAATGAGACCATCCCCGGCGAGAGACCTTCTTGCGGATAGTAACTGCCCACACTTCCATATGTGTCACTCAAATATATGACTAGCCAGGACGTAACACCTGTCAGCGCGAAGAAACCGAGCGCATGCAACGCGACAATCACCCGAAAGCTCGGGATGCGCAAATAGGCCGCCAGACGCTGGAAAAACGTTCGACTCCCTTCACCAGCCAGATGCTCGGCAGGCGGATCGTCCTCGTGCCGCGTCTTCTCACGGGTGCGCCAGACAAGGAATGCGAAGATCAGACCAGGAATGCCCGTGAAGAAGAAGGCATAGTGCCATTTATCGGGAGAATTGAATGCTGTGGCCACCAGAAAGCCCACGCCAGCGCCGATCAAGGCGCCTACACTCCAACGCGCGATAATACTGGCGCGACGCGGAGGAGGATAGTATGCGGCAAGCATTGGAGTTCCAGCGGGGTAGTAGCTGCCCTCGCCAACGCCGAGAAATGTCCGCACGGTAAGCATGAGGGGGAAGCTTCGCGCCAATCCGGTCAACGCCGTCGCCACACTCCAGACGGCCACGCCCAATCCCACTATCGTTTTGCGGGCGATTTTGTCAGCCAGGAAACCCAATGGCAGTGCGACGATGGTATAGACCAATAGGAACGCGCTGGTGAGGAGTCCCATCTGAAATTCGTTGAAATGCAAGTCCCGCTGAATGGTGTCGCTGAGGCCGGTGAAGATCCAGCGGTCGAGATAATTGAGGAAGTTGATAACGAACATCAACCAGAAGATGTAGGCGGCATAGCGTCCCGCGCGGGCCATAGCGCCCGGCGCCGCTGACTGGCTGGCTGGCTGCGACGAAACCTGGCTCACGGCGTGCTCCTTTGCATCAAGCGTGTCGTGACCGCGTGAGCCACCCGCACATGCGCTTTTGACGCCGCGAAAGGCTGGCACTGCGCCGTCTAGTTAGCGCATCATAACATGGCGTCTAGTGCCGTACAAGCACGAGATTCACGGCTGCATCGCGCTCGGAGCTATACCTGGGACGCCGATGTGTGGTAAATTACCACCACATCACGAACAGGCTTGCGTTAATTCCACCTGGCTGGTTTTCTGGCGTTCCAGCCTACTGGACGCGTGGATAGGCATTGTCTCCGCAGAAATACCGCCTTTACAGCGCGCCAGATGAGCGGTATCATTCTGTATAGTATGGAAGAACTAAGAAGCGATTCGTGGACCGTCGCAGCACACCGAGCAGCAGCCTGCATCAAGCGTGCATTGCCCTGCATACGATTACGATAGCGACGGAGGAGAAGAGACATGGCACGGCGAAGCGCGCTGGCAGA
>Ga0070664_100005294_pt1 | contig 10349 bp, 16 predicted proteins | sample KBSC73metaG_FD_65863 | JGI IMG/M metagenome (GOLD analysis project Ga0070664, IMG submission 65863) | Corn rhizosphere microbial communities from Kellogg Biological Station, Michigan, USA - KBS C7-3 metaG | ecosystem: Host-associated > Plants > Roots > Rhizosphere > Soil ... | reverse complement strand
ACGCCGAGGGGCAGGAGCACGGTCTCGTAGAAGCGCTCCGACGCCTCGCGGTCGCCGACGCGAATGGTGACGTGGTCGAACACCTACTCCTCCTGGTCGCGAATGGCCGTGCGGGGCGCGTCGAGGATGATGCGGCGCCGCCGGAGCCCCTCGAGCCGCGACTCCTGGTCGGCGAGCTCGATCAGGGTGGCGTACGCGTCGCGGTGGCCGATGGTCAGCGTGTGGCCGGCCATGTCGGCGGGCCGGCCGTCGATCTCGCAGCGCATCCCGCCGAAGCTCAGCCCGACGTCGAGGCGCAGCATGCTGTCGTTGCCGGCGAGCAGCGGCGGCGTGCACCCGCCGTGGGACTCGAGCGGCGTGACCACCATCCCGTGCGCGCCCGGGGCGAGGATCGGGCCGCCCGCGGCCATGCTGTACGCGCTCGACCCCAGCGACGTCGCCACCACGGCGCCGTCGCCGGCCACGCGTGCGTAGAGGTCGTCGTCGACGCTGATGGCGACGAGGATCTGGCCGGGGCCGGCGCGGACCACGGCGACGTCGTTGACGGCGACACCGACCGGCCGATCGTTGGCGATGACCTCGAGGCCGGGGACCGGCTGGGCGGTGAAGCGGCCGGCCTCGACCTGGTCGAGCGCGTCGACGACCGCGCCGGCCTGCACCGAGGTCAGCATGCCGATGCTGCCGCAGGCCACGGCGAGTACCGGGCGCGACGCGTCCGCCCCGGCGTGCAGGGCGTGCAGCGCGGTGCCGTCGCCGCCGACGGCGAGCAGGAAGTCGCAGTCCGCGGCGTCGACCGGGTCGACCATGGCGCGCGCCTGGCCGACGATCGGCACCTGTCCGACGGCGACGCCGTGCGCGGAGGCCCAGTCGAGGATCGCCTGCACGACGCCCTCGATGTTTCGCGTCGGGTGCACGACCAGCCCCAGTTGGCGCAGCGCGGACATCGGCCGGCGGCAGTCTGCCACGCCGGCGCCCGCGTAGGCTTGGCGCCGTGCCGGGGGAATACACGATCGCCGGGGGGCTGGCCGACGCGCAGCGGCTCGCACGCCAAGCCCACGTCATGGCGGACGCCACCCAGCGGTTCCTCGACAGCGTCGGGCTCACGACCGGGTGGTCCTGCCTCGACGTGGGCTGTGGCGACGGGCAGGTGACGATCGCGATGGCGCGGGCCGCGGGCCCGGACGCACGGGTGGTCGGCGTCGACGTCGACGCGGACGCGCTCGACGTCGCGCGCTCGGCGGCGGCGCAGGCCGGCGTGACGGCCGAGTTCGTCGACGACGACGCGGCCCATCCGCTCGGGACCGGCGCCTTCGTCCTCGCCTACGCACGCCTGGTCCTCAGCCACCTCGTCGACCCGTCCGCGGTCGTGCGGGCGATGGCCGCCGAGGTGCGACCGGGCGGTGTCGTGGCCGTCGAGGACCTGTTCACCGGGACGCTGCGCAGCGAACCACCGGCGTCCGCGCTCGACCGCCTGCAGGACGTCTACAGCGCCACCGTCCGCTTCCACGGCGGCGACCCGACCATCGGGCCGCGGCTGCCGGCGCTGCTGGCCGCCGCCGGGCTCACCGACGTGCGCCAGGACACCGTCGCCAACCGGATGGAGACGGTCGACGACAAGCTCTTCCTGGCCCAGCTCGTGCGCAACATGCGCGCGTCGATCCTCGAGGCGGCGGCGGCAACCGCCGCCGAGATCGATGCGCTCGAGGCCGACGTGGCCGCCGCCGCACGCGACCCGGCCACGACGTTCGTCCAGGCCCGCATCCACCAGGTGGCCGGCCGCCGGCCGCCGGGCTGAGGGTGATGGCGCCGGACGCGGCGGCGATCGTGCGGGCGAGCTTCGACGCCCGGACCCTTGCGGAGGGGGCGTCGTACGGGCACGACGACGTCGAGTACCACGAGGATCCGCTGTGGCCCGGCTCGGGCACGTACCAGGGGGAGGACGACAAGCTCCGCTACATGCGGGCCTTCTACGACCCGGACGAGGCACTGCGGGCCGCCGGGCTGGGCTAGGTCTGTCGCCGATACGACACCGCGTGTGTCGCGTGCGCGACAGACGGAGTGTCACCCCGATGAAAGCCTGCTTCCCACAACGCGAGGGAGAAATGGGGAGCAAGGTGTTCAACAGAGGACTCATCAAACCGGCCGTGGTCGCGGCCCTGGCCGCGCTCAGCGTCGCCGCGATTCCGGCGACCGGCGCGCAGGCCGCCGTCAAGAAGCTCGTGAAGATCGACTACTGCAACCCGGCGTTCGCCGACCAGCAGGTCACGCCGCGGATGAACCCGGACTCGTCCGAGCTGTCGGTGAACTGCCTGGTCAACCGGGCCCGGGTCGCCAACGGCGTGCCGCCGCTCACACGGGGGCCCGGCCACGTCGAGGCCGGCCGCTACATCTACCCGCCGCTGCGGCAATCGGCCACCGCCCACGCCAAGGCCTCGATCGCCGCGAAGTCGTGGAGCCTGACGCGCGGCCTCGTCAGCCATCTCAACCCCGGCACGGCGGTCCCGGGCGACGACGCTTCGCTCCAGCAGCTAGCCAACCAGCAGATCGACCAGCGCATCCGCGGTGCCGGCTACTGCGCCGGCGGCCACAGCTACCGGGACGCGGAGAACACGTACGCGGGCTGGGGCACCGGCGCCACCGCGCGCTCGGCGGTCAACTTCTGGCTCAACGATCCGCCGCACCGCGCCGTGCTGCTCGACCCGAACCTGCGCGAGCACGGTGTCGGCGTCGTCGCCGGCTCGCCCTTCCCGGGCGTCGCCGACACCGGAGCGGCCGCGTTCGTCGAGGATCTCGGCGCCTGCAGCTGATCGCTTCACCCGGCACCCGAGGGAGGTCCAGGAGGGCCCGGCACGATGCCGGGCCCTTCCGCTGCCTACAGCCGCAGGGGATCGGCGTCGAACCCGGCGAGCGCGCGGTGAAGCAGCGCGTCGGCGGTGTCGACGTCCTCGAGCCAGTCGAAGGTGACGCTCTTGGCCGAGTGCAGCTCCACCCCGGCCGCCTCCATGCGCGCCAGGCCGTGGCCGTGGTCGGCGGCGCGCTGCGTGTAGGCCGCGTCCACCGGCACGACGACCCGGTAGCCGTCGTCGGCCAGCACCACCGCCGACTGGGCTACGCAGACGTCGGTCTCGAAGCCGGCCAGCACGACGGTTCGGCGTCCCGTCGCCTCCAGCGCCATCAGCGCCGCCGGACAGCCGGTCAGCGCGAACGTCGACTTGGGCACAACCGGCGCGCCCTCGGGCAGGCACGCCTTGACGCGCGGGTGGGTCTTCCCCTCGCGCTGCGGTGCTTCCTCGGTGGCGACCGCGGGCACGTCGAGCAGCGTCGCGATCCGTGCGAGCCACGCGATCCGCTCGACCGTGTGCGCCGCGGCCCTGCGGTCGTCGTCGCTCATCGCGGGGTGGGCGACGAAGCCCGGCTGGGTGTCGACCACGACGAGGACGCTGTCAGCGCGCCGGACCAGGGGCATCCGCGGACCTTACGGCGATCGTCGCTTCGCTACGGTCCGCGGTCGTGTGCTTCGCCTTCGACGCGTCCCCGCCTGGTCTCCCCGCCGGCCTCGCTCTCGCGCCCATGGCGGGCGGCGCCGGCGCCGAGCGGCTGCGGCTTATCTCGACCGACGAGGAGACCAGCTTCGACGTCGCCCTGGCCGCGTCGCCGGGCTCGGACCGCAGCGGCGTCCTGATCCTCCCCGACGTCCGCGGCCTGTATCCGTTCTACGTCGAGCTGGCCGAGCGCTTCGCCCAGGCCGGCCATCCGGCCATCGCCATGGACTACTTCGGCCGTACCGCACTGGACGAGGAACGCGGCGAGGACTTCGCGCACATGCCGCACGTCGAGCGGACCACGGTCGACCAGATCCAGGCCGATGCCCTGGCGGCGCGCCGCGCGCTCGTCGACCACACCGGCGAACGCCCGGTCTACGCGGTCGGGTTCTGCTTCGGCGGCATGCAGGCGTTCCTGGCCGCCACCAGCGCCGAGCTCGACTTCGACGGCGTGGTTGGCTTCTACGGCGCCCTCGACGGTTCCAAGCGCGGCTTTCCGTCGCCGCCCGACGTGGTCGGCGAGATGCGCTGCCCGGTCCTTGGCCTGTTCGGCGGCGCGGACCAGGCCATCTCGCGCGAGCAGGTCGCAGCCTTCGACCAGGCCATGGACGACGCGGGCGTCGAGCACGAGGTCGTGGTCTACCCCGACGCCCCGCACTCGTTCTTCGACCGCCGCTACGAGGACCACGCGGAAGCCAGCGCCGACGCATGGCGCCGCACCTTGCGCTTCATCGAGGGTTAGTAGCCCCCCCAGGCGATCCGCACAGAGTCAGCAGCCCGAGGCTGTCGCGGGCTAAGCGTGCGCTCACCGCAGCGGCGTCGCTTCGGGATACTGGGGGGACGATGTCGCAGGAGAACGTGGATGTCGTGAAGCGGGCAAACGCCCTGCTCAATCGAGGCGACTGGGACGAGATGGCCTTGCTGTGGCACCCGCACATCGTGTTCCGCGATTTGCGCAATGCGGCTGACACCCAGCAGACGCTCGAGGGGTCCCAGTCAGTGCGTGCCTTGCTCGCTCAGTGGAGCGAAGTGTTCGACGATTTCGGCGTCGAGATCCATGAGTACGTGGACACCCACGCCTACGTGGTCTGCGACAGCCGGTGGTATGCCAGGGGCAAGCAGAGTCAAATGCCCGTTGACGTGGGTCAGACCGATGTCTACGAGTTGCGTGACGGCAAGATCATCTCGGTGACGCTCGGCTACGCCAATGCTGCAGAGGCCCTCGAAGCCGTGGGGCTGCGGGAGTAGGACCGCGGCCCGCGCGCCGAGGCCCTCGCATGAATGCCCTCAGCTTTCCAGGCCAATCCGCCGGTCGAACCCCGCCGGCGCGTGGATGTTCAGCATCCGCACGGGGACCGCGCCGTCGTTGCGGAAGCCGTGCTCGACGCCCGAGGGCGCGAGCACGAAGGTTCCCGGCGGCGCCACCACCGAGCGGTCGCCGAAGGTGAAGGTCATCTCGCCCTCGACGATGTAGAAGGCGTCGTCCTCGCCGTCGTGCACGTGCTGCTCGAGCACGCGCCCGACAGCGATTTCGATGATCCCGAACGTGAACCGCGGCGTGTCGACCGTGCGCGCGAGGAACTCCACGTTCCCCACGCGATGGCCCTTGCCGGGCGGGACGACGACGGGCTCAGGGGCCATGACGTCAGCGCGACCGCGGCGCCATCGGCGGGCCGATGATGTCCGCGTTGAACTCCTCGCTGACCCGCTTGAGCAGCGGTACGTCCGGCGGGGTCTCGGGCGGCAGCCCGGCGTACTCCGCCGGCTGGCCGGCGGCCACGAAGAACCGCTCGAACCCGCCCGGGGTGCACATGGACAGGAACCGCGCCGGCCCCTCCTCGACCACGAACGTGTGCGGCGCGCCGCGCGGGATGAACACGCACGAGCCCGGCCGGGCCGCGATCGTGTCGTCGCCGCAGCGGAAGGTCAGCTCGCCCTCGAGCACGTAGAAGGTCTCGTCCTCGCCGTGCTGGATGTGCAGCGGCGGCGACGCGCCCACGGGCGCGAGCGCCTCGACGAGCCCGTAGGCGCCGCCGGTCGTCTCCGCCGTCGCCTTCACGGTCATGAGGTTGTTGGTGAACCAGACGAGGTCGCCCTCGCCGGCGTGCACTGCGCGAGCCGCTTGCGTCATACCGTCGACCGACATTGTGCGTCCTTTTCGTCCGCGGGACAGGAGATCTGATATTGAGACTTGAGTCTCACTACGAGCCGACTGTATCATCACCGGCCATGGCGCCGCAAGACCACCCCCCGACACGGACCCGCGACCGCCAGACCCGCCGCACCAAGCGCGCGCTGCTGGCCGCCGCCGACGAGCTCTTCGCTGAGGGCCGCGTGCCCACCGTCGCGGAGGTGGCGGAACGCGCCGACGTCGGGCGCGCGACCGCCTATCGCTACTTCCCCACGCAGGAGGCGCTGCTGCTGGAGACCACGTTCCTGGGCGACAGCGAGCCCATGCGCGCCCTGCCCGAGCTCGCCAACCAGATCGAGGACCCGGCCGAGCGCGTCGCCGAGGCCGTGCGCCGCGGCGCGGAGTGGACGCTCGGCCGCGAGGCACGCCTGCGCGCGATCCTGCGCATGTCGCTCGAGCCCGAGGCCGGCGCGGACCGCCCGGCCCGCCGCCGCGGCTACATCGCCCAGCTGCTGGCCTCGGTCAAGGACGACCTCGACCCGGAGGCCTACGAGCGGCTCGCCGGCTCGCTCACCCTCCTGTTCGGCATCGACCCGATCGTCTCGCTGCGCGACAACGGGGATGTGGCGCCGCAGCGCATCCCCGACGTCCTCGGCTGGGCCGCCTACGCGCTCGTGCGCGCCGCGCTCAGCGAGCCCGGTAGCGCACGTAGACCACGCGCGAGCCGAAGGTCCGTGTCTCGACGAGCTCGAGGCTGATCCGCTCCTCCAGCGGCGGAAAGAACGGCGTGCCGCCGCCCAGAATGATCGGGCGGACGAACTGCCGGTACTCGTCCACCAGACCGTGCGGGATCAGCGACGCCGCCAGGCCGGCGCCGCCGACGGCGAGGTCGGCGTCCTCCTCGGCCTTGAGCCGCCGGACCTCTTCGACGACGTTCTCGCCCGCTAGCCGGGCGTTGCCCTCCACTCGCTCCAAGGTCGTCGAGAAGACGACCTTGGGCTGCGCCCGCCAGATCTCGGCGAACTCGACCACCTCGGGGCTGGCCCCCGGCTGCTGGTCGAGGGTCTCCCACACGCGCATCTCCTCGTAGAGCCTGCGACCGTACAGCTGCACCCTGGTGCCGCGCGCCTGGTCGTTGTGGAACCGGTGCAGCTCGGCGTCAGGGGCGGTCCAGTCGATCGACCCGCTGCGGTCGGCGATGAACCCGTCGAACGACACGGTCATCGAATAGATCAGCTTCCCCACACGCGCCTCCTGAGCGATCGTTTCCGGGCGTAGTGACCGGCCGCACGCCTGGAACTCATCGGTCAGCGGCGCAGGAGCTCGGCCTGGAGCTCGCGCAGCTCGGGCGCCGGCGCGGCGCCGAGCTCATCGCGCAGCCGCGTGCGCAGGTCCTCGTAGACCCGGAGCGCTTCGGCCCCGTTGCCGCGCGCGACGAGGATCCGCATGAGGAGGACGTGGGCGTGCTCGCGGAACGGCGCCGCGGCGACGAGCTCGCGGGCACAGCGCTCGCCCGGCGCGAGCTCGGTACCGCCGACCCCGAGCGCCACCGCCGTGTAGCACTCGAGCGCTGCCAGGCGGATGTCCTCGAGCCGGCGACGGTGCTCCTCGGCCCAGGGCAGGTCCTCGCCGGGCAGGAATCCGCGCCGCGCCGTGAACAGGGCCACGAGCGACGGCCCCCAGCCACGGGCCCAATCCTCCTGGGTGACGGCGGCCTCGGCGCGGTGGATGGCCTCCTCGGCCGCCTCGAGGTCGACCCACGCGTCGGCCGGGAGCCGGAGCCGGATCTCGCCCCGGCCGTCGAGCACGCCGGGGCCGAGCGCGGCCCGCAGCCGGGAGAGCAGGGCGCTCAGCGAGGCATCGGCGCCGGCCGGCGCACGCCACGGCCACAGCGCCTCGACCATCTGGTCACGCCCGGTCGGCAGTGCGCGGTTGACGGCCAGGTAGGTGAAGAGGGTGCGGGCCTGCCCGCCGGGGAGCGAGCCCGTGAGATCGCGGCCGGCGAGCTGCACCGCGAGCCGTCCGCAGAGCTGGATCCGGGTCGGTGGCTTGGCGGTCAAGGTTGCTGCAAGGAGAATCGCAGAACCCTGCAACCCGGCAACCGTACGGTCGTGCCGCAAGCAAAGGAGAGGTCATGGCGAAGGTCATCCGCTGCCAGTGTGGGTTCCTCGGACAGGGCGAGACCGTGGAGGACGCGGCCGCAATGATCGAGGTGCACATGCGCACCGATCACCCCGAACTGGTCGGCAAGGTCACCCGCGAGGACCTGATCGCCATGGCCGAAGAGGCCTAAGGAGCACGATCCATGCCGCAGGTCCCCGACGGTCCCCTCGTCACCTCCGAGTGGCTCGAGGCGCATCACCAGCACCCCCGCGTCCGCATCCTCGATGTCCGCGGCCGCCATCCGAGCTCGTCCCTGCCGCACGCGAAGCGGACCGAGTACGCCCGGTCGCACCTCCCCGGCGCGACCTTCGTCGACTGGGAGCACGACTTCGTCAATGCCGGCGACCCCGTCCCGGTGCAGCTCGCCGACCCCGGCGCGTTCGCCGCGCGCGCGGGTGCGCTGGGCATCGACGCCGACGACCTCGTGGTCACCTACGACGACTACTACGGGATCTTCGCCGCCCGCGTGGCCTGGGCGTTCCGGGCCTACGGCGTGCAGGCCCGCGTGCTCGACGGCGGCTGGACGACCTGGAACGACGAGGGCCGCCCGGTGACCGCGGCGGCGCCCGACCGCCCGTCGACGGCGTTTGCCGCGCGGCCACGTCCGCTGCTGCGCCGCACCCTGGCCGAGGTCGACGACGCCTGCCGGCGCGGCGCCACGCTGGTCGACGCGCGGCCGCGCCACCTGTTCCTGGGCGAGCCCGGCACCGCGAACACCGGCCATATCCCCGGCGCCCGCTGCCTCCCGTACCAGGAGCTGGTCGACGGCGCCACCGGCCTGTGGGCCGACCCGGCCGCGGTGGCGCGGCTGAGTCGCGACGCCGGCATCGACCCCGAGCGGCCGCCGCGCGAGCTCATCGCCACCTGCGGCAGCGGGGTCTCGGCCACGGTGGCCATGCTGGCGCTCGAGCGCATCGGCATCCATTGCGACGGCGTCTACGACGGCTCGTTCAACGAGTGGAGCGCCGACGCGGACCGCCCGGTCGCCTACGGCGCTGCGGCCTGAGTCCCAGCGAGGGTCCGGTCGACCGCGTCATCCGGCCGCGCGCCGCGCCGCCAGCGCGAGCGCCTCGGTGCCGATCAGCGGGTCGAAGCGCGCGATCAGCGGCCGGACCAGCCGCAGCCCCAGCCGCCCCTGCAGGTCGGCCACCCCGACCCGCGCCTCGCTGACCACGGCCGAGTGCCCGGCGCTGTCGGGCTCCACCCAGTGCGCGATCAGGACCTTGGCCGTGCCGCCCCGGCTCCAGGCCCGGAAGGCCTCGCCGTCGCGCAGCTTCGGGTAGTCGCGCCGCAGGGTCCAGATGCGGCCGACCAGGCCGGAGAGCGAGTGACGCTCGCCCTCCTCGAGCACGGTGAACGGATCGGTGCGGAAGAGCTCGCGGAAGGTGACCTGCGCCGGCTCGCCGGGGATGCGCCAGCGCACGATCCGCCCGAGCACCCGGCACTCGGACAGCCGCACCGTTCCCAACGCGCGCCACAGGGCCTCCTGGTCGGCCCGCGCCACGCGGCGGTGAAAGGTGCGCGCGGCCGGATCGGCGAGCCACGCGTCGAGGTCGGGCGGCGCCATCGCCGAGCGGCGGAGGACTGCGACTACTCCGCCCCGACCAGCACCTCGACCAGGCCCGGGAAGCGCTGCTCGAGGTCGTCGCGCCGCAGGCTGATGCGACGCTCGGTGCCCGCCGGGCGGGTCCGGGTGAGCCCGGCCTCGCGCAGCAGGCGCAGGTGGTAGGAGCAGGTCGAGGTCGGCAGGCCCATGGACTCGCTGATCTGCCCGCATGTCGGCTCGGCCCCGGGCGCCGCGAGCTCGCGCACGAGCTGGAGCCGCAGCGGGTCGCCGACGATGCGCAGGATCGTGGCCAGGTCGAGGTCACCGGTGGCGGGGTGGTGGATCTCACGAACGTGGACTGGCATGCGTTGTCGGAGCATGCTACAACAGTATTTCCACAGGTTTGGAAATATGGAAGCGAGAGCGATGACCCGCACACGCCGCCTGACCCTCCCACCGACCGCCGCGTACGCGCTGGTAGCAGCCGTGATCGGCCTCGCGCTGTTCGCGTCGGCTACCCCCACGCCGCTGTACGACATCTACCGCGCGGACTGGCATTTCTCGACCTTCGTGCTCACGCTGGTCTACGCGGTCTACCCGATCGGCGTGCTCGCTGCGCTCCTGACCGTCGGCCGCATCTCCGACGAGCTCGGGCGCCGGCCGGTGATCGCCCTGGCGCTCGGCGGGCTGATCGTGGCCATGGTGCTGTTCACCGTCGCCGACTCGGTCGGGTGGCTGTTCGCCGCGCGCGGGTTGCAGGGCATCACCACCGGCTTGGCGCTGGGCGCCGCGGGCGCGGCCCTGCTCGACCTCCACCCGCGCCAGGACGGCCAGAAGGCCGGGCTGCTCAACGGCGTTGTGAGCGCCGGGAGCCTCGGCATCGGCGCCATCGTCGCCGCCGTGCTGGCCCAGTACGCGCCCGATCCGCTGGTGACGCCGTTCCTCGTCCTCCTGGGTCTGCTCGTGC
>Ga0070664_100005293_pt1 | contig 10351 bp, 11 predicted proteins | sample KBSC73metaG_FD_65863 | JGI IMG/M metagenome (GOLD analysis project Ga0070664, IMG submission 65863) | Corn rhizosphere microbial communities from Kellogg Biological Station, Michigan, USA - KBS C7-3 metaG | ecosystem: Host-associated > Plants > Roots > Rhizosphere > Soil ... | reverse complement strand
ACCTCTTCCGCCGATGAGCGGTGACGCCGGCGGCGTGATCGTCGTCGGGGCCGGCGTCGCCGGCCTCGCCGCCGCCAGCGAGCTCATCCGGGCCGGCGAGCGCGTCACCATCCTCGAGGCGCGCGACCGGATCGGCGGCCGGATCCACACCCACCGCGTGCCCTCACTGCCCCTCCCCATCGAGCTCGGCGCCGAGTTCATGCATGGGGAGACCGAGACACTGCGCTCCCTCGTCGCGGCGAGCGGCCTCACGAGCTGCGACGTAGGCGAGGAGCACCACGTCTTCGAGCGCGGCGCGCTCCGGCCGGTGGGCGCCTTCTGGTCGCGGGTCGGACGGATCCTGGGCGGCCTCGATTCCGGCGGCGCCGATCGCCCGGTCGAGGCCGCCCTGCACCCGCACCGGCGGTCGAAGGCGGGGCAGTGGGCGGCCCGGTACATCGAGGGCTTCCACGCCGCCGACCTCGCGCGGATGAGCGTGCGCGCGCTGGGCCGCTCCGAGAGCGGCGAAGCCAGCGGCACGAGCGGCGCGTCCCGCCTGCTCAGCGGCTACGACGCACTGGTGGCGGCACTGGCCGAACCGCTGGGAGGCGCGCTCGCCGACCTGCGGCTCCGGATGGCGGTGCGCGAGCTCCGGTGGGGACCCGGCCGGGTGACCGTGTACGCCACGGGGACGGCGGGCGGGGCGCCGGAGACCGTCACCGGGCGCGCCGCGATCGTGGCCGTGCCACTCGGCGTGCTGCAGGATCCGGAGGCTGCCTCCGGCATTCGCGTCGAGCCGGAGCCACCCGGGTGGCGCGAGGCGGGCCGTCTGCTGGCGATGGGACACGTGGTCCGGCTGGTGCTGCAGTTCCGCGAGGTCCCGTGGCCGCGCGACCTCGGCTTCCTGCACGTTCCCGGCGCGCCGATCCCGACCTGGTGGACCCCCGCGCCGATCCGGGCCCCGATGATCACCGGATGGGCCGGCGGGCCATCGGCCCGCGCGCTCCTCGGGCTCGACCGCCAGCAGCTCGCGGCGGCCGCGCTCGACGTGCTCGCGCCGGCCATCGGGGTGCCGCGCACGCGGCTCGGTGGCCTGCTGGTGGACCTCCACCACCATGACTGGTCAGGCGATCCGTGGAGCCGCGGCGCCTACAGCTACGCGCTGGTGGGAGGCGCCGACGCCTTCGCGGCGCTCGGGCAGCCGCTTGCCGGCACCCTCGCCGCCGCCGGCGAGGCCACGGCGCCCGACGGCGAGAACGGCACCGTCCCCGGCGCCATCGAGAGTGGCCGGCGGGCGGCCCGGGCGCTGCTGGCCGGCGCATGACCGCCGGCCCGGCACCGGGTCGCGTCACCCACGGCGGCGCGGACTACCGGCCCGATATCGATGGCCTCCGCGCCGTCGCCGTCATCACCGTCATCGGCTATCACGCCGGCGTGCCCGGCTTCCACGGCGGCTTCATCGGCGTTGACGTCTTCTTCGTCATCTCCGGCTTCCTCATTTCGTCCATCATCTTCCGCCAGCTCGACCAGGGGCGGTTCTCCCTCGCGCACTTCTACGAGCGGCGCGTACGGCGCATCGCGCCGGCGCTTGGCTTCCTGCTGGCGGCGTGCACCGCCGCGGCGCTGGTGCTCTTCCTCCCCAACGATCTGTGGCGCTTCTGCAAGAGCCTGGTCGCCACCCTCCTCTTCGCGTCGAACATCTACTTCTGGCGGTCATCGGGCTACTTCGACACCGCCGCCGCCACGAAGCCGCTCCTGCACACCTGGTCACTCGCGATCGAGGAGCAGTTCTACCTCGTCTTCCCGCTGGCGGCCCTCCTGGTCGCACGGTACCTGCCGCGGCGGCGCCTGGCGGTCTTCCTCGCGTGCCTCGGCCTGTCGCTGGCGGCGTGCATCATCATCACTCCGCGGTCACGCGAGAGCGGCTTCTACCTGCCGGTGACGCGCGCGTGGGAGCTGCTCGTCGGAATCGTCCTCGCCTGCCGGCCGCTGCCGGTCCGCTCTCCGGCATTGCGCGCGGCCGGGAGCGCGCTCGGACTCGCCGCGATCATCGCTGCGGCGGTCGTTTACACGCCGGCCACTTCCTTCCCCGGTGTCGCCGCCCTCCTCCCGACGCTGGGCGCGGCCCTCGTCATCGGCCTGCACACGGAAGGCGACCCGGTGACCGCGCCGCTCCTGTCCGCTCCGCCGGCTGTGCTGACGGGACGCATGTCCTATTCGCTCTACCTCTGGCACTGGCCGGTGCTCGTCTTCTTCCGCCAGCTCGCGGCGCGTGAGCCGGGCCCGGGTGAGCTGTCGCTCCTGCTGGCCGGCATCGTCGCGGTCTCGGCCTTCTCCTGGCGCTTCGTGGAGGAGCCGTGCCGGCGGCCCGCCCGGATGGGCTTCCGGCGCTTGGCGGCAGGCGCCGTCGCCGCCGGCATCGTCCTGCTGCTCGCGGGCATCGCGGGATGGCGGACGCGCGGGTTCGCCTTCCTGCAGCCCGCCGGTGTGAACGACTTCCTCGCGGGGGCGCGGGACGTCAACCCTGACCGCCACCGCTGCTTCGACCGGGGCGTACTGCTGATGGACCGACGCGCCCCCTGCCGCCTCGGTCCGGACGGGAAAACGAGGCCGGCCTTCCTCGCCTGGGGCGACAGCCACGCCAACGCCGTCATGCCGGTGCTGGGCGCGCTTGCGAGCGAGCGGGGCATCTCGGGTCTCTTCACCGGCGCCTCGGGCTGCGCGCCGCTGGTGGGCGTCCGCCGCGCCGACCGCCACGATGACTGCGCGCGGCTCGCCGATTCCGCCGTGGCGATGGTCGCGCGGCTCCGCATCCGGGATGTGCTCCTGGCGGCCTACTGGTCGGTGTACACCGAAGGGTGGGAAACGAGGCCGGCCCCGCCGGAGCCGCTGCTTCGGAATCCCGCGGGCGACGACGCTACGCCGCCACGCGAGGTGATGGCCGCCGCGATCGAGCGTACCGTGGATGCCCTGCAGGGCGCCGGCGCACGAGTCTGGATCCTGGAACAGGTGCCGTCGCAGCCTCGCGAACCGCCCACCTGGCTCGCGACGATCGTCAAGCAGGGCGGCGACGCCGCGGCGGCCGGGCGGCCGCTCGCGGAGCATCGGAGGCGGCAGGCGCCGGTGGCGGGGATCCTCCGCGCGGTCGGGGGCACCCGCGCGGTGCACCTGCTCGATCCGGCCACGATCCTCTGCACCGGCACGCTCTGCCCCGCGGCGGGCGGCGGGCGAAGCCTCTACGCCGACGACAATCACCTATCCACATGGGGCGCGATGCGACTCCGGCCGCTCTTCGCGCCCCTCTTCGACAGCATGGCGGCCGGGGTGACGGTGGAATAGGATGAAATCGCCCGTGCTGGCGGGCGGGCGCGGTACCGGCTAGGCTACATCATCCGACCAGAGTGTGGTGTTCCGCGCAGGAGCCGACATGGAATCCGTCTCCGAAGGCATCCCGCTTCCGCCGGCTGAACCGGCGATCGAGCCCGTTTCCGAGCCGGCCGCGGAACCCCGGGCCCCCGTCCACCGCCATCACTGGATCGTGCGCGTCACCCACTGGGTGAATGCGATCGCGCTCACCGGCCTCATCGCGAGCGGGCTCCAGATCTACCAGGCCTTTCCGCACTTCGGGCAGAAGGGCAAGGTCTATCCCGTCCCGAATCCGTTCGACATGTACAGCTTCCCGCGCTGGTCGCGGCTGGGCGGCTGGCTCGCCGGCGGACTGCAGTGGCATTTCGCGCTCGCGTGGGTCTTCCTCCTGAGCGGACTGCTGTATGTCGGCTACATGCTCCTTTCCGGCGAGTGGCGGACGCTCGTCTTCCGCCCGCGCGACCTGCCGCGCGCGACGCAGATGCAGCTCTACTACCTCCGCCTCAGGCGGGACCACCCACCGCAGGGAAAGCACAACGCGCTGCAGAAGGGCGCCTACACGTTCATCATCGCGCTGGGCGCGCTCAGCCTGCTCACGGGCTTCGCGATCTACAAGCCGGTCCAGCTGTGGTGGCTCACGGCGCTGTTCGGGGGATATGAGCTTGCGCGCTACTGGCACTTCGTCGCCGTCTGGCTCTTCGTGGGCTTCACCATCCTGCACGTGACGCTGGTGCTGGTGGTGGATCCGGCGTCGCTCCGCGGCATGATCACCGGCTGGTATCGCGGGAGGTTTCCGAGCCATGGCGCGTGACCCCGGCGGTGTGACCCGGCGCGACTTCCTCAGGCTCGGCCTGCTGGCCGGATCCGCCGCGGCGGCCGGCTGCGCGTGGGACGGCGGGCATCTCCTGCGCCCACGGCTCGCGGCCGTCAGCCGGTTCAACGACTGGGTGGGCGAGCACGTCTTCCTCTCCGGCGGCCGCCTCGCGCCGGAATGGCCGGTGTCGGCGCGCAGCGCGGCGATGCCCAACTATCACGTCGCCGACTCGACGCCGCTGCTCGACGATCCCTCGGCGTGGGCCCTGACGGTGGCCGGGCTCGCCCGGAAGCCGATGCGGCTCACCCTTCCCATGCTGCAGGCCCTCCCGCGGGTGACGTACACCGTGCCGCATCACTGCGTCGAGGGATGGACTACCGTCGCAACGTGGACCGGCGCACCGGTGCGCGCCGTCGCGGCGCTCGCGGAGCCGACCGGCGAGGCCCGCTACCTCCGCTTCGATTCCTTCGACCGCACGGCGCAGGGTGTTCCCTATTACAACGGGTGGGACCTCAAGAGCGCCATGCACCCGCAGACGATCCTGGCGTACGCCTTCAACGACCGCCCGCTCATGCCGGAGCACGGCGCGCCGGTCCGCCTCTATTCACCCAACAAGCTCGGCTACAAGCTCACCAAATACCTCACCGCGATGACCTTCACCCGTGAACGGCCGGGCGGCTTCTGGGAGGACCAGGGCTACCCATGGCTCGGCGGCGTCTGATGTCGTGGTGAGCCGCGCCCGATTCCTCGGCACCGGCATGGCGGTGCCGGACCGCGTCGTCACCAACGACGACCTGAGCGGACGGATGGAGACGAGCGACGAGTGGATCCGCACCCGCACCGGGATCGAGGAGCGGCGCTGGGTCGTGGAGGGCGAAACCGGGGCCGACCTGGCGCTCGCGGCGAGCCGCCGGGCCCTCGCCATGGCGTCGCTCGAGCCGTCGGCGGTGGATGCGATCGTCTACGCGACCTCGACGCCGGACCATTTTGCCCCCGGCAACGGGGTCTTCCTTCAGCGCATGCTCGGCGCCGGCGCCATTCCGGCCCTCGACATCCGGACGCAGTGCAGCGGCTTCGTGTACGCCCTGTCGGTCGCCGATGCGTGGATCCGCTCGGGGATGTATCGCAACGTTCTCGTGGTCGGCGCCGAGGTGCAGTCCACCGGGATGGACGTGACGACCCGGGGCCGGAACACCGCCGTGATCTTTGCCGACGGCGCCGGGGCCGCCGTGCTGGGGCCGAGTGACGACCCCGGTCATGGCATCCTCGCGATCGATCTTCATTCGGACGGGACGCACGCGGAAAAGCTGTGGGTGGACGCGCCCGGGTCGATGTATCACCCGCGCGTGTCGGAGTCACAGCTCCGGGAGGGTCGGCACTTCCTGGCGATGGACGGGAAGGAAGTCTTCCGGCACGCGGTGGCGCGCATGCCGGAGTCGGTCCGTGCGGCGCTGGCCGCGGCGGGGGCGGCGCCAACGGAGCTGTCGCTCCTCATTCCCCATCAGGCCAATCTGCGGATTTCGGAGATGGTCCAGCGGAACCTGGGGCTCGATGACGCCCAGGTGTACAACAACATCCAGCGTTACGGGAACACTACCGCGGCGACCATTCCCATCGCGCTGGACGAGTGCGTCCGGGCCGGGCGCATCCGCCCGGGCGACTTGGTCGTGCTCACTGCCTTCGGCTCGGGATTTCTCTGGGGCAGCGCGGCGGTCCGCTGGTGACCGCCGCGCCCGCGCCGGGGGCTCAGGACGCCGCCTCCAGCGGGTACTTCCTCCAGTAGTACTCGGCCCTGCGCGTCGCGTGGGCGCGGTACAGCTGCTCCTCGTCGTCCTCCACGTCGTGCACGAACAGGTGGAGCGACCCCGGCCACAGCGTTGCCTGCAGCGACCAGTTGCAGCTGGGCGCGTGCAGCACCCATTGCAGCGCGCCCCCGCCAGCATCGGTGAGGTGGATCTCGCTCGCGCGCTCGAGGGGAACGCTCGCCGGGATGCCGGCCAGGGCCGCCTCCACCGGGTCCCAGTTCAGCTCGGCATCGGCCCACGAGTTGAACAGCACTTTCCCATGCACCGCCGCCTCGCCGTCCGGCGCCTCCAGCTCGGCGTCCCACTCGCCCAGGAGGTCCCAGGCATGATCCATCGGCCCGATGTTCGGCACCTCCACTGTCGGATGTCGTGGCATGTGCACTCCTTCCTGTCGCGGGGCCGGGCGACCCGGGTGCGCTACCCGGAACTGAATCTTCCAAGCCCACGTTTCGTACTGTAACGCACCGTCGTCCCCTTGCCCCTCGTGAGGCCTGCTATGTTCGATGCCCTATTCGCCACCGTCGCCCTGGCCGGATCCCTCATTGCCGGGGTCGGCGGCTACCTGATCTCGCGCAACTTCGTCCGCCGGCGCCTCCGGTTCGTCGACGCGATCCAGTCGCCCATGGCGCCCCTGATCGCCGGCGGAGCCGCCTTCCTGCTGGCGTGGCCCCTCACCCTCCTGCCGCTGGTGACCATGTCCGTGGCCATCCTGTTCGGGTTGGGGTGCGGTCTCGGGACGGCAAGCGGCGTCCGCGCCCTTCGCCGGGGCGAGTGGCAGACCCATCGCCTGCGTCCCTGAACCAGTGTAGCGCCCTCCGCCGATCCGCCCCGTTGCGTACGTCACAAATCCGGGGCGGATCGGGCTATCTTTGCGCATGGCGAACATCACCTGCGTGCGCTGCGGCGAGACCCGCGGCCAGATGCCCTTCCGCCCCTTCCCCAACGAGCTCGGTCGCCGCGCCTACGAGGAAATCTGCAACGTCTGCTGGGCGGAATGGCTCAAGCTCCAGCAGCAGCTGATCAACCACTACGGCCTCAACCTCCGCGACGAGCGCTCGAAGGAGTTCCTGTTCGGCCAGATGGAGCAGTTCCTCTTCGGTACGCCCACCGCCTGATCAGAAGGTCCGCCCCACACTCAGGATGAGGTCGATGCCGGGATCCCCGGGGCCCAGGTCCTCGGTAAGCCCGACGTGCCATTCGCGTCCGTCCGCGCCGCGCGCGAGCCAGCCGAAGTCGGCGGTCAGCTCGTGGCGGTCGAGCGAGCGGAGGTCCGTGCCACGGTAGTACGGCGAATGCCAGAAGAAGGAGCCGTACACCGACTGCGCGCCGAACAGCCGGATGGCGACGCCGGTGGATGCGGAGGCGAAGAGCGTCCGCTGCCAGGGTGCGAGCGCCCCATGCCGGGGAGTCGCTCCGGTGCCGAAGGTTCCCTCGAACTGGAGCCGAGAGGAAATCTCCTGGTGGACGGTGTGCACCAGGGCGACCGACGGGACTCCCCGCCCGAGCCCGCCCGTGGCAGTGGGCAGGGTGACCGAGAACGCCGACTGCAGCGACTCGCCGTGGCGGATTCCGACGGTCATGCGGGTGTCCGCCAAGGCCAGCGCGACGGGGGTTCGCTCCACGTCCACGCCCGGGAGGATGAACCGCCACGCGAACTCGTTGCGCGGGCGGGCGGTGCGCTCGGGCTGCCGGAAACCGATCACCCGGTGATACCACACGAAGAAGCCGTCGGCGAATCCGGCATAGGTGCCGGTGACGCCGGTCTCGAGGGCCACGAAGCCCCGGGTGCCCAGGTCCCGACTCGCGCCGAACGACACGCGGAGCGCCTCCGCGTCGAGCAGGTAGGAGCTGGTTCCGTGGGTGTCGGACTCGATCGCGTTGCCGTAGGCCAGCCCCAGCCGCAGCTGCCATCCGCCGCGCGGATCGAAGGCGCGGTACGGCTGGGCGTAGAGCGCCGTGCGAATGGCGCTGGTGGGGTTGAGAGGTTCGTGGAACGGCAGCTGGGCGCGGAGCGCCGGGACGAGCGCCATGGCGCCGGCAAGGCAAGCCAGAGTCTTCACGCGGCTCCGGTGCTGGAGTGGGGTTGCGCCGGAACCTAGCGCCGCCGGGTCCACACGCGAAGAGGGGCGGCCGGTGCCTCCGGCCGCCCCTCCCGTACTGCCATCCCGCGATGGTCAGGGAACCGTGGTGCCCCGCCGGCCGACGAAGAGCCGGTAGATGAACAGGAGAATCATGGCGCCGATGATCGAGGCGATGATTCCCGGTCCCGAGCCGGGCGTGCTGTACCAGCCGAGCGCGCGGCCGAGGAACCCGGCGATGAAGGCGCCGGCGACGCCGAGGAGCATGGTGATGAAAATCCCGCCCGGATCGCGGCCGGGCATGAGGAACTTCGCGATCGCGCCCACCACCAGACCGATGATCAGGGTCCACAGAATGTTCATTGCATCCTCCAGTGTGAACCGACAGGGCCAGCGAGTGGCGACACGATAGTCACCGCCCGCCGGGGGGTCTGTGAGGGGGCGCACAAGGGCACCGGAGACCCCGGCCGGACCCGTCCGTCATCACGCTCTCTGCATGCGCTGGGCTACCAGCTTTCGGCCCGCGCCGCCGCGCCGGGCTCCGTTCGGCCGGTCGCCGGCGCCGCGCGCTCGGCCGGCGCAGGGGGCGGCGCGCGGTTCACGATGCCATTCACCAGCGTCGAAAAGAGGATCGCGAGATAGCCGGCCGGGTCGTCGCCCGGCGCGGAGGGGGCGGCGGCACGGGTCAGGGCGCCGCCCAGGAGCGCGTCGGCGAGCGATCGGCTCACCCCGCCCACATCCACCGACCGGAAGACGCCTGCCGCCATGCCCAGACGGATCACGCCGCCCAGCTGCTGCTCGAGCCGGCTCCGTACCTCGCGCGCATAGAGCGTCGCCGCTTCGGGTGTCTCGGCGCTGGGCGCGAGGCTGGCACGCAGCAGAACCGACTGCGCCGGCTCCGCCAGAAAGCCCCACCAGCGATCTATCGTCTCGCGGAGGAGGCGGCCGGGATCGCGCTCCGCCACCGCCCATCCGCTGGGGAGTGCCTTCCGGCTCTCGTCCAGCACCGCGGCGAACAGTGCTTCCTTGTTGGGAAAGTACCGGTAGACCGTGCCGACGGTAACACCGGCCCGCGAGGCGATCTCCTCGACGCGCGTCGCCTGATAGCCGGTCTCCCCGAAGCAGGCGGCAGCCGCCTCGAGCAGTTCGGCCGGCCGGGCCTCGCGCCGACGCTGCCAGCGGGGAGCGGGGTCGGCAGGCATAGGGGAGAGGTTACTTGAAAAGGAGGAAAGACGGAAGGACGGCAAAAAAGGAAGGGCGGAAGGACCGGCCGGCGCGAGTGAGAGTTGCCTCGATCCGGAGCCGTCCTTCCGCCCTTCCGCCCATCTGGTCCCCGCCGCGTGCTACTCCAGCTTGCCCGTCACCGTCTCCCGCCGGTGGTTCCGCATGACCTCGAGCTTCACCGTCTCGCCCTGGTCGTAGCTCTGGAGGATGCGCATGAGGTGGGGCGGGCTCGACGGCTTGCGCCCATCCACGCTCAGGATGACGTCCCCGCTCTTCAGGTTGAGCTTCGAATCCTTCGGCACATTGATGACGAGGACGCCGTCGGAGGTCCCGAAGTAGCTGCCGAGATCATCATTAACCGGCGCCAGCTCGAGGTCGCCGAGGGGGGAGCCGAAGAAGACGCGCATCCGGCCCTCGCCGGCGGGCCCGAGCTCGCCCATGTAGAACGGGGCTCGTGCGGCCTTCTCGGAGAACCGGCGCACCAGGGTGCGCTCGCTGTCTCCCATGCTCTGCTTCCACATCTCCCCTGGGACCGTATAGGCGAAGGTGCTGCCGGACTCGCCCTCGGTCACCAGGCGGACGGTGCGGCGCTCCTTCCCGCGGCGGAGATCGACCGAAATCGTGTCGTCGGGCGAAAGGCGGGCCGCGAGCTCCACCAGCCGGAGGCCGGGGCCCGACTGGTCGTCATCGGCCATGGCGCGCTTCGCGTCCCGATCCACCAGCGTGGTGCCGTCCAGCCGGGTGATGATGTCGCCGGTGCGGATCCCCGCCTTGGCGGCCGGTCCGCCGGGGGTGACGCTCTGCACCAGCGCGCCGATCGAGTCGGTGTCGCCGGCCCTGAGGCTGACCGTGACGCCGAGCCGCGGCCGGCGGTCGAGCAGCACCTTCATGAGCCGCTCGGGCTGGGCCTCCCGCTCGATCTGCACCCGGGTCCGGGGCGGGAGCGCACGCTCGACCTGCTGGGCGCCCAGCGGCGCCGCGGCGAGGAGGAGCAGGACGGGGCAGAGTGACTGCGCGTTCATCGTCGATCTCCTTGTGGGGACTCAGAGTCCCACGTTGCTGGCACGGGTCACGTGCACGTCCAC
>Ga0070664_100005292_pt1 | contig 10353 bp, 10 predicted proteins | sample KBSC73metaG_FD_65863 | JGI IMG/M metagenome (GOLD analysis project Ga0070664, IMG submission 65863) | Corn rhizosphere microbial communities from Kellogg Biological Station, Michigan, USA - KBS C7-3 metaG | ecosystem: Host-associated > Plants > Roots > Rhizosphere > Soil ... | reverse complement strand
CAAATGTTCAACAACCCTCGAGGGCATAAGAGAAAATGGCTTCTCAACTACAAGCAACCCTGCTCCGTCCAACGCTTCTCAAGCCGGCTTTGATCCCGGAATTGACAGTCCAGCCGACAAAGCGGGATGTGTCCAGTACTCGGAGATTTGTTGAGCGCCCCGACGTCCACCCTATCCATCTGGGGAGTCTGAGGTTATGAAAATCAAATTGTACTTTCAGGAACAGCAGTTTCGATCACCTCTTTGCCCTTTTTTGTGTGAAAGACGCTCGTAGCGGCGGCGATCCAAGAATGAGCCGATCAATGGTCGAATCTCCGGCCAATCGTCAACGATAAGGATTCTTTTTGACGGACACTACAAATTTCCTCACCGGAACGGATAATGGTGCTCAACGGCTCGATCCTTCCAGAATACCAGCAAATACGCTCGCTGCTACGGCTATGAAGAATTGTCTGGAGTGTGCAAACACCCGGATCACGTCTCGCGGTGAGCTTGAGTCCATTTGGCGAGTTCGGTGCTAGGTATACGCCAACGGGTGCCCACTTTGAGAGCCGCCAGTTCTTTGCGGTGAATCATTCTCAGTACGGTGTGGGTCGGCAGATTCAGCAATTTAGCGGCCTGGCGTGGACTCAGGAATGAAGTCGGATCAGATTGGTTCTCCATGGACAGTTCTGCAAGGCCCGCTCTCAACAATAACTTGTCCACTTTTGTGGACAAGTTCAAGGCTTATGAAGACTAGTGCGAAAGGGGAATCGGTAAAGTGCTGTTCAACTGAGTTGATATTGTTGAAGTTAAGCGGGTTCTGGGAGAGTTTGACTTGGTCAGGCTGAGCGACCATCGGCCCTTGAATCTTGCTGCTACTGCGCTTATTGTTTTGAGCGAGAGTTCAAAGTTGACGTCAGGCCAATGAGAGTACGCGCTATATTTGGCTTGCCCCATAAAACCTGCCCCTTTTGTTCCAGTTTGGATGTTTGCTTTTCTCGTAGAAAAACTGGTTATGAAAAAATCATCAGCACAATTCTTTATGTTCGTCCCTTCCACTGTCGAAACTGCTTGAGTCGCTTTTGGAGATGGAAATCGTCACGTCGACGGCCCGCGCCCGCGCGCTCGATCATGTCATTTTGAGCTTGGGGCGCGTTTTCGGCTAGCTTTGCAGTGTTGTTACGCTTATTTCCGATATTTGCTTTCTACGATCTGATTACTTGTCTCATACTCATGTTGACGGAGCTTTTGGTGCCTAGGCTTTAACGGTCTTCACGACTGGTTCGATCCGACCCTACCACGTTCTCGTAAATTGGGGTTCACGGGCAAAAATGTCGAGAATCGCTAAAGCTTTAATTCCAAAATGTTCCTCTAAGCCTGCTGAAATCCTGTGCCGCAAGGGCATGCCGCATGCTCAATAGAGATGATCTGGCGAAGCAGTGGACTTGGGGAGATTATGAGGAATGGCTAAATGACGCACCAGCGTTGTTGTACGTTAAAGATAATTAGCTGCTTGTGAACAAGTGGGGCTCGCCCTTTTTTGCCGAGGACCCCAATGAAATCGATGGGACAATAGGCTCAGTGTTGAAACAGGAACGGATACAGCCTGAAAACAACCTAAATCGGAATGGAGACCGGTCGGCCGGCGCAGATCAAAACCGCGCTTGGTCACCTCCGACTCTGCGAATCCCTCGTTTAATTTTGCCCAGCCGAAAATCGCCATTGTAAGTTTGTATGATTATTTCACGAGTCAAAGCTGGTTTCTTTATGATCGGCGGCTCCCTGATTGTTTTTGGCTTTAATGTCTTTTTGACCGACGACATCGCAATGCAAATTACTATGCTTGCACCCGTACAAAATTTGCTTTTCTTTATTTCTATTCTCTTGATGAGCATCGGTATCTATTTTGTCATATCAAGCAAGCCCTGTCCTGCATGCGGCGAAAAAGTCCACCGCGCCGATACTGACTGCAGATATTGCGGCTGGATTTTTAAAATTCCGCGCCGACGGTAAGTGCGGTTCTGTTCTAAAGTGCTCGACGGCAACGACCCCGTGTTCGTTAAATCTGGGTCACGGTGCGACCAGAAACGTTACTGCGTCCATTAATGCAAAAAGCCTCCGCGGAGAGACAATAAATGACTCGGTATCGCGATGTAGGCTCCCTTAAGATGCTCGGTGACAACCCCCGCGCTACAGCTCCCAGCGGAATCGCATAGGCGGTGGTCTCCAGATGTCCTCAATCATGTGCGCTAAAGCACGCGCGGAGTTTTTTACTGAGCGTAAGACATCCCCAACAAATACGGCGAAGTTTTTTCCCGTATCCACTGTAATACCGATTCTTGGTTTGTTGCGCTTCCGGCTAAGCTGTCAACGACTATCAGCTATAGGACAGCGCCTGTTCAGTTCGCACCTGAAATGTTCGGCTATACGCATCGTACGGGCAAAACTGCCGGTGATATTAAAGGCTTGACTTCCCACGTTTTCCATCGGTTGCTTTAAACTTCCGGTCAAAAACAGCATAAACCGTGCTCACCACTACTTTTGCAGCTGACGATTCGGCGATTTTTCCTTTGTTCGGCGTTCGTCGCACCCACTCTCGGCCGCATTTCTTTGAGGTACAAAACAGAATGATTGCGAATCCGGAATATAAGCAGCATAGACTCCAAGTGGTGACGACCCTATCGAAAGCTGGGAGTTGGGGCGTTGAAGTAAGTGTGACTTGGCAACAAGGCCTGGTTGAAAGAAAAATGAAGTATGGCCCGTATCAGGGCTTTGTCTCAGCTGTCGACGCTCAATGCTGGGGAATAATTTCTTGTATAAACTGGATCGACCGGGGAAAGTCAGAACCGTCAGCCTTCATTCCGACTCAAGTTCAACAAGAACTTTCAGCCGTCCGCCTGCTCAATCACGGTTAGCCGCTTGGAGGCCCGTTGGGCCGTGAGCCGAGGTTCAGCGCATCTCGATCGCAAGTGATAGCGGGTCCGGTTCAAATGCTGCTCACCGTTTCAATTTATTCGCTAAAAAGCACATTAGAGTGTCCGAAACAAATCCAAATCGCCGATCTCTTGGATTGAAAAGCCAACCTTTGATTGCAAAACAATGTACATCTCCTCGCAGAATTTCGGGTCGTCGAAATGCATTATTCCGAAATACTGAAGCCCATCATAGTCGATCGTCAAAAAAAGGTACGAGTCCAAATTTTCCGGCTTCGATACTTCCTGTAAACTCCCGATCTCTCCGGTTGGCCATCGCGCAGCCGGCTGAACTCCCGCTGTCCATCGTGGTGGCCAGACTTTAACGCCATCTCTGCGCGTCATCTGCGGGTGATCGCGGAGCTTCACTGGTTATTCGCTGAGGAAACTATGGTTTGTATTTTGAGCAACGGCCATGCCCGCAGTTTAAGGCACTCTGGACGCAGCTAGCGAGCTTCTGTCAGTCTGACGTAAGTGAAATCGTCACAGTCTGTGGAAATAAACCGACGCCCAGCTACTTGTCCGGTGTCAAACCTGCTCGCCAACTCTCGCGTTAAAGTTTCAGCACTGGCGACATCGAAGACAAGGATGGCAATGTGATTTAAAGACAACACCAGTCCTGAATATAGAGAAACGAGGCGGTTGACCGCGCACTCAACGTTTGCGCCGCCAAGCCTCAGGACTGTCGACTACTCTTTTTGTTGCGTGTCTTGCATAACGCAATCGACGTACGTCCGCGATCATCGTCCGAATATTATGCCGCGCGATACAGCTTGGACATCGAGGCGGGTGGCGCAGAAACCGAGTCGCCGCTCGTGTGCACTGGCAATTCGTTTTTAATTGAAATTTTGCTTCACGCCGTCTAGCGGTCTTAGATTGAACCGTGGTTGGGTCTGCGCTTAAAAAATTGCAGCTGATTAAATAAAAATTTGTGTCCATAATGCTTCACGATAAAGTCCGACCATCTCACATAAGCCATTTGAAAAAATACTGATCGTTTTCTGGCTGAGCCCTTTCGCTGCTTGGAATGCCGAACTCGGTTCTAGTAAGCGTCAAAAAGCATCGCCGAATCCGCGCCGCTTGCAATTGCATCGCGTCTTTCATAAAGCGGTGGGAGCAGGATGAAGCTTTCAGAACCCATAAGCGCCGTTTTGGCCGCGAGAATTTGCCCGCGTTGTCTTGGCTCTCATCTCTACTTGTCCCGACGCAGGTCCGATCTCGAAAAGGCATTGGGCGCTTTTTGGATCCGACCACTTCGCTGTCGAGACTGTAACCATCGCTTCTGGAGGGTGGTGCGGTCGCGGAAGCAAGCATCCGCTCGCGCGTCCACCCCTTCATTCAACCCAGTGATCGCTGTTTTCGGTGCGGCGATGGTTGGATTCGCACTGCTGATGTCTGCATTTCATACGCTGGCCATGTGCGGACTTGCTGGTTCTGCTGTTGGCATCATTAATGAACTTTACGCGGGCAGGTGGCACCAGGGTTAGCCATTCCGTCCTATTCGAAGTGATTCTTTTCGCCTACCGATCCGTGTTGCTGCCAGTCTGGATGCATACCGGGACATAGCCGTTTAAGAGGATTGAAGGTGAAATCAGAACCTTTACTGGCACAGTCCTGAATCAAGGATTACCCAGACGATCTTTCTTAAGATGGCGTACAAGCGAGAAGATTATATGGGGTTTCTGGCGTGGGCGGACCTGGCATTTTGTTGCCAGTTGGACACTTTGCTGCAGAGATACGTCGGTTGGTCAATCAAAGACGTCGGCGACCTGGATCTCAGTTTCTCTCCAAGACACACCCACACAGCGCAGCCCAAAATGGTTTCTAGCAGCCTACCGAGAGGCTAACGAAATTGAAAATGACGGTCGAGCCAGATTATCGACTCTGAGGTGCCACTTTCGGTGCATCTACTTCGCTGTTTTTCCAAGCGACATATTCCTCGGCACGTTCTCTCGCCTTTGGCCCAGAAAAGAGTGCAATATATTCTTCACCATGACTTTTATTGTCCACCGCGAAAGCGAGAAAGTCGCCTCTCTTCTCTTCCGACTCACGAACTTCGTACATCATAAGGTCAGTGTAATCTTCTGAATCGATTTTGTTAGAGGGGTCGTAAAAATTTTCATCGACCGCTCCCGGGAGTGCAGTCGAGAGCGCCGCGCCCGCTTCTGGACGGTGACACCGCGACGGTCGTAGCCCAAGAAGTTAATCGAATCGTGGCTGGTAATTCTCGGCGCGCTTTCGTGGACTGTGCTTGTGTAGTACCGCTTCTTCCCTGATTCGATCCGTGTCAGCCTGCAGACCTCCGCCGCGCCCGTGCTCCCACGGATTCGAGATAACAACTCGAGCCGCGGCGCGGGCCGAAATACACAAATATCAGCTTGCCCAGAGCACAGGTAAGTTCTACGACGATGATTGGTAAAACTCTATTGAATGGATATTCGACAGTATGCTGTTCTTGTTAGCAGTAAAATCCCTCTTAACAATACTCAGGCAGCGGTGGGAGCGTATCTTTGGAGTGCGCCCCGAATGGCCGACATCCCGATCGGCTTCTGCAAAATCTCTTCGGCGCCGGCCTCAAGCGCTGCTGTGGTCTGAGAGCCCTGGGAAAGAGCGGTGCAAATCACGATGGGAATATTCTTAGTCGGCGGTTTGGCTTTCAGGAGTGCTGTTGCCTCATCCCCGCTCATTCGGGGCATCAAAAGATCCATGAATATCAAATCCGGATGGCGCTCAGATGCTTGGTTTACAGCCTCGACACCATCCACTGCTTGGAGCGCCGAATAACCAAGTTTCTCGGCGATCATGACGAGCAACTCACGACAGCCAGTATCATCATCCACGATAAGCACTTTCTTTTGGCTACCCATTGGTGCTGACAGACTGCAGTACCGATGCCATCGATAATCCCTGACACCATGCACCCAGCGCGGTACTCTCTTGTAATTTCCAGGCTTATCTTGGCAATCCTCCGAGTCTCGGGGGTATACATGGATTCAAAGAACCCGTTCGCTTTTGGCCTATCGTTTCATTAGACGCGTTTCCCTGTCCAATGTCGTCAGGTAATGCTAAACGAGCCAACCGAGGCGATCGGCCCATTGTCAACGCATGTTCGCTATCTTCGAGTTGCTCCGGGAACACCAACCCGTGGTTCACGTCGTGTCTGTGGTTAATCGAACCCCCGAGTTAGCTCGATGGGTTGTAAACGGTTTTCAATGGACACCCACAGAAACTAACTTTTAAGTTCGTTTCTATTCTGTGCCTCATATTGCGGCGAACTCACGAATCGCGATTTGCGCCGGCAATCCATTAGGAGAATTCGCCATTCGGAGGTTTCATTCGAAAAGATCGAAAAACATCTATCCGTGAAACCGCCTTGCCAAATAGTCCGAAGATGAAGCCTGAAATGACGCAAAACCTGATTTTCGATGATTCCTGGTGAAAGCGCGCGGCACAAGTAAGAGCGCTGCACTGATCCGAAACCAAACAGCGGCAATTAAAAAAGCGCCCTGTTGTTGACTCCGTGACAGTCTCAATTTACCTTCAGGCATTCCCCAGATAGTTCGGAGGCGGAGAGTTGTTGTCACAGGTCTGGAAAAGCCGGGTTGCGCCAGTCATCGAACTATTGAGGCGAAAACCGCGGCAAGCCTTCTCTGTTCGTATTCACCTGGTCATCCTTGTTCTCGCCGCGGTGCTGCCGTTACTGGTGCTAACGGCGCTACTGTTCTGGCGCGATGTGCAGTTGCGCCACGAGGCAGTAGAGCGCGGCATGCGCAACACCACTCGCGCCTTGTCGCTTGCCGTAGATCGCGAGGTCGGAAGCGTTCTGGCCGTGGCTCAAACGCTCGCCGCTTGTCCCGACATCGATAGCCGAGACTTCAAGCCCTTTTATGACCTGAGTGCCATGGCAGCGGAGACAATCAAAGACGGATGGGTGGTGTTATTTGACCCTACCGGTCAAATGATCATAAACACGCGTGAGCCCTTCGGCGTACCATTGCCAAATCCGTTCCAAGACAGCAATGAGGGCGCCGCAAACAAGCAGAATAATCTCCCGATGGGCAACCAAGCAATCAAAACCGTACTCCAAACGGGCCGGCCCCTTTTCTCAGATTTATTCATTGGAGTTGTCTCTAAGCTCCCATTGCTGTCAGTCACGGTTCCCGTTGTTAGGAACGGGAAAGTCATTTATGCGCTCAGTTTGGCGATGACTGCCAATCATCTGAACGACTTGCTGCATCAACAGGGACTTCCAGCCGGTTGGATGGCGGTGCTTGTTGACCGGAAGGGAATTATCGTAGCGCGCACCGAGGCTCCTGAGAAGTTCGTCGGGCTCCCGACCTCACCGCGCTTGAATGCGCGCCTTTCGCGCGGAGACACTGGATGGGGCTCTGGTTGGACCCAAGACGGAATCGAAGTCTACTCGTCATTTGCTCGCTCGCACCTGACCGGTTGGGCAATTGTTCTGGGAGCGCCGCGCGCCGCCATCGATGCGCCCATGAATGATTCAGTTGCCATCCTGATCGGCGGCGCGGCACTCCTGTCATTTCTCGCACTCGGCGCCGCGTTGGTATTTGGCAGCCGAATATCCGGGCCGATAGCGCGGCTGGCACAATCTGCCGATGCCATACAGCGAGGGGGAAAAATAAAGCTTCAACAATCCGTGGTAGCAGAAGTCGAACAATTACATGGAGCTCTATTGGAAGCCAGCGCTGCAGCACGAATGGCCGAAGCCGAGCGCGAACGAAGGCTGGTGGCGGACGCGAAACGAGCCGAGGCGGAGAAGGCGCAAGAGGCGCTGCGCGAAAGTGAAGAACGATTTCGCCTCATGGCGAATTCCGCTCCGGTGATGATTTGGGTCAGCGGCACGGATAAGCGTTGCACCTGGTTCAACAATAAATGGCTCGATTTCGTGGGCAGATGCATGGAACAGGAAATCGGCGACGGTTGGCTCGATAACGTTCATCCCGATGATAGGAACCGAATGACTCAAATGTACGCCAATTCATTTGATGCCCGCGAGCCGTTCTCGATGGAGTACCGTTTACGCCGCGCAGACGGCGAATATCGCTGGATCTTGGACCACGGTGTTCCGCGCCATCAAGCGAATAGCGAATTTCTCGGTTACATCGGTTCGGTGTTCGATCTTACGGAACGAAAGAAAGCCGAGGAGGATCTCAAGCATTTCGCCGAAGAACTGGAGAGTCGAGTCGCCGAGCGCACCGAGGAATTACAGGGAGCCAATGCGGCTTTGCTGCGTGACATAGAGGAGCGGAAAAAGCTCGAAGCACAGCTGGTGCAGTCGCAGAAAATGGAGAGTATCGGCACTCTTGCCGGCGGGATCGCCCATGATTTTAATAATATTTTGAACATCATAAGCGGTTATATGTTTCTCCTTACCGAGTCCCGCGGCCAAGCCGAGCAGATGGAAGAGAGCGTCGGAGTCATCAATGAAACCGTGCAGCGCGGCTCCGCGCTGGTTCAACAGCTCCTTACCCTTGGCCAGAAAAGCCGCGGCACTCGCTACGTGCTGCTCAATATCAATACGGTGGCCGAAGGTTTGTTGAAAATTGTCAAAGAGACCTTTCAAAAAACCATCGAACTGACTTTTTCCCTGGATCCAAATCTTCCGGCGATTTTGGGCGATAAGACCCAAATCGAACAAGTACTATTGAATATTTTCGTCAATGCCCGAGACGCAATGCCCACCGGAGGTACGCTGGTTTTAAAGACCTGCTCAGTGGACGGAGCCAGTCTGCAGTTTGGCTTGGCCACGGCGGGACCCTACGTCTGTTTGGAAGTGATCGACAGCGGAATCGGTATGGATGAAAGTACACGGATCCGAATCTTCGAGCCGTTCTTCAGCACCAAGGAGACGGCCCAAAGAGCCGGTTTAGGCCTGTCCGTTGTTTATGGCATCATCAAGAACCACCAGGGTTATATCGACGTAGAGAGTCAGCCAGGCTGCGGCACTGTTTTTCGTATATACATTCCGGCCGCTTCCGCCAGCGATTTTATTATTGAGGACAGAGCGCAAGAGGTCTGGTCCTGCGTCGATGGACTTTCGGAACAGGCCACAATTCTTGTGATCGAGGATGAATCGGCGGCTTTGAGCGTTTTAACCAAGGTGCTCTCCAGTCGCGGATTCAAGATTTTGACCGCATCGGACGGTGAAAGCGCAGTCGAGATTTTTGGCCAATACACAGAAGTGGTCGACATCGTCTTGCTCGACATGGGCCTGCCAAAAATGTCCGGCAAAGATGTGCTCATCAGAATCAAGGCCATCAAGCCGAGCGTTAAAATCGTCATTGCGAGCGGTTATTTTGAATCCGATCTCCAGGCCGATATCGCTCAAGACAACGTTGCAGCTTACATACAGAAGCCGTACATGCTCGACAATCTCATCGAAGTCCTTCGGCGAGTGATCCCACACCCATCCTAATCAGCAGCGGTCCGTGCACACAGAGCGCTATAGAAAACGAATAGGCGCTTGAGACAAGGGCCGGCTACGTTTCGACTCACTGGCGATCTTTTTCGTACAGGGGTGCGAAACCACCCATGCAAAATACGAGAGGCAGGTCTCCACCCGCACGTCACTCATTCCGAGCATGCTCCGTCGATGACTGCTGAAACTCACGCAACACCGCCGTCAAATCAACTGTCCGAAGCGCGTCTACAGCGACTTCCCACCGGCCCTCGGCGCATAACCCCTGTATACCGGCATCCTCGTACGCTTGAATGATGGCTTCAAGGCATGCCTCCCGGACACGTTTGGCCAGATCTTCAAGATTCATAAGCTCTCCAAATAAGTGCAATGGTCGATTCCGACAATGAGAAATTTTATCCATCGTAAAATTCACTGAGTCTCCGGTCGACCGCTCCACCGTCAAAAATCGTCTGACACAACCAACTCCGCTGCCGGCTCGCTTCGCTCGACGGAACGGATCCTGCCCGTCGACCGGTAACTTTTAGTCAAACATATCAGGCATAGAAAATGGAAGTGCGACCTTACGAACCGATTTATTCGACGGCGCCTTGTAAAAACCATTTGCGCCTGATGCGGTCGTAATAGAGCCATAGGAGATCGCCGTTGCGGGTTTCGGCGTAATAGTATTCGCGCTGGATTTCGCGATTCCACCAGCCGCCGGAAAAAATATAGGGGCCAGCGAGTTTGTCAACGGCGCCGTATTTCGTACCCAAGAGCCAGCCGTCTTCATGCGACCGTAGCGGCGTGCCCTCGACAGGCTCGGGTTTTGTGCAAATGCGCCGGATCAAAGTTTTGACGGTACTCGCGTTGGGCTTGGGGAATTGGATACGATGGAGAGGCTCCCAGATAAATCGCGCTTCAGGAAGGTGGCCGTCATTGAGTTTAGCACAGACTACGCTTTGATCCCCGAATTCG
>Ga0070664_100005291_pt1 | contig 10356 bp, 12 predicted proteins | sample KBSC73metaG_FD_65863 | JGI IMG/M metagenome (GOLD analysis project Ga0070664, IMG submission 65863) | Corn rhizosphere microbial communities from Kellogg Biological Station, Michigan, USA - KBS C7-3 metaG | ecosystem: Host-associated > Plants > Roots > Rhizosphere > Soil ... | reverse complement strand
CGCCGTCGAGCCGATCGATCATCCGGCGGAGCGTCTCCGTCTCCACGAAGGGCGTATCGGCGTAAAGGATCAGCACCGGCCCGGCGTATCCGGAAAGCGCGCTTTCGGCCTGTTGCACGGCGTGGCCGGTACCCTTCTGCTCACCCTGGACGGCGAGGCCGACGTCGCGGCCGGCGATCGCGGCCTCGACCTGCTCGCGGCCCTTGCCGACGACGACCACTCTTTTGTCGGCGCCGAGCGCATCGACCCGGTCGAGCAGGTGCAACAGCAGCGGCCGGCTGGCGATCGGGTGCAGGACCTTGTGGGTGTCAGAGCGCATGCGCGTGCCCTGACCCGCAGCGAGGATGACAACGGCAAAGTGGCGCTGATCGCGCGACGTGTCGCTCATGGGGCGGAGCAATGGCATGGCGCTTTCGCCAGCGCCAGCGTTCCTTTGAAGCCTGGAAAAAGGGGGCGGCCGATCCTGCCGCCCCCAAGAACGCACCGCGAAGGGGATCAGGCGGCGCACCGGATTCAACCGAGCAACCTCAGATTTCGTTCCCGCCCGTGATGGCCCATCCCAGGTCAGGAGATTCCCAAAAGAAAGGGCAGCTCCCGAGGGAACCGCCCTCTCCTTTTTTCCGAGCCTGATCGGCCTAGAAGATGCTCATATAATATTCGTTGCCGACGAAACCCATCTTCTGGACATGGGCTTGCTTGGTCACCGCAAGCACCTCGTCGACGATTTCGTAACGCGCGGTCGCGTCGGGCTGCATATGAAGCTCGGGTATCGGGTTCATTTGCTGCGTGGTGTCGAGATAGGCGCGAAGCTGCTGCATGGTCACGGGCGAGCCGTTCCACAGCACCTGGTCTTGCCGGTTAATCGACAGGATGTTCTTGACCGGATTGATGGGCGGCGGCGGCTGATTCTGCTGGTTGACGGGAAGATCGAGCTTCACCGCGTGGGTCTGAATCGGGATGGTGATGATCAGCATGATCAGGAGAACCAGCATGACGTCGATCAGCGGCGTCGTGTTGATGTCCAGCATCGGCTCGCCCGAGGCATTGTCGGTGGTGGTCTGCATTGCCATTGCGGCTAACTCCTACTCGACCCGGACGCCTGCAAGCGGCGGCGGCTCGGAAATGAACCCGACTCGCTGGAAGCCGGCCTGCTGCATGGTGATGATCGCGGCGCCGATGCATTTGTACTGAGTATTGATGTCACCGCGGATATGCGCCTCGGGCATATTCTCTTCGGTGATGTTCTGGACGCCGCCGACCTTCTTGATCTGGTCCTCGAGTTTCTTGACGGCCATGTCCAGCAAGGTCTTCTGGTCGACTTTCTTCAGCAGCCAGTAGACCTCGCAGGTCCCGCCCGGCCCGTTGCGCACGGTGAGCGAGACGTTGTCCGGCTTGGTGGTCGTCGCCTCGTAACGCACCTTCGGCAGCGCGATCGGGACCGACTGGATCGCGACTGGAACGGCGATCAGGAAGATGATCACGAGCACCAGCATCACGTCCGTGAACGGCACCACGTTGATGTCCGACATCGGGACCTCTTCGTCGCCTTCGAGTACCTGTCCTGCCATAAGGCTGGTTTCTTTCTTTTACTTCGCCCGGGGCCAGGTCCCAGCTCGGCGCGATGCCGAACCGGGACCGGTTGCCATTACTTCGCAGTCGTCGGCGTGCGCACCGGCTCGCTTGGCGCAGTGGCGCCCCTGACCGGGGTCGTGCTGCGGGCAGCCGAAGCGGGCGCTCCGCCCATGCGCGGCTTCACGGCGCCGTCCGACATCAGGTAGCCGTGAAGGTCGTTGGTGAAGGCCGCGAGGTCCTCCATGATCGACTTGTTGCGGCGGATCAGCCAGTTGTAGGCCAGGACGGCCGGAACCGCGACGACAAGCCCGAGCGCGGTCATGATCAGCGCTTCACCGACCGGGCCGGCAACTGCGTCGATCGAGGCTTGCCCGGCGGCGCCGATCTTGATCAGCGCGCGATAGATGCCGACGACGGTGCCGAACAGGCCGATGAACGGAGCGGTCGAGCCGACCGTCGCGAGAAAGGCCAGGCCTTCGCCGAGACGGGCGCCGATCGCGCCCTGGCTACGCGCCAGGCTGTTCGCCATCCAGTCGTGCTGGTCGATCGGATCGGTTAGTTTGCCGTGCTGATCCTGCGCCACCAGGGCGTCGTCGACGATCGCCCGATAGGCGCTCTTCGCCTCCAGCTTGGTCGAAGCGTCCCGAAGGTTGGGCGAATTCCAGAAGCTTGCCCGGACCTTGCGTCCCTGGCTCATGATCTTCTGTTGCTGCATCAGCTTGGTGAAGAGGATGTAGAACGAGAAGATCGACATCAAAACGAGAACGATGAACACCGAGATGGCGATTATTCCGCCCTGCTGGAGCGCGGGGATCAGGCCGTACGGGTTCGAACCTGCGGCGTGTGCTGCTTGCATGCTCTGCTTTCCTTCTGAAAATCTAAATCAAAAACCTGAAGTCGCTTAGCCTTCCAGCCGCCAGACGATCGGCGGCGTCGTAATCGTATCGGACGTGGCGTTGCCGTTGCTGTCCCGCGCCGGTGTGAATTTGGCGCGGCGGCGGAGGATGTTGCAGGTCGCGGAATCGAGCGCGCCATTGCCCGTCGAACGAATGAGGTTGCAACCGGTGACGCGCCCGTCGGGTCCGATGGTCAGCGTCGCCTGAGCGGTTCCCTGTGCTTCGGCAGCGGAGGCAGCCGCGGGATAATCGTCAGCGCTGAACAGGCTGCGAAGGTCGCCTTTGGCGCTCTGCGCTGACTGGACCTTGCGCGGCGGCGGGGGCGGCGGCGGCGGAGCCGGCGCGACCGGCGGAATGTAGACTGGCGGCGGCGGCGCCGTGACGGTTGCAATCGGCGGCGGCGGGGCCTCCATCCGAACCAGGGGCGGCGGAGTCACCGGCGGCGGCGGCACCTTCGGCATGTCCTTGGGCGGGGGCGGCGGCTCCTCGGGTGGCGGGGGCTGCTCCTCGACGTCGAAGGTCTTGAGGTCCTGGGCCGCCTTCTTGATCACATTGTAGGCGAGCCCCGTGACGATCGCGTAGCCGAGACCGAGCTGAAGAATAGCGACCATGATGATCGCAAAAGTCCGGTTGCCGCTAAGCTGTTTCTTTTGGGCGTAGGACATTAACCCGCAATTCTCCTCGACACGCCGTGGCTAGGCCCACGGTCAATCCGGGCGTTCGGACGCGCGCCCGTCGAACTGGTTGATGCGCCGATGTATCAAAATATCATCGGCGACAAGCGCGCCTCCTTATATCCGCCTCAAAGGCCGCGCAACGGATTTTGTTCCACAGCCGGAAGGCACGAAACCCCGGCTGTTTGCGCGACTTGCTCAAAGCCCCGGCCAGAGTCCGGAAAAGGAGGCGATTTCAACGCCAACACCATGGGCGTCGGGATAGACGTCGGGCTTGGAGAGCCGGATCCTCAAGGCGGCGATTCCGCGGAACGCCGCAACCCGTTCAAAGATCGCATGGGCCAGCGTCTCCTGCAGATTGTATCGCCGTGCCGACGCGATCTCCGCGACCTCCGTCCGCAGGAAGTCGTAATTCCAGGCGCGCGAAGGATCGTCGTCGGCCGGCGCGGCCTGGTCCTCCAGCCAGATCTCAACCGTGACCAGAAGCCGCTGCGGTGCGCCGACCTCGAAATCGTGAAAGCCGATGTCGGCCTGGACCGCGAGCGATTCCAGTAGGATTCGCGCCGAGCGGACCTTGAGGTCGCGGGGCACCAGGCCGGACAACACAGGCTCCCTGCTGCTCACGCGTCACCGACGAACTGGACGTCGCGCTCGAGGCCGAGGAACCGATGTCCGGAATCGATCGTGATGATCTGCCCGGTCACGGTCTTGGCATCGACTAGGTAATCAATCGCCGACACGAGGTCGGCGGGCTCGACTCCGCGGCCAAGTGGGTTGTTCGCGTGCATCGCCTCGAAATTCTCCTCGCTCTGTCCGCTGGAACGAAGCATCAGCGCCGGCGCGACCCCATTGACGCGTATGCCGCGCGGGGCAAGCGCACGTGCCGCGAGTTCGGTCAGGCCGGCGAGCGTGTATTTGGACAAGGTGTAGCTCAGATAGTCGGGATTCGGTGCGGCGAGCTTCGAATCCAGCAGGTTCACGACCAGCGCGTCGCCGCGGCTGTGACGCCGTGTCAGCTCGTCGATCAGCAGCGCCGGCGCGCGGGCGTTCACCGCCATGTGGGCATCGAATTGCAGGGCGCTGAACTCGCCGAAGCCGTCCCAGGCGAAGCGGGCCGCATTGTTCACCAGCAAGCGCACCGGCGACAGGTTTTGCGCCGCGTCAAAGATGACCGCGCCGCAAGCCGCGTCGGTCAAGTCGGCAACGACCTTCGTCGTCCCCTCTGCCACTTGATCTTCCGAATGATGGACATGCGCGACCACCGTCCATCCGTCGCCAACGAGCGCTTCGGCAATGAATGCGCCGACGCGCTTCCCGGCACCGCTGACGATCGCTGTTCTTTCGGCCCTCATTGCCGCCCCGTACTCGATACGGGGTACGAAGCAATCCACTCGGCGCAAGGCCGGATTTGCTTCACTCGGCTCGCAATGACTAGGGGAGCACATGCCGGAGAGCCGCCCGCCGATCGAGCTGCAGGGAATCACCCTTTCCGAGCTGCAGAAGCTGATCGATGGACGCCGCCTGCCGCCGGTCGACAAATGGTACCCGCAGCGTTGCGGCCATTCGGGGATGCGCATCGCCCGCGACGGAACCTGGTGCCACGAAGGGGCGCCCATCCGCCGGCCGGAGATGGTCCGGTTGTTCGCCACCGTCCTTCGGCGGGAACCCGATGGCCGTCACGTCCTCGTCACGCCGGTCGAAAAGCTCGACATCGAGGTCGAGACGACGCCATTCCGGGCGATCGACATGCGCGTCGAGGGCGAAGGTCGGGGCCAGCGCGTCGGCCTGGTGCTCGACAGCGGCGACGCGGTGATTATTGGGCCAGACCATCCGCTGTGGATCGCCGACTCGCCGGCCGGCCCGTCGCCGCGAGTGCTGGTCCGCCACGGTCTCGAAGCCGAGCTCACGCGCGCTGTTTATTATGAGCTAGCCGAGCTGGCGCTCTCCGAAGGTTCGCCGGGCATCTGGAGCGACGATGTCTTCTTCCCGTTGAAAGTGCCCGAATGACTCTGGCCGACCGCCTTCGCGGAGCGCTCGCAGAGCCTGCGCCGGAGCCACCGCTCGACGGCGACCTACCGGAAATTCGTGCCAACGCAGACCTTCCGGCGGCGGTGATGATCGCCATCACCGACCGGCCGCAGCCGGGCGTCATCCTGACCGTCAGGCGCGAGCATCTGCGGACCCACGCCGGCCAGATCGCCTTTCCCGGCGGCCGCCTCGATCCCGGCGAAGACGCCCTCGAGGCGGCCGTTCGCGAGGCGAACGAGGAAATCCTGCTCGATCCGACTTCGGTCGAGATCGTCGGTTCGCTCGAGCCCTACCGCACCGTCACCGGCTACGTCGTGACGCCGGTTCTCGGGCTTATTCCCCCTGACCTGCCGCTCCGGCCGCACGAGCCTGAAGTCGCCGACTGGTTCGAGGCGCCGCTCGGCTTCCTCCTCGACCCGGCGAACCAGCAGCGGCGAACCGCCCTGTTCCAGGGCATCGAGCGCCACTATTACGAGATCAACTGGAACGACCGCAGGATTTGGGGGGCGACCGCAGCGATGATCGTCAATCTGTCGCGCAGGCTGCAGTGGTCCTGACCCTCGACGCCGCCAAATGGCGCAGGAAACGCGGCATCAAGCGAGTGCTTGTCGCGCTGCGTGCCGACGAGGGCCTGACCCGCTATGTCGGCGGGGCCGTGCGCGACGATCTGCTCGGACTGCCCGTCAATGACATCGACCTCGCCACCCGCATACCGCCCGAGGAGGTAATCCAGCGGCTGGAAAAGGCGAAGATCAAGGCGGTTCCGACGGGCATCGATCACGGCACCGTCACCGCGGTCAGCGATGGCCACCCGTTCGAAGTGACCACCCTTCGCCGGGATGTCTCGACCGACGGCCGCCGGGCAACCGTCGCCTTTACCGACGACTGGCAGGAAGACGCGGCGCGCCGCGACTTCACCATCAACGCTTTGTCCGCCGACCCGATGACCGGCGAGCTGTTCGATTATTTTGGTGGCCTCGCGGACCTCCAGCAGCGGCACATCCGATTCATCGGCGACCCGCTACAGCGCATCGCCGAAGACCATCTTCGGATCCTGCGCTTCTTCCGCTTCCATGCCCGGTTCGACGCCGGCGAGCCCGACGCCGCGGCGCTTGACGCCTGTACAGCGCGTGCCAACGACCTCATGGCGCTGTCGCGCGAGCGCATCGCCGACGAGCTGTTGAAGCTACTCGGGCTCCCCAATCCGGCCCGGACCGTGCGGATCATGCTCGAGCGGGCCATCCTCAACCCGGTACTCCCGGAAGTATCGGTCGAGCGCCTCGGAGACCTCCAAAGCCTCATCGCGGCCGAAGCCGAAGCGCGGGTCGCGCCCGATGCCCTGCGACGGCTGGCGGCGCTGTTGCCGCGCGATCCGGACGTCGCCGAGAATGTCGCGGCGCGGCTGCGGCTGTCCAACAAGGCGCGAAAGCGGCTTGCCTGCGCGGCGGTGCGGCTTCCGGAACTGACATCGCAAGCGCTGGCCTACAGGGTCGGAGTCGATTGCGCCGCCGACCGCCTGCTGCTTGCCGGACGCGCCGACGACGCCGCCAAAGTCGTCGGCTGGCATCCGCCGCGCCTGCCGATCGCCGGTGGGACGCTGATCAAACGGGGCCTGCCCGAAGGACCGATCGTCGCCACCACTCTTCGCGCCATCGAAGACCGCTGGGTCGAGGGAGGTTTCCCGTCCGGCAAGGCGCTCGACGAGATCGTCAGCGCCGCTCTTGCAGCCGCCTTACGGCAGGGCGAGCGCTAGGCCAATTGCGCGGCCGTTTCTCCAATTCCCGGCTCGATCCGCCGCGCCGGCTGGACCCAATGATGTCCGCCGAGCGCCTCATAACGCGCGAAGAGTTCCGAAAAATGTTCGTCCATGGTCCGCACCCGGCTCGCCCGGACCGCCGCGGCCCGCTGTAGCTCGGGTCCACGCTCGACAAATCGGAGGATCGCGCGCTCGAGCGAAATTTCCGACCCAGCGCGGTAGGCCTGGCCGGCTCCGGCAACCAGCTGGTCCGCCGCGGCCCCGCGATCGGGAACGATCAGTGGAACGCCGCTCGCCCGCGCCTCGGCGGCAACCATGCAGAAGGTTTCGGCCTCACAACCGTGAACCAGCGCATCGGCGCTGGCGAGCAAGCGTGCGAGCTCCTCGCGGTCGCAGATCCGCGGCAGCACTGCCACCCTGCCCGTACGTTCGGCGATCAGCTCCAGCTTCCACCGCTTCGGCCCCGCCCCGGCGAGGAGCAGCCCGATGGGCCGGCCGCGGGCGAGCTCGCCAACCGTGCGCAAGACCATCTCCCAGCGCTTCTCCGCCGAAAAGCGCCCGATTCCGACCAGCAGCGTCGCCTCCTCGCCGAGACCGAGAGCCCGCAAAGCGCGGCCACGCAACGCGGCCGATCGCAGCGATGGCGAGAACAGGCCCGCCTCGACGCCCATGCGCAGGGTTTCGCTGTTGGCGATGCCGCCTTCCTCGAGCCGCGCGGCAAGATCGGCGTTCGCGCAAACGACCGTGTCGAACATTCGACCGAGGCCGCGCAAATGGCGCCAGAACCACCCGCACCAGCCGTCGATTCGCGACGCCGACACCAACCCGCCAAGCCAACGATAGGCGTAGGCGGCAAGAGGATCCGAATGCATCACGAGCGAGCGGCTCGCCGTCCCGTGCCAGCGTCCGACCATCGTCGCACTGGACCAGGGTGACGAGGCCTCGACGTGGTCGGGCTGCCAGGCGTCGAGAACGGCGTGAAGAGCCGCCTCGTCATCGAAGTAGCGATAACGCTTGTCCACCGGGAGGCGGGGCGACGCGACCGTCACCAGCACGGCGCCGGGACCGCGCTTGATGACCTCGTCACGTTCGCCCGGAGCGATCAGGATCAGCTCGTGGCCGAAACGCGCGGCGGCGCGAAGCTTGGCGTCCGCATAGATGCGAACGCCGCCGCCGGCGGGCGTATAAAAAGCGCTGACGTCGGCGATCCGCATCGGCCCGAAACAGACGGGTCGCACCGGTGAACTTCAAGTGAAGCTTTGTTCATGGGATCGCCCGCCCCGGATCGGCTACAGCCCACCCATGCCGACCCCTCGCCGCGGCCTGCTGCTGGCCTCCATCCACGATGTATCGCCGCGTTTCGAAAGCGAGGTTGACCAGCTGCTGGCGCTTGTGGAGCCGCATGTCGGCCAGCGGCTCGCAATGCTGGTTGTGCCGAACCATTGGGGTGACGCGCCGATCATCCCGGGCTCCGCCTTCGCCTCGCGGCTGCGCGGCTGGGCTGACAGTGGCGTCGAGATGTTCCTGCACGGCTACTTCCACCGCGACGACACATGTCATGGGCGCTCCGCCAGTCGGCTGCAGGCGAGCCTGATGACCGCCGGGGAAGGCGAATTTCTTGGTCTGACGCGCAATGACGCCGCCCACCGCATCGGCGAAGGGCGCGCGTTGGTCGAAGACGTGATCGGGCGGCCGCTCGACGGCTTCGTCGCGCCCGCCTGGCTCTACGGCAGCGGCGCGCTCGAGGCTTTGTCCGAAGCGGCCGTGCCGATCGCGGAAGATCATCTGCGTGTGTGGTCGCCAAGGACCCGGCAGCAACTGGCGCGTGGCCCAGTCATTACCTGGGCGAGCCGGACGAGGCTGCGATTGGCGTCCTCCCTGGCGGCAGCGGCGGCCTTGCGCAACGCACCGATCAAAGTGCTTCGGGTCGGCGTCCATCCGCCGGACGTCCGCCACCCGGCAATCGTGCGAAGCATCGGAAACACCCTGGGTGTTGCGACGTCGACGCGCCGGCCGGCGGCCTACGCCGACTTGCTCGCTGCGCAACTCAGAATTTCAGGACGAACGTGACCGCGGGCTTCTTCGAGCGTGTCGGTTGATCGCCCGTCCGCAGGTTCTGGCCTTTCTTGCGGCCATACATGTTCGCCAGGCCGACCCCGAGCATTGCGTTGGGGGCGAGCTCTCCGTGGGCGATCATCCCCTCGACCAGCGGCAATGGCCGATCGAAGCCCTGCTGCTGCGATATCCGAAGGTCGAGCGTATGGCTGCGCGCGACGCTCGCGACGTCGGCCGGCGCCAATCCCTTCATCTGCGCGTGCGCAGCCGTTGCCACGATCAGCGGCGAAACGGCCGCCACGGCGAGCCACTTGAACATGGCCCGATCCTTCCCCTGTTACGGGGCGTTAAACCAATCGCGAGGCAGCGGAGTTCCGGGGAATGCATTCCGTCCCGCGCCGGATCACCTGGGCTCAGTGCCGGCGGAGCTTCCAATATTCCAGCGCTGCGTCGGCTTCGAGCGGCCGGGCGAAATAGAAACCCTGGCCCGACGCGCAGCCGAGCGTTGCAAGCGTCGTCGCCAGTTCGACTGTCTCGATGCCTTCGGCGGTAGTCGACATGCCAAGCGCCTCGGCGAGGCTGAGCACGGCGCGCACAATGGCCACCGCGTCGGGGTCGACCATCATCCCTGACACGAAGCTCTTGTCGATTTTGAGGACGTCGATCGGCAGCCGCTGCAGATAGGCGAGGCTCGAATAGCCGGTGCCGAAATCGTCCATTGCGACGGTCGCATCCAGCGCCTTGAGCGCATCGAAGACGCGCGTGGCCCTGACCGGATCCTGGACGATCGAGCTTTCGGTGAGCTCGAGCGAGAGCCGGTCGCCGCTGAGCCCGCTCGAGCGAAGCGCGCTTTCGACGAGCCCCGCGACATCATCGCGCGCGACCTGGATCGCCGACAGATTGACGCTGACATAGAGCGGGAGCTTCTCGCCGGCCTGCTCGTCCCAGGTCGCAAGCGTTTTGCACGCCGCGTCCATCGCCCACCGCCCGAGCGTCAGGATCAGGCCCGATTCTTCCGCGACCGGGATGAACTCGGTCGGCCCGATCTCGCCCCGCTCCTCGTGGGTCCAGCGCGCGAGCGCTTCAAAGCCCGCGACCTCGCCGGATTTGAGGTTGATGAGCGGCTGATAGAAAAGCCTCAGCTGGTCCTTGTCGAGGGCCCGGCGAAGCTCGGTCTCGATCGAGAAGCGGCGCCGGGCCTCGGTCGCCTGCCGGGGTTCGTAGACCTGCGGGAAGCCCGCCGATTTGGCTTGCTTCACCGCGAATTGGGCGTTGCGGAACAGCTCCTCGCTGTCCTGGCCGGCATGCATCAAGGCGACGCCAATCGCGCATTCGACGCGGATTTCCAGCTCGGAGAGCTTGAAGGGCGTCTTCA
>Ga0070664_100005288_pt1 | contig 10359 bp, 9 predicted proteins | sample KBSC73metaG_FD_65863 | JGI IMG/M metagenome (GOLD analysis project Ga0070664, IMG submission 65863) | Corn rhizosphere microbial communities from Kellogg Biological Station, Michigan, USA - KBS C7-3 metaG | ecosystem: Host-associated > Plants > Roots > Rhizosphere > Soil ... | reverse complement strand
GATTCGCCGATCAGCTTGCGCGTGTTCTGCACGGCCGTCGTCGTGTCCGACGCGTCGTCGAGCACGATGTACTCGACCGTCTTGCCGGCGACTTCCTTCGCGCACATGCCAACGGTGTTGCGCTCGGGAATGCCGAGCGATGCCGCAGGTCCCGTGGCCGAGACGGTGACCCCGATCCGGACCTGTGCTGCTGCCGTTGCGGCGAATGCGCACGCAAAGAATGCGACGCTGCGCGTCAGCAATTGCTTCATGGCTTCTCCCTGTGAGCTCGTCCGCCGACCTCGATGCGGCGGCAGGCGCCATGATAAACGCGTCGGCGGCGCGTCAGCCGACGGTAACGGGCAGCGCGAGAAATCCCCTGAACCGCGCGCGGCCACCGCGTGTTGGCGGTCCGTCGAGGGCGTAATCGGGAAAGCGTGCGAGAAAACGCCCAATCGCGACGCGACCCTCGAGCCGCGCGAGATTGAGGCCCGCGCACGTATGGATACCGAACCCGAACGCCAGGTGACGGTTCGGCGTGCGTGCGATGTCGAGCGTGTCGGGGTCCGTGAACTGTTCAGGATCGCGGTTCGCAGCGCCGATGCAGAGCGTCACGCGCGACCCTGCGGGCAGATCGACGTCGCCGACGCGTGCCGGCTGCGTCGAGATCCGGTTCCCGAGCTGATTCGAGCTGTCGAAGCGAAGGAATTCCTCGACGGCGATTTCGATCAGCGCCGGGTCGCGCATAAGGCGCTCGCGCTCGAGAGGCCACTGCGTCAGTGCATGGAGCGCGTTGCCGATCAGGTTCGTCGTCGTCTCGTGGCCGGCGTTCAACAGGAAGATGCACTGATGAACGAGCTCGATCTCGGTCAGGCGCTCGTTGTCGGCATCGCCTTCGAGGAGCCTCGTCAGCACGTCGGTGTCGGCATCACCCGGACGCGCGCGACGCGCGTCGATCAGCGTGCGCAGGTACGCGGACATCTCGACGACGGCGCGGTTGCCGGCAGCGGCACGCTCGGGTGTCAGGACGGGCTCCAGCGCGCCAAGGATCGCGAGCGACCAGCGCCGCAACGGCTCGCGCTCGTCGCGCGGCACGCCGAGCAGGTTGCCGATGATCTCGACGGGAATCGCGCCCGCGAACGCATCGATCAGATCGACGTTTCGCTTCGCGGCGATTCGATCGAGCAGACGGTCGACGAGGCCGACGAGACCCGGCTCCATCGCGGCGATGTGCCGTTGCGACAGCGCGCCGACGATCGCCCGCCGGACGCGCGTGTGCAGCGGCGGATCGTTGAACACGAGGCTCGTCGTGTGGTGCTCGTAGAGCGGCGTCGCGCCGTACTTGGGCGCGAATTCGCGCTTCTTGTCCGAGCTCCAGACGTGGGGATCTCGGTAGACGGAAATGATGTCGCGATAACGCGTCAGGAAGAACGAGCCGTCCGGCATCGCCTTGACCGGCGCATGGTCGCGGAGCGCGCGGTAGTACGGGTACGGGTTCGCGTAGTAGTCGTCGGCGAGCGCTGATAGATCGAAGCTCGCGGCGATCGCTGCGGCATCGCGCGAATCGGTGCGCGGCAGACCGGCGGGATCAACGGTTGGTGGCATCGCGCGCGGCGTTCGCGCCGCAAAAGAACTCGATCGTCTCCGCGGGATCGTTGGCGTGCGGGTGGCCGAAGCTCACACGCCCGTGGCCGCGTAGCACGTACTCCTCGCGGCTCAACCGGATCTCCGGCTCGCCGGCGATCGTCAGGAACGTGCCGTTGCTGCTGTGATCGATCAGCACGTAGCGGTCGCGCCGCCGCTCGATCTTAGCGTGCATCCTGGAGGCCATCCGATCCGCGATCACGATGTCGTTCTGCGCATCGCGGCCGAGCGCCGCACTGCCGTTCGCTTCGTCGAGCAGCAACTCGCGAGCGCCGTGACGAATCAGCAACTGCGTGGGCGGCGTGCGCACGCGCGTCGACAGCGTCGTCATGTCGTCGTTCGCATCCTGCCAGACGAGCTCGCAGACGTTGACGTCGTGCGTCTTGCCCTTGAGCGTCAGTGCGGCGAGTTCGCGGGTGCGGATCCGCAGCCACGGCGCCAGCAGCGCCGCCGTCGTGCCCGACGTGATGATCTGCCCGCCCTGCGCAACGCCGACGAGCCGGGCCGCGACGTTGACCGAATCGCCATAGACGTCGCCATCCACCGCGAGCGCTACACCGTGATGAAAGCCGACGCGCATCATCAGTCGCTGCGAGCCCCGCGGCGGCTCGGCGGCGATGCGCGCCTGCAGCTCCGCCGCGCCCTGCGCCGCATCATCGGCCGCGGCGAACGTCACCATCACCTCGTCGCCCATGGTCTTGACGACACGGCCGCCGTAACCTGCACATGCCGATTTCGCGATGTCGAGACAGTGCGCAATGGCAGCGAGCGCGCGCTCATCGCCGAGCGTTTCATAGAGTCGCGTGCTGCCGCTGACGTCGGCGAACAGCACGGCGAGCTCGGACGTGGGAGCGTTCATGTCGGATGCCGATGGTGCGCGGACGCTGATGGCGCGCAGTATAAGGTGGGGCCGCGGCTGCGGCGGGCGCGCTTCACTCGCCGTAGTATTCGCGTTGACCCGGACTTGGCCCGAGCCTAGTATCGATTGGACCGATTCGCGGTTGCACGTTTGAACAAGTCAATCCGCCTCGTCGTGATGACGTTCGCGCTCGCGTTGGCGTCCATGCCGGTGCATGCGGCGGACGCCACGGGCGTCTATTCGCTCGTCGATGGAGATGCCCGCGCGCTGCGGGGCACGACGTGGTTCCGCCTCGTTGCCGGGACTCGCGTTCTCGAAGGCGACGTCATCGACGTCGGCGACGACGCGCAGATCCAGCTCGAGTTGAAGGACGGCGGTACGCTGAATGCGCAGGGACCGGCGCTGATGTACGCAACGGCGATTCCACCCGTCGACGGAAAACCCGGCGCCGTCGCTGAACTGATCGTGCAACACGGTTGGCTGAAGGCGGCCGGCAAGGGACCGCGGCCGCTGCGAGTTCGGATGCCGATGATGACGGCAACCGTTGGGGATGCCGTCATCGTAGCGAGTTGCGACGCGCGTCACGCCGAGGTTTTCGTCGAGTCGGGCACCGCGACCGTCGCATCAGCGCGCGGCAAGGAGCCCCCGCAGAATGTCGCCGGCGGCGAGTTTGTCTCGCGCAACGACGATCAAAAGCCCACCGTTGCGAGCCGGCCACCACCGGCGTTCCTGGCGGCGCTGCCGCGTCAGTTCCGCGATCCGCTGCCAGCGCTCGCCAGTCGCTTTCCCGCTGCACCGGAGGCGTTGGTCAAGGTAAGCGAGGTTTCGTTCGCGGAGGCCGAGCCCTGGCTCGCTGGAACGACTCGCAAGGCTTTCGTCCGACGACTGAGCCCGAGGCTCTCCGATCCCGCCTTTCGCGCGGCCGTCGCTGCCCACCCGGCCGCTTTTCCGGAGTGGGATCGCATGCTGCATCCGGAAAAATATCGGCCCAAGGAAGTGAGTGATACCAAGTGATGGCGGGCGGCAAGACCCATCACGTCGAGGAGTTCAGACGATGAAACTGATCTGGAAATTCAATCTGGTATTGCTGGGCCTCTTCCTGCTGGGGTTCGCCATCGCCGGCTACGTGTCGTATGGCGTCGTGCAGGCGAACGCCCGCGAGGAAATCGTGCAGAACGCGCGACTGATGATGGAAGCAGCGCTTGCGTCGCGCACGTACACCAATACGCAGGTGAAGCCGCTGCTCGAGACGCAACTCAAATATGCCTTCCTGCCGCAGACGGTGCCCGCGTATGCGGCGACCGAGGTTTTCAACGAAATGCGCAAGCGTCATCCGGACTATGGCTACAAGGAAGCGACGCTGAATCCGACGAATCCGCGCGATCGGGCAAGCGACTGGGAAGCGGACGTCGTCCAGGTATTCCGTCAATCTCCGGCGAACAAGGAGCTGATCGGCGAGCGCGATACGCCAACCGGACGCGCACTTTATCTTGCGCGACCGATCGACGTTTCCAGTGCTGCGTGTCTCGTATGTCACAGCACCGTCGAAGTCGCGCCGAAAACGATGATCGATCTGTACGGCAGCGCCAACGGCTTCGGCTGGAAATTTCAGGAAGTGATCGGCGCGCAAGTCGTGTCGGTGCCGATGTCCGTACCCATCCGCCGCGCGAACGAAACGTTTCGGACGTTCATGCTGTCGCTGGCATTCGTGTTCCTGGCGACGTTCGTGCTGCTGAACGTCATGCTGCACATGATGGTGATCCGGCGCGTCACGCGACTCGCCGCGATCGCCGACCAGGTCAGTCTCGGCAATCTCGACGCGGGCGAGTTCAAATCGAAGAGCAAGGATGAGATCGGTGTTTTGACCGAAGCGCTCGCGCGGATGAAGATATCGCTCGTTCAGGCGATGAAGATGCTGGAGTAATGACGCCCGAGGCTTATCAATGAGCGCGGAGCCGACGCATCTCGGCAAATACGAAATCGAGGGCGTGCTCGGCAAGGGCGCGATGGGTATCGTCTACAAGGCGCACGATCCGCACATCGAGCGCACCGTCGCGATCAAGACCGTTCGCAAGGATCTGCTCGACGCCGACCTCGCGGCCCATTTCATGGCGCGCTTCCGCAACGAGGCGCGTGCCGCCGGCCGGCTGCATCATCCGAACATCGTCGCCATCTACGAGTACGGCGAAGCCGAAAACGTCGCGTACATCGCGATGGAGTACGTCGATGGGATCGGGTTACGCGAATACCTGAACCGCAAGGCGAGGTTCGAGTTGAGCCAGGTGATCGCGATCCTCACGCAACTGCTGGCCGCGCTGGAATTCGCGCACGCGCAGGGTGTGGTTCATCGCGACATCAAGCCTGCCAACCTCATTCTGGCGCCCGGAGGCGAGCTCAAGGTTGCCGATTTCGGCATCGCGCGAATCGACGCATCGAACATGACGATGACGGGTATGGTCATGGGGACGCCGTCGTACATGGCACCGGAACAATGCCAGGGGCTGCCGAGCGATCATCGCGCGGACTTGTTCAGTGTCGGCGTCGTGCTCTATGAGCTCCTCACCGGCGCAAGGCCGTTCGAAGGATCGGTCGAATCCATTGCGTACAAGATATGTCACGAGAATCCGCGGGCGCCGTCAGAACTGTCGCCGCTTACGCTGCCGCCGGCGATGGACGGCCTCGTTGCGACAGCGTTGGCCAAACGTCCCGACGATCGGTTTCAGCAAGCGCGGGCGTTCAGCTTCGCGCTGCGACTCGCCGCGGGGGAAGAGGCGCGAGCGGCGGCGGGGACCGAAACGACGGTAATGAATCTCGGCGAAGTTCCATTGCAGCCTCCGGGCACTCACGTATTCAGCGACGCCGAACTGGCGACGGCGGAGCGACGGCTGGTGCGGGTCGTCGGTCCGATGGCGCGCATCCTCGTCCGCCAGGCGTCGGGCCGCGCGCACGACTTGCGCGAGCTCTATGCAGTCCTCGCGAACCACATCGATGATGCGCACGAGCGCGAGCGGTTCAACGCCGCGGCGGCCGGTGAAACGAGCGGAGCGCATACGGCACCAGGCTCGATCGGAAATCCGACGCGGCGCACGACCGCATCGCCAGCCGCCAGTGGCCGGACGCGTACGTTGCCGCCGCTCGAACCAGCATTCATCGAGCACACGACTTCGAGGCTCGCCGTGTACCTCGGTCCTATCGCCAAAGTGGTCGCGAACAAGGCAGCGCGGCAGGCGCGCGATTCAGAGGAGTTCGTCCAGCTTGTCGCCGAGCACATCGGGACACAGGATCGCGAGGCGTTCCTTCACGACGTCGGCGCTGCTAGCTAGCGTCGGCGTACGATTCGCGACTCGAGCTCCGCAATGCCGAAAGGTTTGCCCATGTTCATGCTTCGCATAGCGTTCACCCTGCTGTTTTCCCTCGTCGCGGTGGGCGCATGGGCCCAGGAATATCCCGTCCGCGCCGTGAAAATCATCGTGCCGTTCGCGGCCGGTGGACCCGCCGACGTCTACGCGCGCTTCATCGCCCAGCGGCTGCAGGAAGCGATGGGTCAGCCTTTTGTCGTCGAGGACCGGCCGGGCGGAGGGTCCGTGGTCGGCACCGATGTCGTCGCGAAGAGCGCGCCCGACGGTTACACGCTGTTGCTGATGTCGAACACGCATACGGTGAACGAGTCGCTGATGCCCAGCAAGCCGTTCCAGCTGATGCGCGATTTCACGGCGATTGCGCCGATCAACTATTCCGACCTCGTGCTCGTCGTCAATCCCGCGGTGCCGGCGAAGACGCTGAAGGAATTGATCGCGCTCGCGAAAGCGCAGCCTGGCAAGCTCAACTATGCGTCGTCGGGTCCGGGAACGCCGTATCACATGGCCGGCGAGCTCTTCAAGGCATCGGCGGGCCTGGATATCGTCCACGTGCCCTACAAGGAGAGCTCGGCCGCGCGCACCGGCGTGCTGGGCGGCCAGGTCGAGATGATGTTCGACGCCGTGACGGTAATGAACGAGCACGTCAAAGCCGGCAAGGTGCGCGCGCTCGCAACGAGCGGCAACGTGCGCTCGGCGGTGATGCCCGACGTTCCGACGCTGAGCGAGGCGGGTGTTCCAGGCTATGAAGCGGTGATCTGGCTCGGCCTCATCGCGCCGAAGGGAACGCCGCCCGCTATCGTGAACAAGCTCAACGCCGCGGTGACGAAGATCGTGGCGGCGCCCGACGTGCAGGCCGACTGGGCGAAGCAGGGTGCCGTGCCGATGACGATGACGCCTGATGCATTCGAGCGTTATCTCGCCGACGATATCGTCAAGTGGGAGCGCATCGTCAAGCTGTCGGGTGCCCGAGCGGATCGGTGACGCTGCACATCCTGTCGGCGGGTGCGGCGAAGGCCGTCGTCAACACGCTGGCGGAAACATTCACTCGCGAGGAGCGGGTTGCCGTCGCGGCAGTGTTCAATGCAGCAGGCACGATTCGAGCGCAGTTCGTCGCCGGCGAGCCGTGCGATGTGCTGATCCTGCCGGTCGCGATGCTGGATGCGCTTGCCGCGGAGCGTCGGATCGACGCCAGTACGCACGCATCGCTTGGTCTCGTTCCGACGGGCGTCGCCGTCGCGGCCGGTGTGCCCGCGCCGCAGATCGGCGATGCTGCGGCAACTCGCAGCGCATTCGAGAACGCATCGGCGATCTATTGTCCGGACACGCAGCGCTCGACCGCAGGGCTCCACGTCGTTCGCGTGCTGCATGAGATGGGCATTCATGCGAGCATGGCAGCGCGCATCCGCGACTACGCGAACGGCGCGCAGGCGATGGCAGCACTCGCCGCGTTGGACACCGATCGTGAACGTGCGATTGGTTGCACGCAGGTCACCGAAATTCTGTACACACCGGGTGTTACGCTGGTCGGCGTGCTGCCGCCACCCTTCGAATTGACGACCGTTTATTCAGTTGCCGTCAGCTCGCAAAGTCGCCATCCGGAGCGCGCGCGGCGCTTTGCCGCGCTCGTGAGCGGTCCGCACTCCGAGGCGCTGCGCGTCGAAAGCGGATTCGCGCAACGCTGACGCGACGTCGTCAACCGCGTCCGCGGCGCGGCGTTGAATGCAGATGACCATGCGTTTTTCTCTCGATGGGCGGCGAGTCTGGCGCCGCGTGGCACTGGCCTGCATCGTTGCGGCGCTCGCGATTGGCGGCTGTGCGGAGCTCGCCCAGAAGGAGCGCGAGCTCGTGTTCCGCGTGGTTCCCGGTGATGCGAGCTGGTATGCCGGTTTGCCCGACGGCGTGCGCGAGATCGATATTCCGGTCGCCGACAACGAGCACATTCATGCGTGGTGGTGGAAGGCCGACAAGGCCGATGCGCCGGCGGTCCTTTATTTCCACGGATCGCGCTGGAACCTGACCGGTCAGCTGACGCGCATTCGCCAGCTGCACGATTTCGGATTCTCGGTGCTGGCGATCGATTACCGCGGCTTTGGCCGCAGTGACGGCGGCGTGCCATCCGAAGAAACCGTTTACGAGGATGCGCGCGCCGCGTGGCGGCGTTTCGCCGAGCTCGTTCCCGACGCGCATCGCCGGTTCATCTACGGCCATTCACTCGGCGGAGCCGTCGCCGTCGACCTCGCCGCCGACCTGGACCGCGCGAAGGCGCCGACCGATGCGGAGCCTGCGCGCGGATTGATCGTCGAGTCTTCGTTCACCACACTGGTCGACGTCGCGAAGGCGCTGTCGTATTCGTGGCTGCCCGTTCAATGGGTGATGTCGCAGAAATTCGACGCGATCGACAAGATCCAGGCAGTGACGATGCCGGTGCTGTTCGTCCACGGCGGCGCCGATCGATTCATTCCCGCGCGCTTCAGCCAGGCGCTCTACGATGCCGCGCGTGCGCCAAAGCGCTTGCTCGTCGTCGAAGGTGCTACGCACAACAACAGCATGCGCATTGGCAGCGACGAATATCGCGATGCGCTCTGGTCGCTGTTCAAGCTGCCGGCGAAGGAGCGTCACGCGAGCGATAAACCACGTCATTGAGCCGCTGGTCACGCGGCGCACGCGATGGTACCCGGCATCGTCGCGCATTGCCGGCGCGATCGCCCGTCAGCGAATATCAGCAGCGAGTCGCCGAACTCGTGGGTCAAATAACGATCGAGCTCGAGCGTGCGCGTCGTCTCGGTCAGCGTGTCTTCGCCGACGAATGCGCGCAGCAACGTGTAATGACTGCTTTCGGGCTCGTGCGTGCCGGTGACGATGGCATCGACGATGCGCAGCGGCGTCGAAGCGTCGATCCGCAACGTCGCGTGCCGCTCGACCGTACCGCGGCGGGGTGATCGGCTCGCAGCGTCCTCGATGGCGCGAACTACCGTCGTTCCGATGGCGATGATGCGCGCGCATCGCAAGCGAGCGCGTTCGATCGCTGCGGCCGTACGCTCGGGAATCCGATACCACTCCGCGAGCGGAAATCGCGCGTCGAGCACAGCATCGCCGGTCGACGACAGGCCGGCGGCATGCGTCAACGTCGCGAATTCGACCCCACGCGCGCGCATGACACGCAAATCGCGCCAGCCGACTAAAAATCCCGCCGAGGGCGGCTCGAATGCGACCGGCGCTGCGGCGATCGATGTCCAGGCATCCCACAGCGCGAGCGGCTCGGCGATGTGCGCGTACTGGATCGGATGTCCTTGCTGCGCGAGTGCCCGCCAGAACGCCGCGCCGGACGCGTCGAAGCGAACGCGAACGAGCCGCGGATGATCGATCGTTGCGATGACGTTCGCGGTCAGCGCGCCAAATGCCAGTCGATCGCCGGCAGCGAGTGGCGGTGGTGACGGGCGATCTTCGGTGCGCGTTCGATAATTTCCTGCGCCGAACACGATCGCATCGAATACGGCAGGCGTTGCTGACACCGGTCCACGCCAAGCGGCGAGGCGCAGCTCGATCGGCGCGCCTGTGCGCAGATGAGTTCCAGCAATGCTCGCAGGCAGCGTTGCCGCATCGTTGGCGATGACGAGATCGCCTCGGCGCAGGAAGTCGAGCCAGCGCGCGCGCGGCGCGTGGGTGATCCGCCCATCGCCATCGACGACGAGCAAACGCGCCGAGGAAGGCCGGTGAGCCGGGCGATCGGCGGCAATCATCGAATCGCTTCCGCCGCGTCGGCGCGGTTGACGGATCGCGAATGCTCGCGCGCCGGCAACGCTTCAATAATCGCGTCGACGATCGTGCGCGCGGCGTCAGCGGGTGCACATAGATCGCGCGGGTCCGCGTCGGGCATGGCCAACGCGTGCAGCGGCGTATCCATGTCGCCGGGATCGATCGAAAGAAAGCGAACGCCGAGCGCGCGCAGTTCTTCGTCGAAGATGCGCGTCATCTGGCGCAGCGCGGCCTTGCTCGCGCCATACGCGCCCCAGTTCGCATACGCATTGATGGCGGCGTCGCTCGACACATTTACGACGACCGCACCGCGACCTTCGCGCGACGACGCGGCGAGCGCACCCAGCAGCGCCTTCGTCAGCCGGAACGGTCCGAGGACGTTCGTCTCAAGCGCTTGCGCGAAATCCTCGCAGGCCGTGTCGGCCAGTGTGGCAAGCGGGATGGGGCCGAGGCTCGATGCATTGTTGATGAGCACGTCGAGCCCGCCGCGCCAGCCGAGCACCTGCAACGCGATCGGGTATATCGCGTCCTTCTCGGCGACGTCGCCAACGATGCCGAGCGTTCCCGGCAATCGTCGCATTGCTTCCTCGATGCGCTGCCGCGTTCGAGCGACGAACGCGACGTCCGCGCCCCGCGCATGAAACGCATGGACCAACGCGAGCCCGAGCCCCGACGTGCCACCGGTCACGAGCACGCGCATTCCATCGCTCGAATCGAGGTTTGCCACTTGATGATCCTTCATATTGATTTGACGTTCCGCTT
>Ga0070664_100005284_pt1 | contig 10361 bp, 9 predicted proteins | sample KBSC73metaG_FD_65863 | JGI IMG/M metagenome (GOLD analysis project Ga0070664, IMG submission 65863) | Corn rhizosphere microbial communities from Kellogg Biological Station, Michigan, USA - KBS C7-3 metaG | ecosystem: Host-associated > Plants > Roots > Rhizosphere > Soil ... | reverse complement strand
GAGCGCCACGAACGGACGGTAGAGCGACTCGAAGTCTCCTGGAGCGAGCAGGCGTCGGACAAACAAGGCGAGCGCCGCCCTGGTCGCCGCCTGACGCGCGATCGACAGCGACAAGCAGTCCCGTGACGAAGGAGCGGGTCCGGTCGCGCTGAGACCGCAATGGAATGCCGTTTCCACGTCGTCACCAATGCTCCATGCATCGTAGGCGAGCGAGTGCTGCGCAATGAGGCGATCGAGTGACGCGCTTGCGTTCGCACGCGAGCTCGCGGTGTGACGGCCGGTCTGCGTGACCGATGCAGCAAGGAACAACCAGTCAGCGAGGTCAAACGTTGCAAGGCGCTCGACGAACTGCTCGACCGCTTCCTGGTTGGTCACAATGTCCAGGTGTTCGTACGTGTTGGTCATCGTTCTCTGCACCTCCAAAACCAAATGGGAGGTTACCCGAGAGCCGCTAAAGGCCGCACAAAAACGCGGGTGGGCGCAATAAAGAGTTCGTAAAAACGCGCGCACCGCGTAGCGGAGGCGACAGATTGCAGGCATGTCGACCGTGACCGTGCTGGTGATCGACGATGAGCCGCAAATCAGGCGTGCCGTCCGCAATGCACTGATCTCCGGCCGGTTGCTCGGGGCGAACGGCGACTCGGCGATGGACTCGCCGCCGGTGAGCGGATCGGACGGCCAGCGGCGCGTGCGTGTGGTCGAGGCGGCGACAGGGCGCGAAGGCATCGACCTCGCCGCGGCGGAGTCGCCCGCATTGGTCGTCCTCGATCTCGGCCTTCCGGACATGCCGGGGATCGAGGTCTGTCGCGAGATTCGGCGGTGGTCCTCCGCGCCGATCATCGTACTGTCCGCGCGCCACGCCGATACCGAGAAGGTGGCGCTGCTCGATGCGGGCGCGGACGACTACCTGACAAAGCCCTTCAGCACGATCGAGTTCATGGCTCGCGCACGAGCCCAGCTGCGTCGCGCGCAGACGGCAGCATCACCTAACGACGGCGTGATGACGTTCGGTGACGTCAGCGTCGACCTGCAGAAGCGACGGGTCGAACGCGCGGGAGAGCTGCTCCATCTCACCCCGACCGAGTGGCTGCTGCTCCGCACGTTCGTGACTCACCCGCGGCAGACGCTCACGCATCGCCAACTGTTCCACGCGGTCTGGGGCAACGCGGAGGGCGACGCGCAGCAGTACCTCCGCGTGTACGTCGGTCACCTCCGGCGGAAGATCGAAGCGGACCCGGTCCGCCCGCAGTTCATCCACACCGAAGCCGGCGTCGGCTATCGCTTCGAGCCGACCGGGACGTCGTGACCCGGCAATGCACATGACGCGACGACAGCGCGTGCTGTGGCTGCTCTGGTTCGGCGTCCTCGTCGCGGTCGGCGCAACGATGCTGGTGTTACGTGCACGGCTCGACAGGGCGCACGTGGCGCTGATCTTCCTGCTCGTCGTGTTAGGCGGCAGCAGCGCCGCCGGCCGCGCCCTCGGCATCGCGCTCGCGTTCGGCGCGTTCCTCGCCTTCAACTACTTCTTCCTCCCACCGTATCTCACGTTCGCCATCGCCGACCCGCTCGACTGGCTGGTGCTGGTCACCTTTCTCATCACGAGCCTCGTCGCCGCGCAGCTCCTCTATCGGGCGAGGTCGACGGCCGAAGCGGCGATGGCACGCGCGGCGGAGGTCGACCGCCTGGCGACGTTAGGTGCGGAGACGCTGAATCTCGCTCGGCCCGAAGACGCGCTCCGCGCCATCCTCGACGTCATTCGCACAACGCTCGGCGTGGTGTCGTGCGACGTGCTCATCCATGGAGCCGGTGAGGGGTTCGTGACCATTGCGCACTCGCCCGCGGACGTGAGCGCGCAACACAATGAGCTCAGTGCCGATTGGTCGTCGCGCGGTGACCCGACGGTGCACGATGGTGTGCTCGGTTGGCCCGACACGACGGACACGGCGAGTGCGGAAGGGCTCGTCGGTTGGATCTTTGTGCATGGCCGAGGCGCCGTCGAATTGGCTGATGGCGCGATTCGCATCGTCGATGATCCACCACTCGAAACCGCGCGACCGGAGCGCAGCGACGAGGTGCGCGCGTTGTGGATCCCCCTCGCCGTACGCAACGAGACCGTCGGTGTTCTCCGCGTTCGCACGCCGGGTGATCTGAGACTCACGCTGGATCAGGCGCGGTTTCTGGACGCCCTCGCGTATTACGTCGCGCTCGGCGTCGAACGGCAGCGCCTCGTGGCCGAAGCCGAACGGGCGGAGGCGGAACGACGGGTCGAGGCACTGCGAAGCGCGCTGCTCACGGCGGTCTCGCACGACCTGCGTACGCCGCTTACGACCATCAAGGCCATTGCGCACGAGATCGCGCACGGCGGTCCTACGGACGGTGCACGCGTGATCGAGGACGAATCCGACCGGCTCGATGCCCTCGTCGGTGACCTGCTCGATCTGTCGCGCATTCAATCGGGCGCGATCGGTCCGTCGGCGGAGGTGAACACGGCCGATGACCTCATCGGCGCGGCGTTGCGACGGGCCGATGCTATCCTGCGAGGTCGTGCAATCGACATCGACCTCCCGCCTAACCAGCTGCTCGCGGGGCGGTTCGACCTGACGAACGCGTTGCGTGCGCTCGTGAATCTCCTCGAGAACGCGTCGAAGTATTCACCGACGGGCTCGCCGATCACGATCCGTGCGCGGCAAGAGGGCGATCGGCTCCGCATTGCGGTGCTCGATCGCGGGCCGGGCGTGCCAGTCGAGGAGCGCGCGCGGATCTTCGAGCCATTCTATCGACCCGCTACCACTGCGCCTGACGTTGGCGGCACGGGACTCGGGCTTTCGATCGCGCGTGGCCTCGCCGTCGCGCAGGGCGGGGGCGTCGAATTCGAGCCGCGTGCCGGAGGCGGGTCCGTGTTCACGCTCGTGCTACCCGGCGCCGAATTGGGGTCAGAGTCGACCTTCGTCGTCTGACCCAATTTTGTGCGGCTTTAATCCGGTCTTTGTGCGGCTTTTATCGGTCTGCCGCCATCCTCAGTTCATGATCGATCTCATCTACGTTCTCGGAACCATCGGCTTCTTCGCGCTCATGCTCCTCTACGTGCGAGGCTGCGAGCGCCTCGGCGGCGACACAACCGACCACACCGAGCACAGACCGTGACCACCGAGAGCTGGATCGCCGGCCTCCTCGCGGTCGCGGTCCTCGTCTACCTCGTCTACACGCTGATCCGGCCGGAGAAGTTCTGACATGACCGCGAACGGCTGGCTTCAGATCCTCTTCTTTTCGGCGTGTGTGCTGCTCGTGGCGAGGCCGTTAGGCATCTACCTGGTGAAGGTATATGACGGCTCCCTCGCGTGGCTGCGCCCCGTCGAGCGCCTCGTCTACCGCGTGTGCGGCGTCGACGAGCACGAGGATCAGCACTGGACCCGCTACGCGGCCGCGATGCTGCTCTTCAGCGTCGCCTCGATGCTCCTGACGTACATCGTGCTGCGACTGCAGCACGTCCTGCCGCTGAATCCGCAGGGCCTTCCACCCGTGGGGGACCGGCAGGCATTCGAGACATCGGCGTCGTTCACGACGAACACGAATTGGCAGAGCTACGTCGGCGAGCAGGTGATGTCGTACTTCTCGCAGATGACGCAGCTCGCGTTCCACAACTTCGCGTCGGCGGCGGTCGGCGTCGCCGTTGCCGTGGCGTTTGTCCGCGGCATTGCACGGCGCGGCAGCGAGGCCAAAGGGCGTATCGGCAACTTCTGGGTCGATCTCGTCCGAGGCACGCTCTACGTGTTCCTACCGGGCTGCCTCGTCCTGTCGATGCTGTTCGTGCAGCAGGGGATGATCCAGAACTTCAAACCGTACCTCGAGGTCACGACGCTCGAGGGTGCGAAGCAGACGATCGCGATGGGGCCTGTCGCGAGCCAGGAGATCATCAAGCAGCTCGGGACGAACGGTGGCGGCTTCTTCAACGCGAACGCCGCGCATCCATTCGAGAACCCGACGCCGTGGACCAACTTCTGGTCCATGTTCACGATCTTCATGATCCCGTCGGCGCTCACCTACTTGTTAGGTCGGATGGTGGGGCGTCAGCGCCACGGCTGGGCGGTGTGGGCCGCGATGTTCGTGCTGTTCTTCGGGGGCGTCACAACGGCGTACTGGGCGGAGGCGCGCGGCAATCCGATCCACGCCGCTCACGGGTTGGACCTGTCGGCAACCGCGGTCAATCCGGGCGGCAACATGGAGGGGAAGGAGGTCCGCTTCGGCGTGGCCAACTCCGCGTTGTACGCCACCGTTACGACCGACGCGTCATGTGGTGCCGTGAACAGCCTGCACGACTCGTTCACGCCGTTAGGCGGCCTCGTCCCGATGGTGAACATGCAGCTCGGTGAGGTCGTCTTCGGCGGCGTAGGCGCTGGGCTCTACGGCATCCTCGTGATGGTCGTGCTCACCGTCTTCATCGCCGGACTCATGGTTGGGCGCACGCCGGAGTATTTGGGCAAGAAGATACAGGCGCGGGAGGTCCAGATGGCGATGCTGTACGCGCTCGTGTTCCCGGCGGCAATCCTGACCATGACTGCCATCTCGAGCGTGGCGAAGCCCGGCCTGGCGGGGCTCAACAACTCGGGCCCGCATGGGCTGTCGGAAATCCTCTACGCGTTTTCCTCGACGGCGGCGAACAACGGCAGCGCGTTCGCCGGCCTAACGGGGACGACCTACTACTACAACACGCTGTTGGGCCTCAACACGCTCATCGGCCGGTTCGCGATGATCGTGCCGATGATCGCGCTCGCTGGGTTCCTGGCCGAGAAGAAGCCGGCGCCAGAGTCGGTAGGGACGTTCCCGGTGACGACTCCGCTATTCGTCGTGCTTCTGGTTTCGGTGATTGTCATCGTCAGCGCCCTGACGTTCTTCCCCGCGCTCTCGCTCGGTCCGCTCGTCGAGCACCTGCTCATGGGCTCGGGGGTGACATTCCGATGACTGTCTGGGTGGGGGAAAAGCGTCAGCGCGGATACACGCGGAGACTGCAACAGCCGCGGACACACGCGGATCCGACACGGCAGCGCGTGTCACTCGGCTGCGAGCATGGGCTTGTTGGAATTGCTGTAAACCAGGCGCTCGAATTGAGCGTTCGGACCAAAGTTGAGAAGCAGACCAATCTCAATGTTGGAGGCGCGCAGGTAGTTAAGCAGTTGCTTTCTATCGGTGGCAGTGAGACGCTCGACCGCCTTGATCTCTACGATGATCTTGTTCTCGACCACGCTGTCGACTCGGTAGTGGCCGACCTTGACGCCCTCAAACCAAACGTCAAGGACTTTCTCGCATTCAACAGTCAACCCCGTTTTTCGCAACACGTGCGCGAGGGCGCGGCGGTACACGGCCTCGAGAAAGCCGAAGCCGAGTCGATTGTAAGCGTAGAAGAACGCCGCAATGACCTGGCGTGTCAGGCCCTCCTCCTTGAGGCGCCCATCCGCGTCCATCCGCGTGGCAGTCATCGGCGTGAATCTGCGCTCACGCTTTTCCTCGAGCGCCACCAAACAAACGCGCAAGGTGTCGCGCGACTGCACTAAGCCATGGCCACGCCAACCATTCCAACTCGACCGCCCATCCCTGCCGCCCCGCGCGCCGCGGAGCGCCAACCGGCACTCCGCAAGCGCCCGCTATTCGACCCGCCGATCGTCAGGCGCGCCGTACGCGATGCGTTCCTGAAGCTCGACCCTCGCCACATGGTGCGGAACCCGGTGATGTTCGTCGTCTTGTTAGGCTCGGCGTACACCACTGTGGTGCTGCTTCGCGACGTGGCGGCCGGCAAACCGGACTGGGGCTTCACGCTCCAGCTCGCGCTCTGGCTGTGGTTCACCGTCGTCTTCGCCAACTTGGCCGAGGCGATGGCGGAGGGCCGCGGCAAGGCGCAGGCTGATACGCTGCGAAAGTCGCGGACAACGACCGCCGCGAAACGGCTGCTGAACCCGGACGATCGCACCCGCTACGACGAGGTGAGCGCGCAGGTGCTCCGCCGCGGCGACACCGTGCTCTGTCTACCCGGGGATCTGATCCCCGGCGATGGTGAGGTCATCGAAGGTGTCGCGTCCGTGGACGAGAGCGCCATCACCGGCGAAAGCGCACCGGTCATCCGCGAGAGCGGCGGCGACCGCTCTGCCGTCACGGGCGGGACGAAGGTGCTGTCCGACTTCATCGTCGTGCGCATTACGGCCAACCCCGGCGAGACGTTCCTCGATCGGATGATCGCGCTCGTCGAGGGCGCGGCCCGGCAGAAAACGCCTAACGAAATAGCGCTGACGATCCTGCTGTCCGGCTTGACGGTGATCTTCCTGTTTGCCGTGGCCACGCTGCAGCCGTTCGCGATCTACTCCGGCGCGCCGGCGGCCATCCCGGTGCTGATTGCGCTGCTCGTCTGCCTGATCCCGACGACGATCGGCGGCCTGCTCTCGGCCATCGGCATCGCAGGCATGGATCGGATGATCCAGCAGAACGTGATCGCGATGAGCGGCCGAGCGGTGGAAGCGGCCGGCGATGTGAATACACTCCTGCTCGACAAGACCGGTACGATCACGTTAGGCAATCGCCAGGCAGCCGAGTTCATTCCGGTGGCTGGGACCCCGGCCGAGGCGCTCGCGGATCGTGCGCAGCTCGCCTCGCTGCCTGACGAGACGCCCGAAGGGCGGAGCATCGTCGTGCTGGCCAAGACGAAGTTCGGCCTGCGCGGTCGAGAAGTCGGCGCCGAGCACGACGGCCATCGCGACATGACCTTCGTGCCGTTCAGCGCCACGACGCGGATGAGCGGTGTGGACGCTGGGCCGTATCAGGTCCGGAAGGGCGCGGGTGACGCGGTGATCCGGTGGGTGCGCGAGCACGGCGGCGCCGAGCCGCGAGATCTACCGGCCGTCATCGAGCGCATTGCTCGCGACGGCGGCACGCCGCTCGTCGTGGCCGAGCGCGAAAATTCCTCACCGCCCAAGGTGTTGGGCGTCGTTTACCTCAAGGACATCGTCAAAGGTGGGATCCGGGAGCGCTTCGAGCGCCTGCGCGCGATGGGCATTCGGACCGTCATGATCACAGGCGATAACCCGCTCACGGCGGCGGCCATCGCCCAGGAAGCCGGCGTCGATGACTTCCTGGCCGAGGCGAAGCCGGAAGACAAGATGGCGCTCATCAAGCGCGAGCAGGGCGGTGGCAAGCTCGTGGCAATGACCGGCGACGGCACCAACGACGCGCCCGCGCTCGCGCAGGCGGACGTCGGCGTCGCGATGAACAGCGGCACCCAGGCGGCGAAGGAAGCCGGCAACATGATCGACCTCGACTCGAACCCGACGAAACTCATCGAGGTCGTCGAGATCGGAAAGCAGCTGCTCATGACGCGGGGATCACTCACGACGTTCTCGATCGCGAACGACGTGGCGAAGTACTTCGCGATCATCCCGGCGATGTTCGCGGCGACGTATCCGGCGCTCAACGCGCTCAACATCATGCGGCTGCATTCGCCGCAGTCGGCGATCTTGGCGAGCGTCGTGTTCAACGCGCTCATCATCATCGCACTCATTCCGCTCGCGCTGCGCGGCGTGAGATATCGACCCGCTCCGGCAGCGACGATCCTGCGCCAGAATCTCCTCATCTACGGCTTCGGTGGGCTCGTCGTGCCGTTCGTCGGCATCAAGCTGCTCGACGTGCTGGTCGTGCTGTTCCACCTGGTTGCCTGACAAATGACCATGCTTCGGAAACAGGTCCGGCCCGCGATCCTCATGACGCTCGTACTGTGCGTCATCACGGGATTCATCTATCCCGGCGTCGTCACCGGCCTCGCCCAGCTCATCTTCCCGCGTCAAGCGAACGGTTCGCTCGTGACCGTGAACGGCCGGGTGGTCGGCAGTGAGCTTATCGGCCAGCCCTTCACGCGACCGGAATACTTCCACCCGCGGCCGTCGGCGGCGGGCAACGGCTACGACGCGACGGCGTCTGCGGGCACGAACAAGGGCCCGACCGACCGGAAGCTCGCGGACTCGCTCATTGGTCCGCGCGCCGACAGTCTGGTCGCGGCTGGCGTGGCGAGGGGCAGCATTCCGACGGATGCGGTCACCGCGTCCGCCTCGGGACTCGACCCGCACATCTCGCCGGCCAATGCCGACCTGCAGGTCGCCCGCGTGGCAAAGGCGCGCGGGGTCGATTCCGCAGCCGTTAGGCGGGTTCTGGACGCGCACGTCGAGGGGCGCCAGTTCGGGTTCTTCGGCGAGCCGCGAGTCAACGTACTCATGCTCAACATCGCGCTCGACTCCGCGTTCGCGGCGAAGCGAACGGCTCGAACCCCCCAATGAAGTACTCCCGGTTGGTTCTTCTCACGCTGAATGGCTTCCCGATGGCGCTGCCCGCGCAAGGCGCCCAGCCCGACACCTCGATCAAGGTGACGTTCGGCGGATTCGTCGACGCCTATTATGCCTGGGACTTCGGCCGGCCGCCCTCGTTCGATCGATCGTTTGCCGGCGGCGCCGTGTTCACGACCCAGCCCGCGCGACATAACGAGTTCAACGTCAACCTCGCGTTCGTCGAGGCGAAGGTCGACGCACCACGCGTTCGTGGCCGGCTCGCACTGCAGGCCGGGACGTCGGTGCAGTCCAACTACTCGGGCGAGCCCACGAACGGCAGCGTGAGCGGGCCGTCTCTCGCGCGGCACCTGCAGGAGGCATATGCGGGTGTACAGCTCGGAAGCAATGTCTGGGTGGACGGTGGCATCTTCTACTCGCACATGGGGATGGAAGGCTGGGTGTCGCGCGACAACCCGACGTACACGAGATCACTCGTCGGTGACTACTCGCCCTACTACCAGAGTGGCGCGAGGATCACGTGGACGGCCTCGTCGAAACTGACCGCGCAGCTCGATGTCGTGAACGGCTGGCAGAACATCTCCGAGAACAACTCGGGCAAGGGCGCCGGGATTCGACTGGACCTGACGCCATCGTCCACGACCACACTCAGCTACTACAACTTCTACAGCGACGAAGCCGGGAACAGGCTCCGGACATTCAACGGCGTGGGCACCAAGATCACAGCGGGGCGCCTGACATGGCTCGGCGAATTCGACGTCGGCACGCAAAGCAAATCGGCCAGTGACGGAGGAACCGCATCGTGGTACGGGCTCACGGCGATTGCTCGCGCCCAGCTGACTCCGACGGTCGCGATCTCGGGCCGTGTCGAGCGGTATGACGACAAGGACCAGATCATCGTCGCGACCGGCGCTCAGGAGAATGGCACGCCTAACGGCTCGCTCCGCACCAACGGCGGGTCCGTCGGTCTCGACGTTGTACCGCAGTCCCGCTTGTTATGGCGGACCGAGGTCCGCGGCTTCGCGAACAAGTCGGTGATCTTCCCGGACGGGAAGGCTGGCGCTCCACAGAAGCGCGATGCATTCATCGTGTCGTCGCTCGCCGTGACCTTCTGACCATGCAGCGCCAACGCATGGGTTGGTGGCGAATGCTCCTTTTTCGCCTGATGCAGCGCCGCGAGCGACGGGCGGGCAAATACTTCGGAATCCCGAGCGATCGTGTGATCGAAGTGGAGCACCGGACCGACCTGTGACCAGCCGCGCGGACCCGGGCGAACATCCCGACTCGCGACTCGCGGCGGCGCCGACCGCACGAGGGTCGGATGATCGCTCGAACGAGCCGAGCTTCCTGGAGCTCGTGCGACAGCGCGAGCGCGGGAAGCTCAAGTTGTACATCGGGTCGGCGGCCGGCACCGGCAAGACGTACCGGATGCTGCAGGAAGCCCACGAAATGCGCCGCCGCGGCGTGGACGTCGTTGTCGGTTTCGTCGAGACACATGGGCGTGCCGAGACCGAGGAACAGATCGGGGACCTGGAAGTCGTGTCGCGGAACAACATCGCCTATCGCGGCGTGACGCTCGAGGAAATGGATGTCGACGCGGTCATAACGCGCCGCCCGCAGGTTGCCATCGTCGACGAGCTGGCCCACACCAACGTCCCGGGCTCACGCAACGAGAAGCGCTGGCAGGACGTCATGCTCCTCCTCGATGAGGGCATCAACGTCATCTCCGCGGTCAACGTGCAGCATCTCGAGTCGTTGAATGACGTCATTCAGGAGACGTTAGGCGTCACCGTCCGCGAAACCGTGCCCGACTGGATCGTGGGCCAGGCCGACCAGGTCGTGAACCTCGACATCTCCGCCGAGGATCTGCGGCAGCGCCTCCGGGAAGGAAAGATCTACCGACAGGACAAGATCCAGGCAGCACTCGCCAACTTCTTCACCGACGAGAACCTGACGACGCTGCGCGAGCTCGCGCTGCGTGAGGTCGCGAGCTCGGTGGATCGCTCTCGAGAGGCGATCATCCGGCGCGACGAGAATGGCGGGGCG
>Ga0070664_100005283_pt1 | contig 10364 bp, 7 predicted proteins | sample KBSC73metaG_FD_65863 | JGI IMG/M metagenome (GOLD analysis project Ga0070664, IMG submission 65863) | Corn rhizosphere microbial communities from Kellogg Biological Station, Michigan, USA - KBS C7-3 metaG | ecosystem: Host-associated > Plants > Roots > Rhizosphere > Soil ... | reverse complement strand
CCGAAAAATATCTGCACCAATGCGGTCGGCGCGGAGGTGGCGATCAGGTCAAGCAGCGAGCTCGGCGGCGATACCGGCGTCGCGGTTCGCACCTTGGGGATGGTGGCGATATGCGCTGCCGCCTTGTTGATATATTTTTCGAGACTCGCATAGAGATCGAGCACCGGCGCCAGATTGGCCTGGATACGGTCGATCCGCTCCGGCAAGCGGCGGAAGAATTCGATCGCCGGGACGACGATCGCGGCCAGCGCCACGTTTGCAGCGGCCAGGAAGGTCAGCACGCAGATCAGCGCCGCGAGCCAGGACGGCAGCCGCCGCCGCTCGAGCCATTCGAGCACCGGAATGAGCGCGATCGAGATGACCAAGGCTATCGTGATCGGCAGGAAGAATTCGGCGCCGGCCTTGAGCGCGAACGGCAGGCCGATCACCAGCCCGACACCGGCGATCAGCGTCAGCGCGGCGAGCAGGCGATCACGCCTGGGGTCGATTACCGGCGGCGGACCGTCGTCGGTCGACGCCGGCGTCTCGGGTGCACTCGGCGCAACGGCAGCGGCGCCGCCAACCGTCGCCGACAAACTCGCCCCCATGCCGCTCTCGCCGTTACTCATAGCGCTTCCGTAGCGCCATTGGCGGGCAAAGTAATCCCGGCTAGCGTCAAGAGATGAGCGAGAAGCTGCTGGTCATCGACGAAGGCACCACTTCCACCCGCGCGATGCTGTTTGCACCCGACGGCACCTGCCTGGGCAGCGAATCGGCTGCGCTGACCCAGCATTACCCCTCCCCCGGGCTGGTCGAGCACGATGCGGCCGAGATCTGGGATCGGACCCTCGCCTGCGCACGGAAAATGGTCGAGTTGGCGGGCGGGGCCGAGGCGGTGGCGGCGATCGGCATCACCAACCAGCGCGAGACGGTGGTGTTCTGGGACAAACAGACCGGCGAGCCGCTGGCACCCGCGATCGTCTGGCAGGACCGGCGCACGGCGTCATGGTGCCGCGAGCTCAAGGAGGCCGGACACGAGCCGACTGTTCAGGCTCGCACCGGGTTGTTGCTCGACCCCTATTTCTCCGGATCCAAGATCGGCTGGGCGATGGCCAATTGGCCGCAGCTCAAGGCCGCTGGCGACCGGCTGGCGGTCGGCACGATCGATTCGTGGCTGGTGTGGAAACTGACCGCGACCGGGGGCCGAGGCGGGATGCACATTACCGACGCGACCAATGCCAGCCGCACCGCGCTGATGGCGATCGGCAGCGGACATTGGGATGACGGGCTGATCGAGTTGTTCGACGCGCCGCGCCATGCGCTTCCCGAAATCGTCGATTGCGCGGGCAATTACGGCACCACGAGCCTGTTCGGCGCGCCGATACCGATTTGCGGCATGGCCGGCGATCAGCAGGCGGCGACGATCGGTCAAGCCTGCCTGACGCCCGGCGACACCAAGGCGACCTTCGGCACCGGCGCCTTCGTGCTGACGCAATATGGCGCGCACCAGCCGACCTCGAAGAACCGGCTGCTGGCGACGGTGGCGTGGCAACTCGGCGGCCGGCGCGCTTATGCACTCGAAGGATCCGTCTTCGTCGCCGGCAGCCTGATCCAGTGGCTACGCGATTCGCTCAAGCTGATCGCCGCCGCCGACGAAACCGAAGCATTGGCGCGGTCGGTCGCGGATAATGCCGGCGTCTATCTGGTCCCCGCGCTGTCGGGTCTGGGCGCACCTTGGTGGGAAGCAGAGGCGCGGGGCTGCATGTCGGGACTGAGTTTCACCGCCACCCGCGCGCATATCGTCCGCGCCGCGCTGGAGGCGATGGCCCACCAGGCCAACGACCTGAAGACCGCCTTCGCCGCCGATGGCGCCGACTGGACGACGCTCAGGATCGACGGCGGCATGGTCGCCAACGACTGGATCGCGCAGGATCTGGCCGACATGCTGGAGGTCGCGGTGGAGCGGCCGGTCTTCGCCGAAACCACTGCGCTCGGCGCGGCGATGCTGGCCGGCGTCGGCATCGGCCTGTTCAAGGACCTGAAGGCGGCGTCGGTAATGCGCGGCCAGATCGACGCTTTTCATTCCGCTTTGGCCGCCGACGCCCGGCAGACCCGGCTTGACGGATGGACGGCGGCAGTCAAATCGGTGATCGACGCAGCGCACTGATATTCGCACCTTCGATCAGCTTCACGCTTCCCCGGCGAAGGCCGGGGCCCAGCTTCGGCAAATTCGAGATGGCGTTCAGACATCGAGAACACAATGCGACTGGGCCCCGGCCTTCGCCGGGGAAGTGTATATTTTGTCCGCTCCTTCCACTCATGGCGTTCGGGTATGGTTGTCGAAATAGAGGTAGTCGGGCTGGAATTCGCCGGTCGAGGCGAGGCGGTCGAAATCCAGCATCGTGACGGTGCGATCGGATACCTCGACCATCCCGGCCTCACGCAGCACGCGTAACGTCCGATTGACGTGGACCGAGGTCAGTCCGCACGCCTCGCCGAGATCCTGCTGGGTCAATGGCCAGGCGAAGGCATTATCCTCGACCAGCCCGACCGCATCGAGCCGCGTATAGGTTTCGCACAGCATGTGCGCGACGCGCCCCACCGCATCGAGCCGACCCAGCCGGAAAATCCATTCGCGATGCATCGCGGCATCGAGCAGGGTCGAAAACCACAGCACGCGGCCGAGATGCGGCAAGCGCTCGATGATCTGCGTCAGCTTGTCGTGCGGCGCGTAGGCGACGGTGCACTCGCTCAAGGTGGCGATGTCATGATCGAGCCGTTGCAGCGGATAACCATGCAGATCGACGAAATCGCCTGGCGTCTGGATGCTGACCAACTGCCGATGGCCATCGGCGCCGTCCATATAGCGACACATGAAACCCGAGATGAGAAAGGTCGACCGCGTGACGACATCGCCGCGGCTGGTCACCACCTTGCGTCGCGGCAGCGCCACCGGCGCGGTCAGGACGCTCTCGATCGCCTCCTTTTCGTCATCGCTCAGCTCGCGGCGGCGACGGCCGCGAAGGAAATTGTCTGTCAGCATGATCGTTTTCGAACCCCTTCGCTAGCGTAACGATCGTGGCGGCTCCTTGGTTTCGTCCGAGGGAAACGCCATAGAAACGAGATGAAGACGATTGGCCTGATCGGCGGGATGAGCTGGGAAAGCTCGGCGCAATATTATGCGATCATCAATCGCGCGGTGCGGGAGCGTCTCGGCGGCGCGCATTCGGCCGAGATGCTCTTATACTCGGTCGATTTCGGCGAAATCGAGCGACTTCAGCACGATGGCGACTGGTCCTTGCTCACGGCGCGAATGGTGGACGCAGTCCGGCGGCTGGAGGCCGGTGGCGCGGATTTCGTCCTGATCTGCAGCAACACGATGCATTTGATGGCGGACGATGTCGCGGCGGCGATCGGCCTGCCGTTGCTCCACGTGGTCGATCCCACCGCATCGGCGATCACGCGGGCGGGTCTCGAGCGAGTCGGGTTGCTCGGTACCGCCTTCACGATGGAAAAGGCCTTTTATCGCGATCGGCTCGCGGCGGCCGGGCTCGATATCGTGATCCCCGACGCCGCCGACCGGCACGAGGTTCATCGCGTGATCTATGAGGAATTGGTCGCCGGCAAAATCGAGGCGGCGTCGCGCACGGCCTATCGTGAGGTGATCGCGCGGCTGGTCGAGCGCGGCGCGGAGGCGATCGTGCTGGGCTGCACCGAAATCATGCTGCTGGTGGACCAGTCGGACAGCGCGGTGCCGTTGTTCGATACGACCAGTCTTCACGCGCTGGCGGCAGTCGACCTGGCGCTCGGCCGATAACCGGGGGCGATCGCCCGCCCCCGGCCCCGCATGACCGTCTATTTCCGGGTTGCGACCGCCTCCGTCCGCTGGTCGGACGCCAGCGCGCGGTCGCTGATCGACCACAATGAATCGACGCCTATCTTGCCGTTCAGGATCGTGTTGTTGAGCGCGAAGATGTCGAGCGCGCTCGGACCGCCGGGCGCTTCATATTCGGTGCTCGACGCCGGCCACGCCGCACGGTGATGGCAATTCATGCAATTGGTCTTGATCGGATGGTCGGCGGCGAGTTCGATATAAGGGTTGAACGCCACCGGCCATTGGTTGCTGCCCGAACTCGCAGGAATGCCATAGGTCGCCGCCATCAGATAATTGCGCCACGGTCCCGGCGCGTCGACCGACGACAGGTTCGGCCGGTCGGCGGCATAGGGATTGATGCCGGGCGAATCGTTCCACCACACCGATTGGAACGTCCAGGCCGGCTGTTCCTTGGTCATGATGTGCATCGCCACCAAGATCAGATAATCGCCCTGCTGGAACATCCGGCCATAGGCATAATAAGCCGAGGCATCGAGGATCGCGCGATCGCATTGCGCCATTTTCGAGAGATCGGGTTGGTAATTGTAGAAGCGGTCGACACCCACCACGCGCGGCTTGGCATAAGTGTTGGGCCCGAGCGGCTTGCCGTTCATCGTCACGCCGTGGAGAAAACTGACCGAAGACGGGATAACCTGCGCCGCCGGGGTCGTGGTCACCGCCACCGCCTTCGGCCATTTCTTCTGGATTTCGAAGCCGGCATAGACACCGTCGTCCGACGCCGGATCGTTCCAGATCGGCAGCGCGGTGAACTGACCCGCCGCCACCGGCCACATCATCGGCTTGAGCACGATCGAACCGTCAGGCATCGCGGCCATTTGCTTGGTCTGGTCCGGCGGCGGGATCAGGCCATTGAGCGTCGATTGCAGATAGAGCTTGTTGTTGCGGATCCAGTCGAAGGCGGGCTGGTTGTAGATCACCCCCGCGACCATCACGTCGCCATTATTCTGCAAGGTCGGGCCGTTGGCCAAAGCATAATCGGCGGGCGTCGATCCCTGCAGACACGGCGTGCCCTTGTAACGGTCGACCACCGGCTGTGGCACGGCATAGGTCGGCGAGACCGGGAAGTTGATCGGATCGGCACCGGTGGTCGATCCGTTGTTGAGCTTGAACTTGCGCATCGGGACCGTCGCGACCGCCGGCTGGCTCTTGGCGAGCTTGGCGGTGACCGAGGCATCGGGCGCGAATGCCTGGGTTTCGGTGCACCAGCTTTGCCAGATCGGCTTGCCGCCCGCCATCGTGTTGAGCGCGGCCCATATGTTCCAGCCGTGCTGGCGCGTGCGGGCGACGTCGCCGCTCGTCACCCAGCCCTCGACCGTGGCGGCCTTTTGCGGATAATCGAACCCGGACGGGACGTTCTGCGGGGTCGGACACGCTGCATTGGCGATACCCGGCGCTGGCGCGGTCGACGATTTCTTGGTCGTGCACGCGGCCGCGAAGATCAGCATCGCGGCGACCAATGCGGCCGATTGGAATGGGCGGCGAACGAAGTGCTTCATGGCATCCCCCCGTATTTGTGGGAGAATGTTACGCCTTCGGTCGCCGGCAGGCCAGCAAGGAAGCCACCATTCCGGACCGGTTCGTCGGCTAAGCTTGGAACCGACCATTTCAACGGCAGCGCCGACTCGGAAGCTCAGATTGACTTAGCGCCCGCGCACAGTCCTATTGCCTCCGATCCGGGGGACATTCCATCATGACGACGATCGATACGCCCCTTCGCGTCACCCGCGCGCAGATCGTCGGTGTCACGCTTGGCAACGCGCTCGAATTCTACGATTTCCTGATCTTCACCTTCTTCGCCGTCGAAATCGGCCGCACTTTCTTTCCCGCAACCAACCCGCAATCGAGCCTGCTCGCCGCTCTGGCGACGTTCGGCGCCGGATTTCTGACGCGGCCGCTCGGCGGGTTGGTGATCGGCGTGCTTGGCGATCGGCTCGGGCGGCGGCCGATGATGCTGTTGTCGTTCGCGCTGATCGGGACCGCCAGCCTGGGCGTTGCGCTGACGCCGTCTTACGCCGCCATCGGCATCGCCGCGCCTCTGCTGGTGCTGTTCTGGAGACTCGTCCAGGGATTCGCGCTGGGCGGAGAAGTCGGTCCGAGCACGGCGTTCCTGGCGGAAGCTGCCCCATTGCATCGCCGGGGTCTGTACGTTTCGATGCAGATGTTCGGGCAGAATATCGCGGTTCTGGTCGCCGGGCTGATCGGGCTCGCGCTTGCCCAAGTGATGGACGATGCGACACTCGCGAGCTGGGGCTGGCGCATCGCGCTGGCGCTCGGCGTCGGCGTCGTCCCGATCGGACTTGTCCTCCGGCGGACCTTGCCCGAGACCTTGCCCAGCGACGCGCCCGCAATCCCGGCGCCGCCGCTCCGCGACTATCGCCGCACCGCGATCATCGCCTTCCTGGCACTCCTGTCGGGGACGATCATGACCTATGTCACAAACTTCCTGACGACATTTGCCAAGACGACGCTGCATTTGCCGTCGGGCACCGCCTTCTGGGCGACGATCGCGGTCGGGATCGGCGGCACGATCGGCGCGCCGCTCGGCGGCTGGCTGGCCGATCGCTACGGCCGGCGGCCCGCGATGATCCTGCCGACTTTGTTCGTCTGCCTGATCACCCTGCCCGCTTTCTGGCTGCTGACCGTCGCGCCGGGAAAAGCGAGCCTGTTCGTCGTGGGATGCGGATTGCGGCTGTCGATCGGCATCGCCTTGAGCGCGGTGCTGGTCCATATCACCGAGGATTTTCCGGCGCGTATCCGGTCGGGCGCGCTGGCGATCGTCTATGCGCTCGCAATCTCGATCTTCGGCGGCTCGACCCAGTTCGTGGTGGCGTGGCTGACGGGCGTCACGGGCAGTCCGCTGGCGCCGGCTTGGTATATGGCCGCCGCCGCGGTGGTTGGGTTCGCTGCGCTCTGCTTTGCGCGTGAAACGGCGCCGCTGCGCAGACGATCCCGCGACTGCTTTTGACGGAAAGACGGGCACCCGATGGCCGGCCGCTGCGTGATCGTGGTTTCGCGCCGGCACAAAGGTGAATAATTTGGGGCGCACGTGACAGCGTAGTCCGCCAAGGTACTTAGAAAGGGTATGTGCCGTGCCCACGAACATTGACGAAGAATTCGCTGAAGCCATGCGCTACATTGGTGGGAAGCGACCGGTAGAAATTAATCCCGACGTTTCAAATACGCTGAATGCGGACATTATACTTCCAGATGATGGTGTTATCTTGGAAGTAAAGACGCTCATGTCTGACCCAAGCCATCAATCGGGCCACATTGAGAAAGTCAGCGCCATATATCACAAGTGGGCGGGGCTGCCCGGTGTGCCCATCGCATTTGGAGAGGTGACGATCGATACCTCTGGCGTTCCGGAGAAGATGGCTTTCGAATTGCTGCGAACGTTATCTGGCCCTATCCGAGCTGGAGTAACGAAATCAAACAAGCAAATCAGGGAACTTAAAAAGTCTCTCGGAATGCCGAAGGCTCACGGCGTCCTAGTAATGTGTAACGCGGGCGCTACCACACTTACACCGCATTTTGTAATGCACGCTCTGCATCATGCGCTGGGTAAACGACACTCTTCTATAAACTCGCTCATCTATCTCACGTATGGTGTTCCAGTTAAAATGCCTAGATTGCCAGAACCCGTAGAGTTTTTCGCAACATTAACAAGGGAAGGTGGTGAGCCATTGCCTCCTGGCTTGGGACGTCGAATTCAAGATGCTTGGATGCGTCATCAATCGCGAAACGGCGGACTCGTCAAAGTCTACCAGGAGCAAGACATCGAGATGATCTACGAGGGAAAGAATGTGAAACCTGCAGCTGGTCGCGCTTAGTGGTTTCCACCTGAATAAAATTCCATACCGCCGACGCTGCGCGCTCTCGCAGATCATTCGAATAAGCTCGTGCCATCGCTGCTGGCCTCCTGCCCAGCCAGCAGCTGAATTAGATCCCCGACGCCTTGGGAACCCCAAACGATTCCGACTAATCAGGACCAACTCGAGGCGTAGGAAAATTGAGCGTCTACCTATCGCTAAGCATCCATCGCTCACGCCCGGCCGTCGTCAGGGGCGTCGCGGATGCCAACACAATGGAAGCATCTGACTCGCGAATATCATTCTGCGCGAGGGCGATTTTCGGCGCCTATGCAGCCTGCCCTACCTTATCCTCGAACAAGCCCTTCAAATCCTTCTTCAGGATCTTGCCATTGGCGTTGCGTGGCAGCGTCTCGTGGACGAATCGGATGGCGACGGGCACCTTGAATGCCGCCAGCCGCTCGCGCACCCAGGCCTGCAATTCAGGCTCGGTCGCACTTGCCCCCGGCGCCAGGTGGACCACGGCCGCCGGCTCTTCGCCCAACGTGCGGTGCGGGATGCCGATCACCGCGGCGTCGGTCACCGCGGGATGCTCGTACAGCGCGTTCTCGACCTCGGACGAATAGATGTTCTCGCCGCCGCGGATCACCATGTCCTTGGCGCGGTCGACGATATAGAGAAACCCCTCCTCGTCGAGCCGCCCGAGGTCGCCGGTGCGCACCCAGCCATCGACGAAGGTCTCGGCGGTCGCCTCGGGCTTGTTCCAATAGCCCTTCACGATCATCGGCCCGCGTGCCCATAATTCGCCGACCTCGCCGGTCGGCAGCACGGTGACTCCGTCATCTGCACGGATTTCGAGGTCGGCGGTCGCCACCGGAGGCCCGGCGCTGGTCGGGCGGTTGAGATAATCCTCGCTCGAATGGTGCGTCACCGTCGCCATCGTCTCGGTCATGCCCCAGCCATTGCCGGGGAGCGCGCCGAATTCCTCATAGATCTTCTTGACTAGTTCGGGCGCCGAGGGGGCGCCGCCATAAGCGATCGCCTCGATCGACGAGAGGTCGTATTTGTGGCGGTCGGGATGTTCGATCAACTGCCAGGCGATGGTCGGCACGCCACCGGTAAAGTGCACCTTCTCGCGCTCGATGATCTCCATCGCCTTCACCGTATCCCATTTGTGCATGAAGATGGTGGTGCTGCCGCTGGCCATGGTCCCCATCAGCCCGGCCGAGCAGGCGGTGACGTGGAACATCGGGATCACCGTCAGGCTGGTGCGCGGGGTCGGTTCGGGGATCGCCTCGCCGCGGCGGACGAAGCTGCGCGCGCCCGAGAAGCCGCCCGACATGATGTTGGTCATGAGGTTGCGGTGCGTGCCCAGCGCCCCCTTGGGATTGCCGGTGGTGCCGCTGGTATAGAAGATCGTCGCATCGTCATCGCTGTCGATCTCGACCCGCGGCCGGTCGTCCGCCGGCAGGTCCGCCCAGTGTTTCGGCCCGCCGATAATGTCTTCGAGCGCGGTGGCGCCTGCAATCGGCCCGGGCGAGCGTGTGACGATCAGGTGCTCGACGTTCGGCAACGCCGCCAGATGTGGCCGGAGACGTTCATAACGCTCGGCGTCGACCAGCAGCAATTTCGCGCCCGAATCGATGACGCCATATTCGAGCTCGGCGCCCGTCCACCAGGCATTGAGCGGCACGGCGATGGCGCCGAGCGTCGTGATCGCGAAGAAGATCACCGGCCATTCGGGCAGGTTGCGCATGGCGAAGGCGACGCGATCGCCCTTGCCCACGCCCATGTCCTGGAAAGCGCGGGTGAGCGCGGCCGTGGCGCGATAATTCGCCTCATAGCTGACGCGCTCGTCCTCGAGGATCGTGAACAGCCGGTCCCCGTGCGTGCGCGAGAGATCGAGCAACACGCCCAGATCGTGCGGCGCGTGTTTCCATATGCGCGTCGGCACGCCGCGAATCTCGATCGTTTCCATCTCGAACTTGGTGCCCGGCGCAGTCAGCGCTGCGGTCGCGTCCTTCAGCGAAACCTTGGGCCAGGCGGGATCGAGGGCGATTACGGGTTCGGCTGCGTCATTCATTGACAAGGGTCCGCTCTCCAGCTTCGGCTGCCGCAGGTCTCCGCCCGCGCGATTTCGCAACGTTAGAGTTGATTCGAGCGTCGCTCAAGGCAATAGAGAGTCGGAATTTGAAATAGGGGTATGGAAGAGCGATGCTGATGAAAGCGCCCGAAAAGCATGGCTTCGATGCCGCCCGCCTCAACCGCATTCCCGCATTCCTGAAGGAACGGTACCTCGATTCGGGCAAATTGCCGAACGCGCAGATATTGGTCAGCCGCGATGGTGAGATCGTCCATTTCTCAAGCCAGGGCGCCGCGGTAGAAGGCTCCGACAAGGCGATCGACGAGGGCTCGATCTTCCGCATTGCCAGCATGACCAAGCCGATCACCTCGGTTGGCTTCATGATGCTGGTCGAGGAGGGCAAGGTCGCGGTCGATACCCCGGTCCACCACGTCCTGCCCGAATTCAAGGGGATCGGCGTCTATAATGGCGGTGGCGGCGGGGTACCGTTCCTGCCAGTGACGCCGACCGCCGAACCGATGCGGATGCTCGATTTGCTGCGCCATACGTCAGGCCTGACCTACGGCTTCCAGAACCGCACCAACGTCGACGCCGCCTA
>Ga0070664_100005281_pt1 | contig 10367 bp, 9 predicted proteins | sample KBSC73metaG_FD_65863 | JGI IMG/M metagenome (GOLD analysis project Ga0070664, IMG submission 65863) | Corn rhizosphere microbial communities from Kellogg Biological Station, Michigan, USA - KBS C7-3 metaG | ecosystem: Host-associated > Plants > Roots > Rhizosphere > Soil ... | reverse complement strand
GCTGAACGCCTTGATCGCGGAGGGGGCCGAAGGGGCGCGCGCATTGATCGCTTCGCGAGGACCTTGTTCTCTGGCGAGGCCGCGCCGGGTCTCGGCCCGGCAGCCGAGGTACCTTTCTGCCGCGCCAGAAAGGTACCCCAAAGAGGCGCTTTGAACACCAGCTTCCCCGCTATTTTGCCCAGGCGCTTCGGGTGGCAAATCCCCCGCTTGACCACTGTCTCCAGCGCCACCATCACCGTACGAGAACCCGCCGTGCCGGCCCCGGTCTCAACTCGCTTCGCATCGCGAGCGACTCCGCCATGGTGTCTCGTCTCGGCTTCCCTCGCCATGAAATGGCCGTGGGGATCGAGCTGTTGAAGCTGACGCGTGGTGGGTTGCGACCGCACTGGAAGAGCGGTCGTCCCTACTACCTGCCAGGGTGGCGACGTTGGTCGCCTGCCTGGGTTACAGGTCCGCCGCGGCCCGCAGTGCCGCCGCCTTGTCCGTCGCTTCCCACGAGAACTCGGGTTCCTCGCGCCCGAAGTGCCCATAGGCCGCGGTCTTTTCGTAGATCGGGCGCAGCAGGTCGAGCATCTGGATGATGCCCTTCGGACGCAGGTCGAAGTGCTCGTTCACCAGTGCGGCGATCTTGTGGTCCGGGATCACGCCCGTGCCTTCGGTGTAGACCGTCACGTTCATCGGCTTGGCCACACCGATGGCATAGGCCACCTGGATCTGGCACTGGCGCGCCAGGCCGGCGGCCACGATGTTCTTCGCCACGTACCGTGCGGCATAGGCGGCCGAGCGGTCCACCTTGCTGGGGTCCTTGCCGCTGAATGCGCCGCCGCCGTGCGGGCAGGCGCCGCCGTAGGTGTCGACGATGATCTTGCGGCCGGTCAGGCCGCAGTCGCCTTGCGGGCCGCCGATGACAAAGCGACCCGTCGGGTTGATCAGGTACTTGGTTTCCTTCAACCAAGCCTTCGGCAGCACCGGCTTGATGATTTCCTCGATCACGGCCTCGATGAACGACGACTTCATCTTCGACGACGTCTCGCTCTGGTCGGGGTGGTGTTGCGTGGAGAGCACCACGGTGTCGATCGAATGCGGCTTGCCATCGACGTAGCGCATCGTCACTTGGCTCTTGGCGTCGGGGCGCAGGAACGGCAGGCGGCCGTCCTTGCGGAGCTGGGCCTGGCGTTCGACGAGGCGGTGCGCATAGTAGATGGGCGCAGGCATCAACTCGGGCGTTTCGTCGCAGGCGTAGCCGAACATCAGGCCCTGGTCGCCGGCACCGATGTTGAGGTGGTCGTCGGAGGCATGGTCGACGCCCTGGGCGATGTCATTGCTCTGCTTGTCGTAGCAGACCATCACCGCACAGCCCTTGTAGTCGATGCCGTATTCGGTGTTGTCGTAACCGATGCGCTTGATGGTGTCGCGTGCGACCTGGATGTAGTCGACGTGCGCGTTGGTGGTGATCTCGCCGGCCAGCACGACGAGCCCGGTGTTCGTCAGCGTTTCAGCAGCCACCCGGGAGCGGGGGTCTTGCTTGAAGATCGCATCAAGGATGGCGTCCGAGATCTGATCGGCGACCTTGTCGGGGTGGCCTTCGGACACGGATTCGGATGTGAAAAGAAAATCGTTCGACACTCTTAAACTCCTGTCAGGTTGCACACTGCGTTGCCGACCCGGGGGGTTTAGAGCGGCGAACGCTTTAGCAGTATTTTTAGGCCCGGTCCCGGACACAATGTCAGGATGGCCCGGCAGTCAAGGGGGAGGGAAACCACCCGGCTGCATCGCCCTGCAAGTTGTTCAGTAACTCGGCGACGTGGGCATTATAGAAAACAATCGATTCGATGCTGACTCTTTTCCGTTGGTTGTCCAGGCTGCCGCTGGCTTTACTTCACAACATGGGCGCCGTCCTCGGCTGGATCACTTACGCCGCGTCCCCCACCTACCGCCGTCGACTGAAGGCCAACGCCGAACAGGCCGGCGTTTCCTCGGCAGACTGGCGCGCCGCCGTGGCCTCGGCCGGCCGCATGGTCACCGAGATCCCGTTCCTGTGGGCCCGGCCCACGGACACCCCGATCCTGCCGAAAGTGCGCTTCGAGAACGAATCTCTGCTCGCCGACGCGCTGGCCCAAGGCAAAGGGGTGCTGCTGCTCACGCCCCACATGGGTTGTTTCGAAGTCACGGCCCAGGCCATCGCCGAACGGTTCGGGGCGCTCAAGCCCATCACCGTGCTGTACCGGCCGGCCCGCAAGGCCATCCTGCAAGAACTGGTGCGCACGTCGCGTGAACGGCCTCACCTGATGGCAGCGCCCGCCACGCTGTCTGGTGTGCGCCAGATGATCCGCGCGTTGCGCAAGGGTGAAATGGTGGGCTTGCTGCCCGACCAGGTGCCGCCCGAGGGCATGGGTGTCTGGGCGCCGTTCTTCGGGCAGCCCGCCTACACGATGACGCTGGTGTCGCGCCTCGTGCAGCAGACCGGGGCCACGCTGCTGCTCACTTGGGGCGAACGCCTGCCACGAGGCCAGGGCTTCGTCCAGCGCTTCTACCCATTCCCCGAGCCCCTGCCCGCAGATGCGGCAGAATCCGCCGCCGCGCTCAATCGGGCGATGGAGTGGTTGATCCGCCAGCGCCCGTCTCAGTACCTGTGGGGGTACCACCGGCACAAGCGGCCCCGCCAGCAGCCGGTCGACGACGGCGCCGCGGTGAAAGTCAAGGAGTAGGTTCGTGGGCACACGCGTGCTGTTGGGTTTCCTGTGGTTGTTGCAGTGGTTGCCCCTGAGGGTGCTGGCAGCGCTGGGTCGGGGGCTTGGCCGGTTGTTGTGGGGGCTCGGAAGGGCGCGCCGGCGCATCGCGTTGCGCAACCTCGAACTGTGTTTTCCGGCGCTGTCGCCCGAAGAACGCCGCAGGCTCGCCAAGGAACATTTCCAGTGGCTCGGCCGCAGCATCCTGGAGCGCAGCCTGCTGTGGTTCGCCTCTGCCGAGCGGCTCAAGAAGGTCATCCACGTCGAAGGCGACGTCAAGCTTGCCGAACGCAGCGCCAAGCCGGTGATGTGGCTCGTGCCGCATTTCATGGGCCTCGACGTCGCCGGCGTGGCGGTGCTGCTGTTCCAGCAGCACGAAGGCTGCTCCATGTACCAGGAGCAAAGCAACGCCGCCATGAATGAAGTGATCCGCCGCGGCCGTCTTCGCTTCGGCCATGCGCAGATCTTTCCGCGCAGCGACAAGGCCTTGCCGCTCATTCGTGCCATCCGCCGTGGCGTGGCCTTCTTCAACCTGCCCGACATGGACTTCGGCGCGCGCGATGCCGGCTTCGTTCCGTTCTTTGGCGTGCCGGCGGCCACGCTGCTGGCACCATCCCGCATGGCCAAGGCCCTCGACATGGTGGTGCAGCCCGTGATTGCCGAGATGCTGCCTGGCGGGCAGGGCTACAAGGTGCGCTTCGGCGAGCCCTGGACACATTTCCCCACCGACGATGCGCTGGCCGACACCGCCGCCATGAACCGCTGGATCGAGGACGAGATCCGGCAGAACCCGGCCCAGTACCTTTGGGTCCACAAGCGGTTCAAGACGCGCCCGGCCGGCGAACCTTCCTTGTATTGAAGCCGCAGGCGGATAATCGCGCGATGCGACTGCCATTCACCAAAATGCACGGCGCGGGCAACGACTTCGTCGTGCTCGATGCCACCCGTGCGCCGCTCGACCTCACCCAAGCGCAGCTGCGCCATCTCGGCGACCGCCACTTCGGCGTCGGTGCCGACCAGATCCTCGTCGTCGAACGCACCGCCACGCCCGGCATGGACTTCCGCTACCGCATCTTCAATGGCGGGAGTGGCGAGGAAGTGGAGCAATGCGGCAACGGCTCGCGCTGCTTCGTGCGGTATGTGGTTGACAAAGGCCTGACCGACAAGGCCACCATCCGCGTCGAGACGATGAACACGCAGCTCGAACTGAAGCTGCAGCCCGACGGCCGGGTGACGGTGGACATGGGCGCGCCGGTGTTCGAACCCGTGCGCGTGCCGTTTGACAGCAGCGGCCTGTCTCCGCGCCAGGTCGCCGGTTTCAATCTGTGGCCCATCGACGTGCAAGGTGAGGCCGTGGAGATCGCCGTGGTGTCGATGGGCAACCCGCACGCCGTGCACGTGGTGGCCGATGTCGACCGCGCGCCCGTCGCGACGCTTGGCCCGGCCATCGAAAGCCACGCCCGCTTCCCGCGCCGCGTCAACGCCGGTTTTCTGCAAGTGATCGACCGTGCCCATGTCCGCCTGCGGGTGTACGAACGCGGCGCGGGCGAAACACTTGCATGCGGCACGGGGGCATGCGCCGCGGTGGTGGCGGGCATCTGCCAGCAACTGCTCGACCGCGTCGTGCACGTCCAGACCCGTGGCGGCACCCTGACAATCGAATGGCAAGGCGGGGACGCGCCGGTCCTGATGACTGGCCCGGCCGTCTCCGTCTACGAAGGAGCAATCGAACTGTGACCATGAACCTGCAAGGCATCACCGAAGACGACATCGCGAACTACCTGGCCAACACGCCCGGGTTCTTCGAGCGCCACGCGGAGCTGATGGCGTCGATCCAGCTGACCAGCCCGCACGGGCAGCGCGCCGTCTCCCTCCAGGAGCGGCAGATGGAAATGCTGCGCGACAAACTCAAGGGCCTCGAGATGCGCATCGTCGACATGATCCGCCACGGCCAGGAGAATGTCGCCATCGCCGAACGCCTGCACCGCTGGACGCGCGCCATCCTGCTGACGCAGAACCCGAGCGACGTGCCCGAGGTGCTCGTCTCCGAACTGCAGCACCAGTTCCTGATCCCGCAGGCCGGCATCCGCCTGTGGGGGGCGGCCGAGATGTTCAACGGCCAGCCGTTCTCGCGTGCGGTCACGGCCGATGCGCAAAGCTTTGCATCGAGCCTCACGCAACCCTATTGCGGCATGAACTCGGGCTTCGAGGCCTCGTCGTGGCTGGACGATTCCGCATCTGTCACCTCGATGGCGCTCATCCCGCTGCGCCATGACCTGGCCACCCCGGCCTTCGGCATGCTGGTGCTGGGCTCGCCCGACCCCACGCGCTTCAGCGCCGACATGGGCACCGATTTCCTTGTTCGCATCGGCGACCTGGCCAGTGCCGGGCTGTCGCGTCTGCTGCCCCCGCGCTGACCGATGACGCTGCCCGCCGCCCCGGACGCCTCGCCCGCGGCGGCGCTGGCGCCGGACATCGAGCGCCACTTGCAGCACCTGCAAGTGGAACGGCATCTTGCCGACCGCAGCCTCGCGCTCTACCGCGAGGCGCTGGCGCGCCTGCAGTCCTTCGCCGAGAAGCAGCCGGTGGACCTGCGCCGCGCGCAGACCTTCCATGTGCGCCGATGGGCCGCTCAGTTGCATGGCGGCGGCCTGGCGCCTCGCAGCATCTCGCTCGTGCTGTCCGCATGGCGCGGCTTTTATCGGTGGCTCGGGCACGAAGGCCTCGTGGACATGAACCCGGTCAACGGGGTGCGCGCCCCGAAAGCGGCTGCGCCATTGCCCAAGGCCTTGTCGGTGGAACAGGCGGTCACGCTGGCCGAAGCGCCCGAATCCGAAGACGACCCTGCCATCGTCGCCCGAGACCACTGCGTTGTCGAACTGCTGTATGGGTGCGGCTTGCGCGTGGGGGAGTTGGTCAGCCTCGACGTGGTGGCGGGTGCCGAAGTTGGCGGCTGGATCGATCCCCAGGACGCGTTGGCCCACGTGTTCGGCAAGGGCAGCAAGCGGCGCAGCGTGCCGGTGGGCGGCCCCGCGTTGCAGGCCCTGGCAGCATGGTTGCAGGCGCGACCAAACCTGGCCCGGGCCGGTGAGCCGGCCCTGTTCGTCAACCAGCGTGGCACCCGGCTCACCGCGCCGCAGGTGCGCGCCCGGCTGAAGCGGCGTGCACTGCAGGCGGGGCTGCCCACGCACGTGCATCCCCACATGCTTCGCCATTCATTTGCGTCGCACGTCCTGCAATCCAGCGGCGATCTGCGTGCCGTGCAGGAGCTGCTCGGCCACGCCAACATCCGTACCACGCAGGTCTACACGCGCCTCGATTTCCAGCACCTCGCCAAGATCTATGACGCGGCACACCCTCGGGCGAGGAGGAAGCCCCCCAGTCGTTGAGCGCTCCTGCCCCCAGGGGGCGACCCCGGGGCGGCCGGCAAAGCCGGCCTCGCGGGTGGCTTGATCTGCGGCTTGGCCGTGCTGGCCTTCCTGGCGCACGCGCCTCAGGGCGGTGGTTCGCTTCATTCGCCTGCCTTTTTGTCATCCCGTCGAAAGCCGGCAGCCACTGCCGGCGCGACAATCTCTCCCATGAAAACGATCACCCTGCGCGACGGCAAGGACCGCTCGCTGCGCAAGCGCCACCCCTGGGTCTTTCCCGGCAGCATTGCCGGCGGCAAGGCCGATCAAGGCGAGACTGTGCGGGTCAACGCTCACGACGGCAGCTTCCTCGCATGGGCCGCATACAGCCCCGCCTCACAGATCCGCGTGCGCGCGTGGAGCTTCACGGAAACCGAACGCATCGACGCGGCCTTCTTCGAGCGCCGCATCCGCGAGGCTGTGGCCATCCGCGCCCGGCTGCCCATTGCCAGCGATGGCATGCGCCTGATCCACGGCGAGGCCGACGGCCTGCCCGGCCTGATCGTGGACCGGTACGGCGACACGCTGAGCGCCCAGTTCCTGTCGGCCGGCATCGAACGCTGGAAACAGGTCATCGCCGACTTGCTGCTCAAGGTCACGGGCCTGACCCGGTTGTACGAACGCAGCGACGCCAACGCCCGCGACCTGGAAGGCCTGCCGCACGTGGCCGGCTGGTTGCGCGGCGAGGGCCCCACCGAAATCACCATTCGTGAACACGACTGGCGCCTGACCGTGGACGTGGCCGAAGGCCACAAGACCGGCTTCTACCTGGACCAGCGCGACAGCCGCAAGCTGTTCGCCGACACCGTGCGCCACTTCGGCTGCCGGCGCGTGCTCAACTGCTATAGCTACACTGGCGGCTTCAGCGTGGCCGCGCTCGCGGGGGGTGCTGAACATGTGACGAGCGTGGATTCGTCCGGCCCGGCCCTGGCGCGTGCCCATCGCCATGTGGCCCTCAACGGATTCGATCCGGCCCGCCACGAGGCCTTGGATGCCGACGTGAACACCACGCTGCGCGAATTCATACGCCAAGGCCGGCGCTTCGACGCCATCGTGCTCGACCCCCCGAAGTTCGCTCCCACCGCAGCCCATGCCGAACGCGCTGCACGCGCGTACAAGGACATCAACCGCCTCGGCTTCATGCTGCTGGAACCCGGCGGCCTGCTGTTCACCTACTCATGTTCGGGCGGCATCAGCGCCGACCTGTTCCACAAGATCGTGGCTGGCGCGGGGCTCGACGCCCCGGCGGACGGGTTGATCTATGCCCGCACCGGCGCCGCACCCGACCACCCGATGACCGTCACGTTCCCTGAGGGGGAGTACCTGAAGGGCCTCGTGGTGCTCAAACGCTGAGCAGCGAACGGCAGGGGAGGGCGGGGCTCAGCCCATGCGCACGCAGTCGCGGCCGGCGCGCTTGGCGGCATACAGCGCCGCATCGGCGCGTGCGAGCAGCTGCTCCACCGTTTCTTCCGGCCGGCACACGGCGACGCCGAGCGATACCGTCACCTTGAGGTCAGGCGACAGCCGCGACCAGTCGTGCTTGGCCACGCCATCGCGCACGCGTTCGGCGGCCAGATGCGCGGAAGATTCATCTTCCGTGGCTGTCAGCACCGCCAGGAACTCCTCCCCGCCGTACCGCCCCAGCCGGTCGGTCGTGCGCATCTCGGCGGACGCCCGCCGCGAGAAATAGCGCAGCACCTCGTCCCCCACCGGATGACCGAAACGGTCATTGACCTGCTTGAAGTGATCGATGTCCAGCAGCGCAATGGCAAACGACTGCCCGGTGAGCTCGAACTTGTGATGCTGCTGCTCCAGCAGCTCCATCACACTGCGGCGGCTGAGCGTACCGGTGAGGCCATCGCGCGTGGCGCGCCGGTGCATCTTCTCGAACTTGGCCTTGAGCTTCTTGTTGCGCTGGACCAGCATGTCGCGCAACTGCGCGCCGTAAACATCGAGCAGCGTACTGCGCGCAAGCACCAGCGCGAACCACGCCGCGCTCAGCGAGCGCTGGGCCACATCGTCCATCGGCAACGAGAGATGCAATTCACCGAAGACGATCACCGTGCCCACCCCCACGGCGATCAGCACCGAAGACGCCAGCACATGGACGGGCGAGACACGCATCGCCCCGAACGCGTGGATGACCAGCAGCATCGTCAGGAACAGCACGCCCACGCTGGGCACCCAGTACATGAACCCCACGTGAATGGCCGAATGCACCAGCATCTGCGGCACCACGAGGAACGGATCGCTCAGGCGTTCGCTGAAGCGGAGCCGCAGCAACAGCCAGAAAAAACCGCAGGCGACGGCGCCTGTGGCCGCGAAAACCCACGCCACGAGGGAATCGATCGCCCCGGCATAGGCCAGGCCCAACAGCAGCAAGGTGTCGACCCCATAGCTGATCATCACCACCAGCAGCATCTGCGTGCACTGGCGCCGACGCTCTGCGCGGTTGGCGGCGGCGGCAAAGTCCTCGTCGTCTAGCGGCTCGGCTGAAGAAATGGCGGTCATCGTCGTTGGGAGCGTGGCCACGCAAAGAGTGCGTGACCGCGAGCTTCGTTATCGGCTTTATCGGCGGGCCGCCTGCTGGCTTGAACTGCGTGCCGACGGCAACCCGATCGCGGGCTCGAATTTGGCACGTTTCACGCTGAAGAACGCCTTTACATTGCGAACGTTCGCGTCCTGGGTGAAGAGGCGGTTGACCAGCGCGTCGTACGACGGCATGTCGGCCACCTGCAGCACCAGCACGAAATCCGGGCCAGGAGCCACACGGTAGCACTGTTGCACGGCGAACTCACGCACTGCACGGGCCTCGAATGCGGCCAGGTGCTCGGCGCCTTGCCGGTCGAGCGTCACCTCTGCCACCGCCGTCAGGCCCGCGCCGAGCCGCTCTGGCGAGAGGATCGCCACCCGCCGCTCGATCACCCCCGCGGCCACCAGCCGCTTGACCCGGCGCAGGCAAGTGGCTGGCGACGTCATCACCGCAGCTGCCAAATCCTGGTTCGACATCGATGCGTCACGCTGCAGCACCCCCAGGATGCGGTGGTCGGTGTCGTCCAGATCCATCAACTTGACGGATTCTTGCGAGATTGGCGCTTCCATGACTGAATCTGCCTTGATTTTCGGGGGGTGGCGGATTATTTCGGCAGCGTCAGAAAATTGCAAACTTCTGCCGCCGCTCAATGCCTACCATCCACATCTTTGTTGAATTCCCTCTGGGAGAAACCTCATGTGTGGCATCGTCGGCGCCGTCAGCACCCGCAACATCGTCCCCATCCTCATCGAGGGGCTCAAGCGTTTGGAATACCGCGGCTATGACTCATGCGGCGTGGCGGTGCACCAGGCCGGCAAACTGCGCCGGGCGCGGAGCACGGCGCGCGTCTCGGAGCTGCAAGTCAACGTGGAAGCCGACGACGTGCAAAGCGGCACCGGCATCGCCCACACGCGCTGGGCCACCCATGGCGCGCCGGCCGTCCACAACGCCCATCCCCACTTCTCCCACGGCCCCGGTTCCGACCACGACACCGCCACGTCCGGCAAGATCGCGCTCGTCCACAACGGCATCATCGAGAACCACGACGAACTGCGCCTCGAACTCAAGGCCAAGGGCTACACCTTCGACAGCCAGACCGACACCGAAGTCATCGCCCACCTGATCGACCATCTGTACGACGGCGACCTGCTGGACGCCGTGCAGCGTGCCACCCTGCAACTGCGCGGCGCCTACGCCATCGCCGTCTTCTGCCGCGACGAACCCCACCGCGTGGTTGGCGCCCGCGAAGGCTCCCCGCTGGTGCTGGGCGTGGGCGAAGGCGAACACTTCCTCGCCTCCGACGCCATGGCACTGGCCGGCGTCACCGACCAGATCGTCTACCTCGAAGAAGGCGACGTGGTCGACGTGCAACTGGGCAAAGTCTGGATCACCAGCCGCAACCCCGAAGGCCGTCCGCACGGCAGCACTGCCAACGCTGCGCAGAACTTCAAACCCGTGCAGCGCGAAGTGCGCACCGTGCACGCCCACACCGGCGCTGCCGAACTGGGCCCGTACCGCCACTTCATGCAAAAGGAAATCTTCGAGCAGCCGCGCGCCATCGCCGACACCCTCGATGCCGTCGAAAGCGTCACCCCCGAACTCTTCGGAGACGGCGCCTACCGCGTCTTCAAGGACATCGACTCCGTCCTCATCCTCGCCTGCGGCACCAGCTACTACAGCGGCTCCACCGCCAAATAC
>Ga0070664_100005278_pt1 | contig 10368 bp, 4 predicted proteins | sample KBSC73metaG_FD_65863 | JGI IMG/M metagenome (GOLD analysis project Ga0070664, IMG submission 65863) | Corn rhizosphere microbial communities from Kellogg Biological Station, Michigan, USA - KBS C7-3 metaG | ecosystem: Host-associated > Plants > Roots > Rhizosphere > Soil ... | reverse complement strand
ATTCGCCAAGTCCACGACCAGCCGCTCGATGCGATAGGTGTTTCCTCCAAGATAGATCTCGCCATCATCGCCCGCCTGCAGGCGGCCCAAAATGCCTGGATTCGCCGCGGTGCCGACGATGCGGAGAGTCGCGCCGATATCGAGCCGCCCGTAGTTGTTGTCGATGCGCACGTCGCTCGCAGTCGCGACGGCGACGTCGAGCCCGATGCGAGAGAGCCACTCGGCGGGGGGGCCTGCCTGGGCGATGCTGCTCGTGGACGTAAAGTTCAGCAACTGGTTGCTCAGTACGAGCGCTTCGCGATAAGTGCCGCCGAGCACGTCGATGCGGCCGCTCAGCATCGAGCGCGCGCGGTCGAGCGCCAGATCCAGATCGACGTTCGACTCGGTCTGCATGCCTGACGGGTATTCCAGTGCGACGCTGCTCGCAGTGAAATGCAACTTTCCGAGGGGCGCCGCGAGATCTGCGAAATTGAGCGTGCCCTCCAGCCGGGAATTTCCTGTGTTGACCAGGCCTGCGAGCGAAACGGTCAGCTGACGGCCGGCGGCGACTTGCACGGTGCCCGCGAGATCCGACGCCGCGAGGCGCGGGCTGTCGAGCTGCAGCTCGCCGTCGGCGACGGTGATACGCCCGAAGATTTCGGGGTTGTCGATCGGGCCCGTGACTCTGAGATCGGCGTCCGCGGTACCGCCGGAGGTGACGCCGCTGACGAAGGCACCCACAACTCTCAGATCGAGAACTCCCGAGAGACCGAAATCGATCGACCTGCCCGTCGTGAGATCTATTCCGCCCGTGGCGACGATGGAGTTACCTTCGGCGCTCCAGCGAAAGTCATCGATTGACGCTCGACCGTTCTGGAGTCGCAGTCGCGTCGGAACGGTTTGAGTAAACGGGACGCCGGCCAGGCTCAGAGACGCTGGATTGAGGAGAGCGGTTGCCTCGATCCGCTCGAGCGCGAGACGGTCGGCCTCGACCGCGATAGCCGCGGATGCGGTACCGTCGATTTGCTGCATTCGGTCGGGGCCGAGCACATCCTTCAAGATGGCCTGCGTCACGTTGTCCGCGCGAACAGTCAGCTTTGCACGCGCCGGTTCGGCCGGAAGCGCACTCAGCCATCTCGCGAGAGAGGAGGATTGCGGTGCCGCTGCTTCGGGTGGACTCAGTATCGAGCTGACCACGACACGCCACGGCAGAGTGCCCCCTCCGCGGAGCGACGCTCCTTGCCATTGGGCAGCGAGCGCTTGTAGCGTGATCAGGCTTGGATCGATGACGGCGTCGAGAGCGAGGTTCGTCATCGGCGCAAGCGAACCATACTCGAGGGATGACGATCGGATGGCGAGGGTCCCGGTCGGCAGCGGATGGTTGAATGTGCCGCCGACCGTCAAATCGAAAGCGGCGGTTCCATCGGTTCGCACCGGCACGGTCACCGCCCCGGTGGTCCGTGAGCTGATCTCGATCAATTCGGAGAGCGGGCCGTTGAGGTGAACCTTGAAGGGCTCGGCGAGAGTGGTGGTTCCCAATTGTCCGCCCAACGTTGCGCGTGTTTGTTGCCCGATGCGCAGGTCGACGGAATCGATAGCGATACGATCGGTTGCCACCGTGACGGATCCGGGTGCCGCCAGACGGAGACGCGTGCCGCGCGCCAGCACATCGAGCCCACGCAGGTCGATCCGGCCTCGAATGCCCGCTGGATCCGAGAGCGTCCCTGAGCCCAGTGCGGTCGCTGACAGCGTGCCGGACAGGTCGCCGACGTGCTGCTGATATCGAGGCGGAATCAACCGGCCAATCTGATCATTGTCGAGCGTGATTTCTCCGGAGAAGGGGTAGCCGGCGCGATTGACGATGTCGAGATGGGCATGGGCACCGAGATTGGGTGCCGAGGCGTCGACGGTGATCGGTCCACCATCGATGAGCCCGAATTGTCCCTTGGCGTCCAGCGTGCCGATCGAAACGTCCTCGACTGCGACGTCTCGCGCCGACAGCGAAACCAGGGCCTGTCCGCTCGGGCCGGGTCCCGTGACTGTGCCTTCCACTCGGGCGGACCCCGTGACGGTCATCGGCAAGCGAAATTGACTGGCGATCTCGGATAGTTCTCCCTGGCTCACCTCGAAGCGCGCGTCAAACGGGCCGCGCCATCCATACTGTCCGGACATCTGGAGGGAAGTCGTGCCGCTGCTCGCTTTGGCATCGTGCACACGAATGCCATTCGCGTCCACGTCCAGTCGGGCGTCGAGAATGCCGGTGTGCGGCAACACACGTGCGCGCAGATCACGAACCGCGAGCTCGATTCGCGCGCGGGGTCTGACTGTCGTTCCGGCGAGATCGAGCGTCGCGGCCACCGAGCCAGCCAGGCCTTCAATCATGTCGACCGGCAGGTTCAGGCCAGCCGCCTGCATCATCGGCACGACGGCGCCGGCGTCTGTCACGTGAAGACGCGAACGGCCGGCAAGTGTTGATCGCGGTCCGCGCTCGAGGCTCAGCACTCCCGTCAGATCGCCCCTGAGATCGGCACTCGCGTTTCGCGACTGGATGGCGTGACGCAAGGACCAGCGGTCGTCGTCGAGCTTCAGATCCGCGCGCCCGGACAGAGCCAGGAACTCCTGCCCGGACGCGCTCGGCACAGGCTCGAGCGTCGTCGTCGCCGACAGGCGAAGACGTGACCAGGTGCGATCGCGCGCGTCGAAGTTGATGCGGCCGGACCCGCTGGCAAGGGAGCCGGATCGAATCGGCGGTAGGTAGCCGATTGCCTGCACCAGATCATCGACCCGAAGATCTGACCAGCGCAGGTCGATGTGACTCGGCAGGGGAGAGGCGTCGGACGTTGTGTCGAGCGCAATGGCGCTCTGGAGGTGGAAGGACCCCGCGGTCGACTCGACGTCGAGCGCCTGGATGTCGACGCGACTCCCACTGAGCGACGACCGGCCACTCAGCGTGAAAGGACCGATCGGCGGATAGCTCGTATCGCGACTTCTGACCGTGAGCGAAATGTCAGGCGCGGTGAGCGCGCCGGCCACATCGATTGTGCCTTCGACGTATCCAACGAGACCACGCGCATCGACACGCGCGAGACGTGCAGCGTGCGGAAGATTGACGGTCGCGTTGATGCGCGACGACATGGCCGGGCGTTCGCCAGTGACGTCTGCCCAACCGGTCAGCGCGACGCGGCCTTCATTGGTCTCTACCGCTAGATCGTCGATCCGCACGCGGCTGCCATCGAACCCGAGTCGTCCTGCGATTGTTCCCGACGTCTCGATCTGACCTGCGCGAACGGTGAATCCGCCGGGCCCGAATGCCCCGGACTGGTTTGAGCCGGTGGTGTCCACCGAGAGATCGAAGGGCCCCACGGTGAACGCGCGTTGTGCCAAGCGATCGTCCAGGCGCATCGACAGTGCGGTCACGGACACGACGCCAAGGTGCAGTGGAGATCGTCGTTCGGTGCCGGCCTGTGACGATGGCAGGTTGATTGTGCCGTCGGCCTGTCTAATCAGAGTCAGACGCGGTTGGCTGAGCGAGATGCGCGTGATCGTGGGCCGTCCCAAGTAGATCCCGGGCCCGAACTCGATGATCGCGCGATCGGCCAACAGGAAAGGATCGGCGGCGGACCTGGACGCGACTGACAGATCGCGCAAGTCGATCGACCGGGTGAGCAGGTTGTAGCTCAGGCTGGAAGCGCCGAGGGTGATGTCGAACTCCCGCGACGCATAATCGCGGGCTCGATCGAGCACACGACCGCGGATCGACGGCAGGTGAAGCACCGCGAGGCCAATCAGGAGTAAGGCCGCCAGAAGCGCAGCCACGCGAGCGAGTTGTCGACGGAGTTTCGCCACCCTGGTCTTGTGTGAATGAACCGCGTCGTTCGATGTCGAACGACGCGGCTCAGTCACTTCGGCAATCGGCGATCAGCGGAATTTGCACGCTCGTCAGCATCGCCTCGTACGTCGGCTTCAAGTGGTTGAAGTCTGGTTCGGGCGCGACGAAGATCATGAAGATCATAGAGCCGTCGGACTGCGGGGGCGCGAATAATCCGGGAGGCCGTGGAGGCGCGCTAGTTTTCGCGGTCCCCACGGCCAATCGTGACAGGAGCTGCGCGCGTTGCATCAGCGGAACACGACACCTCGATCTGTCGCGGCACTAGCCCACTGAGATCCACTCCGAAGCTTGCGTGCATGAAGTCATCTCGGCTCGCCCTCACTTCGGCGTCTTCAACAAACCCCCGAGCAGTGAGCCGAGCCCCGCGGTGCCGTGTTTCTTAAGGTATCCCGACAGGTAGGGTACCGCCTTGGCGATCATGTCTGGTTTGATCCCCATTTTCATGAAGCCGGATATCGCCGATCCGATCCAGTTCGACGCGGTTATCGGCACGCCTGAAGCAGGCGCCGTTACTGCCGAAGCCGACGATGAGGACGATGCGAACCCTGGTGTCAAAGGCATCGAAGCAGGGGCCGCTGCCGATCCGCCGGACGTTCCCGCTACGTCCGCGGGGACTGCAGCAAGCAGGGCACTCATGCCCGGAACGGTTTTCTCCACCTGCGCGAAGTCCTCGGGCTTCATCAACGATTTTGCGATCGTGAAGAGCACTCCTGCTGCGCCGGCTGCCTGTTCGGGCGTGGAGCCGAGCTCCTTGGCGAGCCCTTCGACAAACTCGGGACTGGCCTTGGCAGCGGTGGAGAGCGCCGCCGTTTGCGGCTGTGTGAGGAACTCGGGCTGCGCGCGCGCGGCCGTCGCCGATGAGAACAATGCGAAGATCGCAACCACGACGACGCATGAGATTCGCTGAAGACGAGATGGTGTCATCGCAACCTCCTGACGACTACCTCGCTCCATCCTGCTCGGACGAGGTCGATCATGTCAAATCCGCAGTGGACTCGAACGGGATGTGCATGTTCAGAGGCCTGGTGGATGGGAAGCCGTCTTGACGTCAGTTCGGCGCCGGCGGGGTGATTACAATTCCCCACGGAACGGCCCACCAACCGAGAAGCAAGCGGGCCGCGGCTTCGCGTAACTGGTCCCTTCGGCCGCATGACTTACACGTCACGCGAGGTCGGTTCGACCAGGACGTGATCACGACGGCCGACCTCACAGGATAGCTGGTGTGAACGTCAACTGGACCATGGTTACGCCTCGAGGACCGAAGCCGCAGCCAGTGAACTCGTCGCCATAATCGTCCACTGCGGATTGACGGTAATGCTCGTCGGAAACACGGATGCGTCAGCCACAAACACGTTGTCACAGCCGACGACGCGATATCGCTGATCCACGACACGGTCTGCGATCCGACCAGAGCCATCCCCGATCATGGCGTTCCCGCCCTGAGGATGCGCCGAACTCATCGCCAGGTCGCGCATGCGAAGCGGACGACGCGCGAGCCTTTGTCGGAACTCATCGATCGTCGCCTGGCTCAGAGGCAGATCGACGCCTGGTTGCGTTGGCATGATCGCCCTCTTGGCACCGGCGTAAAGCCCCAATTTGACCAACACATCGAGGGCAAAACGGATGTTGTCGGTATCGCGGCTTCCCAAGGTCCAGGAGAACGTTTGGCCCAGGACAAAATCGGGGCGTGTTTCGACCAATCCGTTGGACTCTGAGCCGATCAGAGCTCCGAACATGACCAATCGACGGTAACTGTCCATCGTCGATCGGTGACGGTCGAAAAAGAAAGGAATCATCAGACTCAGCGCGCCCGGCGGATTGAAGTAGGTCTCAAAGATGGCGCGGTTACCTTGGTCCATGGCTCCAAGCGTGATCTGCTCGCCATCAAACGCGTCAAGATTCTCGTCGAACTCGAGTGCCACCGGCATCGCGAGGTTGCAACTCATCCCGACGCCCGCCGGGGCAGCAATTCGGCTCCGGATCAGCATCTGACTGCTCGCAATGACGCCCGCACAGATGATCAGCGCTTTACGAATTCTGATTCGCTGCGTGTGGCCGCCAATCGTCTGCACCGAGGCCGATTCCACGCGTCGCTTGGTGACCGCAAAATCGACCGCGGTCACGTTCGGCACGTACTGCACTCCTCGGGCCTCCGACCAAGGAATGTATGTCTCGAGTACCGTGCGCTTGCCGAAGTATTTGTTGCCCAGATTCCACAGCCCGTCGCCACGCGCATCCGGACCGTTTACCTGAACCGGACTCACGTCGGAAAGATTGCCGCCGTTGGCATTGAATTCGGTGACGGCCGTTCTGAATTTGTGTTCTACGGACCGATTGATACCGCGAGGCGACAGCGGACCGATTTCTATCTCAGCGGCAATCCGATCGTATTCCTCATCCAACCCATCGAGTGTCAACCCGTATTCGGCCGCCCAGAGTTGGCGGATATGGTCTGGCATGCGGTAGCACACCGCATTGTTGACAACGCTGCCTCCTCCGACGCACTCCCCCTGGAGAATGGTCATGTCGGCCCGCTTCGTCTGTTGTAGACCTCCTTCCTTATAGAGCTTGCTGATCATGTCAAGTTCGTAGTCGCTCACGTCATCGCGCGGTGAGAAGCGACCGCCTCTCTCGATCACGGCAATGCGAGCGCCGGGCGCCTCGCAGGCGAGGCGGTAAGCCATCACCGATCCTCCGGCTCCAGAACCCACGACCAGGTAGTCCACTTCCGTTGGGGGAACGGGCTCGCCTATCGGCGTCGATACTCGCGGCGCCACCACTCTCGTCCCGGACGGAGAGCCGGACAACCAATTCAACGGATCGTACTGGTCGCGCGGCAGAGCTGCAGCATCCGCATCCGGCGGAGGTCCCGGGTTGACGTCTTGGAATCGCCTGCGCGCGCCTGGGGGAACATAGCCAATGCGCGAGTGTGCCAGGCGTCCCGCGTAGACAGCGAACAGGACGACGGAGTGCGCGGCAATCCCGAGATCGTGAGCAATGTCAGCGAGCTCGGGCACGAAAGACCGCCGACGATCCGGCTCTGGTCGAATGAGGGAGTAACGGACGAAGTACTTCTGCTCCTGGCTCGACATCGTCGAGAAGGGAGGACGAAGCCCGAACAACGGAGGCCAGACTTGCTCGATCGACCAGAAGGGAAAGTTCAGCAGGCCTTGCTTTCTGCCGCGAATAGTGCCCGCGTACCGGTCGATGGCTTGCAACACGTCGGCGCGGCCGGCTTCCTCGAAGAGCGCATCGTGAAGCCCCACGATAGCTAGGGCGCTTGACGCTCGGAAGGATGTAATCGTGTACTCGACATTGAAAAATACCGACCGGATGCTCAAGAACAGAGTCGCGATCGCGGCCATGACGAGGAGATGTACAGCGAACCAGATTTGGATCGGCGTCACGCTTCCATCCGCATGATGTACGACGACGGGCCCGGCCGCCAGAAGAACGAGTCCGAACAGCACAGCCGGAATCAGCACGCGTCCGAGCACCGTCGTGAACATGTCACGCAGTTGCCGATTAGCGAGCATCAGGACTGCGATGAGACCGACGGTTACATCAAGCGTCAACGAATTGCAGAGTGTTGGGTCGGGCTCCTGCACGAGTGCTACGAGACTCCGGGGGCCGTGACCTGTCAGTCGAAGTACCAGCGAACCAACAAGGTGCAGAACCGCCAGGAGCGCCAAACCTGCTGAACTCACGCGCCACAGCGTCGTTGGCAAAGAGAACAAGTCTGGTTGAATCTCGAGCGCGGGCTGCTCCCGGTCGCCAACGGAGCGCATCAAGATCCAGATGAAAAGGGCCACCATCACGGCATCGACGATTGCAGACGCCAGGAGAAAATCGCGGTACGGACCAGGGGGGTCGAGGAAATAGAAGAACACGGATCCAACAACCGAAGTCACGTGACCAAGGCAAAGGCCCAGCGTCGTGACCCATCGAAACCTGTAGTTGAAGGCCGCCACAGATGCCAAGACAATCATTAACGAGACTTTGCCCACGGTGTTTACGGCGAGATACGGGTTGCCGTACGTCATTTCGATAAGAAAGCGGACGGGCAGCGGCCATGGCGACGCACCGAAAGCACCAAGCAGAAGCACGCCAAGGTAAAGGAGATAAGCAAATCCAAGAAGGCGAAGCACCCAGAATGGAGCGTTTCGCGGAGGACGTGGAATCGCCTCGTCAGTCCACTCGGGAGGAAACAGCGGCTCGGAGCTTCCGTCGTCCGCCGGAGACCTTCGCCACAACAACGCCGCGAGCCGGGAAAGCCACAAACAAAGAGGGCCGATCACCAGACCGTCGAACGACAACGTCACCAGGAAACGAAGCGCCGGTGGCTCGATCGCCATAATGAAAGTTCCCGGCAGGTAGTCCCAAAGCGCAGGTCGGCCGTGGTCGCGGTAATGACTCTGAAGAAACAAATCCAGCGCATAAAGCGGGAGGGTGATAAGGAGCGTAATGACGAGAGAGCTGGAACGCCGAATGGGCAGCACAATCAACGGAACGATCAGCCCGAAACCCGCTATTTCAGCAAGCTTCATTCGCCGTCCGTGAAAATCAATCAGTGGAAAGACGTCGCTGATCACGTACACCAGGACGGCACTCACCACACCCGTGATCAGAATGAGAAGCGCGAGCCGAACTCGCGAAGCAAGATTGTCCAGTGGGTCATTGCCGGGAAAGCCACGAAGATAAAAGGGCGCAGGGATCATCGATGGCTCCTGGGGCCGAAGTGAGCGACGTTGTTTTTAAGTCGCCGCATTATAGAGTGAGGAGCAGCCACCTACTAGAGCGCGGCGGCGCGATCGAGTGAGCTCCGACGATTGGTTCCCCGTTCCCGTGACGCCTTGGAACGTCAGCAAACCCGCGCGGAAGCCACTGAGGCGCTGCGAGGGCTCGTCGACGCCATCATCCTCACGCCAACCAATGGCGAGTTCAATCGAACTGAAGGGAAATCTCGCGGCACCGCTAGGGGCGACGGTACAAAGCAAGAGGGCGCTGCCGGCTGGGTACGCATCCTGCCTAGATCCTGACAATTCCAACGATGGGGTGCGATTTCTTAAAGAATTTGCGCGTACACCGAGGTCTGCCCCGCGGTATTTCATAGCTCGCTACGGCCGGCGGTGGCCGATGAAGTCGATATATGCCCAGGCAGTGCGATCACGCGTTCATGAGCAGTCCGAAAGCGCCTACGAAGGACCGCAACGACGAGCGCGGCGCCTTCACCGGTGCACGCTCTCGCCACATCGGCTGTCTCGAGGAGGCGAACGGGTCGACGCTCTTCGTGGACGCTGAAGGGAATTTGACATGGCAAAACAAATCCGACGAGGTGGGGGACGCTGATGACGACAACTCACAAGTCTCAGTCGGTTTTCGGCACCGATTTGCCTCCTCGGATGCTGTCGCTCCTTCTGCGAATCCAGGGTGAATATCACGAGATGCCGGGACTAAGCCTGACAGAGGCCCAAGCGCAGCGGATGTGGGGTCTCGACAGGCGCACGTGTAGCGTCGCTCTGGGCATGCTCACCGAGCTGCGTGTTCTGCAGCGTACGGACCGGGGGACTTATGTGCAGTCGTCTGATTGACGCGGTGGCGCTGTCTCAAAGGCGCGATCGACGAATTGAAGCTCGGCACCTCAACCGCCCATTTTGGATTCCCGCGAAAGGAATTGGCTATGGCAGAACTGAAGGTTGTGGGCGTCACGGAGCAAAAGCGCCTGAACGACGCGCGTGAAGTCGGTGTGCCGTGGAAGAAATGGGGGCCCTTGTTGCAGGCACGCATCGTCACAGAGCAGGTGGGCGGCGAGCCCGTTGCCGTCTAGCGAGCAATCTGATGGCCGGTGCACCGCGGTACCCGTCGCTCTATCAGATCAACACCCGCGTCTGGCTCACGGACCTGTCGGCGACTCTCGGCCGCAAGGCCACGCTCGACGACATACCGGATGCCGAACTGGATCGGCTGGCGGCACTCGGGTTCGACTGGCTCTGGCTGCTCAGTGTGTGGCGAACCGGACCGGCGGCCCAGCAGGTCTCGCGCACGAACAGCGAGTGGCGTCACGAGTTCCAGGAGACGCTCCCCGACCTGCGCGAGGAAGATATCGCCGGGTCGGGGTTTGCGATCACCGGCTACACCGTGCATCCGAGTCTCGGGGGCGATGCCGCGCTGGCGCGCGTGCGCCAGCGCCTGCGGGATCGCGGGTTGCGGCTGATGCTCGACTTCGTGCCCAACCACATGGCGCCGGATCATCCCTGGGTAGAGCAGCACCCAGAGTACTTCGTGGGCGGAAGCGAGTCCGACCTCGCGCAGGCGCCGCAGAACTACACGCGCGTCGGGGGCAACCGCGTGGTGGCGTTTGGACGCGACCCGTACTTCTCGGGCTGGCCCGATACGCTGCAGCTCGACTACAGCAATTCAGCAACGCAGGACGCGATGTGCGGCGAACTCCTCCGGATTGCGGGCCAGTGCGACGGCGTCCGGTGCGACATGGCGATGCT
>Ga0070664_100005277_pt1 | contig 10368 bp, 12 predicted proteins | sample KBSC73metaG_FD_65863 | JGI IMG/M metagenome (GOLD analysis project Ga0070664, IMG submission 65863) | Corn rhizosphere microbial communities from Kellogg Biological Station, Michigan, USA - KBS C7-3 metaG | ecosystem: Host-associated > Plants > Roots > Rhizosphere > Soil ... | reverse complement strand
CAATGTCGATCAGCGGGAAGAGGCCGCGCGCCGTGACGACTCGAACGACCTCGCGCCACTGGTCTTCGCTGAGGTCCGCGCCGGTCGGGTTGTGGCAGCAGCCGTGAAGGAGCGCGACGTCGCCCGGCTCGCCGGCCTCGAGCGCTGCGACCATATCCTCGAACCGGATCGCCCCCTGCCCGCGCTCGTAATAAGGATATTCGACCATATCGAGCCGAACCGAGCGGATGATCGGCGGATGGTTGGGCCAGGTCGGTGTGCCGACCAGTACGCGCGCCTGCGGGTTGGCGGTCGCGATCAGCTCGAAGCCGAGCCGCAGGGCGCCGCATCCGCCCGGAGTCTGCAGGCCCAGGATCGATTCGTCGTCAGCGTGATTGCCGAGCAGGATCGGGCGCAGCAGCTCAGCGAAACGCTTGTCACCTGCGCTGCCGAGATACGCCTTGGTGACCTGCATATCGACGAGGCGCTGCTCCGCCTCCTTCATGACTTTGAGGATCGGTGTGTTGCCGACCGCGTCGCGGAAGACCCCGACGCCGACGTCGATTTTTTCCGGCCGAGGATCCGCGTCGCAGAGTGCGATCAGCGCAAGCAGCGAATCGTTCTCGACGGGCGGAAGATCGGCAAGCCCTCTTGCCCTGGTGTCGGTACGGCTCAGCATCGAAGCGCGATTAGCGGAGTCAGGCGTCGTAATCCACTGCCACCCCGTCCCCGAGCGGCACGGACTGACAGGTGAGCACATAGCCCTCCGCCACCTCTTCGTCGGTCAGGCCGTAATGGACCGCCATCTCGACCTTGCCCTTCGTCACCTTCGCCCTGCAGGTTGCGCAGACGCCGGCCTTGCAGGCGAATGGCGCAGGCAGACCGGCGGCTCGGGCGCTGTCGAGGATGTTGCCGGCGGTGAAAGGCACACGGCGCGTACGGCCGTCGAGCGTGACGGCGACGCTGACGCCCTCCGCCTGTGTTTGCAGCTGCGCCATTTCCTTGGCGACGGCTTCAGGTGGCCGATCGGCGGTGAAGCGCTCGACGTGGATGCGCTCCTTCGCGATGTTGCGGTCGAGCAGCGCGCCTTCAGCGGCATCCATCATGGGGCCGGGGCCGCAAATGAACCAGCCGTCGACTTCCTGCGAGTCCGGCACCAGGCCAGCGATCGCTTCTTCCAGCCGCTCGCGGTTCAGCATTCCGTTGAACAGCTCGATATCCTGCTCTTCCTGGTCGAGAAAATGGTAGATTTCGAGCCGACCCAGATGCTTGTCCTTCAAGCCTGCCAGCGCTTCGAGGAAGATGACGGAGCTGCTGTCGCGATTTCCGTATAGGAGGGTGAAGCGGCTGTTCGGCTCCTCGCGCAACAGAGTCTTGACCAACGACATGACGGGCGTGATGCCGGATCCGCCCGCGATCCCGACGAGATGACGCCGCTTCGATGCATCGAAGTCGGTCGTGAAGCTGCCGTGGGGCACCATCACCTCGATCGTGTCCCCGGACTGCAGCTGATCGCCGACCCAATTCGAGAAAAGCCCCCCACCGATCCTCTTGACCGTTACCATCCAGTCGCTGTCTGCAGGCGCCGTGCAGAGCGAGTAGTTCCGGCGAACTTCTTCTCCGCCGATCGTCGCTCGCAGCGTCAGATGCTGGCCAGCTTTGAACGCAAATTGATCGCGCAGCTCAGGCGGAATCTCGAACCGGATCGAATTGGCCTCCGCGGTCTCCGGGACGATCTCGGCGACCTTCAGCGTGTGGAAGTGAACGGACATTACCAGGTGGCGTCGGGGTAGGTGCGCGGCAGGAATTGCATGACCGCGAGCAGGTGTCCGAGATGTTCGCTGTGGTGGCCGCGTCGGCCACCCAGGATCGGGCGTTGGTCCGCAGGCGCTTCCAGCTGAGCTTCCGTCAGGATCGCCGTGATCGCCACGCGATATTCCTCCTCGAACTTGCGCGGATCCGGCGCGATGCCGCGGTCGATCGCCGCCTGCTGCGCCTCGTCGACCTCGAACAGCTCGGGCACGAACCGCCAGCACCAGTCGAGGCCCTCGACCATGCGTGCTGTGCTTTCCTCGGTTCCGTCGCCGAGGCGGATGGTCCACTCGGCGGCAAGTTCGCGATGATAGGCGACTTCCTTCACCGCCTTGTGTGCGAAGTCGGAGAGGAATTTGTCGCTCGACTGCGTCAGCCGTTGCAGCAGCATGTGCTGCCAGGTCGTGTAGAGCAGGTGCCGGGCAATGGTCTGCGCGAAATCGCCGTTGGGCTGTTCGACCAGCAGGCAATTCTTGAAGTCGAGGACGTCTCGGTGAAAGGCGAGTTTGTCGCCATCTCCCGCCGCGCCGAGCAGCAACGTCGCTTGTCCGACCATGTCGAGCGCGAGGTTGGCGAGACTGATGTCGACTTCCAGCGCCGGCCCATGACCGCACCATTCGCCGAGCCGCTGCCCGAGCACGAGCGCATCGTCGCCGAGGCGCAACAGATATTCCTCGCGCGCAGGGTCGCGCTCGCCTTCCGCAGGCGCATCGAACACGCCCGCGCCGGTTGCTCCCTTCGGCACGTCGATCGGCGGCAATGACGCCATCAGATGTGCTTCACCTCGTCCGGAATGTCGTAGAACGTCGGGTGGCGATAGATCTTGCTTTCCGCCGGCTCGAACATCTCTCCTGCTTCGTCAGGATCGCTCGCCACGATCTCGGCTGAGGGGACGACCCACAGGCTCACCCCTTCGAGACGCCGCGTGTACGTATCGCGCGCATGGCGGAGCGCGAGCTCCGCGTCAGGAGCATGAACGCTGCCAACGTGGCGATGCGAAAGGCCGCCCTTGCTGCGGACGAATACCTCCCAGAGAGGCCAGTCACCGCTCACGCCGCCTTCCTCGCGCGACGTTTTTCCTCGTGCGCCGCTGCGGCGTCGCGCACCCAGGCGCCCTTCTCCCAGGCGTCGCGCCGGGCTTTCATCCGCTCCTTGGCGACGGGGCCTTCGCCACGCACGACCGCGTAGAATTCCTCCCAGTCGATCGTGCCGAAATCGTAGCCGCCCTTCTCCTCGTTCCACTTGAGGTCGGCGTCGGGAACCTTGAGGCCGAGGAAATCGGCCTGCGGGACGGTGATGTCGACGAACTTCTGGCGAAGCTCGTCATTGGTCTCGCGCTTGATTCGCCAGCGCATGGACTGCGCGGTGTTCGGACTGTCGGCATCGGGCGGGCCGAACATCATCAGGCTCGGCCACCACCAGCGGTTGAGCGCGTCCTGCGCCATGCGTTTCTGCTCCGCCGTGCCGTTCGCCAGGGCGATCATGATCTCGTAGCCTTGGCGCTGGTGGAAGCTCTCTTCCTTGCACACGCGAACCATGGCGCGGGCATAGGGGCCGTATGACGTCCGCTGCAGCGGGACCTGGTTCATGATCGCCGCGCCGTCGACGAGCCAGCCGATCGCGCCGATGTCCGCCCAGGTCAGCGTCGGATAGTTGAAGATGGTCGAGTATTTCGCCTTACCGGAATGCAGCGCCTCGATCATCTGCTCGCGGCTCGTACCAAGGGTCTCCGCCGCGCAATAGAGGTAGAGCCCATGCCCAGCTTCGTCCTGCACCTTGGCGAGCAGGATCGCCTTGCGCCGGAGCGAGGGCGCCCGACTAATCCAATTGCCCTCGGGCAGCATGCCGACGATCTCGCTGTGCGCATGCTGGCTGATCTGCCGCGTCAGCGTCCGCCGATACGCCTCCGGCATCCAGTCCTTGGGCTCGATGAAATCGTCCGCCGCGACGCGGGCTTCGAACGCCTCGAGGAGCTTGGGGTCCTCGAGATTCTCGATCTTGGCGGTCTTTTGAAGCTCTGTCGTGTACATGGCAGCGATGTAGTCCGAAGGGCCTTAACGTTCAAATCTCGACGACCGATCCGCCGAGCGTCCTCGAATATCCGGTGAACTCGGCGACCTTGCGCCCGTCGCCTGCACTGACGGCGACACGGGTCACTCCGGCGCGGCCCTCTCGTGCGACTTCGGTAGCTTCGGCGATCAGCGTCTCGCCCTCGCGAACCTTGTCGAGGAACACGATCGAGGCCTGCGCGGCCATGCTGGCGTGGTTTGCGCCGTTGCAGACATAAGCGAAGGCGCTGTCCGCCAGCGCGAAGATCATCCCGCCATGGGCAAAGCCGTGGCCGTTCAGCATGTCCGCGCGGACGACCATCGACACGCGCGCATAATCCTCCCGCACCTCCTCGATCCTGAGATCCCAAGCGGGGCCGGTACCCTCCGCTTCAAGCATATGGCGGGCCACTCGTTCCGCGAGTTCGTTTGCGTCCACGCCCCCTCCTTCGCTAGGCGGACGGCATGGCTTACGAGACCATCGACTTCAAGGCGGATGGCGCGGTCGCCCGCATCACCCTCAACCGTCCCGACCGGCTCAACAGCTTCACCGCGCACATGCACGAGGAGCTTCGCGAGGCGCTCGCCGGCCTTGGCGAAGCGCGAGTCATCGTCCTGACTGGCGAAGGGCGCGGCTTTTGCGCTGGGCAAGACCTCAACGACCGCGCCGTCGCGCCGGGTGAGGCCGTTGATCTGGGCGCAACGGTGCAATCCAGCTGGAACCCGCTGGTTCGCACCCTTGCGGCCCTTCCGCAGCCCATAATCGCGAGGGTCAACGGCGTCGCCGCGGGTGCCGGCGCAAGCCTCGCCATGGCCTGCGATCTCGTCATCGCCGCCCGCTCCGCCAAGTTCATCCAGAGCTTTGCCGCAATCGGCCTTGTGCCGGACACGGGCGGAAGCTGGCATCTGACGCGCCACCTCGGGCAGGCGCGCGCCATGGGTCTGGCGCTGACCGGCGAGCCGCTGAGCGCGCAGCAGGCCGCGGACTGGGGTCTCATCTGGAAATGCGTCGACGATTCCGAGCTCGACGCGACGGTCGATGACCTGGCGGAAAAGCTGGCCGCAATGCCGCCGCTCGGCCTTGCTGCGATCAAGCGGATGATCCGCACCAGCTGGGACCGGAGCCTCGACGAGGAGCTGGACCTGCAGCGGGACGAAATGCGCCGCCTTGGCTTCACTGAGGATTATCGCGAGGGGGTCGCCGCCTTCCTCGAAAAGCGTAAGCCGACCTTTACCGGCCGATGATCATCTCCGGCCTCCACCGCTTCATTTTCGCCGCCATCCCCAAGACCGGGACTCATGCAGTCCGTCAGGCCCTGCGCGCGCACATGGGGGCCGACGACCTCGAGCAGGTGGGTCTGTTCGTCCAGAAGAAATTCCCTATCGCGGAGTTGGCGAAGATCGGTCACGGGCATGTCACTCTCGAGCAGGTCCGGCCTTATTTACGCCCCGAGGAATGGAGCGGCTTCTTCAAATTCGCATTCGTGCGCAATCCGTTCGACCGCTTCATTTCCTATTGCGCCTTCATGACGCGCGCGCAGGGGCATTTTCTGCAGGATCCGCAGGCTGTCATGCGGCACGTCCTCGCAAGTCCCCCGCAAAAGCACATCCTCTTTCAGCCGCAGCACATTTTCGTCACCGCACCGGACGGATCGTTGCTGACCGACTGTCTGGGTCGCGTGGAGCAGATGCAGCAAAGCTATGATGAGATCGCCGCACGCATCGGAATCCCGTCGCAGCAGCTGGAGAAGGTCAACACGTCCACCAGGCAAGACTATCGCGACTATTACGACCAGCCGCTCATCGACGGGGTAGCCAAGCTCTATGCCCGGGACCTAGAATTGTTCGGGTACGAATTCTGATGCTTCGGATCGAGCCCAACCCCCGCAAGACGCTGTCGGTCCGCCCACTCGGGCCGGTCGACATCGCTCCCTTGCGCGAAGCGGTGCTGGCCATCCCCGATGCTGTCTGGGACGCCGAGAATTCTAGCAAGCCGAACCGCTTCGGCGCGCTCGACGCGACCCGGCACATCGTCTTTCGCTTCGTTTCGAATTTCCGCGATTGGCGCGATTTTCACGACCGCCCGCTATGGCCCAAATGGAAACCCTTGCTGGAGCCGGTGCTGGCAGCCGCGACTGCGTCCTACGGCTATGCCCGAGGGGCATTTCCTCGGGTCATGCTCGCGCGCATGGCGCCCGGCGGCATCATCCATCCTCACCGCGACGAGAATCCTGCGGCGAAATGGCCCCACAAGATCCACGTGCCGCTCCTCACCAATGATGGAGTGACGTTCTTCGTTGACGGCGTCGGCTATCGTCTACCCGAAGGCGAGGCAGTGGAAGTCAACAATATGGGCCTCCACGCAGTCGAGAATCGCGGCTCCACGGACCGGATCCACCTGATCTTCGAATATTACGATCTCGACCAGCCCGAGCCGCAGTGGCTCGCGCAGCTCCAGGCGGCACCGCGCTAAAGCAGCTGCAACTCTCCCCCTGTTTGCTCGTTTCGGCCAGCAAACAAGAACGGAGTAAGCAATGCTTGGCACCATCCTCATCATTCTTCTGGTTCTGCTGCTGATCGGCGCACTGCCGCGCTGGGGCCACAGCGCCAGTTGGGGCTATGGCCCGTCGGGAATCCTCGGCGTGGTTCTCGTCGTCATCGTCATCCTGCTCCTGATGGGCAGGCTCTAGGCGCCAGCTTTCTGGGCGAAAGTCCAGGCGGCTGACGCAAGCATCGGCACGCGCTTGGCCATTTCAGCGGCCTGCGCGTGCGATGCCGTCCCGTCGATCACACGCTTCTTGATGCCCTGGACGATCCCCGCCAGGCGGAAGAGATTGTAGGCGAAATACCAGTCGAGCTTGTCGGCGACCGGCACGCCTGATCGCTCGGCGTAGCGCGTGACGACCTGCTTCAGGGATGGGATGCCGAGCTCCGGAAGATCGAGGCCCTCAAGGCCCGCCGCGCCGTCCGCCGGCATCATCCACTGCATGGCGAGATAGGAGAAATCTGCAAGCGGATCGCCGAGCGTCGCCAGCTCCCAATCCAGCACTGCGGTCAAGGTGCCGTCGCCATCGAACACGACATTGTCGATGCGATAATCACCATGGACGACCGAGGTCCGCGACTGCTCCGGAAGAGTCTCGGGAAGGAAGGCGATCAGCCGTTCCATCTCCGGAATATAGTCGGTCTCGGAATCGCGATACTGGCGCGTCCAGCGCGTGACCTGGCGCTCGAAATAATTACCCGTCTTACCGAAATCGGCGAGGTCGGCAGCAGCCGGATCGATGTTATGCAGATCGGCCAGCGCATCGACGAGCTGCGCGTACATCTGCCCGCGGGTAGCCGGATCGAAATCGGGCAAGGCGCCGTTCGCATAGGGGCGGCCCTTCGCCATCTCCATAACGTAAAATATGGCACCAATGACTTCCGGATCGTCGCACAATGCCAGCGGCTCAGGGACCGGGAATCCCAGCGGGTGGAGGGCTGCCAGCAGCCGATACTCGCGATCGACGGCGTGAGCGGATGGAAGCAATTTGCCGAACGGCTTGCGCCGCATCACGAAATCGCCGGACGCTGCGCGGATTCGGTAAGTCGGGTTGGATTGGCCCGACGGGAATTTGGCCAGGTCGAACGGACCGCTGAAGCCTTCGACGTTCGCCTCCAGCCACGCACCGAGCGCAGCCTCGTCGATCGCCTGCTCGGTCATCGATGCTTCTTGTACTCGAGCCGCGAGATCGCCCGCCGATGCACCTCGTCCGGCCCATCGGCGAGACGCAAGGTCCGGATCGACGAATAAGTACGGGCCAGCCCGACATCGTCCGACACGCCCGCGGCGCCGAAGGCCTGGATCGCATCGTCGATGATCTTCAGCGCCATGATGGGGGCGGCGACCTTGATCATTGCGATCTCGCCCTGCGCCGACTTGTTGCCGGCGCGATCCATCATGTCGGCCGCCTTGAGGCACAGCAGACGCGTCATCTCGATGTCGATCCGCGCATTGGCGACCCGCTCTTCCCACACGCCCTGCTCGGCGATGGTCTTGCCGAAGGCGGTGCGCGACATCAGCCGCTTCACCATGGCGTCGAGCGCCTCTTCGGCGGCGCCAATCGTCCGCATGCAATGGTGGATCCGGCCCGGGCCGAGGCGGCCCTGCGCAATCTCGAATCCGCGCCCCTCACCGAGCAGCATGTTCGACGGCGGCACCCGCACGTCATCGAGCTCGATTTCCATATGCCCATGCGGAGCGTCGTCGTAACCGAAGACCGGCAAGTGCCGCTTGATCGTCACGCCCGCTGCGTCGAGCGGCAGCAGGATCATCGACTGCTGCTTGTGCGTGTCGGCCGAAGGGTCGGTCTTCCCCATCAGGATCGCGACCTTGCAGCGCGGGTCGCCCGCGCCACTCGACCACCATTTGCGGCCGTTCACGACATATTCGTTGCCGCGCATCTCGATGCGGCACTTGATGTTGGTGGCGTCGGACGAGGCCACGTCCGGCTCCGTCATCAGGAATGCCGAGCGGATCTCGCCATCCATCAGCGGCCTCAGCCACTCGTCCTTCTGCTCGCGCGTGCCGTAACGGTTGATCACCTCCATATTGCCGGTGTCAGGCGCGGAGCAGTTGAACACCTCCGACGACCACAGGATGCGACCCATCTCCTCGGCGCAGAAGGCGTATTGGAGATTGGAAAGCCCCGGACCTTCGAACTTGAAGCTGTCGTCCACCGGTGTCGCCCCGTGCGACGGAGGCATGAACAGGTTCCAAAGGCCTTCGCGGCGGGCCTTGTCCTTCAGCTCCTCGACGACCGGCAGGACCTTCCAGCGCTCGCCTTCGCACTGCTGCGAGTCATAGTCGGCGACACGTGGCCGGACCTCGGCCTGGATGAAGTCGCGGACGCGGTCGCGCCACTCGGTCTCCGTCGAACTCAGGTTGAAATCCATGTCCGCGGCCTATCAGCAAGAGTGTCAGTTGGCTATGAGCGCGGCATGGCGAGATTGACGGATAAAGTAGCGCTGGTGACTGGCGCCGCATCGGGGATCGGCAAGGCGACGGTCGAGCTATTCCGGCGCGAAGGCGCTACGGTGGTCGGCGCCGACGTCAGCGACGGCTCAGACGTTCGCGCCGACGCGGGTAGCGAAGAGGACGTCAAGCGCCTGGTCGACGAGGTCGCCGCCAGGCACGGCGGGCTCGACATCGTTTTCGCCAATGCCGGTATATCCGGCGGCTGGGCGACCATCACCGAACAGACTGCCGCCGATTGGGCCGAGATCCTGCGCATCAACCTGATCGGCCCGTTCCTCGCGATCAAATATGCTGCGCCGCTCATCGCCAAGCGCGGCGGCGGCTCTATTATCTGCACGGCGAGCGTGGCGGGCATGCGGTCGGGCGCGGGCGGAGCTGCCTATTCGGCCTCCAAGGCCGGGGTGATCAATCTGGTGCAAACCGCGGCCCAGCAGCTCTACGGCACCGGCGTCCGGGTCAACGCCATTTGTCCCGGCCTCATCGAGACAGGCATGACCAAGGGCATCTACGACATGGCCCGCTCGTCGGGTCAGGAGGAAAGGATCGGAGAGCTGAACCCCCTCACGCGGGGCGGCGAACCGGACGAGATCGCCCGGGCCGCTCTGTTCCTCGCGTCGAACGATTCCACTTACGTCAACGGCACGGCTTTGGCTGTCGACGGCGGCCTGTCGAGCAGCCATCCGACGACGCGGCGGTTCGACCTCCGGATGTTGTGAGCCGTTACCGGCTCATCCGGCCGGAACGATAGGATTGGGAACGTACTGAACCGTGCGTTGCTCATCCGTGGCAGAGGACGTGCTCGAAGCTCCCTGCGGCGACGATTCGACATGAAATCGAAATGTCGGGGGGCTGAGGTCGCCCGCAGGCGCCATCCTCAGCCGAAACCGATATGCACCCGCAAGCTCTTCATGCCGCAGGCGTCCGGCCGTGGTGGTTGCGCGCCTGATCGCCTCCTCTTCCTGCGAGAGGCGCCTACGGTAGAAAGATTCATCGTCATGCAGCACGTCTTTTGCCCCATCTCGGAGTGGCCTAACCCGCTTGATGGTCGCGCAACATCCGAACTTAAGCTTAGTCCGCCCTAGGGGGCGCTACTCACGGGAGGTTCCCTAACCCGATCGCCGGCTCAGCCGTGCGTCTGATGGGTCTTGGTCCAGGTTTGCGATTTGCAGATCATCATCATGCAACCCGAGACCTTAAGGTGGGTCGCGCCCACCGGCTTGAGCTTGGCGGATGCGTGAAAGTTCTGATCGGGGACGAAGATCTTTCCCTTCCAGACCTGGGCGGAAGAGTGCTTCATCCCCGTAAGCAATTTGGTTCCGACGAGGTGCTGCGTGCCCTTGCGCGCATCCTTTTTGGCCTTCTCGGACGCCCAGACTACCGTGCCGCACAAGACCTGACCGCATGGCGCGATCTCGATGATAACGCTCTTGGAGGGGTTGACCCATTTACCCCTGACGGCTGCTTCAGCCCCCGCAGATCCGCAAAGGGCAGCAAGTCCCATTGCCAGTC
>Ga0070664_100005275_pt1 | contig 10372 bp, 12 predicted proteins | sample KBSC73metaG_FD_65863 | JGI IMG/M metagenome (GOLD analysis project Ga0070664, IMG submission 65863) | Corn rhizosphere microbial communities from Kellogg Biological Station, Michigan, USA - KBS C7-3 metaG | ecosystem: Host-associated > Plants > Roots > Rhizosphere > Soil ... | reverse complement strand
GTTTGTCGCCGCCGGTCCGGACGATCGTGAACTCGGTCTCGGCCATTCCGGGCTCGATCGAGGTCACGCGGACTCCCGTGCCGGCGAGATCGCAGCGAAGATCGAGGGAGAATTGGCGAACGAAGGCCTTGGTGCCCGCGTACACGGCCCCGCCCCTGTACGGATATGTCGCGGCGACCGAGGAAAGATTGATGATTTGGCCCTTGCGCTCGACCAGCTTCGGGAGGAGCGCCCGTGTCAGCACGACGAGGCCCGTCACGTTGGTATCGATCACCTGCTCGATCCGCTCCCAATCCGTATCGGGCAAAGGATCGGTAGGGGGCGCCAGTCCGGCATTGTTGAGCAGAAGGTCGATGTCGCCCCATGGCGCCTCCAGCCGCGCGATGCTCTCTATCGCCGCCTTGTCTCGCATGTCGATCTCGAGCGGCAGGAACGCATCTCCAAACTCCTCCTGAAGCAGCCTGAGCCGGTCAGCCCGGCGCCCGGTGCCGATGACGCGCCATCCGCCGGCCGCGAACTTGCGCACCGCCGCTTCGCCGAAACCTGCAGTCGCGCCGGTAATCAGGATGGTTTTCATGTCGTCCCCTCTTCGAGCTGGCGACGCGCCTCTACGAGGTCTTCCGGCTTCTCGCCAACCGCTCCGGCCACCGCGAGCAGGTCCGGCTCGTGCGCCTCGAGGAAGCGAAGCAGAGCGGCAAGAATCACGGGCTCGCCAGCCCTCTGTCTCAACTCGTCGGTCCCGATTCCGGTCAAGTCGATGAACCTTTGCGCCCGACGCGGGTCACCAAGCGTTGCCGCAAGTGCGGCGAGGGCGAGAATCACCGGATCATTGTGGTTCGCGGGCGGCACAGCTTAAGGGGGTTATCAAAGGTCGTGAGGATAATTTGGCGAAGATCCTGATCGTCGAGGACAATGCGCTGAACATCAAGCTGTTCTGCGACCTGCTGGCGGCGCACGGCCACCAGCCGGAAGCCGTGACGGACAGCCGCAACGCGCTCGACGCTGCGCGCCAATTCTCGCCCGACCTCGTGATTACCGACATCCAGCTGCCGCACGTCAGCGGGCTCGACCTTATCCGGATGATTCGCAAGGATGAGCAGCTCGCGTCGGTGCCGATCATGGCCGTCACGGCTTATTCGGCGAGCGGCGACGAGGAACGCATCCGCGCCGCCGGGGCGCAGGCCTATGTGTCGAAGCCGATTTCGGTGGTGAAGTTTGCCCAGACGGTAGACGAACTGCTGACCGCTCAAAGCGATCAGGACCCGACCGGCGAGTCGCCGGACAGCTGGGTCAATGAAGCGGAGGATGCGCCCGGCGACGGTGAGCCGGGCGGAGAAGAAGCGTAGCGGCGAACCGCCGCCACCGCTTACTTGATCTTGGCTTCCTTGAACTCGACGTGCTTGCGCGCGACGGGGTCGTACTTGCGGAAGCTCAGCTTCTCAGTCTGAGTGCGCGGATTCTTCTTGGTGACGTAGAAGAAACCCGTGTCGGCACTGCTGACGAGCTTGATCTTGACGGTTGCCGGCTTGGCCATTGGATCGGTCCCGATTGAAAAAAGAAAAGCGGCCGCGGCCGCCTCAAGTCGCGGGCTCCAATGACGAAGACGGCCGATTCTGTCAACCGAGCCACGGGTTTGTCTTGGAGCCGTAACGGCCCGTTAACGACTTTGGGCGACCCTCCGTTAAATCAGGAGGGACACGCATGGCTACGGATCCGCTCGCCAAGGTGAGGAACGAGATCGGGCTGCGCGTTGCCGAAATCCGCGATGCCGGACCCCGGCTTTCACCGCTCGACCTCTACGCCAGGATGGACGCCATCCGGCAGCTTGCCGCGGTAAATGGAATGATCGCTCTCGAGGGCCTCGCAAGGTGCTCGGCCCAGCTGGCCCTGCTTCCCGGCCACCGGGTCGCGATGCGATCGTGCCTGGAGCATGTCGAGGAAGCGCTGGACAGCGTGTCGGAAACCGATTGCACGAAGATTCTCGCCGCGCTCGCAATCCGCCTGCACTGACACCGTAGCCCCGTTCATGCATTAAGGCGTGCGATGCGCGCCTTTTCGCAGCTCCTCGACGATCTCGTCTACACGCGCTCCCGCAACACCAAGCTCAAGCTCATCGGCAATTACCTGAGACAGGTCCCGGACCCGGATCGTGGCCATGCTCTCGCCGCGCTCACCGGTACGCTCGACATCCCGCATGTAAAGCCCGCCGCGATCCGCGGCCTGGTCGAGGAGCGGATCGACCCGGTACTTTTCTACATGAGCCGGGACTATGTCGGCGACACCGCCGAGACGGTTTCGCTGCTGTGGCCGAAGGGCAGTGGAGAGCCACCGGAGATCGACGACGCGACAATCAGCATTAGCGACGCGATCGATCGCCTGCGCTCAGCCTCCAAGCTGGATGCGCCGCGCGTGCTCGCCTCGATGCTCGATCATCTCGACGCATCCGGGCGCTTCGCCTTGCTCAAGCTCGCGCTGGGAGAGCTTCGGGTCGGGATCAACTCGCGGCTCGCGAAACAGGCGCTGGCCGATGCGTTCGGGCTGGATGTCGGAGCCGTCGAAGAGGTCTGGCACGGAATTCGTCCGCCGTTCACCGAATTGTTCGACTGGGCCGAAGGGCGGGCCGAGCAGCCGACAGTCCGCGACGTGCCGGTATTCCGCCCCTTCATGCTGGCCCATCCGCTTGAGCAAACGCGGGTTTCGCTCGAGGATTATGCCGCCGAGTGGAAGTGGGACGGAATTCGCGTCCAGCTCGTGCATGCTGGCGGCGAGACCCGGCTTTACAGCCGCACCGGAGATGACATTTCCGGCAGCTTCCCGGACGTCGCCGAGGCATTCGGCGAAAAGGGCGTGCTCGACGGCGAACTGCTGGTCCGCGGGTCAGATCAGGGTGTGGCCGACGTGCACGGCGGCGATGCAGCCAGCTTCAACGCACTTCAGCAGCGGCTCGGCCGCAAGAATGTCAGTCAGAAAATGCTCAGCGCCTATCCTGCCTTCGTCCGGCTCTACGATGTGTTGTTCGAGGGCGACAAAGACTTGCGCGAGTTGTCCTGGGAGGAGCGCAGGACCCGCCTCGAAGCTTTCGCGACCCGGCTCGATCCGGAGCGTTTTGACGTATCGCAACTGATAGAAGCGAAGAGTTTCGAGGTGCTGGAAGACCTGCGCCTGAACGCCCGAGGCGTCTCGATCGAGGGGATCATGCTCAAACGTCGCGACAGTCCCTATGTCGCGGGCCGCCGGACCGGCCTCTGGTACAAATGGAAGCGAGACCCACTGACCGCCGATTGCGTGCTGATGTACGCGCAGCGCGGCTCCGGCAAACGATCGAGCTATTACAGCGACTATACGTTCGGCTGCTGGACCGAGGAAGGAGAGCTACTGCCGGTCGGCAAGGCTTATTTCGGCTTCACAGACGAGGAGCTCAAATGGATCGATCGCTGGGTGCGAGGCCACACCGTGCAGCGTTTCGGCCCAGTGCGCGAGGTCGAGAAGGGCCTCGTCCTCGAAGTCGCCTTCGACTCGGTCCACAAGAGCACGCGGCACAAATCCGGTCTCGCCATGCGTTTTCCTCGAATCAGCCGCATCCGCACGGACAAGCCGGCGAACGAGGCGGACAGGCTCGCGACCTTGCTCTCAATGGTAACTTGAAGCCGGCATAAAGGCCGCTAAGCCTAGCGCCCTCTTCGGAGGGGGATATCAATGCTCAAAGCTCTTCTCGCCGGCACTGCGGCGCTGGCGATGACCGGCCAGGCCAATGCCGAAACCTTTGCAATTCAGGCCGGAAAGCTGATCGTGGACGCGGCGCAGCCGGCCCGTGGCAATTCGACAGTGATCGTCGAAAACGGGCGTATCTCCCGCATCGAACCCGGCTTCATTGCTCCCGCCGGCGCGACCGTCGTCGATGAGCGCAGCCGCACCGTCATGCCGGGCATGACGGACGTCCACGTGCACCTGACGATGAACAGCGGCGAGCCCTGGTACATGGGCTTCACCAAGAAATATTCGAACACTTACGCGACGACCGTCGGGCTCACCCATGCGCTCGACATGGCCCGCGCCGGCTTCACCACCGTACGCGATCTCGGGGGCGACACCAACGCTGTCACCGCCATGCGTGACGCCGTCGCCGAAGGGCGCTTCCCGGGTCCCCGCATTCAGGTGTCAGGCGCGCCGCTGTCGATGATCGGCGGTCACGGCGACTCCGCGACAGGATTGCCGCCGGAGCTAGCTGAAGCTGTCAACGAAGCGCATTTGAACCCGTCGGTGTGCACCGGGGTGGACGAATGCCAGAAAGTGGTGCGCGAGCTCGCGGCGGCTGGAGTCGACGTCATCAAGGTGATGGCGACAGGCGGTGTGCTCGACCCGGGCGCCATGGGTCTCGAACAGCATTTCACCGACGCCGAGCTAAAGGGCATCGTCGACATGGCGCATTCCCTGCACCTGAAGACGGCGGCGCATGCCCACGGAGCGCACGGCATTCTCGCGGCGACCAATGCAGGCATCGATTCCATCGAGCATGGCACCTTTCTCGACGAGGCCGGCGCGCGCGCGATGAAGGCGCACGGCACTTATTATTCGGCGACCTTGATGGCCTTCAGCGGGGTCCAGCGACTGATCGGCAGCGGCAAGCTCGCACCGGAATCGGAAGCGAAAGCCAAGATGACCTTCTCCGTCTGGGGCAAGGGGCTCAACCTCGCCTATCGCAACGGCGTGAAGATCGCGCTCGGCACCGACAGCGCCGTCGCTCCGCACAGCGAAGCTGGCAAGGAAGTCGAGCTGATGGTCTCCAAGGGCGGCATGACCCCCCGCGATGCGCTGATCGCCGCCACGAAGGGCGGGCCCGACCTGCTCGGCGTGGGCGGGGTGACCGGCACTCTCGATCCCGGTAAGTCCGCCGACCTGATTGCGGTCGACGGCGACCCCTTGGTCGATCCGACGGCAGTCCAGCGCGTCGGCTATGTCATGGTCGGAGGACTACCGATTCCCATGAAAGGACAATGATGCGTTCGTCGCTGCTCGTCCTCGCGCTCGCTCTCAGCGCTCCAGCCTACGCCCAGCAAGCGCCCGCCGGCGACGTGCCGCCCAAGGATGTCAAAGACGCGCCGAAAGAGGATAAGGACGTCATCAAGGCCAGCGTCGAGGAAGATGCACAGCCCGTACGCCGCGCCATCTCGCTGCGCGGCAAGACGCTCGCCTACACGGTAACGCCCGGCCATCTCACCGTCAGGAATGAGAAGGGAGAACCGATCGTCAGCATGTTCTATACGGCCTACACGATCCCGTCGGCGGGACGGCCGCGGCCTGTCACGTTCCTGTTCAACGGCGGCCCAGGCTCTTCGACCATGTGGCTGCATATGGGGTCGTTCGGTCCGATGAAGGTCGATGCATCGGTCCCTGAGACCATCTCCGGCCCGCCGTTCCGCTACGGCGCCAACCCGGATACGCTGCTCGACATTACCGACCTCGTCTTCATCGACGCACCGACGACCGGCCTGTCGCGCCTGCTCGGCAAGGCGGAGACCAAGGATGTCTTCGGTGTCGACAAGGATATCGACGTCTTTACGAAAACCATCCAGCGTTACCTCACCAAGTATCAGCGGTGGAACAGCCCGAAGTTCATCATCGGCGAAAGCTACGGCACCACGCGCGCCGCGGGCCTGTCGGACTCTCTCGCCAATGTAGGAGTCCAGCTCAACGGGATCGCCTTCGTTTCCACGGTCTTCAACTTCGCTGATTTCCAGGGCGACCAGTCGCTCATCAATTTCCTGCCCACCTACGCGGCGGACGCCTGGTACCATGGCAAGATCGCTGCCAAGCCGCCACTCGACGCCTTCATCCAGCAGGTGCGGGAGTTTGCGAGCGGTCCCTATGCGCTTGCGCTACAAAAGGGGAGCGCAATCAGTGCCGAGGAGAAGCTGTCGGTTGCGCGCCGGATGAGCGAGTTCACCGGGCTGTCGGCCGATTACATCGTCCGCGCCAATTTGCGCGTCGATCCGGGCCGTTTCAGGCGCGAGTTGCTGCGCGAGCGCCGGCAGATCATCGGCCGCATTGATTCACGTTATCTCGGAACGGAGGGCGACACCATTGGCGAAGCAGCCGATTACGACCCGCAGTCCAGTGCAATCACCGGCGCGTTCGTCGGAGCGCTCAACGATTATCTGATGCGCGATCTCGGCTACAGCACGCCACTCACCTATCGCCCGAACAATTATGCGGAAACGCAGGGCGGAAACTGGAGCTTCCAGCATCGCGGCCCCGACGGTCCCCAGCCCATCGCGGACACAAGCGCCGATCTGGCTGACGCCATGCGTCAGAACCCGCGGATGAAAATCCTGTCGGTCAACGGGCTCTATGACCTAGCCACACCGTTCGGAGGCGCGGACTATGAGTTTCAGCATATGGCATTGGAGCCCGCGATCGCGGGGAACATTCGCTACGTTTATTATGAAGCGGGTCACATGATGTACACGGATCCCGTCTCGGCGCGGCAGCTCAAGGCCGACCTCGCCGCCTTCTACGCAAGTGCGATGTAGACAAAATAAGAGGGCCGGCGGATCGCTCCACCGGCCCTCGACCTTTGGTACGGGTTAGTCCGTCTTCTGCTGCAGGTTCACCGCAGCATATTTGCCGCGGCGGTCCACCTCCAGCTCGAACTCGAGCCGGTCACCCTCGTTCAGAGTCGGGATGCCCGCGCGCTCGACCGCGGAGATGTGCACGAACGCATCGGGCTGGCCGTCATCGCGCTGAATGAAGCCGAAACCCTTCATCGCATTGAAGAATTTGACCGTGCCGCTAGCCTTCTCGCCGGTCAACTGGCGCTGCGGGCCGCCGGCACCGCCACCGCCACCGCCACCACCGCCGCCGCGTTCGACCGCCATCGGCTCGCCTTCGATCTGAAGGTTCGTGGCAGAAACCCGGCCGCCGCGATCAACGAGCGTGAACTCCAGCGGCTGGCCGTCGGCTAGGTCGGTAAGACCCGCCTGCTCGACTGCCGAAATATGGACGAAAACGTCCTCGCCGCCGTCGTCACGGACGATGAACCCGAAGCCTTTCTGCGGATTGAAGAATTTGACGACGCCCTTGCCCTCGCCGACGACCTGGGGCGGCATTCCGCCGCCGCCGCCGCCGCGGAAGCCGCCGCCGCCACCGCCGCCGAAGCCGCCGCCGCCGCCACGGAAGCCTCCGCCCCCGCCTCCGCCGCCGTAGCCGCCACCACCGCCGAAGCCGCCGCGATCTCCGAATCCACCGCGTCCGCCGCCGCCGAAGCCGCCGCGCTCCTGGTAACCGAATTCGCCGTGCTGCTGCTGCTCGTCGCCGAAGCTATCGCGCTTGTCGCGGCCGCGCCCGCCGCGGTCCCCTTTGCGCCCTCTATCGAAACCCATGAACCATCCGAACTTAGAAGCCCGCCTACCCCACAAACCAACGCGCTCGGGCCGAATGGCGCAACCGGTCATGGCGCGTAAGTCACTCACGCACCGTTCATGCCCTTACTAGAAAAATTGCGGCGTCTCTAGTGACTCAGTTTGGGACAGGCTGGCAACGCGGCTAAGAGGCGGATTAAAGCGCGTCAGACCCGACACGAGGAGTGATAATGGCGGTCCATCTGCATGAAGAAGATCTGCCGGCGAACGTAAGATTCGCCGATGGGCCGATCGCCGTCGACACGGAGGCAATGGGGCTAATCCCCGGTCGTGATCGACTCTGCGTCGTCCAGCTTTCCGATGGCAAAGGTGACGAGCATCTCGTGCGCTTCAAGCGTGGGAGCGACTATGCCGCGCCAAATCTAAAGGCCCTGCTGGGCGATTCGAATCGTCTCAAGCTCTACCATTTCGCCCGTTTCGACATCGGCATCATGAGCGCGTATCTCGAGATCATGGCCGCGCCGGTCTATTGCACGCGGACAGCCTCGCGCCTCGTTCGCACCTATACCGACCGTCACGGCCTCAAGGATCTCATCAAGGAATTGCTGAATATCGACGTGTCAAAGCAGCAGCAGACCAGCGACTGGGGCGCCGACGAGCTCAGCGACGCCCAGCGCGACTATGCCGCCAGCGACGTCCGCTATCTTCATCAGCTCAAGGAGAAGCTCGACGAACGGCTCGCGCGGGAGGACAGGGCCGCCCTCGCGCAGGCCTGCTTCGATTTCCTTCCGACGCGCGCCCTTTTGGATCTCGCGGGCTGGCCCGAGCAGGACATCTTCGCTCACGATGGCTGAGGCCCGGTTGAAGCAGCAACGCTGGGCCGAGCCTGGCAGCGGACATGACCGCATCGTGCGCTGGACGAAAATCCTCCTGCCGAGCGCGGTCGGAGTCCTGCTCGCGGTGCTCATGCTCGCTCCGCTCGACAAGAAGGGCGATGTCAGCTTCATCCTCGACAAGAAGAAGGTGGACAGCGCTCCCGAACGGATGCGCGTGGAAGCGGCGCGCTACACCGGCACGGACGAAAAAGGACAGCAGTTCGTGATGACTGCGAACCAGGCGATCCAGCGAAGCTCTGACACGCCTCTGGTCGACATTCGCGGCATGTTCGCCCGACTGAATCTGGAACAGGGCCCGATGCTGATCGCCGCCAACCAGGGCCGATACAATGTCGACACCCAGCGAGTGGCCATCAACGGGCCCGTCAAGGTCGCCGGGAGTGACGGGTTCCGTCTCAACACCAGTAATGTGTTGGTCGACCTCAAAGGCCGCGAGCTCGCGAGCCAGGGTCCGGCGCAGGGAGCGATGCGGCTTGGTCAGTTCCGGGCAAACCAGATTCGTGCGGACCTCGCCGAGCACAAGGTGGTGCTGGACGGCGGAGTTCGCTTGAAAATCGTGCAAGGGGCGGTCAGATGAGCGTCGTGCGTTCCATTGGCATCATCCTTGCAACAGCTGCGCTCGCCGCGACTGCCGCTTTCGCCCAGGTCAAACAGGAACAACCCGTCTCCGCCCTCAAAGGCCATAACAGCAACGCACCTGTCGACGTGCAGGCTGACAGGATCGAGGTGCAGGACCGCGCGGATCGGGCGATCTTCGCAGGCAACGTGCATGTCACCCAGGCCGAGCTGACGCTCGACACGCCGCGGCTGACGGTCGCTTATTCGGGCGGTCAGGGGCAGAGCAACGTTCAGATCCGCCGGCTCGACGCGGCTGGCGGAGTGACCGTGAAAAGCCCGTCCGAAACCGCGCGCGGCGACTTCGGCATCTACGATCTCGACCGCAGGCTCATCACCCTGATCGGCAACGTCCAGCTCAACCGCGAGCAAAACCAGGTCAATGGGGCGCGACTGGTTATCGATCTGGATTCGGGCCGCGCCGTCGTGGACGGCGGGCCTCCGGGTGTGAACCAGAGCGGCGGCAGAGTGACCGGCCACTTCACGGTGCCCCAGCGCCAGCAGAAGCAGTGAACGAACCTGCCGCCATCGCTCGCCCGGCCGACGACAAGCGGGCGATGGACGACGGGCTTGAGGTTCGGTCGATCGCCAAATCATACGACAAGCGCGCCGTCCTCCATGACGTCAGCCTGCAGGTCCATCGCGGCGAGGTGGTGGGGCTGCTCGGTCCCAACGGCGCCGGCAAGACGACCTGCTTCTATTCGGTCATGGGCCTCGTGAAGCCCGACAGCGGCCGAATCTACCTCGACAGCCAGGACATCACCGAGCTGCCGATGTACCGCCGTTCGATCCTGGGCCTCGGCTACTTGCCTCAGGAAACCTCGATCTTCCGCGGCATGACGGTCGCAGAGAACATCATGGCCGTGCTGGAAGCATCCGAGCTGGACCGGCACAGGCGCGCTGACAGGCTGGAGCAATTGCTTGGTGAGTTCGGGCTGACGGCGCTGCGCGATTCGCCGGCGATGGCTTTGTCCGGGGGCGAGCGGAGGCGTTGCGAGATTGCGCGAGCGTTGGCGGCTGATCCGTCCATCATGCTGCTCGACGAACCATTCGCGGGCATCGACCCCATCTCGATCGCCGACATCCGTGAGCTGGTCCGTGAGCTCAAGAGCCGCGAGATCGGCGTGCTGATCACCGATCATAATGTCCGCGAGACACTCGATATCGTTGACCGCGCCTGCATCATCTATGACGGCCAGGTCCTGTTTGCGGGGACTCCCGAAGCGTTGGTCGCCGACCAGGAGGTCCGGCGCCTCTACCTCGGCGAGAGCTTCGCGTTGTAACGAGCCGCCAGATGGGCCTGGGCCCCTCCCTAAGCATCCGCCAATCGCAGCAGCTGGTCCTGACGCCGCAGCTGACGCAGGCGATCAAGCTCCTGCAGCTGTCCAACCTCGAGCTGGAATCTTTCATCGCGGAGGAATTGTCGAAAAACCCCCTGCTCGAATCGCAGTCCGACGAAGGGGAGGAGCTGCCGGCCGGTGACTTCGTGGCCGACGACGATGG
>Ga0070664_100005267_pt1 | contig 10379 bp, 7 predicted proteins | sample KBSC73metaG_FD_65863 | JGI IMG/M metagenome (GOLD analysis project Ga0070664, IMG submission 65863) | Corn rhizosphere microbial communities from Kellogg Biological Station, Michigan, USA - KBS C7-3 metaG | ecosystem: Host-associated > Plants > Roots > Rhizosphere > Soil ... | reverse complement strand
GCCTCCGAACGTGCCAGACGGTGGTCGATCTGCCTCCGAACGTGCCAGACGGTGGTCGATCCGCCGACATTTGGTCGGCGTGTCGCGACGGCTGATCGACCACCGTCTGCGAATCGACGTCGACGTTGGTCGATCTATGCCATCGGGTTTGTCGGTTTCAGTGGTGGAGCGGCCACTGTCTACCCGCTCGGCCAGACGGTGGCCGCTCTGCCACCGCGACACGCCGGTGGCATGTCGGCGGATCGACCATTGTCTGGCACGTTCGGAGGCAGATCGACCACCGTCAGGGCCAGCCGGGGCGGATCGACCACCTTCTGAGGCTAGTCGGGGCGGATCGACCACCCGTCAGGAACCGGCCGGGGTGCATCGGCCACCGTCTGGCACCGGTCGGCGGGTGCATCGGCCACCGTCAACGCGCAACCCGAACCTCGGCCACCCCAAAAGCTACGTCCCGGGCTCGAAGCTCGTCGCCGCGGCTCGGAAGTCGGGCTGGGCGTCGTCCCAGTCGGCATCGAGTGCCGTCCAGGTCATGAGGTACGCCCGGAGTGCGTCGACCGCGAAGGCGCGCAAGAGCACGTGCCACCGCGAGCCGCTCGCCTCATACGTGTACTCCCAGTCGGCGCCGCCGGCCCGGAAGTCAACCGGCGCGATGTCGACGCGCTTGTAGCCCTCCGGAGGGTCGTCGGCCAGCAACTTCTGCTCGGCGTCCAGCCAGGCGCCGACCCGGTCCGGGTCGATCGACGCGCCGGTCTGCACGGTCAGCCGGTGCCGCCCGGCGGGGTCGACGTAGCACGCCTCGGTGTCGACGGCGGCGCGGAGCCAGCCGCCCGGTACGCCGATCCGGAAGCCGGCCTCCTCGTCCTGCCAGACCCAGCCGTCCTGCAGCAGGGTGCGCCCGGGCGCTCCGGCGATGACCGGCGCGGGCGACGGGGCGCCGGAGCGCTGGCAGCCCAGCAGCGCCGCCGCCAGGGTCGGGGACGGGAATGTCGGCGCCGAAGAGGTCGGCGAAGCACTCGGGGCCGGCCTGAACTGGCCGGCCATCGACGGCTGGTCGCGCACGGCGACGACGGCGGCCACGGCCGCGGCCAGGAGCGCGGCGGCCAACGTGACCGCGGCGGCCTTCCGGCGGGTACGCAGGTGGGCGGTCGTCATCTCGCGGGTCGGATCGCCCTCCACCTTGGCCACAACTTTCCCGAAGTAGTGGCCAAAACGCTCGCGGAAGCCACTACCTCGGGGAAGCAGTGGCAACGAGCCGACGCTCGCGCGGCCCGTCACGGTCCGGGGCATGATGACCGGCTGCGTCGGCGGCTCGGCGACCGGAACGGATGCGCCGTTCGCCACCGAGGTCAACATCTCCCGCACGATCGTCGCCGTGAGCCGCTGCGCCGGCTCCCGCACGAGCAGGCCTTCGATCACCGGCGCCAGGGGCCCGGCCCGTCGCATGGGATCCGGGGCTTCCCGCTGTACCGCCGAAAGCTGTTCCGCCATCGTCGCGCGCGCGTAGGGTGGCCGGCCCTCCACGGTCCAATAGAGGGTCGCGCCGAAGGACCACAGGTCGGTGTGGACGGTCGAGGTGCCGTCGCGCACTCGCTCCGGCGCGACGAACAGCGGCGAGGCGAGCGGCGTGCGCTCCCGCGTGATCTCCCCGGCGTCGTCGAAGGCGGCCACGCCGAAGTCGCCGAGCAGCACGCGACCGTCGGCCGCCACGAGCACGTTCTGCGGCTTGACGTCGCGATGCAGTACCCCGGCGCGGTGGGCGGCGACGAGACCGTCGAGGACGGCGATGCCGACCGTGGCCGCCTCGGCCGGGGACATCGGGCCGCCCGATGCGATGACCGCGTCGAGCGAGCGTGACGGCACGTACTCCATCACGATCCACGGTCGCTGCCCGACGTTGAGGACGTCGTAGACCCGCACGACGTTGGGATGGGCCAGCCGAGCGGCCGTCTGCGCCTCCCGGATCGTCCGCGACCAGGTGTCGGACGGGCCGATCATCTCCTTGGCCGCGACGTCGCGGCCGAGGACCTCATCCCGGGCCAGCCACACCCGGCTCATGCCGCCTTCGCCGATCACGCGGATCAGCCGGTACCGCCCGGCGACGACGGTCACGCTCGACACCGCACCACGAATCATGGTTGGCATTCGGCGCCGGTATTGAATCGGATTGGCGTCCGATATTCGTCGGGCACCATTTCTCGGTCGGTCGGAAAAGAGTCACCAATCCGTTTGGTGGTCGGCTCCGAATACATCTTTCTCGCTCGTAAGCCCAGGTCAGACGGTCAACGTGGCAAATGTCATTAGTTACATGAAACTTCTTCACGTTCGATATGACATTTTCAACTGTGATTGGTGCTATTCACTTGCAACGATTTCCTCAATGCCAAATGAAGCGATGTCGATGGAAGCAATGTCGATGGACCGGAGGGTGCGGTGTACCAGATCGCGGAAGCGGTACGCCCAGGACTGGGCGGGCGCGGGTTCGACAACCTCGCGCCGGCGCAGCCTGCCGTCGTCAAGGTCGCCCGCCCGGCCGGCCGGTGGGGCGAGTCGGGCGTGCTGCTGGCCGTCGATGCACTGGCCGCCGCCGGGACCGCCGCGGGTGCCGCGTACGTCGCCAAGAGCCCGTACTGGCCGTTCGTCGGGGCCGTCGTCGCGCTCGCCATCGTGTCGGCGCTCGCGCTCGCCGGCACGTACCGGACCAAGCTGCAGTATTCGGCCCTCGACGACCTGTCCCGCATCGTCGCCGCGCTGGCCGGCGTCGGGGCCGTCGCCGGCTGCGTGGCCTGGCTTACCGGGGCCGACCCGCACGGCGCCGATTCCGCGCTCGGCGCGACCGTCCTGCTCGTCGCCGTCGTGCTCGGCCGGACCGCCACCTACCGCACGCTACGCCGCCGGCGCCGGCGCCGCCCGGGCCGGGCCGCGCTCGTGGTCGGCAGCGGCGACCTCGCTCTCCAGCTCGTCGACGCGCTGCGCGCCGACGCGTCCTACGGCATCGCCCCGGTCGGCTTCATCGGCCCGCCGACGCTCGAGCGCGCGACCGTGCCGGTGCTCGCCCCGGCCGCCGACCTCGAGCGCGCGGTCGCCCGGTACAAGCCGCTGCACCTGATCGTCGGCTTCTCCGGCACGCCGGACGCCGATCTCGTCCCGGCCCTGCGGCGCGTGCGCCGGCGCGGCGTGGTCGTCCACGTCGTGCCGCGCCTGTTCGAGCTGTCGACCGGTCGCGGTGGCAACGAGACAATCCGCGGCATCCCGGTCGTCCGGCTGCGCCCGGAGCCGGCCCAGTTCCGACGGTGGGCGATCAAGCGCCTGATGGACATCGGCGGTGCCCTGTTCGGCCTGATCGTGCTCGCGCCGATCCTCCTCGTGTGCGCGCTGGCCGTGCGCTTCGAGTCGGGCCGGCACAGCATCCTCTTCCGCCAGGAGCGGGTGACCCGCGACGGCAAGTCGTTCACGATCCTCAAGTTCCGCTCGCTGACTCCCTCCTCGGAGGCCGAGTCGCAGCTGAAATGGAACATCAACCACGACTCCCGCCTCGGCCCCGTCGGCCGGTTCCTGCGGTTCAGCTCGCTCGACGAGCTGCCCCAGCTGGTCAATGTGCTGCGCGGGGACATGTCGCTGGTCGGCCCGCGACCCGAGCGCCCGTTCTTCGTCGAGGAGTTCCAGCGCCAGTACACCGGCTACGACGACCGGCACCGCGTCCCGGCCGGGCTCACCGGCTGGTCCCAGATCCACGGGCTGCGCGGCGACACGTCGATCGCCGAGCGGGTCCGCTTCGACAACAACTACATCGAGCACTGGTCACTCGGCCTCGATGTCAAGATCATCCTTCGTACTGTCGGCGCCATGCTCAGCATCCACCGGGTCTGATCATGACGGTCCTGGCAGCTCCCCTCCGATTGGCCCTGGCGCCCCTGGCGACGATCCTGGGCGCGGTCGACGTCGTCGTCCGCCGGCCCAGCATCCTGGTCGCCGGCACCGTCCTGCTGATCTGCCTGCCCAGCGGCATCAGCGACGTCGCGGCGTCCGGGCACATCACGGCGGCCGACCTCGCGGCCGGCGCGGTCGTCGGCGTGATGGCCGTCAGGATGCTTCGCGGCGACCGCTCGGTGGCCCGCCGCGGCTGGCTGCCCTTCGCCGCCGTCCTGTTCGCGCTCGCGCTCGCCACCGTCACCGCGAGCGACGTCGCCGCCAGCCTGATCGGGTTCATCCGCTACGCCGAGCTGTTCGTGCTCGTACCCGTCGCCGTCGCCATGTCGCTGCCGGACCGGCTCGACATCTGGCTGGTCGGCGGGGCGATCGTCACGGTCACCGTCGCCGAGGGCGTCGTCGGCGTGTACCAGGCCGCGACCGGCACGGGGGCGACCTACGGCGGCTCGTACGTGCGGGCCGTCGGCACGTTCGGCGCCGACCAGGTGCTCGCGCTCGGCGCGATCGTCGGGTACGGGCTGCTCGTCACCCTGGCGCTCGGCCTCGCCTCGCAGGGCCGCACCCGCATCGCCTTGCTCGCCGCGTCGGCGTTCCTGGTCGTACCGCTGGGGCTGACGCTCAGCCGCGGAGCCTGGATCGCCACCGCCGGCGCGGTCCTGGTGCTGCTCATCATCGCGAGCTGGCGGCTCACCGTGGCACTGATCGGGATGGCGGCCCTCGCGGTCGCCTTTTTCGTGCTCGCGAGCAGCGGCACCGACACGTCCGGCACCTTCGACGAGCGGATCACCAGCATCAGCTCGTCCGGCAGTGCCCCCGACCAGTCCGTGCAGGACCGCTACGAGTTGTGGCACGCCGCCCTCGCGATCTGGGCCGACCACCCGGTCGTCGGGGTCGGGCTCAAGGACTTCGCCGGCTATCGCGACAGCTACGCCTCGGTCGCGCTGTCGGCCGGCAGCGACGTCGGCGACCGCAGCTCCGGGATCAGCCGGGAACCCCTGCTGTCCGCGCACAACCAGTACCTGATGGTCCTGAGCGAGCAGGGGACCGTCGGTATCCTCGCGTTCGGCAGCCTGCTGGTGTCGTTCGTCGTCGGCTCGCTGCGCCGGCGGGAGACGCGGCTGCCGGCCGCCGAGGAGCGCTTCCTCGACCTCGCCGCGCCGGCCGTGATGGTGTGGACGCTCATCGACTTCGCATACGGCGACATCGGCGCCGGCCCGACCAGCGTCCTCCTGGCCGTCGTGCTCGGCCTCGTGGCCCGCCGCAGCCTGATCACACCGGGCGGGCGGCAGCCGGAAGGCATGAGCGGCGCGGCGCAGCGCAGCGCGAGTGGGCCGCCGACAGAAGGACAGGTCCAGTCGTGACCACCGTCAGCGACCGCGCCAAGACCACGCTCATGCGGGCGGCCGTCGTCACCGTCGTCGTGACGCTGTCCGGCTCGCTGCTCGGGCTCGTCCGCGACCTGCTGCTGGCTCGGTTCTTCGGGGCCGACGGCGGCACCGACGCCTTCCTCGTCGCGTGGACCGTGCCGGAGACGGCGTTCACGCTCGTCGTCGAGGGCGCCATGTCGTTCCTGATGATCCCGCTCTTCAGCCGGTCGCTCGAGCAGTCGCGGCAGGTCGTCGCGTCGACGCTGCCGCGGGTCGCACTCGTGCTCGTCGGTGCGTCGGGGGCGGTCGCGCTCGGCGCGCCGGTGCTCGTCCACCTGTTCGCGCCCGGGCTGGCCGACCCGGCGCTGGCCATCACCTGTACCCGGCTCACCTCGATCACCGTGCTGACCTTCGGGCTGGCCGGCTACCTCAGCGCCGCGCTGCGCGCGAACCACGTGTTCGGGGCGCCGGCGACCATCCATCTCGCGTACAACATCGGCATCCTGTCCCTGATGTGGACGCTGCACGGCCGGCTGGGCGTGGTCAGTGCGGCGGCCGGGGTGGCGCTCGGTTCCGTGTTCATGGTGCTCACGCAGCTGCCCAGTTTCCTGCGCCACGTCGGCCTTCCCCGGCGCTGGCGGCTGAGCGGCGGGGCGGTGACCCTCGGCGCGTTCGCGCCGCTCGCCGCCTACACGCTGAGCCGGCAGGCGCAGGTGTTCGTCGAGCGGTTCTTCGGCTCGTCGCTGCCGCCCGGCACGATCTCGCACCTGAACTACGCGCAGAAGGTCGCGCAGATGCCGATGCTGGTCGCGCTGCTGGTCTGCACGGTCACGTTCCCCACCCTCGCGCGCAACGTGGCCGCGGGGGAGGCCGACGCGGCCCGGCGGCGGCTCGAGGGCGACCTGCGCACGGTGACCGCGCTCATCCTGGTCGCCGCCGCGTATCTGATCGCGTTCGCCCCGCAGGTCGTCGCCGTGCTGCTGCAGCACGGGCAGTTCACGGCCGCCGACGCCGCCGCGACCGCGGCCGTCATGCGGGTGTACGCGCTCGGGCTGGCCGGGCACGCGCTCGTCGGCGTGCTCTCGCGCGCGTTCTTCACCGGGGAGAAGGCCTCCTGGTTCCCGGCCATTGCGATGGGCATCGGGCTCGCCGTGACCGCGGTCCTGGCCATCGTCGCGGTGCCGTCGCTGCACGTTTACGCAATTGCCGCGGCGAACGGGGCCGGCATCACCACCACGGCCGTCCTGCTGCTGGTCGGGCTGCGCACGCGCATCGTCGCGGTGTCCCTGCCGGCGGTCGGCGCGGCGACCGCTCGGATCGCCCTCGCGGCGGCCGGCGCCGGACTGGTCGGCTGGCTGGCCGGGCGGTGGCTCCCGGCCGGCTGGCCGGCCTTCGTGGAGGCGATGGCCGGTGGCGTCGTCGTCCTGGCGGTCTTCGCCGTTCTGGCCCGGTTGCTCGGCGTCAACGAAGTGATCCAGCTCGCCCGGAAGGTCTACAGTGGACGCTAACCGTCTTCCCCTGGTGCTCATGTACCACTCGGTCGAGCCGTACGAGACCGACCCGTATCTGGTGACCGTGCACCCGCGCCGCTTCGACGAGCAGTTGCGCTGGCTGCACCGGCGCGGCCTGCGCGGGGTCAGCATGGCCGAGCTGCTGGCCGCGCGGGAGCCGGGCACCGTCGGGCTGACGTTCGACGACGGATACACGAACTTTCTCACCAACGTCCTGCCCACGCTGGCCCGCTACGGCTTCACCGCGACCGTGTTCGTGATCGCCGGCGCGCTTGGCGGTTACAACGCCTGGGACGAGCCGGGACCGCGCAAGGCGCTGATGACCGCCGCCGACGTCCGGCTCGCCGCCGACGCCGGAATGGAGATCGGCTCGCACAGCCTGCACCACGTACGGCTGCCCGAGGTCAGCGACGCGCAACTGCGGGACGAGGTGGTGGCCAGCCGCGAGCAGCTGACCGCCCTCATCGAGCGGCCGGTGGCCGGCTTCTGCTACCCGTACGGCGCGGTCGGCGGCCGCGAGGTGCAGGCCGTTCGCGACGCCGGCTACGAGTACGCCTGCGCGGTCGGCTCGTCGGCGCTCAACGGCCGGCACGCCCTGCCGCGCGCGTTCGTCGGTGACCGGGACGGCTCGGTCCGCCTGTTCGCGAAGGTCACCCGGCACAAGCTCACCGCCGGGAGGGCCGCGCGATGAGAGTCCTGCACGTCATCACCGGGCTGGCCGCCGGCGGCGCCGAGCACCAGCTGCGCCTGCTGCTGCGCCGGCTCCCGTTCGACTGCGAGGTCGTCACGCTGTCCAACCCGGGCGCGGTCGCGACCACGATCCGAGCCGACGGCACGACCGTTCACGAACTCTCGATGTCCAGCAACCACGACCTGTCCGCGGTCGGCCCGCTGCGCCGGCTGATGCGCGACGGCGAGTTCGACATCGTGCACACCCACCTCTACCGGGCCTGTGTGTTCGGGCGGATCGCGGCCCGGCTGGCCAAGATCCCGCACGTGGTCGCCACCGAGCACTCGCTCGGCGACGGACTCATCGAGGGCCGGCGCACGTCGGCCGGCGTCCGCGCCCTGTACGTGGCGACCGAGCGGCTCGGCGACTCGACGATCGCGGTGTCCGGGGCGGTCGCCTCCCGGTTGCGCGCCTGGGGCGTCCCGCCCGAGCGGATCAGCGTGATCCCCAACGCGATCGACGCCCGGGAGTTCCGCCACGACCCCGACGTCCGGCGGGCCTGCCGGGCCCGGCTCGGCATCGCCCCGGACGCGCTCGTCGTCGGCGGCGTCGGGCGCATGGTGCCGGAAAAGCGGTTCGAGCGGCTGATCCTGGCGGTCCGCGACGTCCCCGACGCGACGCTGCTGCTGGTCGGTGATGGCCCGTTCCGGGACGTGCTCAAGGACTTCGCGGCGGAGCAGGGCATCGGCGACCGGGTGGTGTTCACCGGCGCGGTCGAGCACACCCGGGACGTGCTGTGCGCGATGGACGTCTTCGCCTCGCCGTCCGACCAGGAGACGTTCGGGCTGGCCGTCCTCGAGGCGCTCGCGTGCGGGCTGCCGGTGCTCTACGCGGTCTGCCCGCCCCTGGACGAGTGGGCCGAACCGGTCCCCGGCGCGCGGCGGTTGTCCGGCCACCCGGGCGCGCTGCCGCGCACACTGCGGGCCGAATTGGCCAGCGCGCAGGAGCGCGGCCGGACGCGGCTACCCGTACCCGAGGTCGTCGCGCACTTCGACGTCGCTCGCCTGGCCGAGTCGGTCGGCGAGCTCTACGAAAAGGTCAGCGCACGGACGCCGGCGTCCGCGCACAGCAGAGGGAGCAGCAAGTGAAGTCACCGGAGATCCTCAGGCGGCTCGTGCGCCGGTTCGGGCTGCTGCTGGCGCTCACCGTCATCGGTGGGGCAGCCGGAGCGGTCTACGGCGCGCTCAAGACACCCACCTACACGGCCAAGGCCTACGTCGTGGCCATCGGCGACTCGGCCGACCCGATCGGCGCGCTCAACTTCGCGCAGGCGTACGGGCGAGTGGCCACCACCGGACCGGTCATCGCGCTGGCCGGCCCCAAACTCGGCGCCGATCGGTCCGGCCTGGACACGGTCACCGCGTCGACCTCACCGGACGCGCCGGTCATCGAGATCACCGCGACCGGCCCCAACGCCCAGCACACCGCGGCCGTCGCCAACGCCGTCGCCAACGCGCTCTCCGACCTCGGCAACAGCCGCAAGGCCGACACGCACGTCAGCCTGGCGCTGCTCGCCGCGGCGACCCCGCCGACCAGGCCGACGTCGCCGAAGCCACCGCTCGAGCTGGCCGTCGGCGCGGCGGCCGGACTGCTGATCGGCGGGCTCGGCGTGCTCGCCGGGGTCGGGCGCGCCTCGGCCGCGCGGTACAAGGAGGCCACCGCGGACGCGTCGCCGACCCGCTACGACGTGGCCGGCTTCGCCCAGTTCGACGACGGCCAGGCGACCCGGCCGCTGGCGCTGGCCCGGTTCACCGGCAGCTGGAAGGTCGAGCCGCAAAAGGAAATCACCGCGTACCGGGGCCAGGCGGCGATCATCGACGACGTCGAGATCCGCGAGCGGGCGGTGTCGGCCCCCCAGGCCCCGCCGCCGTCCTGGCCCATGGACGCGACGGTGGTGCAGACCGAGCCACCGCATGTGCCGGCCATCCCCACCCAACGTGTCGTCGGCCGAGCCGTCGTCGCCCAGCCCGAGGACGACCAATGACCGACCAGCTTGCGCTTCCGCGTACCCAAACGACCGCGACCGTGGAATCGTTCGACGGTTTGGCGGCCGAGTGGGACGACCTGGTCGCCCGCTGCTCCCGCGCCACGCCCTTCCAGTCGTACGCCTGGCTGGAGTCGTGGTGGCGCGCCTACGGCGCGGCCGGGCGGCTGCGGGTCGTCCTCGTCCGCCAGGGCGAGCGTCTCGTCGCCGCCGCGGCGCTCATGCTCGAGCGCCGGGGCGGGTGCCCGGTCCTGACCCAGCTCGGCGGGGCCTGCTCCGACTTCACCGACGTGCTCGTCGAGGACACCGACCCGGCGACCGCGGTCGACGCCGCACGGGCCCTGGCCGCCGCGATCGTCGCACTGCCCGGCTGGCAGGCGCTCGACTTCCCGGAGACCCGGCCGGACGCGGTGGCCGGTGGGCTGCTCGCCGAGGCGTGGCCGGGCCGCCGCTTCGCGAGCACGGCGTCCCTGTGCCTGGAACTGCCGGCCATGCCGATGGACGACCTGGTCCGCGAGCTGCCCCAGCACACGCGAAAGACGGTCAAGCGCCGGCTCAACCAGCTGCGCAAGGCCAACCCGGACATCCGCGCGATCGAGCCGGGCGACGCCGACCAGGCGGTCTGGCGGCTGCTGCGCCTGCACGCCGCCCAGTGGGTCGGGCGCGGGGTCAACGAGGAGCACCTGACCCCGGCGTACGCCGCCCACCTCACCCGGGCGGTACCAGCGATGATCCGGGCCGGGCAGGCGGCGCTGCTCGAGTACCGGTTCGACGGGAAGCTGCTCGCCTCGTCGCTCGTGCTGATCGGCCGGGACCTGGTCGGCGGCTACCTTTATGGGGCCGAGCCGGAGCTGCGGGAG
>Ga0070664_100005266_pt1 | contig 10380 bp, 10 predicted proteins | sample KBSC73metaG_FD_65863 | JGI IMG/M metagenome (GOLD analysis project Ga0070664, IMG submission 65863) | Corn rhizosphere microbial communities from Kellogg Biological Station, Michigan, USA - KBS C7-3 metaG | ecosystem: Host-associated > Plants > Roots > Rhizosphere > Soil ... | reverse complement strand
GGTCGTGCGGGCCCGCTCAAGAATCCGATCGCGGGCAGCCGCATCCGGCAATGATCCCCGCAGCAGGAGCGTGCCGTGTTCCAGGCGTGCATGAAAGTTGGCCGGCACCGGCGTGGGCGGGGAGGCCGATAAGGGAAGGTGGCGAGGAATACAGACGAGCGCCAGTAGTGTCAGGGCGAAGACTCCGCCGCCCAGAATGGTCCTGCGTTCCATGCGCATCAGCCATTCAATTGAAAGCATCACTTGAACCGCACCGTATCATAAACGGACGGATGCAAGCCAGCCTCGGGTTTGACCGGAGCGGGGACATCCGAGTTGAACTTGCGGCACTCCTTTGCTATCCTCCGCCCATCCTTCCGCACCGCCAAATCATTAACTCGAGTCCGATGCAAGGAGTTGTCTCATGGCCAGCATGAAGCGGGCATTGATCAGTGTCTCAGATAAGACCGGCGTCGTCGACATGGCCAAAGGGCTTGCCGCCTTGGGGGCCGAAATTCTCTCGACCGGCGGGACGGCGAAAACGTTGCGCGAGGCGGGCGTCGCGGTGACGGATGTCGCGGCCTACACCGGTTCACCGGAGATTCTCGATGGCCGCGTCAAGACCCTGCATCCGAAAATCCATGGGGGTCTGCTTGGCCGACGGTCGGTACCGGCTCATGTCGACCAGATGACGCAACACAACATCGGCCCGATCGACATGGTGGTGGTCAACCTGTACCCCTTCGAAGCGACGATTGCCAAACCGAACTGCCATTTTGACGACGCCATCGAAAACATCGACATCGGCGGTCCCTCCATGTTGCGATCGGCAGCCAAAAATCACGACGACGTCCTCGTGGTCGTTGATCCTGCCGACTATTCACGAGTGCTCAAGGCGCTCGAGGACAACACTGTGTCGCGCGCGTTGCGTCGTGAACTGGCCATGAAAGTGTTTCAGCATACCGCGCGGTACGACAGCGTGATTGCTGGCTACCTTGAACGACAGGTCCAGGGCAGCGACGCCAAGTTCCCCAAAATCCTCTCGCTGCAGTTTGAACTCGGTGAGATCCTCCGTTATGGCGAGAACCCGCATCAGCAAGGGGCGTTTTATCGGGAACGACAGTCGAACGAGCCGTCCGTTTCGCGCGGCACGATCCTCCACGGAAAGGCCATGTCGTACAACAATTTCCTCGATGCGAATGCGGCGCTTGAGCTGGCGAAAGAGTATGACGAGACCGCGGTCGCCATCATCAAGCACAACAATCCTTGTGGCGTTGCGCTCGGAGCCACACCGGTGGAAGCTTACGTGAAGGCGAGGGAAACGGATCCCGTGTCGGCGTTCGGCGGCGTGATTGCCTTTAATCGTCCAGTGGATCTCTCCGCGGCAAAAGAGATCACCTCGACGTTCGTCGAGGTTGTGATCGCACCTGGATTCGCCGAAGACGCCCTGGCCGAGTTGAAACGCAAGAAGGATCTCCGCCTGCTGGATGTGGGGCCGCTGACCAAGGTGAAGCAGGAAGGCTATGATCTGAAAAAACTGGTCGGCGGGCTGATCGTGCAGGACCGGGACCTGGGCACGCTGACGGACCTCCGGGCCCTGCCGGTTCCGACCGTGCGAAAGCCAACCGATGAGGAGTATGCCGCCTGCGCCTTCGCCTGGAAGGTGTGCAAGCATGTCAAGTCGAACGCCATTATCTATGCCAAGCCTGGGCAGACCGTCGGCATCGGCGCGGGCCAAATGAGCCGCGTGGACAGCGTGAAGCTGGCCGCCATGAAGGCGCAGCTGCCGGTCAAGGGATGCGTGATGGCATCGGATGCCTTCTTCCCGTTCCGCGACGGCCTCGACGCGGCTGCCCAGGCCGGCATTACTGCCGTGATCCAGCCTGGCGGCTCCATTCGCGATGGCGAAGTGGTCAAGGCAGCCGATGAACATGGATTGGCGATGATTCTGACGGGCATGCGCCACTTCCGCCACTAATCGGCTTCTGAAAATGGTTCGTCGCTGCGTTCTCGGTCGTCCGTCTACCTCAGCGTACCGAACAACATACGTCTCGGTATTCAGGCCGCCTGCGGCCTTGCGACAAACCATTTTGAGCAGTCGCTTCAGCCCTCGCGCGCCAAGGCGCGCTCTATCCCAAGCAAGACCGCAAGGAGTGTTCGGATATGGGTTTAACACAGGTGGGTGAGATGGTCGGCTTTGTGAACATCCTTCTTCAATCACCTGGGAAATAATATGGTGAAGATTCTCGTCGTCGGCAGCGGAGGGCGCGAACATGCGATGGTCTGGACGCTGGCGCACAGCCCGCGGCGGCCCCAGCTGTTCTGCGCGCCCGGCAACGCGGGCATCGCTTTGCTTGCCACGTGCGTATCGATCAAGGCCGATGACCTCGCCGGCCTCATGGCGTTTGTGCAGCGGGAAGGGATCGATCTCACCGTCGTCGGACCGGAAGTGCCCCTGGCCTTGGGCATCGTCGACGAGTTTCGCAAAGCGAAGCTCAAGATCTTCGGTCCCACTAAGAACGCGGCGCGGCTGGAAGCCAGCAAAATTTTTTCCAAGGACATCATGGCCAAGGCCGGTATTCGGACGGCGCGGGCGAGGGCCTTCCATCAGCCGGCAGAAGCGCTGGCCTATGTGGAGCAGCACGAGCTACCGGTCGTGATCAAAGCCGATGGGCTGGCCCAGGGCAAGGGGGTGCTGATTGCGGGCACCCGCGAGGAAGCCCGCCACGCCATCGTCGACTCCATGGAAAAGTCGGTGTTCGGAGCTGCCGGCAAGCAAGTCTTAATCGAGCAGTATCTCCAGGGCGAGGAACTGACCGTGATGGCGTTCACTGACGGACGCACGGTGGTCCCGATGCTGCCCGCTCAAGATCATAAACGGATCGGCGACGGCGATACCGGGTTGAACACCGGTGGGATGGGTGCCTATTGCCCTGCGCCGCTGGGGACCTCCGTGTTGCGTGACGTGGTTGCTCGCGAGATCTTGCAGCCGACCGTGGACGTGATGTCGCGACTGGGATCGCCTTTCCAAGGAGTCCTGTATGCGGGATTGATGGTGGTCGAAGGAGTCCCCTACGTACTCGAGTTCAATGCCCGCATGGGGGACCCCGAAACGCAAGTCGTGCTTCCGTTGCTGAGGACCGATTTCCTCGACGTCGTCGAAGCGGTGGTGGAACACCGGTTGGACCAATTGCCGGTTGAGTGGCACGACGGTCATGCGGTCTGTGTCGTGATGACCTCCGCCGGCTATCCGGGTCCGTACGACGTCGGCGAACCGATTCGGGGACTGGACAGTCTCGATCCCCGGGGCGCGATGGTCTTTCACGCCGGAACTGCCCAGCATGGCCAGGACATCGTCACTGCTGGCGGCCGCGTGTTGGGCATCACCGGCAGGGGGAACTCATTGGCGGAGGCGCAGGCGGCAGCGTACCGCGCGGCGAAGCAGATCGCGTTCAAGGGATGTCATTATCGCCACGACATTGCGTATCGAGCGCTCGCCCCACGCGGCTAACTGTCTCCCGCCGTCCCTTATGGCTTCGATCATTCCGTACTCTGCGACAGCTCTTGATGCTCTCTCCCAACAGGTCAGGCATGTCCTTGAACGGGGAGGGCGTGTCGCGATTCCGACCGAGACGTTCTATGGACTGGGCGTGAATCCATTCGACCAGACTGCGCTCGAGCGATTGTCTGCTGTGAAAGGGCGGTCGGACGGAAAGCCGATTCTCGTATTGGTGAGTTCGCCGCGGGATCTCGCCTCGTTTGTCGAGCACGTGCCGGCTCCCGCAGCTGTGCTGATGGACGAGTTCTGGCCGGGCGCATTGACCTTGTTGTTTCCTGCCAAATCCTCGGTCCCGTTCGCACTCACCGTCGGAACCGGGCGGGTGGGTGTGAGACTGAGTTCGTGTCGGCCACTGCGCGAGCTCCTTGAGCGTGTCGGCCCGCTGACGGGCACGAGTGCCAATCGGTCGGGAGCTCCACCGGTGCAAACAGCACGTGAAGTGGAGGAGGCATTCGGCGCCGAGGTGGACGTGATCATTGACGCAGGGCCTACGCCGGGCGGACTGCCCTCCACGGTCGTCGAAGCGGGCGAAGCGCTTCGGGTTGTCCGGGAAGGGGCCGTTCCTCTGATGGCTATCGAGGCGGCGCTTCAGGCAAGAGGATTTTCCCTCAAACACCTCTAAATGTGGTATACAGCAGGGCCAGCAGTGCCTATATAAAGGAGGGATCGATGCCAATCCGTCGAAGGCGACTAGGGGGACGTGCGGTAGGGCTGGTCATTGCCATGGCAGCGATGTTGTCCGGATGCGATTACTGGCCGCCGGCGCTTCAGACCCAGATCGAGCAGCTCCGGTCCGAACTGCAGACTGTCACGATGGAGAAAGCCCAACTGCAGACGCAGATGGTGTCGCTGGCCAAGGTCAAGGACGATTTGCAGGCGCAAGTCGACGATCTCGTTCGGACGAATCGGGATAAGAGTGCGATGATTGCCAGTCTGCAGAGCAGCGTGACCGCGCTACAGGAGCGCGTGGCCAAGGCCTCCAAGCCGGCGACCGCGAAGGCCGCAAGCAGCAAGCCGGCGACCGTCAAGCCCGCGATCAAGCCGGCGGTCAAGACCGCAAGTAAAGCGCCAGTGAAAACGAAGACACTGACCAAATCGACGTCTGCGCGTTAGCGCGTTAGTCGTCGGGTCGTTTAGCCGATTACGTGTTCGAGGTTTTTGTTGTCGAAGGCGTAGCGGCCGGCGTGCTGTTCGATGTGCCGCCAGCGGCCGGGGCGGGTGAACTGGCTGGCGAAGATGCCGGAGTGGATGTCGATCCGGCAGACGCTTCTTTCTTGTCTCCAGCCGGGGCCTTCTCTCCCTCTGAGGGCGGTTTCAGTTTGTTGGAATAATCAGTCACGTACCAGCCGCTCCCCTTGAACATAATGCCCGGCGAAGAAATCAGCCGCCGCAGGGATTTTCCGCACCGCTCGCAGGTGGTCAGGGCCTCGTCCTTGATGCTTTGTTTCACTTCGAACTGATACCCGCAACCGTCGCATTGATATTCATAAATCGGCACAGGCGGTTCCTCCTCTGTGACCATGATCGGTCATACGGGTTTTACGTCAGCTTCTCGAGCGCGGTCCGCAGTCGTCTCAAGCCGTTCGTGATCGTGTCCATGCCGGTTGCGTACGAAAGTCGGATGTGGTGCTCGCTGCCGAACGGTTCGCCAGGTACGACCGCGATGTGCGCGTCTTTCAACAAATAGCTCGCAAGATCGGTGGGCGAATTGACGGGGCCGGTAGGGCCGCGCTTGCCGAGCACACCACGGATGTTGGGAAATGCGTAGAACGCTCCTCCGGGCATGGGGCAGGACACGCCGGGAATGGCATTCAGTCCCTCCACGATCGCACGCCGGCGGCGATCGAACTCCGTCACCATCTGCCTGGTGAACGGCTCTCCAACACGCAACGCGGCCACAGCGGCTTTCTGAGAAATCGAGCAGGGGTTCGAAGTGCTCTGACTTTGAATGTTGCCCATCGCGGTAATGAGATCCTTGGGGCCCGCAGCGTAGCCCACCCGCCAGCCGGTCATGGCGTAGGCCTTGGATACGCCGTTGATGACCACGGTCCGAGCCGCAATCTCGGGTCCCAAGGACGCGATGCTGACATGGCTGGCGCCGTCATACAGGACCTTCTCGTAGATCTCATCCGAGATCACCACAAGATCATGGCGCAAGGCAATCGCGGCGATGCCCTCGAGCATCGCACGATCATAGGTCGCGCCGGTGGGATTGCATGGGCTATTGATGATCAGCGCTTTGGTCCTGGCGCTGATGCGCCGCTCGAGGTCGCCCGGATCGATGGCGTACCCGTCGGTTTCTTTCGTGGGCAGGAAGACGGGGGTCGCGTCGTTCAGAAGGGCTTGATCCGAATAGGAGACCCAATAGGGCGTTGGGATGATGATTTCATCTCCCTCTTCCAACAACGCCTCGGCAAGGTTGTAGAGCGAGTGTTTCGCGCCGCACGAGACCAGGATCTGCGACTTCTCGTATTGCAGACCCTGCTCGATCTTCAGTTTTTCCGCAATCGCACTTCGCAGTTCGTCGATGCCGGAGGAGGGTGTGTACTTGGTGAAGCCCGACCGGATCGCCGCTTCGGCTGCGGCCTTCACCGGTTCCGGCGTGTCGAAATCCGGTTCTCCCGTTGAAAAATCGATCACGTCGATGCCTTGTGCCGCCATGGCTTTCGCGGTCGCGGCCATGGCAAGGGTCGGCGAAGGGGCGATGCGATTGACACGAGCCGCGAGCTTCATCGTTTGACGCTCCTGATGCGGGCTTGAAGCCGCCGTGCGACTTCGGGATGAAGGAATTCCGTCAGCGAACCTCCATGATTCGCCACATCCTTAATGATCGTCGAAGACAAGTATGAGTATTCCTCACTCGGCATCAGGAACACCGTCTCGACCTGTTTCGCCAGCTTGCGGTTGATGAGCGCCATTTGAAATTCGTGCTCGAAATCCGAGATCGCGCGCAGCCCGCGAATGATGGCATGGGCACCCGATCGCTGCACGTGGTCGACCAGCAGACCGTCAAACGTCACGACTTCGACCTGGCCGATGTCCTTCAGCACCAGCTGCACCATCTCGAGCCGCTCGGCCAAATTGAACAGCGGATGCTTGGTCGGGTTCGGCGCGACGGCCACCATCACCTTATCAAAGACGCGCAGGCTGCGGGTGATGATGTCGGTGTGGCCGTGCGTGATCGGATCGAACGTGCCCGGGTAGATGCCGATCTTCATTCGACTGACCTATCGGGCGTCGGCCCGTACAACAGCAGAGCGGTATCTCCATACTCGTAGCGCCGGATCAGCCGGGCTCGATCCGTGGCGGGCAGTTGGGTACGTGCATCTTGCTCGATGGCCATGACGGCTTCCGGGGTCAGCAACCCGAGGCCCCACGCCCCGAGCACGAGCTCGACCGCTTCCTGATCGGCATAAGGCGGATCGGCAAAGACCACATCATAGGACCCGTTCCAGGACCCCGGCTGCCGTAGAAACGTCTCGGTCGAGCCCACGCGGAGTTCGCCTCGATCCAGCATGCCGCAGGCCGTGAGATTCTTGCGCATGAGCTGCACCGCTCCCGGATCCGATTCCACGAAGGTCACGGCTCTGGCTCCGCGGCTCAACGCCTCGATCCCGACCGCCCCCGTACCTGCATACAAATCCAGAAAGCGACAACCCGGGATACGGGCACCGAGGATCGAAAATAGCGCCTCACGGACCTTGTCCGAGGTGGGCCGCAACGAAATCCCCCTTGGTCCACTGAGACGGCGACCGCGGTGGGAACCCGCGATCACTCGCATACGTGTCGTGATTGCGGGATGGCCCGTTCGAGAACCCGCCATTTCTTTGTGTTCAACATGCTGATAGGGGAGAGGCATGTCAGAAGCATCAAAATCTAACATAGCGTTTTTGAAGGGGTCAAGGAGGTCGGTGCGGTTGAGTCGACTTTCTGGCAGGACCGGAGCCGGCCCCTCAGAAAAATACGCCAGGCCCATTGCTGCCATTTTGACGCTGCACGTGAGGCTGACTATAATTCAGCACGATGAATGGTGGCGGAGGGGCGAGAAGCTGTCAGGCAGGGAACCCCGCGGCGGTGTGTTCGCGACCGCCCTGCGCTCGCGCTGCGACGCGAGCGGAGGGTTAGCGCGTGGCGGCTGAGGGTTGCTCGGATTGCACCGGCTGGGCATCGCGCGCAGCCAGGCTTTTGCGCCGGTTGTTGGAGATCGTCCGATCGATGATGGCGCCGCAGTTGATGCACTTCCATGCGTAGAAGATCAGAAAGAAGTCTGAGAACCGCTCGAGCATCATGAGCCCTTTGCATTTCGGACATTCCATCGAGTCCTCCCTGGTTGCGGTGCGCAGCTGGGGCGTAGCAAAGCAAAAGCCGAACCAATTTTTGTCGATACGTAATTTCAACATGTTAGACGGTACGTATTTGTTACCAGAGGGCCTGAAGAGGGCATTCCCGTAGTACAAAAACGTTCAACGTGTCATATTTTTGTTCAAGGAGAAGCGTCGTGGGTCGAAAGATCGTTCGGCAGGGGATTGCCAACTGGCCGGCGACCGAACGTCCGCGCGAGCGGCTCCTGGCACAGGGCGCCGATGCCCTGACGGACGCGCAATTGCTCGCGATTCTCCTGCGCGTCGGCCGGCAACGCTCCTCGGCGGTGCAAGTGAGTATGGAGGTGCTCGATCGCCTCGGCGGCGTGGCCGGCTTGGCCCATTGCGGCATTGAAGAGCTCTGTGCCGTTCAAGGCGTGGGAGAGGCCAAAGCCGCTCAGGTCAAAGCGGCATTGGAACTGGGGAAGCGTTCGCTAGCGTCTCCCTTGTCCAAAGGCATGCGGATTTCTTCCAGCCGCGACCTGTTCGAGCATTATCACCCTGCGGTGCGCCATCTCCGTCACGAGATTTTTAAAGTCGTGCTGTTGGACGCCAAGCACGCGATCCTGCGCGACGCCACGGTCTCGGCAGGGAGCCTAACGCTCAGTATCGTGCATCCGCGCGAAGTGTTTACAATGGCCGTCAAGGAATCCGCCGCTGCGGTCATCTTTCTGCACAATCATCCGAGCGGCGATCCGACGCCGAGCCAGGAAGATCATGTCCTGACCGCGCGGCTGGTCTCGGCAGGGGAGGTGCTCGGTATTCGGGTGTTGGATCATCTCGTCATCGGCGACGGGAGTTACGTCAGTTTCGCCGACCAGGGCTGGTTGACGCATCATGCATAACACAAGGGAGCAGGCGACCATGTAATTCGTCATGACATGCGCGAGGGCGGATGCCCTCCGCAACGACCAAGGAGGGTCCTATGAACGAGCCTGGTGCGAGGTCTCTCAGAAATGTGGCTGTCATCGCCAATCGAGGGGCGGGAAAGACGTCATTGGTCGAAGCGATCCTCTTGACGACCGGCGTCATTCCGACTCTGGGCTCGGTGATGCAGGGCACGACGGTCTCGGATTTTGAGCCGGAAGAAATTCACCATCGCAGCTCCGTCAGCACCAGTCTCCTTCGCTGCTCCTGGAATCACACCACCATCAATCTGGTCGACACGCCGGGGGCGCTCAGTCTGCTCGGCGAAGCGATCACGGCCCTGCAGGCGGTGGACGCAGTGATCGTCGTCCTCACTCCGGCAAGCGGCATTCGCAGTGAACTGCTCCGGCTATGGTCTCACGTCAAGGCGCTCGGCTTGCCCACCCTCATCTTCGTCAACGAACTGGAAAAAGAAGCCGGGTCGATGGAGGAATTGCTTGCCGCCTGTCATCGGGATTTGGAGATCACACCCTTGCCGATGTCGTGCTTGTTCAAGGACGGTTCCCAGGTTGTCGGAGTGCTGGATTTTGTGAGCCAGACGGCGATTCACTCTCGAGCGGACAACGCCAAATGGCAGCAACAACCGCTGCCGGCCGCCACGGAAACCATGGTCGCCGATGCCCGCAAGCGGATTCAGGAGGCGGCTGCCGAATGCGACGACCAATTGCTGGAGCAGTATCTTTCCGGCGGCGAATTATCTCAGGCGGACATGTTGCGGGGACTCCGTGCAGGCGTGCAGGCCGGATCCCTCGTCCCGCTGTATGACGGATCGGCGCTCAAGCATTTCGGCACAGTCCCGCTGCTCAACGCCGTCGTGGACCTGCTGCCCTCGCCGGTTGACCGGGCACAGCAACGGCCGTTGACGGGACAGGAGGCCGACAACGGTCAGGATGTGATGCGGGCGGCGACACCGGAGGCGCCTTTTTCCGGCGTCATTTTTAAAACCATCATCGATCCCTTCGTCGGACGGCTGTCATATGTCCGGATCGCCTCCGGCACGTTGCAGGCCGATTCGCTCGTGTACAACGCGACAAGAAAGCTCAAGGAAAAGAGCGGCCATCTCTATCAGTTGCTGGGCAAGAAGCACACCGCTGTCCCCACGGCGGCGGCCGGAGACATCGTGGCGATCGGAAAGCTCAAGGATGCGCAGACCGGTGACACGCTCTGCGACGAGTCGCACCCCATCGTGTATCCCTGGCCTGCCTTGCCCAAACCGGTGTTGTCCTTCGCGATCGAACCCAAGTCGAGCGCGGACATCGATAAAGTCAGCCTGGGACTGCACAAATTGATCGAGGAGGATTCGACGCTGGGCTTCACGCGGAACGCCGACACCAAGGAGATGGTGCTCAGCGGGACCGGCCAATTGCATCTGGATCTGGCTTTGGAAAAATTGCAGCGCAAGTACGGCGCGGAAGTCGTCATTCATACACCCAAGATTCCGTACCGGGAGACGATTCGCGCGACGGCGCAGGCACAAGGCAAATATAAGAAGCAGACCGGAGGCCATGGCCAGTACGGGGATTGCTGGCTAGAGCTATCACCGTCCTCGCGCGG
>Ga0070664_100005256_pt1 | contig 10392 bp, 7 predicted proteins | sample KBSC73metaG_FD_65863 | JGI IMG/M metagenome (GOLD analysis project Ga0070664, IMG submission 65863) | Corn rhizosphere microbial communities from Kellogg Biological Station, Michigan, USA - KBS C7-3 metaG | ecosystem: Host-associated > Plants > Roots > Rhizosphere > Soil ... | reverse complement strand
CAACCCGCCTGAAGGACTGTGGGGCCTCATAGTCGATGACATTGTCGGTGATCGGGAACAGATATGGTTCCCCGACCTCGACGCTTGCCGGAATCGGAATGGCGATGCTGAGCTTGTCGCCATTGGTCGCATAGCGGCCAATTGCGGCGAGCGGCTGCGCGAGCTTTGTTCGCCAGGCGTCGAATTGCGCGCGGTTCGGAGTCCCGTTGCCTACCGGCAGATCCAGCGAAATCTCGCCTTGCTCAGGCACGCAAATCTTGTCCGTGCAGGCGAGCCAGTGCGACAGCGCTCCGACCGGGACGATCCCGCTCGCGTCCGATGGCACTTTCAATCGGACGAGCACCGCATAATCGCGCTCGAAGACATAGTTCATGAGACCGGCGACGGTGAGCCGCGTCGGCACCGGATATTGCAGCGGCCCCGCGGCAAAGCCTTTCGGCAGCTGCCACTGAACGTCCATCGGCAGTCCGGCGTCGCCGGGATTGATCCAGTAACCGTGCCAACCCTTCGCCGGATGCATGTGGATCGCGAGCTCGACTTCTCCCCCGGCAGGCGCCGGTCCCTCGGCCACAAGCTGCGGCTCGATCCCCCGTGCCTGAAGCACAGCGGGCCAGATCATTAGGAGAAAAAGGACGAAGAGTTTCCGCACAAACCCGCGGCTAGTGGCTGATGGCCGTTAGGTCGAGACTTGAACCATTTGGTTCAATTGCCGGTACTAACGCGAAATGATATTTCGGGGGCTCACCCCGATACGGAAGGGGACTTCAAATGCATGCGAACCTTGCACTTGCCGCGCGGACTGCATTGATCGGATTCGTTGCCTTCCTGCCCTCCGCCAGCCTGGCAAGCGGATCCTCACCCAGCTCGACGCCCAGCTCGAGCGCTCCCGAATTCGATGCCGCAGCCGAATATCGCAAAGGCATAGACGCGCTGCAGGCGAGCAAGTTCGGCGAAGCCAAGAGCTCCTTTGCTCGTGTTCTCGGCGTCGCTCCGAACGATGCCAACACGAACTTCCTTGCCGGAATGGCCGACGCCGGGCTCAACGACTACAAGAATGCTGCGAAGCATTATGAACGGGCCGTGAGGGCGGACAGCAAGCTCATCCCCGCACAGCAAGAGCTTGCAATCACCTACGTAAAGCTTGGCCAGCGGGACAAGGCACAAGCCGCGCTCGCGAAGCTCAAGACGCTCGACGGTTCGTGCAATGCGACCTGCAAGGACGCGGAGCAGATCAAGAAAGCAATCTCGGCTGTCGAAGCGGCTCTCGGACAGCCGACACAGGCCCAGCTCAGCACCGATCCACCGTTCCTCTTCGCGAGCGCCAATGCCGGCGACACCGCGTACATGCAGGCAGTCGGCCTCATCAACGAGCATCGCTATCAGGATGCGATCGACGAGCTGCAGCGCGCTCGGACGACCTTTGGGGCGCACCCGGACATCCTTACCTATCTGGGCTTCGCCAACCGGAAGCTCCGTCGTTATGACCTCGCTGAAAATTATTACCGCCAGGCACTCGCCGCAGCGCCGAACCACAAAGGGGCAACGGAATATTATGGCGAGCTGCTGGTTGAGCGGGGCGACATGGCCGGGGCGAGAAGGATGCTCGCCAAGCTCGACAATCTCTGCACCTTCGGGTGCGCCGAAGCCGACGAACTGAGGCGATGGGTCGAAGCCAAGGGCCAGCCGGCGCCCTAACTGCCGCGGCGGCGCTGCTACTCTGCGGCGCCGTCACCCCGGCGGCATTTCCACTTCGCGAAGCGCGTTGGCTGAAATCCGCGGACATTGCCGCGGACCTGACTCATCAGCCGATCGAGTGTCGCCTGCCGATCGCCGATCCCGCGCTGCGGCATTCGGCCGAGATAGGGAGAGTCGCGTTTCGCGCCCCACTGCTTCTCGGCGGACAAGCTGCGCGTGCCGGCCTCAGCTGCTCGAGCTGCCATAGAAACGGCAGGTCGAACGAGCATTTTCATTTTCCCGGCATTTCAGGCGACGCCGGAACGGCGGACGTCACCGCCTCGCTGATGAGTTCGCACCGCGGCGATGGAATCTTCAATCCGAAGCCAATTCCCGACCTTGCCGGCGACCCCGCCAAGCTCAAGATTTCGCGCGATCCGCAAAATGACGATCTCAAGCGCTTCATTCACGGGCTGATCACCCAGGAGTTCGACGGCCCCGAACCCCCGCCCGCAGTTCTCAATGGCATTGTCAGTTACGTTCGAACCCTTTCGCCCAAGGGGTGTAACGGTCCGCAATCCAGCGCAATTAGGCTTCCGGCGATGCTGGATGACATCGAAACTGCCGTTCGCCTGGCTGAGCAAAGCTATGTTTCAGGGGACAAAGAAACTGGGCGAGTGCTCATGTCGGCCGCTCGCTCGACGCTGGGAAAGATCGACGAGCGATTCCAAATCCCGGGTGGAGAAAAGGCGAGGGCCGCGCTCCGGGACGCCGACGGCGACCTCAAGGCGATCGAATTGAGCGACAACGCCACCCGACGCATGTTCCAGGACTGGCAGAGCAAATGGCCGGCGCGGACCCGGGAGCTGCGTAGCGAAGAATCGCGCTCGCTGTTTTCCGAGGCCCGGGTTCGCCGCCTTCTGGCCAATTAGTCCAGGTTGGGCCTCAGCCAGCGCTCCGCCTGCTCGATCGAAACGCCGCGTCGCACCGCATAGTCCTCGAGCTGGTCCCGCCCGATCCGCGCAACTCCGAAATACTGGCTGTCGCGGTGACCGAAATAGAATCCGGAGACGGCAGAGGTCGGAAGCATCGCGAAATTCTCGGTCAGCGTCACCTCTCCGGGATTGCCGCCCAGCATCTCGAACAGGATCGGCTTCAAACTATGATCGGGACAGGCCGGATAGCCGGGCGCGGGCCGGATCCCGACGAACTTCTCGCGAATGAGGTCGGCGGTTGAGAAATGCTCCTCGGCATAGCCCCACAGCCGGTTTCGGACGGTCGCGTGGAGAACTTCGGCGAGGCTTTCTGCCAAGCGGTCGGCGAGCGCCTTCAAAAGGATGTCATCATAATCGTCGATGGTCTGCTTGAACCGCTCGAGATGCGGCTCCAGCCCATGGATCCCGACCGCGAAGCCGCCGATCCAATCCTCGCCATGCGGGTTGATGAAATCGGCGAGGCTGAAGTTCGCGCGCCCTTCGCGCTTCTTCACCTGCTGGCGAAGGAAGGGCATTCGCGTCCAGTCGTTGCCGGCGAGGACCAGCACATCGTCGCCCTCGCGCTTGCAACGCCATAGCCCAACCGTCGCCTTCGGCGTAACCCAGCGCTCCGCGATGATCTGATCGAGCATTGCCTGGGCGTCCTTGAATAGGCTTCGGGCGCTCTCCCCCACCACCGGATCATCGAGGATAGCCGGATAGGTTCCGGCGAGCTCCCAGGCGCGGAAGAAGGGCGTCCAATCGATCGATGCCTTCAAGTCCGCGAGCGGCCAATCGCCGAAATGGTGAAGGCCCGGGTATTGCGGCGCGGGGGCCTGGCCAGACAGATCGAATGGGAAGCCGTTCGCCCGCGCATCGTTCAGGCTTGCGAGTTCGCTCTGTCCGCTCCGCTCACGCGACTTGCGAAGCTTGTCGTAATCCTCCGCGGTGCCCGCAATCAGCGGTTCTCGCTGCGTATCCGACATCAGGTTGGACGCGACCCCGACCGCCCGGCTCGCATCGAGTACGTGGATCACGGGTCCTTCGTAAGCGAGGTCGATACGAAGCGCCGTATGCGCCTTGCTTGTCGTGGCGCCACCGATCAGCAGCGGCACCTTCATTTCCGCGCGCTGCATTTCGCCCGCGACGGTGACCATTTCGTCAAGCGAGGGGGTGATGAGTCCCGACAATCCGATCATGTCGGCCTGGTTGTCGTTCGCCGACTTCAGGATGTCCTGCCACGGCACCATGACTCCGAGATCGATCACCTCGAAGCCGTTGCACTGCAGGACCACGCCGACGATGTTCTTGCCGATGTCGTGGACGTCGCCCTTGACGGTGGCCATGACGATCCGGCCCTTGCCCTGAGTTACCCCGTTCTTCTCCTTCTCCTCCTCGATGAAGGGAATGAGATGCGCGACCGCGCGCTTCATGACGCGCGCGGATTTGACGACTTGCGGAAGGAACATCTTGCCCGAACCGAACAGGTCCCCGACGACGTTCATGCCGTCCATCAGGGGCCCTTCAATGACCTCAATCGGGCGAGGGAACTGCAACCGCGCTTCTTCGGTATCGTCGACGATGTGCGCGTCGATTCCCTTCACCAGGGCATAGGAAAGACGCTCGCCCACGGGCAATGACCGCCACTCCGCCGCGGCTTTTTCGGCCGCTGCGTCGGTACCCTTGAAGGCTTCAGCAAGCGTGATGAGCCGCTCGGTTGCGTCATCGCGGCGGTCGAGGATCACATCCTCGCACGCTTCGCGCAGCTCCGGGTCGATCTGGTCATAGACGTCCAGCTGACCGGCGTTGACGATGCCCATGTCCATGCCGGCTGGAATGGCATGGTATAGGAACACGCTGTGCATCGCGCGCCGGACCGGCTCGTTGCCGCGGAACGAGAAGCTGAGGTTCGACAGTCCGCCCGAAATATGGGTGCCCGGACAACGGCGTCGGATTTCCTCCGCGGCTTCGATGAAATCCAGTGCGTAGCGGCGATGCTCGTCGATCCCGGTCGCAACAGCGAAGATGTTCGGATCGAAGATGATGTCGCTGGGGTCGGTGCCGTCGGCGACCAGCAATTTGTAGGCGCGTTCGCAAATCTCGACCTTGCGTTCAGCGGTATCGGCCTGCCCGGCTTCGTCGAAGGCCATGACGACAACGGCCGCGCCGTAGGACCGGCACTTGCGTGCCAATTCCAGGAATGGCCCCTCGCCTTCCTTCATCGAGATCGAATTGACGATCGGCTTGCCGGAGACCCATTTGAGTCCGGCTTCGATCACGCTCCATTTCGAGCTGTCGATCATCACCGGAACACGCGCGATATCCGGCTCGGCTGCGATGCGCTTCAGGAAGACGGTCATCGCCTGCTCGCTGTCGAGCAAGGCTTCGTCCATGTTCACGTCGACGATCTGCGCGCCATTCTCGACCTGGTCGCGCGCGACTTCGACGGCAGCGTCATAGTCGCCCGCCAGGACGAGCTTCTTGAAGCGAGCAGAGCCGGTCACGTTGCAGCGCTCGCCGATATTCACAAAGCGCGCGCCAGCGCCGGCATCATTCACGCGTGTCATCTCCATAAAGCAAACAGGCCCTTTAAGCGGCGATCAACATGGGCTCGAGCCCGGCGAGCAAAGTGCCGGGCCGTCGTGCCGGGACGGCGCGCGGCGTGCAATCGCGCACCGCCCCGGCAATTGCGGCGATGTGCAGGGGAGTCGTCCCGCAACAGCCGCCAACCACGTTGACGAGGCCATGTTCGCCCCACTCCCGAACCTGGGCCGCAGTCTGTTCTGCCGCCTCGTCATATTCTCCGAGCTCATTCGGCAATCCGGCATTTGGGTAGGCCATAACCAACGTGTCGGCGATGGCCGCCACCGCCGCCAGATGAGGCCTCAGCTGCGCGGCGCCGAACGAACAGTTCAGGCCGATGGTGACGGGACGCGCATGGCGCACCGACGCCCAGAAGGCTTCGACAGTGTGGCCCGAAAGATTGCGGCCCGACAAGTCAGTGAGAGTCATTGAGATCATCAGCGGAAGCTCGCGCCCAAGCGCTTGCTCGGCTTCGAGCGTCGCCATGATCGCCGCTTTGGCGTTCAACGTATCGAAGATGGTCTCGATAAGAATGAAGTCGACGCCGCCTTCGACAAGCGAGTCGATCTGATCGCGATAGACGGCCTTCACCTCGTCAAAATCGACTTCGCGATAGCCCGGATCGTTGACGTTGGGCGAAAGCGACAAAGTCTTGTTGGTCGGCCCAAGCGCACCGGCGACCCACCGGGGCCGACCGTCCTTCGCCGAATGGCGGTCAGCGACTTCGCGAACGATCTCGGCCGACGCGCGATTGATCTGTCGCACCAGTGCCTCGGCCCCATAATCCGCCTGGCTGATCGCGTTTGCGTTGAACGTATTGGTTGCCAGGATATCCGCTTCCGCGTTCGCAAAGCTTTCGCAGATCGAGCGAACTACGTCCGGCTGGGTTATGTTCAACAGGTCGTTGTTTCCGCGCTGGTCCTTCAGCAGGTCCAGGCCACCACAATAATCGGTGCTCTTGAGCTTCCTGTCCTGGATGGACGTACCGTAGGCGCCATCCTTGATCAGGATTCTTTTCGCAGCCTCGGCTCGAAGGGCTTGGGATGCACTCATAGACTCTGGTCCTTCCGCGCCCTTACGCCGAGCAGGTGGCAAATTGCGTAGCTGAGCTCTGCCCGATTGAGCGTGTAGAAATGGAAGTGGCGGACTCCGCCGGCATAAAGCTGGCCGCAAAGCTCCGCGGCGATTGTGGCCGCGATGAGCTGGCGGGCGGCTGGAAGGTCGTCCAGGCCCTCGAACAAATGGCCCAGCCACGCGGGGAGCTCGGTTCCGCAATTGGAAGCCATGCGAACAATGCCGGCGAAATTGGTGACCGGCATCACGCCGGGCACGATCTCGATGTCGATCCCCGCGTCGGCCACTTCGTCCTGGAAACGCAGGAAGCATTCGGGCGAGAAGAAGAATTGCGTGATCGCCCGGTCCGCGCCGGCATCGATCTTGCGCCTCAAATTGTCGAGATCGGCCTGGCGCGTTCCCGAATCCGGATGAATCTCCGGATAAGCAGCGACCGAAATTTCGAACGGAGCAACTTTCTTGAGGCCGGCCACAAGCTCGGCCGCATTCTCATAACCGCCCGGATGCTGCGCGTAGGGCACGCCCGGGTCAGGCGAATCCCCGCGGAGCGCGACGACGTGCCGAACGCCGGCGTCCCAATAGGCGCGCGCAACGTCGTCGACTTCTCCGCGCGTCGCCGCGACGCAGGTAAGATGCGCAGCGGGGGTAAGCGACGTTTCCTTGACGATCCGCTCGACCGTTGAGTGCGTACGCTCGCGGGTCGATCCGCCGGCGCCGTAAGTGACCGAGACGAAGCGGGGGCCGAGGGGCTCGAGAGTCTTGATCGACTCCCACAGCGTCTGCTCCATCTTCTCCGTCTTGGGAGGGAAGAATTCGAAGCTCACCTGGATGTCACCGCGTGCTTCCGCAAAGAGCGGAAGGTGCCGACTGAGGCGTTCGAACGCGTTCATGCGGCCCTCCGCTGCGGAAGCGCGACTTTGACACCGCGCCACAAGGTCACGGTTAGTTCGCCGCCCTTGAGATGCTGCACCTGGTCGACTTCCAGGCCTGCGGCCGCGAACCAGCCGGCCATCACCTCGTCCTCGAAGCCAAGACGGATGTGCGCATCCGAGGCACGTAGTTCCTCGCGCTCGTGAGCCGCAAAATCGACGATGAGGAGTGTGCCGCCAGGGGCGAGCACACGGGACGCCTCGGCGATCGCCGCTGCCGGTGAATGGGCATAATGAAGGACCTGGTGAATGATGATGCTGTCCGCCGACTGGTCGTCGAGCGGAAGGGAATACATGTCCCCCTGCCGGAGGCTCGATTGAATGCCCGCTGCTTCAAGCTTCACGCGCGCAAGCCGAAGCATCTCGGAGGAGCGATCTATGCCGATTGCCTGCAAGGCGCGCGGACCGAACAGTTCGATCATCCGACCCGTTCCGGTGCCGATATCCACCAGCCGTCCCAGGGGACGATTGCCTAGCGCCCTTTCGATCGCACGCTCGACTTCGCTCTCCGCGACATGCAGCGAGCGGATCTGGTCCCAAACTTCCGCATGGTTGGTGAAATATCGGGTGGCGGCCTCAGCGCGCTCCGCGCGAATGGACTCGGTGCGCGAAGCATCCGAGGCGAACAAGGCTTGGGTCGAGGCGTCCGCCCACACGTCGATCAAGCTGAACAAGGGATCGACCCGCTGGGCCTCTGCGAGCGTCAGGAAAACCCAGCTTCCTTCCTTGCGGCGATCGAGCACCCCCGCATCGGCAAGGATCTTCAAATGGCGGGAGACACGCGGCTGGCTCTGACCGAGCACGTAGGCAAGCTCCCCCACCGACAATTCCATCAGCCGCAACAAAGCGACAATGCGCAGCCTTGTCGGATCGGCAAGGGCCTGGAATCGGTCAGCAAGAGGCAACGCCACGCTCATGAGATAAGGATATAAAGATATCTTTATATGGTCAATTCAAGGTTTCAAAATAATCCCTTGTGTGGCGGTAGAGATTATCGCTATCCCGCGAGTCTGGCCTGAACGACTCGCACGGGAAGGTCCGGGGTTAAGCCCACAACACGGGCACTTTTAAGGGAGTGGAAGTCTCATGAAGAAGGTTGCGATCGTGACCGCTGCGGTCCTCGCGCTCGGCTTGGCCGCGTGCACGAACAACAATGCGGAGAACGCTGCGGCGAACGAGACCGTGGTTGAGAACACCGCATCGACCGACGTCAATGTTGCGACGGACAATGCCGGCGCAGAGGCGAATGCCGACGCCGCGCTGAACGCCGACGTCAATGCGACGGTGAACACCGACACCAACGCGGTCGTCGAGAACAAGTAAGCGTCGCTTACTGTAGATTTAGAAAAGGGCCGCCCTCACCGGCGGCCCTTTTTTTGTGCTTCGAACAGGTGGTAGTCGGGCCGAGTGAGGAAGTTCGGTCTTTGCCTGTTGTTGTTGGTCTCAGCCTGCCGCGAACAGCGTCCGCCGGCCCCGTTGCCCGAACAGAATCAACAGCTCAACGAAGCCGAAGACATGCTGAACGACTTGGCGAACCAAAGCAGCCCGACCAACTAGTCATTGGCCCCTGATAATCCCGCGCAATGGCTCCTGACGCCCCCGCGTCTCCCACCGCAAATAATGAGGATGCGAAAAGGGCCGGCGGATCGCTCCGCCAGCCCTTCGAATCAATCGGACTAGGCCTTCAGACTTAGAAGTCCATTCCGCCCATTCCGCCGCCGGCCATCGCCGGAGCCGGCTTGTCGTCCGGCAGTTCGGCGATCGTCGCCTCGGTGGTGATCAACAGGCCCGCGACCGACGCCGCGTCCTGAAGAGCCGCACGAACGACCTTGGTCGGGTCGATCACGCCAGCCTGCACGAGGTTTTCATACTCCTCGGTCTGGGCATTGAAGCCGAGCGTCGGATCGTTGCCGTCGATCAGCTTGCCAGCAACCACGGCGCCGTCATGACCCGCGTTCTCGGCAATCTGCCGAAGCGGCGACTGAAGCGCCTTGCGGATGATGTCGATGCCGCGGGTCTGGTCGTCGTTCTCGCCCTTCAGACCCTCGAGAGCCTTGGTGGCATAAAGCAACGCCGTTCCACCGCCGGGGACGATGCCTTCCTCAACAGCGGCGCGGGTGGCGTGGAGCGCGTCGTCGACGCGGTCCTTGCGCTCCTTCACCTCGATTTCGGACGCACCACCGACCTTGATCACTGCCACGCCGCCGGCGAGCTTCGCCAGCCGCTCCTGCAGCTTTTCGCGGTCATAATCCGACGTGGTCGTGTCGATCTGCTGACGGATTGCGCCAACGCGTCCCTCGATGTTCTCCCGGGTCCCGTTGCCGTCGACGATCGTCGTGTTGTCCTTGTCGATCGTGACGCGCTTGGCCTGGCCGAGCATGTTCAGCGTGACGCTCTCGAGCTTGATGCCGAGATCCTCGCTGATCATCTCGCCGCCGGTGAGGATCGCAATGTCCTCAAGCATCGCCTTGCGACGATCGCCGAAGCCCGGAGCCTTGACGGCCGCGACCTTGAGGCCGCCGCGCAGCTTGTTGACAACCAGGGTCGCCAGGGCCTCCCCTTCGATGTCCTCGGCGATGATCAGCAGCGGACGGCCGCTCTGAACCACAGCCTCGAGGATCGGCAGCATCGCCTGGAGGTTCGACAGCTTCTTCTCGTGGATCAGGATGTACGGATCCGAAAGCTCGACCTGCATCTTCTCAGGGTTGGTGATGAAGTAAGGCGAGAGATAGCCACGGTCGAACTGCATGCCCTCGACGACGTCGAGCTCGAACTCGAGACCCTTGGCCTCCTCGACGGTGATGACGCCTTCCTTGCCGACCTTCTCCATCGCCTCGGCGATTTTCTCGCCGACTTCGCGGTCGCCATTGGCCGAGATGATACCGACCTGGGCGATCTCCTTGGAGCCCGAAACGTCCTTCGAGCGGCTCTTGAGGTCCTCGACGACCTTGGTCACGGCAAGATCGATGCCGCGCTTCAGGTCCATCGGGTTCATGCCCGCCGCAACCGACTTCATGCCCTCGCGAACGATCGCCTGAGCGAGAACCGTCGCGGTGGTGGTGCCGTCGCCGGCGATGTCGTTGGTCTTCGAGGCCACTTCGCGCACCATCTGCGCGCCCATGTTCTCGAACTTGTCCTTGAGCTCGATTTCCTTGGCG